>JAABUO010004969.1_pt1 | contig 15615 bp, 13 predicted proteins | sample 5559291 | NCBI WGS metagenome assembly JAABUO01 (sample SAMN10711878, study PRJNA513372) | rock metagenome | isolation source: Antarctica rocks | place: Antarctica: Victoria Land, Finger Mt sud
CAGCCTCTACAATGATCCTAGCAGCGACGTCAGCGTTGGCTTTGCGAGCAGCGTCTGCTTTGGCTGCTTTGGCTTTGTCAGAAGGTTTCTTCGATCTTGATGAGGTGCTTGAGGGGATGAGTGGATCCTCTAGAGGTAGGTTCTGACTTCGGCGTGACGACGGCATGATGGCTTCGGGAGTGGGAGAGGCTTAAAGGATGTCAGCAGTGTACTAGATCTGAATAGCTTCATATTTACCTGTTTGATTGATTTTTCTAAAGCGAAAGCGTTGATGGCTGGCAGCGAGAATGTCTGAATTCAATAGTAAATTTGGTGGGGGGCGCGACAATTGCGATGCCAAGGATTCCACAGCTTTCTGCACACGCTAATTCTCGAAATGCGTCATAGTAAAATACATCACCAGTAAATTACGAAGTCGATGTATTCTTCGATTTTCTCCGGCCTCGGCTTATTGGCCCATTATCCATACACTCCCAATCCTCTTTGCACTGAGAACCTGTACTCCCGCATGAACGGGGGTTGCAGATATCCAAAATGATAGCAGATCAAGGTGCGCCCAACGGTGTACCAGCGCCAAAGAAGCTCCGTCAGTCATCCTTTGCACAAATCATGATTTTTACATGCTAAATCCCGTAGAGAGTCTCTCCTCACAACCCGAGAACCCTTTCGCGTCGCTCATACCAGACCAGCAAATAGCTGTCGTACCCGCCTTCACCCTCGAATCTGGTGTTGTGCTTCACAATGTCCCAGTCGCATATAGCACACGCGGGAAACTCTCCCCCAATGGAGACAATGCATTGGTCATTTGCCATGCTCTATCCGGCAGCGCTGATGTTAGCGATTGGTGGGGACCGCTCCTGGGCGGTGCTGATCGAGCTTTCGACGTGACTAGATTCTTTGTCATTTGCCTGAACAGTCTCGGAAGCCCATATGGGAGTGCGAGCCCAGTTACGGGTCTGGATGGTGACCCAAAGCGGGAGAGATACGGTCCGGAGTTTCCTCTTACGACGGTCAGAGACGATGTCAAGTTAGTTGACTCTTTTTGTACTCGCCATAGTACGCTAATGTCTCTAGTATTCACAAGCTTGTACTGGATGATTTAGGGGTACGGCAGATTGCTGCAGCTGTCGGAGGATCTATGGGGGGAATGTTGGTCCTCGAATACGCATACTTTGGCAGTGATTATGTACGGGCAATTGTACCAATAGCGACGTCGAGCAGGCACAGCGCATGGGGCATAAGCTGGGGGGAAGCTCAACGGCAAAGCATCTACTGTGATCCTAAATATGAGGATGGGTATTACCCCTTCGACGACCCTCCTGCAGCGGGCCTCGGTGCCGCTCGAATGTCTGCGCTATTGACATATCGAAGTCGAGACTCTTTCGAGTCACGGTTTGGGAGAAATATCCCCGATCCTTCCCGCAGACAAGTCATCAACGACAACCACGGCCCATCGACCCCTTCCAGCGAACACTGGGCGGTACACAACGACGGCCATAGAAATGCCCGTGCACCCAGACCTTCGAGCAGGAACGGAATGGTAACCCCTCCTCGAACATCAGACACGGATGTTTCCACCACAAACGATCTAGTGCCTCAATACTCAGACCCGCAATTCCACGGCGCAACAATCTTTGCAGCTCCTCCACCACTGACCCCTCCTACCGAGCGTAAACGCGCAACGACCTACTTCTCCGCCCAATCGTACCTGCGGTATCAAGGCCAAAAATTCGTCAAGCGATTCGACAGCAACTGCTATATAGCCATCACCAGGAAACTCGACACCCACGATGTCTCGAGATATCGCGTGCCTGCCGGGGAACCGAATCCCGTGGCCAAGGCCTTATCCCAGATCAAGCAGCCAACGCTGGTAATTGGCATTGAGAGCGACGGGCTCTTCACGTTTGCAGAACAGCAAGAGATAGCCGCGGCGATCCCGAATTCGAGAATGCGGAAGATCGACAGTCCCGAGGGCCACGATGCGTTTCTACTGCAGTTCGAGCAGGTCAACTCGCATATTCTAGACTTCTTTGGAGAGGTGCTTCCGGATATCATGGACAAGCCGGGGTTAAGTACGACTGAAGCAAATGGAACAGAGGGAGATAATGTTGGCGAGATGACGAAGACCAGCACTTTTGGGGAGGCGGAAGTGGGAGATATTACTGCTTGGTAGAATCCCATTATCTTAACTTGGTCTCGTTGAACCGTCTTGGGTCTACTGAGGCTAGTTTATAATGAGTTGTAGCAAAGATCTGTCGTCGAACAACACATCCACATATGCACGTGCTATCTTTTGTGATTCGTTCTTATAGACTTCCGCTACCCTTCACCAAACCCTCCAGATTTCAACTTGTACAGATGGTCGAGAGGAACTCTTTTGAGGATCTTCGGTCATTGTGGACGGGAAATGCTGAATATTAAAGCGAATTGTTGAGGGATTTCTCCTGAAATCGGCGAATGTACCACACCAATCTCACACCATCATATTGCCAAACCCCCATCCCATATTATATCCTCTCCAATCCTATATTCTCTCAAATCCAGCATAAACCACCTCGAATACCTAATCCCCAGCTCTCCACCTCTACCACCCTCTTCACCCACTCACCACCGCTCACCCCCAAAAAATCATCCAGCCCCCTCCCTCTCTCGTATATGACTACTTCCGATTCCTACCCAGGCAGTCAGTCTATCTCCCACGATTGTCGAAGTCGTTCGAACTTGGAAGGGTTGGTGTTTCAGGGGCTTTTTTGTGGTGAACAGAGGTCTTGATATCTCTTTGGAACAGTGATAGATCGCGTGTCTGCAATGATCTTGAACGAGCTCTATGGCTTTGATGGATCATAAGGCTCCAATGGCCCGGATGGGTCGGAACTGGGGAGCTGGACATGATCGGTGGTTTAGTTGTGGATGTTCTGCGTGTGTGTTATTGGTTTTTGGGATGTTTATGTTAGATGGTCTTAGTGCTTTCGAGGTCAGCATCTCTGTCAGGTGGGGGCTTGGTGCCTAGTTCTAGGTTATCAGACGCGAATACCTCAAGTCTGGGATCGAAGCAGCGAATATGGTTGTCATAAACCATACCCTTAGCCTTATACTACAACGCCCCCGCCCCGGGCCCGGGGCCAAACTAACGCCAGCAGAAATCTCTTCTAGCAAACAATCGATGCACCCTGCACTCCTGTTTCAACGGCCGCAGTACTGTCTGTTTCTCTTCCCACTAGTTTGGATGCATCAACGGTGGTCCACAGGCTCAGTAGCTTCAGGACCTCTTCTTTTGCGTTCGCTTGCTCCTCACGTGTGGGGTTTAGTATTTGGAGATTGGGGGAAGCTGTGGAGGTTGTTGGTGGGGATGCTGGAGGATTGAGCCTCGGCATTTGCCTTGAGCTTGGAAGAGCGAGACGAGATGCGTCGTAAGGTGGGCGGGGGGGCAGCATCCTAGGATTGACATCTCCTTGGTGGTGATCCTTCGTGTTCGCAGAACTTTCTAGATTATCAAGAGTCGGCAATTGTTCTAGCCTCATGCTTGGAGACGGATATCCCTGGTTTTCCGGAGCAGAGGCCTTGTAGGCACCGTCACTATTACGGAAAAATCGTCTCCTGCGCGCTATGGTAGTTTCAGGAAGTCGTCTCTTGCGCATTTTATTCAGAGAAAACCGCCTGTAATCTTCTTGACGGATGTCAGGACCGTTGGGTTGCCGTTGTAGGTTATGTTGGGGGGCTTGATTAGGTATGTTTTCAAACCTATTTGATTGAGGTTGCATTAGCATGTCAGACACTCGTGGTGTGCTCGTTTGTGATCCATAGTATGGCTGCGTAGGATTCTGTAATGGCTGAACGCTATTGATTTGTGCGCTTGAATGTTGAGGAGCTATACAGGCATGTATATCCTCTATGGTCTCAAGAGGACAACAATTGCCACTTGGATGATGAGGAATTTGGCCTTGGGCGCCGTGACCTCCTCCCGCTGGTGGAAGTGCGCTACCATAATATGTCATCGGTCTTACCTCAGGTAGGGGACTATTCCCAATTGCATAGTTGCTGTAGACTTCAGGTAAGTTAGTTTTTGGGTAGTGTAGAGGTCTAGACACTTCAGGACTGGAAGGAGGTGCTTGTCCGTTAAGAAAAGATTGGCCCTGGGCACCGTGGTCTCCAGGGAAACTAGATGGTGGGTAGTATGGAGATACAGGTGGCTGATAATGCGTACGATTGTTGAAAAGTGGCTCTCGTTGGAAGCTTGATGCAGGGGCTTGATGAGCATATACGGCTCCATCATGTAGTGTATGAAAAGGAGGTATGGTAAAATCATGGAAACTACCTGCTAACTGACTATCGTAGGAATAACCCGCCTGGGGCTGAAAAGGCTGTGGTATTGGTAGTGTAGAATTTGCGTCTGCCATATCTACAAAGTCATCGTTTCGACGCTTGGGCAAGCGAGATACAACAGGCGGGGGGAGGGAAGAGACTAGTTGAGGTTTCGAGCGTCCACTACTTTGGCTTGTGAGCGCTGAAGGCGTTCCTCCATGGGCTTTCGCTCTGTTGTCGACTCTGTTACCTCCTTCAGTGTCTCTTCTGACATCGAAGTTATCGTCTGAGTTCGTTGTTTTTCTACATTTGAAACCAATGGTCGTTTTACTACTACGTTTGCAACCAATGTTCGTTCCAAAGTCAGTCCGACCTCTCTGTGGTTCTGGCTCATTAACCAATAACGGAGGAACATGGGACGAATCTTGAAAAGTCCAGTCCTGATTCGGGTATGCATTGACGTAGACATCCGAATCGGTCTCATAAGCCAGTGCTGAGGATGCTTCAGGTAGGGCACAGACATGGTCCTCTGTAATCACTCCACAAGATTGCCTGTTTGGTTGGTACTCATGTCGTTCGTAATAGCCTCGCCCAGACTGTGGTTGTGGGGTTTCATTGACGGTCAAAGGCTTGGAAGAAACCAGAATTTCGTTTCGAAACCATGTATTCATTCCCTCATTGTTCCAGCGAGAACTTATAAATGCAGGGGCACGTTTCACGAAGTCCTGTATCGCAGCACACACAAGATCAAATCCAGGCGAAGATTCGCTGCTGAATTTACATATTCTGTAGTGATCTGTACGGATGCATGTAGCTTCAGAATGCAGCATGGAAAGACGTGCAGAGATATTGTCGAGGATCTGAGCGCAATCAGTTGATTATTTCTTATGCGATAACCAAGAGACAACATACTTTAGGTTCCAGCAGCTCTTGGAAACAATGCTGCTGGTAGTCGTGGGCTATGTTAAGGAATTCTCGATTGAGTAGCTGCAAGACGGTATGTTTGGCTTTTAGTCGTTCCACGTCGCGAGAAATCTTGCTCATTTTTATTTGAATGGCCGTTTCGCAAAGTAAATTTATGTGCGATGCTAGGATATTATGTGGCGTAGCTAGAAATACAACACCATAAGTCGAGACGGAGATAGACCGTAGATTCGGTGTCGCTGTACAAGGGCTTCTCGAACTATGAGCAAGTACCTACACTCGGTGAGATGACATCAATAGGACACTTGGACAGATCTTGAACTTACCCCTTTTAATATAAGACCTCCTAACGAATGCGCTACAAATATCAAAGGTCTTTCCGTCGCCTTGCGGATCTTGGGATGTGATTTAGATCCCATCATGAAATTAGATTCGAAAGGATTTTATCATACCTGCCTGTTTGATGCAAGATCCCTTCCGAAGCTCCCAACAACTTCATCCACCTTATGCGTCTGTTCGCCATCTGAGAATGAATCTGCTCCTGCCTCGTACCCATAGGTCAAGATACGTGTTTCATCATCTTCAAGGATAGGAGGTAATAATTCGGCAGGCCAGAACACATCAGTTTCATCGCAAGTCCATGTATCCTTGGGATGCCCGAAGATGCCATGAATAAAAACAATGTCGACAGACGTCCGCGTAGGAGTAAAAACTTCCGTCAACCCAAGGGTATTGACTTTCGACTTGGACATGGTTTTCGCTCTCTGAGAAACAACAACGAGCGCTTCAAGTTTCTGACGTTCACTTTCGATTTGGTTATCAATGTCGCGTTGCCTGAGAATCTCTTAGCTTGATGAAAACGGTTTTCAGGGCAATACTGACTGAGACACGGCCATCTTTGCAAGAGTAAGCACTTGGGTCATAAGGATGAGTTTGGTCTTGTGCTTTTCCAGGTTGGATCGCATAATTTCGATCTTCGGCTGGATGATCGGCCATTTCAGAAAATTCAACTTTGCTCTTTTGCGATGGTCTGGCGGAAAGTGTTTCTTTGTCAACGCCACGATGGATTCGAAGATCTTTGAGCATTCCTGAACCAGGGCTTCTGCTACCGATAATGCTTCTTTAGAAGCGGTGCCATGTTGCTTTTCTGATTCTAGGATTGCTTGAAGCTGCTGTAAAACACTAGTAGTGAGGGAGATGTCATCTGAGATTTCTTTTAGAGCCTTGCCGGCTGAAGACACGGTATCTGCGAAATTGTAAAGATATACCGAGGCCTGAACACCTGTGGAGACAATTTGAATTATTGAAGCAGCCAGTCCGAGTCCATCCGCCATGATGAATTGTCATCTCATAGAGTATTTCAAAGAAACGTGATTTTAGTTCAAGCCAATGGAGGGAAAAGCCACCACTTTCCTCAAGCGCAATGTCAAGTATTTCACCATCGAAAGTAAAGTGAACGCTGTCTTACTTAGTGAACGCAGTTCAAGTGAGGCTGCGAGCACCGCCCCCACAGCCTCGTTCTCAAGTTACACGACGGCCAGTGATGATCAAAAGTGGCTAGGGTCATATTAGAGCAAGAGACTGTAAAGAAGGTTGTACTTCTGAAAAGAACTTCGGTGTCCTGCGAGCTACTCGGATTCTAGGGTTGCGCGGATTCTAGGTGACCGAGTAACAAGAACAAGCAATCTCATGAGTAAAACTTAACGTCAGTATATAGTCATCTCGAAGACGTTAATCATATATTCTCGAAATAAATCGATTTATGGCATATGTACGCTTTTCCAATTCTCCCTATTATCTGTATGCCTGGTCATATATATCACATTAGTGACTACAACCGTTCTATCCAGAGGTTTACTGGGACAGTTGCTCATGTGAATTCTTGAATGCCATCAAGACAGCCATGCTCCCTATGAAGACTGACTATATTCTGCCGGCTTCTGGCTTTCCCTAATGCTCTTCGAATGCTTGATTTGCTGATTTGACACAGGACTAGGAAATCTGAGATTCCCTTGTTGCTGTCTCTCACTCGATTCACTAAAACACCGCATGGCACTCGATACGTATGCTCAGCCCGAAAAATGCCTCGACTCTCTTCGCAAAGTCGCGACAGTCACAGCAGGCGCTAGAGCTAACCAACATGACAGCTGCTTGTAAAGCGACGGGAGGACGAGCAAGGAAAAGACCACGCAACGGCCCGGCATCCCCAAGTGCATCCTCTTCCCTTAACCTTCTCAGGGAGAAACAAGTGTTTGCTAAGGAAACAAGCTATCAATTACTTTTCAACGTGACAAGCGTTGATCTTTCCTGGGCGTGTCCCATCATGGTAATGGGGTTGAAGTGTGCAGCCTATAGCCTCGCATATCCGGAAAACCTCATCGGTCCAACACCTCCCACTGATCGTGACTACTTTCTGTCGTGTCCCCACCCACTCATGGCGTTAATAGTATGGAATGGGCTCCCACGGACAAGGCGGGCAATGGTTTTATACTTATTCGCTGTCGGGAATTCCTTGATGGCTGCGGTGAGCACGACGGAGAATACAAGATGTTTGTTGAACGTATAGAATGCAAAGTCACGGTCCACGGAGCCCGGCTGGGGAAGCACAATGGAAATTTTGGTCTTTGTCTTCAAGCATTTTCACGATCTCTTTGCGCTGCTTGTTGGCTTGGTATGTGTCTTCTATGTAGAACCCGCCTCCGCGAATAGATCTTTCTTTGGAGTTTGTAGCATGTGGTGTAGCAAAATGAACAGCAGTGTGACCTTCACGATCTTTTATGGTAGTATCGGCGCCATTTCCAAGAAAAATCTTAGTATTCTCTGGTCTACCCCACAAAGCTGCTTCTATTAGGGGAGATCGCATATTACTGGAAATCATCCTCTCGTGATTAGGCGAGCTCATCCGTAAACAAGCAATAGATTACAGTTTTGCCTTCTTTGTCCCTTTCACTCCAGACACCACATCCTCGGAAAGGAGAAAATCTGGATACTTGAATCCTGTTCCCGCAGTACCCCCGGCAGTCCGCCATGCAGCCCCGTCGACTGTTGCAGCTAAATGTCAGCTTCCACCAAAAAAAAGGCCGGGGATTTCAAACTCACCAACAAGCGTTTGCCCCGACACATAGTTAGCCGCATCCGAAAACAGATACACAGTTGCATCCGCAATCTCCTTCACAGTTCCCCATCTTCCAAGTGGAATATTCTTCTTCGATGCACCCACATCTTTACTCTGAGCTAACCTCTCCATACCTTCCGTGCCACCTATTGGGCCCGGAGCAATGACATTTGATGTTACCCCTCTGGGACCGAATTCGATTGATGCGGCGTTCGAGAGAGCGTCAATCCCAGCTTTCGCGACGCTAACATGTGTTTGGAGGGGAGCACCAGTGTAGTGGATTGTGGCGCTTATAAAGATAATCCGCCCGCCTGTGCCCGAGGGAGATGCTAAGAACATTAGTGTGTCCTTAAAGACGAAGTCGAATAGAGAGTAATATACCTGTATAGCCATCGGATTTGTGGGCTGCTGCTGAGGAAACCATGTGAAGGAGAGTGGCTTTGAGGGTATTGTAGGATCCCAGCACATCAATGTCCATTACCGACTTGAAGGCATTGGTGCTAAGCTGATTTATAGGGGCGAGGAAATTGCCTGCCGCGCCAGCGCTGTACTTTGTCAGTTGGTCATCCTACTCAAGTCGCCTCGGCCTACCTACATAACGAAGTCCAAGCCCCCAAGCTCTTTCACGCACTTGTCCACAGACGCCTGCAGACTCTCTATGTTCCTCACATCCACTGATCCTAAACCTAGCACCTTTGCTCCCTTCCTTGCAGTAGTGATGTCCTTGGCCATCCGTTCAGTCTTCTCAACATTTCGGCCTACAATGCAGGCATTTGCTCCAAGGTGGACGAGAGCTCGGACTTGGGCGCTGCATATTGTTCCTGCGCCACCAGTGCAATAGACGACCTTATTATCTAAGACTCGATGATAAGTACGCGCCTAATCAAGTAGAAAAGTGGAAGACCAAAAATCCCATCTTTCCAGATGTCACTCAAGTATTCACTTTTTGGCAAGGGCATTGTAACGAGGTCGAAAGACAAAACTAGTAGTGGTTTGAGAACAGGACGGCAGGAGGAAACACAAAAAGGAATGCCAATTGGACAACCTCTACATCTCAGTAGATGAGGTAGTCAAGTGTATTGGTCTTCTTCATCGGGATCCCGTGTCTTACGGCCGGAGAAGCGCCGGCACCAACGCGGGGCAAGTTCTGCCGAGGTGGTGAGACATGCACAGGCTCGAGGGTCTGACCCTCACCAAAACGTATATTAACTTGGGAATATAAAATTCCAAATATCAGTTACAATAGCCCGAAATGCCCTCGAGCATCTAATTTACAGTATAGCAGAATCTCACGACTCAATCATGAGCATGATGTGGTGGAAATTCAGACTCTTCTTCATAGATTATCACAGGTTTGGTGAGATTCGCTTGTTCTGTCTGGTGTGCAACGCACCAAATAAAGCGACCTTACCAAAAACCGTACTTATGTGAGAAATAGAGCCTTGATTATATCAACTCTGAAGCCTTATTACAACTTAAAGCTTTCACTAAATGCTTGAGAGTGCATTGTAATGCTATAGGATTTTTTTTTCGGATTTTTCAATTCAGAGGTCGGTGTATATTTTGGTGGTAGAAGAGTTCACCTAGCTACGGGATAAACCTAGCAACGGGATAGCCCTATAGGGCTGAAAATTCAAATTTCATATTCTATTGATATAATTCTTCAACATATCAGCAAAACGATGACAGCCACCTCCCTTACGTTTCTTATATCTTCTGAAGATATAAAACTCTCACAGAAAGAGCGTATAACGCTTGCTCACGCTCGTTAAAACGAAGCTTTAGCAATTAACGAAAATCTTTCTTAAGCAAAACTAGCTCGTTAATATGAAATATTAACTAGTACTCTTTAAAGTCGAATTAATAATTAAAAGATTGCTACTGCACGTAATTAGTAATTTTAAAGACTTAGTTTCGAAGAAGAAGCAGTTATACTTAACTGAATTCTGCGTCTTTAAATCTGAAACTAATCTTCTCGTATAAAGTAAGTACGTTTAATAATTAACGAGCTATTAATAAAAAAGAATAATGATAAATTAATTAAAGTTAATTAATCTTAAAAGTTTTTAAAACGTTATTCGTAAATTAAAACAGTATATATTTCTTCGCTTAATAAAGAGCGTGCTATGACTTAAAATTATAATATTTTAACTGATTAATTTAATTTCTTTTAAAGCTTAAAAAAAGAGCATGAAATAAAGATAAAGAATATTTACAACATGAACGAAAAGAAATTCATGTAAAAAGTCGTTATTAAGCTTCGAGTTATGATTTTTAAGTACGAAAAAAAGACTTATATAATTTAATATGATAATCGAAAATAAGTCTTATTAATTAAATGTATATTTATAAATGAAAAAGTCTTAAAGTCGTAAATTATTTTTAAAGAAAAATAATAATAAAAAATTTAATACGAAGTACTTAAAGAAGATTATATTGCTCTGAGCGAGAATGATTAAATTAATAACGAATTAAGTTTAATTTAAATTTAAAAATGTTTTAATTCAGAAATTAAAATCTATTAAAAAGACGAATATTAAATGTTATTAATTCATGATCACGCTTCTTATATTATTACTCAGACGATTAATTATTACATTAATTAAAAAATCGTTTTACTGTATCTTTTAACTTACATTATTTATCTGTTTTAATTACTTAATGTTAAAGTCTTTACTTCATTAATTACTGCGTATAAAACTTATATTTAACGAGTTACTTAACTTAAAGCTAGTTATTTAATTAATAAAACGAACTTTCTGAAGCTATATTAATAAACTTAACATGAAGTAATTACATTACTGAATATTATAAAGATATGAACAGTTATAAAACTTTTATCGTTTTACTCAGCATTAATACTTTCATTAACAAATTTTAACGAGTGTTTAATCACGTAATTAATCGGTAAATTAAATGATTTATTACTTTAGTTAATCTTTTATCTTATAAGATTACTTTAACGTAATTAGCTACGAACGCATGCTTAATAGCGTAAATGATATCGTTTATTACATTAGCATTGTTTATTATATTAACATCGTTTATTATATTAACATCGTTTATTACATTAACATCGTTTATTATATTAATATCGTTTATTACATTAACATCGTTTATTATATTAATATCGTTTATTACATTAATATTATTTATTAAATTAACATTATTTATCGCATTAACTTCGTTTATTACATTAACATCATTATAGTAGTTTCAGTAATAAATTTAATTTTTCTCATCTTTATTTTACAGTTTATCTTTATATTAAATGCTTTATATCGCGTTATCTTTTAACAGATTATTTATATTTTAAACATTATATTTATTATTAATATATTTAAACTAATTATTATTATCTTTGCAGTAAACGTATATTATAAATTACATGATTTCTTTTTAAAATCTGTCATCTTATTTCTTTACATACTGTTTACTTATTTATTATTTTATTATAGTTAAATCATAATTATATAAATAATATTTACTTTATTAAACATTAACTCGATTTAAATCATAATTAATATTATATTTATTTAAGTAAAGTTTCTCGTCATGTTTTAATGTTTAGTTAAAATGATAATTTTTTTTATCGCGTTTCATGAAACTCTCTTCGCTTATTAATAATTTATCGTTAAGCTAACTCTTAAGTAAAAGCATTATAATTATTTATTGTAAAGATTATTACTTAGTAAAATCGCTTTGTAATATTATTATCGACTTCGTTCGTCGCACACGCTTTAGCATAACTCGATATTTATTCTCATTATTCAGAATGTTATTTTTCATAACGTTCTTTATATCGTATCATAAATTAATTATTTATCTTATTTTATATGCATTAAGAAATTCTGAATAACTTAGTTCGTAATTAAAGACAGTGCTTTTATTAATGTTCGCTTTATGTAATATATATTAATCTTCTTTAAGAAATAAACTACGCTTTAAAACGTTTATTACAGAATCGATCGATTTCTTTTCGTTAACGACTCTTAAATTTTATATGTTACTTAATGTCGTAATTTAATCATCATCGTGAAAGAAAGACTTCTTATCTTTTTCGTGCGACTTAAAGCTTTTAAAGTTAAATTAATTAATGAACTTAACGTAAAAGACTGAAATAATAACGTGAAATCGAGAATTGCTTTCGATAACGATAATACTAACACACTTAAAGTTTCGTCATCGCTTATAAGTTTCATTAAGTCGTTTATTTTATGATGATACGAATTAACATGCGACTTCATCGTGCTTTAATTTATCGAGTTCTTAAAACTCATTTATTGTTTAGCTTGCTTTTAAAAATAAGTTAGAATTTAAATTTGTCTTTTTTAACTTAAGTACTTAACTTTAAGCGCGTTAATAAATCTTTCGTAAGCGTTTAAAGAAAGTAAGTTAATGATATAAGAAAGACATTCTTTTCTTATTTTAGCGAAAGTAAAAATAATAAAGAATTCTTTAAATTTTAATAAATTTAATTTCTTTTCTGTCTCGTATTCTTAAAGCGAGTGTTATATCGCGATGACGATAAAGATTATTATCTTTATTCGCAGTAAATTAAAGTATGTATTCGTTAAATGATGACGATTTAAACTACTCTCTGTAGCGAAATAAAAATGTTTAATCGACGCGTATATGATTTCGACGCAAAAACGCTGTTTTTTTAATTAATAATTAATTAACTATGTTTCGTATAATGAATATTATTTATTCTTATGATATTTAAAGTAATAAAGTTATTTTCGTACAAAAGATTTATTACGTAATCTCGTATGTTTAACGCTTTAACGAATTTATAATAATTATCGATAAGTTTTTTAATCTTAAAAATTATTTAATAACGTGTATCTTTAATATAATCATACATCTGTTTCTTAAATGATATTAATGCATGATTAGAAATATAACTTTGTTTATAATAATAATATCTTACGTTTCTTAAACTCTTTCGAATAAGAGCTAGACTCGCGCTTAATTCATTTTATTTCTTTAAGTAAACGACATTAAATCCGTCAGATTTCTTTAATAAAATTACTAAGCATGATCTTTCGAGACTCAGATTATGAAAAATTAACTTTAATAATATTATTCTGTCTCGAATTTAATATAACGTAAAATTTTAAAAACATTTCGACTCTGAATATAAGTATATATACGATTATAATCATTTAATAATTATTTAATAATAGATGATCTCGCGCGTTAACTCGAGAAAGATTACTTCATACTAGTTTAATCTCTTTAATGTCGCTTGCGTTTTCTTTTCTAATTTTCTTCTTTGTATAATGATCGTAATTATCTTCGTTTACTTTAAAACGAAGATTTTCATTCGTGTCTTTAAACTCGTCGCTAACGTTAAGTTCGCGTATAATCGTCATTGCATAATGTTTCTTTTTATACTAAATAAAGTTACGATTCGACGCGTAATTAAGAAATTTACTCTTGTAAAATCTTAATGCATTAAGCGTTTTCGTGTTATTTTATATATGTTTTATTATTAAATCTCTTAAGAAATAAGCTAGATTAACAGAGTCTTAAAATAACTTATTAAAAGTTTTAGTTTACTTAAAAAATTTAACGAATCTTTCGAGAACGACGCTTAATTTTGCTTTTAAGCTAACAGAATGAAATTATTATCTTCTTCGTTTGTTTTAAATGTGCGAATACGCTTTTCGACAGGCAAAATGAGTTCAGCATTTTCTTTAAACGCGTTAAACGTAAATGTATGTGCTTTTTATATTATTAATTTTTAAATCGATAATCGTTAAGATTATTATCTTTATATTTATTAAGAATTATAAATAAAAATATCTTTAATGTGTTTCTCGTTTTATCTGTCTCTTAATGATTTAAGAAGCGTTTTAAGTTTATCTCTTTAAATTTATTCATTACTATAATGTAAAAAGAATGTTTATAAAAAAGTTTGTAAAATTTAATGAAGAAATAATAACAAATCGCAGATCTCTGCTTTATTATAATTAAAGTTAACGATCATTAATTATAATTAAAATTATTATATTAATTAAGTTAATTTCGTATTTTTATGACTGAATCGCGCTAAATCGCGATAGTTTAACATATCATGCAGGCTGCGATAATTTAAGTTAGTTAAAGTTAATTTATCTTAACGCTGCTTCGTATTAGTTTAACATATCGTGCAGATTACGATAATCTGAGTTAATTTAAATTAATTTAACATATCGTGCAGACTGCGATAATCTGAGTTAATTTAAATTAACTTAACATTCTGTCATTAAATAAAGCATTTAGCTGTTAAAATATCATAAAGGTTTAACGTTAAAATAGTATAAATTATCTGTCTCTTTTTTTAAATCTTACAGATCATGTCATATTCTATTCGTTTTTCTTCTTATTAATTTCTTCTTTATAATATTAATGATTATAATTAATTACTAAAAATAGTAATTCGTAAAGTAAGTCGTAATGATAATATTAAACTGTAATAAATAATTAATGTTTTAATTTTTATTATCTTTATAATAAATGTAACATAATAAAGAAGTAAAATAAAGAATCTGATGCAATATGCTTGTTAACTTACTTTTTCTAGTTAATTATAATACTCATTAAGCGATATAAGCAGAATCGTTTTATAATTACGAATAAGAAACACGTTAGTTTTTTGCGATAATACTTGTTTAACTCATTTTTTAATTTCTGTTAAACTTTTAATAATTAATAATAGTACGCTCGAGATTTTTCTTAAGCTCATCATGTTCGTTAAAATGCCTTTTCTCTTTCAGAATCTTAAACGATTAAGTTAGTTCTTCGTAACTCGTTATGATATTAAAGTACATTCTTTAAAATAATCTTTAGTCGTACATTACTTTACTTTACCTGTACATTATTTATACTTTGCCTGTACATCATTCTTAAAGCTAAGCCTAATCGAGTAATTAATCGATTTCATAAACAAACTAAACTGCGCGTTCGCGTCGTTACTTTTTTATCTTTATTATCTTCATTATCTTTATCTACTGCATCATTTACATCATGAAGCTTCTATCGTTTTTTAAATAAATGCTTAGGTATACATTTATTAATCTGCTTATTACGAACATTAACAAGCATGCTGCGAAGTAAGAATACGTCGTTATTCGAGAACGAAGTAAACGCTTTAAACTAAGCGTTAAAATGAAGTATTAAATTTATTATGATCGTTAAAACAAGTTTACATTAAAGAATTACGATCATAAAAACACGAGCAGTTAACGAAATGAATGCTCGTTTAGTTACATTGTAAAGCTTTAAGA
>JAABUO010004970.1_pt1 | contig 15613 bp, 20 predicted proteins | sample 5559291 | NCBI WGS metagenome assembly JAABUO01 (sample SAMN10711878, study PRJNA513372) | rock metagenome | isolation source: Antarctica rocks | place: Antarctica: Victoria Land, Finger Mt sud
ATGGTTGTACGATATATGTGTATGAAGGAATTTGGGAAGAGCAAAGATTAGAGATGAGGAGAGAAGGTTGAGCTATATATATAGTTAGATCGAATGGCGGCATTACAAGGGCTATGATAGAAGTACGGAGAGCACGACCGGATCGTTAGGTTTGAATCGGTATCAGAATTCCACTCATGAGGTTGTCTTAGGAGAAAAGCATGTCAAATATGTCCATGGCGAAAGCCTAAAGGCCTATAGCCATGTCTCAACCACGAACCCTAACCATCATCTAGACAATTGCCAATTTCGTCGCCGCGATATCTAAAGCATCAACATCCGGCGTTAACCTTGCAAAAGCCTTTTTCGATCCGTCGGGCCTGTGTACAACAGACATTAGCCCCGAAATCCATGTCGCAGTAAAGCTATAAAAAATTCAGGGAACAACCCACCTGATTAGTGTATTAATCTTCACGCAATCCACATCATACAATTTCTTCAACGCATCCTTAATCTGCCTCTTGTTCGCCTTGATATCACAAATGAAAACCAGGGTGTTGTTCTCTTCGATCTTCTTCATCGCGCTCTCTGTGTTTAGAGGGTGGATTAAGACTTTATGGTGGTCGAGACGGGGCTCATGAGGGATGGATTTGCGAGGGTATTTGGGGGCGCGTGAGAGTTGGAGGGTCTTTGGTCGGTGGAAGGTTGTCGAGAGGCGGACTTTGCGGACTTTCTTGGAGTTGGCCTGGGATACATGTCAGTGGGAGTTAGGAGCGAGGCTATAAAGCAGTGTGAACGGAGGATTTGGAAGGGAGTGGGGTTTGGACGTACGCCTTTGAGGGCGGCTTTGGCGGCGAGTGAGGCTTTAGCGTTATGTTTGCCCGTGATGGGACCTGAAGGGAAAATGTGTCAGCCGTTTAATCCTACGGTTTCTTCTTTGGTGTCTTGAATATTCAGATGGCCGTATTCTTGGTGGACAGTATCCGCCAAGTCTGTGGAAGGCTGCGAGCCACTTTTGCAGTGCAGAGCTTGCCGCGACAGAATATAATCAAAAGAGTACTCACCCTTCTTCTTACTATCTTTGCCTGGCGCCATTGTGGTGGTTATGGATGCTCGTCGTCAACTGACTCTCCAAAGTTCAAAGTTCAAATTCAAGCATTTGATCGCTAAACCCTAGTTTGTGGGCTGCACTAGCGCCGGTGTTTACCGACCGCGAATTCTGAAAGCCGCACCCTCGAGACATTCCAAACACTTCACAATCTATGAATTGAAACACGACCACTACCTACCCAGCTTAGCTGGTTAGGCGTTACCATCAACCGCCATGGGCTCACAAACCCACAAACGCAAACCCCTCCTCTCCAACACCCGGCCACCGACTATTAAGAAGCCTTCCTCCCTTTCCTCCCGCGCGACTCGCTCCCTCATTCGTACCCACCATATGCTCCAGAAGCAACTCACTACCGCTTTAGCTGCTAATGATCCCGCGGCCATAAGTACTCTCCAAGCTAAGCTCTCCGCTTCCGGCGGCCTGCAAAAATACCAAGAAGCCAGCGTTCAAGGGCAGTCCTCCGAGCGAGGCGGAGATACGAGCCGCGTGCTTATGCAATGGCTCTCTGAAGTCGTCCCGCCCCTCAAAAATGAAATATTATCAGGAAGGGAAGAAAGGTTGAGGATGCTTGAAGTCGGCGCGCTTCGGACGGATAATGCTTGTTCGAAGAGCGGGGTCTTTGATGTTACGAGGATAGATTTACATGCCCGGGAGCCGGGTATCATGCAGCAAGATTTTATGGAGAGGCCTATGCCTAGTCCAGACGAGCAAGGGAACGAGGGCTTCGATATCATCAGCTTGAGCTTGGTGGTAAACTACGTTGGTGATGCCGTAGGAAGAGGAGAGATGTTGAGGCGGGTTGAGCACTTCCTGAGAACCCAGAAACTAGATACTGGAACAGAAGACTTCTCCCCCGGGCTATTCCTCGTGCTACCATCACCTTGCGTGACCAATTCGAGATACTTGGACGAGCAAACACTGGAGGAGATGATGCAAGCCTTGGGCTACGTCAAGGTAAAGCGGAAGATGAGCCTGAAGCTCGTATACTATTATTGGAGGTATGCTGGGCCAGTCGAAGGAGTCAGAAGATTGTTTAAGAAAGGGGACGTGAGGCAGGGCGGTTCGAGGAATAACTTTGCGATTGTGCTGCGTTGATTTGAGATACCCCAAAGATATGAACGAAATCGCCACTGAGCATATAAGTTATTGTAAGAAAAAGCGGAGTCAGCGAACAACGACCATTATCTGAGATCTACCATTCAAATGTGATACGTTAGCTTAATAGTGTTCAATTCCCTATTTCCTTTCCTCGATTCTCCATGTCGTGACTAGGTCTGAATCAGTAATTCATCCTCCCAAAAACTCAACAAGACCGATTTTCCATTCAAGATCTCCCAAACAAACCAATGTTTTTACTGTCAACTACCTTAACCGGGATTAAGATGACAGATATCGGTACTTAGCCTCTTATTTACTCTCCCTCAAAGAGAGTCATCGTCATTGCCCGCCATCCGCATCCCCATATCACTCGACGCAAACCCAATTCACACGAGAGGGCAAAGCCAGCTGAAGTCCATCCCAGCCCAAAAAGACCACCTCGCCATACCTCTCCGCCCCCTCCCTCACTAACCCTCTCAATCACCAGCATCCACTCCTCCCTCCTCGTTGTGGGCGAAGCCAAGGCGCAAATCTAGCCCGAATGACATGGAGAAGCCTAAGCACATCAATCCGCGCCACCAAAAAGCTACCCCCCACAAACACCCCCGCCGCCCCCTCACTCCGTCACCCGATCCTTATGAAAAATGTCCGGCACCACGGGCATCCACTTCTCCCTCCTCACGCACCAAAACTCCCCCTTCGGCGGCAGCGCCCCCGGCTCATCCAGTGTTCCCGTCATCACATACCTCCAGTCCTTCTTCGCCGCCGCCCCAACCTCTAGAATCCCACTCCCGCACTTCTTGCAGAACTCGCGGTGCAGCAGTGAGCCGCTGCCGTTGTCGGCTTCATGGATGGTTGGGGCCGGGGAGGTGGGGGTGTAGGCGAAGGACGAGACGGGGATTTTGGTGGTGAGGCCGAAGGCGGTGCCGAAGAACTTCTGGAAGGGGGGTTAGTGGTGGGGTGGTTGGGGAGGTGGGGGGGAGCGGGTACTTTGCAGTTGTTGCAATGGCAGAGGGAGGTGCGGGCGTCGTCGGGGGAGGAGATGTCGATGGTGTAGCGGAGTTCGCCGCAGTAGCAGCCGCCTTTGTAGAGCATGGTGTTTTGGGATGTGGGAGGAAAAGCGTCGTTGAGCAGATTTGGGTGCGTGCGTTACTATTTTATTGGAGCAAAGCTGGCTCTTCTGTATTAGTGGTCAAGGGAACTCATTGGCGCTCGTCCGTAAACATTGAGTGCTGGGTCTTTGGATTGTCAATGGATGGTACTGGATGACATACGTGAGTGTGTCGAGGACTTCTCATAGGAATCCAAGTTGATTGCAAGGCAAGAAGTGTGAAAAGTATCAGATAAGATGAAGGCTTGCAAGGATACGTCAGAATGTCATCATCGCGGGAAACACGTTAACGACCGAGATGCAAAGTTCAACTGTATCTCAGATCTGAGAACGTAAACGATGATTTTCAAGGCTTGAAATTGCAAGTCGACTCTTATTAGAAATTATTCAGTTCTTAGTTGTACGAATATCTGGAAGTCTTAGGGCAGGACTAGACAGTCTCATACAGGAACCCTTGAAGCAGTACTTGGATAATAAAGCTTTAATGACTAAAATAGTTCTTCTCTGGGAGAACTCATGATGGGAAGAGTCTAAGTCTGTACCAAACAGTTAGTATTTCCCTGGTCTTAAGGTTCGGTAGGCATACCTATGATTCCAAAATTACACCTTGCTTCCATCCAATAATATACTTACCATCAGGGAGTTTTTCAGGCTTTATCTCCACACCATGGGCAACATTCATGTGTTCTGGAACGGCGGGTAACCGTAGGTGATTGGCGGCTGGTTTACCCTGGGGAACTGCATATGTGCTCGATGGAGAATGTTCATGACATGCGCAACTATATCCGACTTCGAACAGCTGAATTCACGTAATCCAAAATATACCCCATTATTGAGCGAGCACCGCCTCTGCTTACAGTGGCACCATCTTCTGCGGGCTCCAACAATTTCCATTCACAGTGAATATTTTCTTTCGCAAACCTATCAATGATGGCTTGTGCAATGTTGTCAAAATTAGTAGTCGCAAGCGCCAGAATCTACGATTTTATAGTTATAATCTTATCTCTATAGGGGAAAATATTAGGGGCACTCACAGTTGGTCCGGCGCCCGAGAGACAAATGCCAAGGAGTCCTGGATGAGAGACACTCGTGACCGACTCTAAGACCTCTTTGAGTCCGGGAATCAGTGTTTGACGGTAAGGCTGATGGATTCTGTCTTGCATCGCTTCAAAGATGAGAGATGGTTGGGGAGGAGATTGACCCAAAGCGTAGGTGAGTAGGGGAACACGCTGCAGATTGAAAACCACATCCGCCCGCTTGTACTGTTTGGGTAAAACATCTCTCGCCTTCGCTGTACTGACTTCGAAATCCGGTATGATGGTAATCGCCTTAATCTCCGGAGCCCATCGAAATTTGGTATAATGACCAATACCTGAGGGTGGTATAGGAGGTGTCTTTCCCGTGTCAATTCCGCCAGCTGGCGCTGGTAAGACTTCACTAAGCGGTATCTCCTTCCGTGCCATGTCAGCTTCGTTTAGCTCGTTCAAATAAGTGCCGACGAAGCCTCCGTAAAGCGCTGCGGCAACGTTGTCTGGGTGTCGTTCAATCATAAGACAAAAGTCCAGTATTCGCGCTTTAGTCATCCCAAGGCTGCCGGCCTCGTTCCCCAACAGGATTCCTGCGACTACTGCTGCCCCGGAAGAGCCTAAACCTCGACCAAGGGGAATTGGGTTGATGATATGGACATGAGTCTGCAGGGGAAACTCATGCTGGCCATGGCAGCGCAAGACATACAAGGCAGCTTGTGTGATAATGTTGCGATCTGGGACAAGACTAATTTCTTCAGAACCCAAGCCCTCATACGAGATACTACAATTGAGATAGGTGGGAGAAGAGACAGGATCAACAGTAACATTAAGTTGAAGATAGATGGAGAGCGCGAGACCAATGACATCAAATCCAGGGCCTATGTGAGTGAGTGAGCGAGCAAGTCAGACATTCGAGACGCAGGCCAGAAGCATACCAATATTGGCGGATGAGGCAGGGACTCCTGGAAGGCGTTTAGTAACGAAGAATTCTCGGAATTTAGTTGTTGACGCACTTATCTTCACCATTGCACTGGAAAATGAAAAAGGGCTAAAGCTGATGGTTAATAGGAATTATATAACTGGAACTCTCTGAATAGCTGAAAACATGGTGAAGAAAAGGTCCATTTAGCGAGGAAACGCTAGGCTGGCGGGAGTAAGTAGCCTATCCCATGTGAAATTTCCAATTCACCTCTTCGCTGATGTTACGGAACTGGTTCTGGATTGACAGGTTAGGCATCGCGAGATTCTATGAGACTGACTGTCCAATTCGAGATATCAACAAGTGATAGGTGTTATGTACAGCGACACAACCATCCACTGCATGTTCACTAAGCTGTAATCCAGCCTTACCCGTCCAACTATCATACTTAGTCGCGGTGGGGTTCAAGTGGCAACAAAATTATATTTGAAAACCTCCACTACCATCGAAAATAAGATTGTAAGCATCATGCTTTGAAATCTTGCTTTGCCCCCCCGGACAAGGCAATCTTTCGCTCTTTATCCGAATGGAGAGGGAGCGTCTGCGTGTACTGCTCGTCGGCAACGGTGGCCGAGAGCATGCCCTTGCGTGGAAATTGAGCCAATCCCCTCGAGGTGAGCTTCAAAGCCTTGGTCTTCATGATCTCTTTCTGACTTTCAGTCTGACAACAGCCTAGTGGACATTATATATGTTGTGCCTGGAAATGTGAGCTGCTCCTAGATTACAATGCTCGTCACCCCCTTCTAACTTGCCGTGAAGGGCGGGACGGCACGGGATATGCGGAATGTGCACAATGTGACTTCTGTAACGCCAGAAGATTTTCCGGGCCTCGTCGCGTTTGCAAAAGAGCATGAGGTCAACCTCGTCGTTCCAGGTCCCGAGGCGCCATTGGTTGCTGGGATCGAGGGTTTCTTCCGGGCAGGTGGGGCTCAAGTAGTCCTACTTGAAATCCTGCATTACTGAGTCCAATAACAGCTGGTATACGATGTTTCGGGCCAACCAAAGCTGCTGCGCGTATGGAGGGTTCGAAAGTTTTTTCAAAAGAGTTCATGACCAGGCATCATATACCGACCGCGAGTTATGGAACCTTCAAGGAGCACAAACTAGCAAGCATATTCCTCGAAAATTTTTCTCACAAAGTCGTCCTTAAAGCCAGTGGTTTGGCAGCCGGCAAGGGAGTGGTTATAACAAACTCAACAGAGGAGGCTCATAAAGCTTTGGACGATATCATGGAGAAGAAGGAGTTTGGCGCCGCAGGAGACGAAGTGGTTATTGAGGAATTCTTGGAGGGTGACGAGTTAAGCTTCTTATCGTTCAGCGATGGTTACACGATTCGGTCTCTTCCACCAGCACAAGATCATAAGCAAATATATACTGGCGATCAAGGACCGAACACTGGTGGCATGGGCTGTTATGCACCTACGAAAGTTGCTACACCACACTTGATAAAGGAGGTACATAAAAAGATCCTGCAACCGACTATTGATGGGATGAGGAAGGAAGGTCGGGATCCTCTCATATCCTAAATTGAAGACAAATTAACCAGTGGACAGGCTTCCCCTTTCTTGGCATACTCTTCACCGGTCTCATGATTGCTAAGGATGATCAGGGCCAGCTCCAGCCTAAAGTCCTTGAATATAACGTCCGTTTCGGTGATCCAGAAACACAAACATTACTCCCACTGATGAGCGCCGACACTGATTTAGCAGAGATCATGGTTGCATGTACAGATCATTATCTTGACGCCGTATCCATCAGAATCGAGCACAAATTTTCCGCTACGGTTGTCGCGGCAGCAGGAGGCTATCCAGGTCCTTATGTCCGTGGCGATATCATCACCCTCAAACCCCCACCCTCTGACATTATAATATTTCATGCTGGCACTGCTCTCGCTTCCCAGGATCTTACAACCTCCGGCGGTCGGGTCATAGCTGCGACAGCAACAGCCGCCACACTCGATGCTGCAGTCATGCTCGCTTATGCTGGAATCAAAACTGTCCATTTCCCTAACATGCACCACCGTACCGACATCGCGCATCGCGCTCTTAATGCTAGTTCCACCTCCGCACCACAGGCCCACGCCAATGGTCAAACCCTTTCTTACGCCGCCGCTGGCGTGGATATCACCGCAGGTAGCACTCTCGTTGACCGCATAACCTCGCACGTCTCATCTACGGCTCGTACCGGGGCACCAGCCGACCTCGGCGGCTTCGGCGGGCTTTTCGACCTCGCAGCCGCAGGCTACAGCTCCCCACCAACCCTCATCGGCGCCATTGACGGTGTGGGCACGAAACTAAAAATCGCACATGCAATGAACAAGCACAATACCGTTGGCATCGATCTCGTAGCCATGAATGTTAATGACCTCGTGGTCCAAGGCGCCGAGCCCCTATTCTTCCTCGATTGCTACAGCTGCGGGAAACTAGACGTCGACGTCGCAGAGGCGTTCGTCAAGGGTGTCGCCGCCGGTTGCAGAGAGGCTGGCTGTGCCCTCATCGGTGGCGAAACTGCCGAGATGCCTGGGATGTTTGCTTCCGACGGCGGATATGACGCCGTAGGCGCCACAGTCGGAGCCGTGAAGCACGGAAAGCGATTACTCCCCGACAAGGCGGCCATGCAACCCGGCGACGTTCTGTTAGGTTTGGCGAGCAGTGGCTGTCACTCGAATGGCTTTTCGCTGGTCAGGAGAATTGTCGAGAGCACGGGGCTGGAGTTCCACGACACAGCACCGTGGGCCGAAGGTTCGTCCGTGGGCGAAAGCTTGTTGACGCCCACGAGAATCTACGTCAAGTCCCTCCTGCCGGTCGTCCACAAAGACCTCGTAAAAGGCCTCTCGCACATCACCGGCGGCGGCCTGGTCGAAAATGTGCCCCGCATGCTGCCCGCGCACCTGGCGGCCGAAATCGACGTCTCGGCGTGGGAGCTGCCGCCCGTGATGAAGTGGTTGAAAATAGCCGGGAATTTGGACGACGCGGAGTTTGCGAGGGTGCTGAATACGGGGTTGGGAATGGTGATTGTGGTCGCGGAAGAGAAGGTGGAGGAGGCGGTGGCGGAGCTTAGGGGGATGGGGGAGGTGGTGATGGTTGTTGGGAAGGCTGTGAAGAGGAGGGGGGAGGAGGAGTGGATGGTTGGCACTGCAGTCAGAGTATTCAAAATAGCTATATCGGTTTAGAGTAAGACTTGGTGGTGTGGTAACTTTGCCGTGAATACTACGTTATTTTACTTCCACCTGTATAAATAACAAATAGCCTCATTGATTCTTTACAGGAAGTAATTCATTCTAGCTACTAAAGCTGACTTAGCGACCATCCTCGAAATACTATCCTCCCTCCCAACATCCCATCCAACGCAATTTCCACGCGCAACAGCTCCTCCCGCTACCACACGACACTCCGCTCCAACTCCCTGCGCCACTGCCTCATCATCTCAATCCTACCATCTGCCCCTTCTCCCCTCACCACCAGTCAAACAAACAAATGAGAGATGATGCAGAGGTGCGGTAAGTATATCAAAGCGCTCAAGGCCCAGCGGTGGTTCGATCGCTGAATGTGTGTTTCCCAACAGAGGATGAGATAATGAAAATGTGCAGAAGTGCTGTATTTTCGTGAAGATGATAAGGGGATTCTTGCATTCGTGTACCACGTTCTCATGCCTTATCACCAACGGATAGCCAAGCTATCAGGCAACGCAGCCAGCGTTATGTCATCCCTATTCTTTATGCTGGTTTCTTCAACTTTCGCAACTTTGTAGTATTACAAAACAAAGGAAAAGTGTAGTGGGATGGTATCGAGCGCTTGACAATTAAGAAACATACAAAGGTAAAGAACGGTTCTGATGATACAATTCTGTGATGGTAATAGCATGATAGTTTGGAAATGTGCAAAATAACTGGCAGGGCCGTGTCTTGTGTCGATCAATCCAAATGGAAAATGGTTCCTCTCTCAGTAGCAAAGTACTACGTGAGCGACAGGAACGCCAGCCATCCGTAACGCGTTGGTGCTCATAACGTCCCCCTAAAAACCAAAAGCTGACTCCAGTTGCCCAACGCCTCATGAAGACATTAAATCCTGAACCCTTAAGATCGAACTCCATTGGCGCTATTTCCGCCCAGAATATTAAGCTTCAAGATCCTTCGTAAGTCGTCCTCCATTGATTTCGTAGATTTAGAACCTTGCGTAGAGGCATTATCCATGCCGTGAAATATTTTGTTTGAAGAAAAATCGGGAGCGAAGGGCGGAGTATTTCCGCTGACATTATTGTTAGGCTGAACTTTAGATTCCGGGTAGAGATTTTGGTTAGACGCTCGCGATGGGGTGGGAGTTGCGGGGAGTTCCGGAAGATCTGCTCGAGCAGGGGAGGTGGGCAGACGGACCTCCTTGCGGAGGTTGGAAGAATGGGGGCGTGGGCGAGGCGAACCGGTACTCTTCTCCTTTGAAGTCACGAAATTCTGCAATCGAGGCAAGCTAGCCGGATTCTTGGGATCCTGGCCCGAAACATTTGAATATGAGCCAGGTATAGATGTAGCCCGACCCAATGTTTTAGGTCTTGGAGAAGGCTGACCGCGCGGAGATTGTTGCCGCGGTGAAGATTCGCCGTCACTCTGGTTAATTTGAGATCGTGTAGATGTCGCTGGGGACTGAAGCTGCGGTGACATGAGCAACTGTTTTAGTAACAAAGTCTTAGCCTTGCGCTGTTCTTCTTCGTTGTCCGCTTGACCATCAGTATGTGGGGGTGCGGAAGTAGGCCGAATCGAACCAGTCTTAAAGCGTGCTGAGTGTTCAGAGGGCTTCTGAAGTATGGTATTTGGAGATTTATCATCGATTTCCAGGGAAAAGAGTTCTCCAACGGAGTTGTTTGTTGCATGGCGTGCATGATGCCGTGCATCTTTGCTTGGCGACACTGCGGAGCCAGACGAAGGATCAAGCGCTGATGAAGGTCCCGCATCATGGATAGCGGCAACTGAGGAGTTTGGTATACATTCACTCTGTTGCCTCGCTTTCTCCATCCTATCCGCTCGGAAGAAAATATCTAGAGGAGTCTCTTCTCCGACTTGATTCACACCAGCGCGCTGTGCGTTCCCAAACGTTGGAGAGTCCTCGCTTCCATCAGAGGGTGGTTCTGGTGACACTCCCGATACTTCCTTCTCCATCATAGCTGATAAGCTAGAGCCTTTGTCGGCTGCTGGCACAGACTTGGAGAAGAACTTTGGCAATGGTAATGCCGATGCTGCTGGTGAGGCATGGAAAGTAGGCCCGGCGTACGCTTGTAATGGAGTACCGTTCGATCGTCCTGGGGTCATTGAATGTTTCCGTTCTGTCGATTGTGGCGTACCGAAACTCGGCATTTGAGATATTGATCCGCTGTGCTTGTGCCCTTGGATTTTATCTGATTTTCTCCTTCTTTGACCTTTGAGCTCTGAAGCGGAGACCTCTCCATTCTTTAGTCCGTCGAAGGTATCATACATGGAGCTGCGACGAGGAGGCGTAGCAGGTGATCTGTTTGCATCAACTATAGCTCGATTCTGTTGAGCAACGTTCGGGGAGCCTCGTCGTTGAATAGGATTGGGTTTTGTAGGCGTATCCATAGTCTTAGGCGGTAGTGGGAGGGCTGCGCTCGCTTGTTTGTCTGATGAAGAGGGTTTGGCATTTACCTTTTGACGACGTGGTTGGGAATTATGCCGGCGAGGCTTAGCCTGCTCGCCTTCTGCTAAAGTCATGATTTATGATAGCGGCTTAAAAAATAAACAGCCTTATCAATAGTCCGGGGATTTCAAGGTGAGATGAATGTGATGTCGTAAGAGCAGACTGTCTACTAGATCACAGAGAAGCAAGCTCGCTCAGGCGTAGCAGGCAGCAAGGTGCTATGCTTGAGAGCAAGATTCTTAAAGAGGTTCGAGGTCGAGTGTGTTAAGAATATGAATGCTTTGTTCAGGAAGGCTCTATTTGTGGAGCTTTCAATGGCACTGAGGTGTTGGGCCGAGGCTTGAGTCTTGGTATGTTCGAAGGGAGATATGACACGCAGGTGAGTTGTCCTCTTATACAGCTCATGATGATCAAGAGTTGGAATTGTGTTGTGAAGTGGTAGAGAGATCATCAATGCGTTGGGCGAAGCTCCACTTTCAGTCGCAAGAGGCTTAGTCAATTGTACGCTAAACCGATCCTAGGTGCGCGTCACTTTGATCAGTTTGTTACCGATTCGGAGCTCTCAAAGTGTGTTTGAGGCATTTCACATGTGAATATCAGTACCACTTCACATTACCCCATGCTTGAAGATTCGTGTATTCTTAGGTGATCAGACACGGCCTACTGGGTACATTAACTAATACCAAACTTCCACACAGCGATATCACACCCAATCACAGAGTTCTGCTTTACGCATTATATTGCTGACCGCCAGTCTTTGCAACCGTCACTTTTCAAAACCTCAAGCTGCTACTCTAGGACAGGCCAATTTTCTAAGTACTTTGGTTTTCAGTCTTTGGTTCCTGACGTCACCGCTGCAAGCCCGACCTGATTCCGACGTTTTCTCACTATTATTCACAAACCTTACGCCATGGCTGACGTCGACATGCCAGATGCTGAATCTTCAGTGCCATCTAAAGCTAAGATACCCTCCAAACCCTCAAAATCTGGTGGAGCTGTTGATGTTAGCTCGGACGGTAAAAAGAGGTTTGAGGTGAAGAAGGTACAATATCGAGGGCCATTCAAAAAACTGCCGGGAGAGATTGCTGATCTGCTATAGTGGAATGCTGTGGCCCTATGGGCTTGGGATATTGTTGTGGACAACTGTGCCATCTGCAGAAATCATATCATGGACCTCTGTACGTCTGGTGCTTCAATTCTTGCTAACCTTAGCTAACCAATACAGGCATCGAGTGTCAAGCAAATCAGGCATCAGCCACGAGCGAAGAGTGTACGGTCGCGTGGGGTATCTGCAATGTGAGCTCTTTTCTTAATAAGAAGGGTCCTTGAGGCTGACGGCGATCAACTATATAGCATGCCTTCCATTTCCATTGTATTTCCCGCTGGCTGAAAACACGCCAAGTCTGTCCGCTGGACAATCGGGATTGGGAGTTTCAGAAATACGGCAGATGATCGCTTGACAGGCTGGGTTCTCCACCTTTTCGAGTTTTGGGAACACACATTGTTCATCTATGGTAGCACTACGCGCATGATTCCACGACATCAAGCGTATCATGGTTGACGAATGGTGGAGAAGCTGGACTTAATGCATTGCAGGAGCTTTGGAAGACAGTTATTGAAGAGCTGCAGAGGTTATATGGTATCATGCACTGCGAGACACATGAAGCACACCCAACTTTCAGGGTGAGAGTGTTCGTAGCGTTGGCGTATCACCAACTCACAGCTTCCTAGTTTCAAATCATCTCAAACGCCCAGCAATACATTTCCCTAGCAAGCATTCAGTAAGCTTAGAATGGATGTGTCCCTGAGTCTAATTGATCTTTTTCCCATCAACCTCAATCCCCGACCCTGCTATCCCGCTCCCGGCTGCCAGCCAGTTTTCTGGGTTCTCTTTGTAGATAGGAAATGGCGGAACCCCAACGAAAAAAGCCAGCAGTGTACCACCCAGACCAACCCAAAGTGTGATGTAAATGTCTTGCTGCAGGAACCCAAGTCCAAAGGCCAAAGTCTGCACATATATATTAGCTGATGTTGACACTAATTTGGGAGGTGCTGAAGATGCCTACGCTAAACAAGACTAGGATTATGGTGGTAAAGAGCTCTGCAAGCTTTTGGCCCTCGAAGTCCTGTGGTCGTAATTAGTAGGCTTGATGAGTACCATACTGTCAGATGTGAACATTACAATCTGTCCCTCGAAAAGGTCCTGGGCCTGCTTTAGAAGCTGATCCGCCATGTCTTTTGATGTCTATTATCTGTGCAACGTTGTTTTATTGGAGATCGCTAAGCAAACAGACCAACTAGAAAGGGTTCACCTAGCAGTGGGACAGCCCTATAGGGCTGAAAATCCACATTTCATTATTATTGCTCCAAAGATTCGTTTTAGGTGAACTACGTAGCTAATAGGACCTCTTTGGAGCCCTTCTGATACGCATGCCTCGCCCTAATTGATCATTTGTAGATATCCCGTTGTTCCTTTGCTCCTGCCCCCGCTCCTGCTCCAGCTCCTGCTCCTGCTCCTTGCCTGACCCGTAGCCTAACTATCAGCTGCTTCTTCTTTTGGCTAGAGCTTGCTGTTATTGATTCCGAAGTGAAGAGCTCAGGATCTAAACGTCGTAAATCATTAATCTTTCTATTTCACAGCATTGTTTGTTGAGCTGAGGTTACGACAGCTCGTTTTCGGATAAAAGAAGATTTTAAAATAAAGAGCTCAGGAGCTAGACGTAGTAAAGAATAAATCTCCTTTTGTCATACCTTTGTTCGTTGATTCTCTCTTCCAGCTATTGAACGTACTTGCTCCACACGAGAAGATCAGCCCCAGGCCTGAAGACGTAGAATCCAGTCACGTATAGCTGCTTCTTCTTCGGGACTTAGTCTTTGAAATTCCTGATTGCGTGCAGCAGCAATCTTTCGATCATTGATCCGATTTCAAAGGGTACTAGTTAATATTTCATATTGACGAGCGAGTTTTGCTTGAGAAGGATTTTCGTTGACTGCTGAAGCCTCGTTCCAACGGGCGTGAGCAAGCGTTATACGCTCTTCCTGTGAAAGTTCTATATCTTCAGAAGATATGAGGGGCGTGGCTGCCATCGTTTTGCTGATATGTTGAAGGATTATACCAATAAAATATGAAATGTGGATTTTCAGCCCTATAGGGCTGTCCCACTGCTAGGTTTATCCCACTGCTAGGTGAACCCTTTCTACGCGGGAATGCCGCGCCTAGTGTCCGCGAGGCGAAAATCTGGGGAAAGCACCGCACTTCTGTCCTTGGGCATTCAATGGCGTGAGAAAAACTTTCGTTTAATGCCATGGCAGCGAGACTCCGAGTGCTCGGAGGCTCTTCTCAGGGCTTATGGCAGCACAAGCCTGGCTTGGCTTGTTGCCCTTACTCGTCTCATCAGTTTCCTAGCAAGTCCGGCTGCAATGTGCAGGTCCAGGAGATTCACCCCGAAAATGGTGGCTTCGTAAAAGGTCATATATCGAGGAGGCATATGTCAAGTCAATCCACTTCTGGGAAAGATCAAGACTCGTCACCCATCGATCTTTCCCATCTCCACTCCCAAATGACTGCCCGTCGCCTCCCTACCCTCTACGACTACGCCCACCCCACTGCGTCTCACCTCCTCTCCCTTAGTCTCTCCGACTTTGTCCCCCAAGACCCTACTCCTTCCTCTTCCACGAACTCTTCCCTCCTTCACAAATCCAGCATTCCCCCCTCTCATCACCTTGTCTACTTCCCGCCCCCAACCTCCATATCTTCCCTTCTCTCCGATGGTACAGATCCTCTCCATTCCCCCGGGGACCCGTTCACCCGCCGCATGTGGGCCGGTGGCTCCATGGTCTTCAATCGCCCTTTGCACATCTCGGAACAGCATATTCAGTGCGACGAACGCATTAGCGACGTTACAATTAAGGACAAGCCTGGCGAAGAGAAAATATTCGTACAGATCAGCCGTCATGTTTCATACAGCTCGGAGCCCTCCACTCCAATCATCGAAGAAACCCGCACTCTAGTCTTCATGCGCGATCACCTTCCTCGCGGCAATCCCCAGCAACCGTCAAACCGTACTAAGATCCTCAATCCCACACACCCACCAGACTACACACATACCCTCCTTCCCTCAGCTTCCCTTCTCTTCCGCTTCTCGGCCTTGACATTCAACGCCCACCGCATTCATCTCGATAAAGAGTTCTGCCGCTCGATCGAAGGTCATCGCAATTTACTTGTCCATGGACCAATGAGCGTGGTGCTGATGCTAGATTGTTTGAGGAGTGAGTTAAAGAGAAGGGACGGAGAGAAGGTTGTCAAGGGTGTTGAGTATAGGAATCTGGCGCCGGTATATGCGGAGGAGAAGATGAGGATTTGTGGAAGGAAGAAGGGGGAGGGCGGTTTGTGGGAGGTTTGGGTTGAAGGAGGGGATGGGGGTGTCAAGGTACGAGGGGTCGTGAAGACGGGTCTGAAAGAGTAAAGATATAAGAATAGGTAAGTGGAAGGATTGAGACAGTTGGGGTAGGAGAGAGGCGGGAAAAGGTTGAGACGGCGTAGTCAAGACTTAGGACGGTGGGAATCACCACATCACTGGGTGCAGAATATGGAGGATTTGTATTGAGCTATCCTTGGTGATTCCGGGCTCTTAAGATCCAGATCAGAAACATTCTTAGATGGTT
>JAABUO010004971.1_pt1 | contig 15609 bp, 18 predicted proteins | sample 5559291 | NCBI WGS metagenome assembly JAABUO01 (sample SAMN10711878, study PRJNA513372) | rock metagenome | isolation source: Antarctica rocks | place: Antarctica: Victoria Land, Finger Mt sud
CGCTGCATGGCTGGCATGGGGAGGGCATGCTTTTGCGGCGACACAGGCCCGGAAGGTTCACTTGAGGGGCCTGCTTACGGTCCAGTCTGCCACACACTGGCGGAGTGCGCCTTGGTGTGGCGCTCGCGACCTGGGGCGGCGGCCGAGCGCGGAGGGGGCAGCTGCAGGACCTGCAGAGTTTAGCTGATTCAGCACCGCTGCAAGCCCTGGAGGGCAGGGCCGCGCGCCAGACCGCCGGCCCCGCGTCCGCGCGCAGGAGAAGTCAGCGCTGGTGGAGGCGATGGAGGAGGAGGCCGATGCGCTGATGGCCGGCCGCGCCGAGGCGGCCGCCGAGCGCGGCGAGGCCGACGACGGCGACGACCAGGCGGTCGCCGGCGCCGCCGTCTCGGCCGCGCTGGGCGCGCTGGCGAGCGGCGCCGCGCTGCCGGGCGCGCCCCGCCCGCCTGGGCGGTGACCCCTCGCGCAGGTAGCGGGTCTGCAAATCCTGAGGACCCTGAGGCTGCGCTGGGCGCGCTGGCGGGCGGCGCCGCGCTGCCGGGCGCGGCCCGCCCGTCTGGGAGCTCCACGCGCACGCGGGGAGGCGCGGTAGCTGCGCGTGTGTGTGCGGCAGCACTGCATGATGGGCGCCGTGCAGTCCGGGACGCACGCGCCATGCGGTTGCGGCGGGGCCTCCTCTCATGACGCAGGCGGGTCATGATGCCACAAAAGAGCCGGACAGCATCGCCCTGTTGTTAGGTGCCGCCTTGCAGCGCCCCGCTTCCTGCAGACATGCTGCTTCCGATGCCGGGTCTGCGCCCGGCAGGCGCGGCCGCGGCGGCGGAGGCGGCGGCTGCGGAGGCGGAGGCGGCCGCGGGCGGCGCGGGCCTGGGCGTTGCGCTGGACGAGCTGGGCCGCGACGCCAACATGGAGCGCCGGCGCGAGGCGGCGGAGCGGTCGGCGCGGCGCCGCGGCCGGCTGCAGCGCGACCTGGAGCGCCTGCAGCGCCAGGGCCAGGCGCGCCGGAGGCCTGCCTTGACCCTAACCCTAACCCACCCTAACCCGTTTCCTGCGGTGTTGCGCGGCCGGCTGCAGCGCGACCTGGAGCGCCTGCAGCGCCAAGACCAGGCGCGCTGGGGGCGCCCACCTGCCCGTCCCTGCCTGCGGCGCCGCCGCGGCCGGCCGCAGGCGCGCCCGCAGCGCCGCCGCTGGAGCCGGACTTGGCACGGGGCTGTCCCGCCGCTGCTGTGGCTTGTGCGGCAGGGACGAGCGCAACCGCCCGGCGAGCCGGATGCGGCTGGGGTGCGTCTGCCTGGCCCTGGTCGCCAGCGCGGCCAGGAGCGCCCACCCACACTCTACACTGCTGCATGTCAAAGCTCCCTGGAACGGCCGGTTCCTCGGTGCTCAGCAAGCACAAGGGGTTGTGATAAGAAATACCCTGGCCACTGCAGGACGGCGCGGAGGCGCTGCTGGGCGAGGAGACGACGGACGAGTCCGATACGGAGGTCAGCCGCTACGCGCGCAAGCGGCGCGACCTGGTCGAGGCCGCGCGGACCGTGTTTGCGGACGCCGGCGACGAGTTCGGCTCGCTGCGCGCGCTCAAGGCGCGCGCCCGCGGCCGGGCGCGCGGCGCCGGGCGTGCGGCAGCCCCCCGGCGGCGGGGCAAGCCAGCCGGAGCTGACCCCGTTGACAACCACAGCTTGAGACGTCTGTCCATGCACACACACGTAAGCATGTTCCGAGAGCTCGAGCGCGCAGCGCTGTTGGCCAGGACCAGCGCTCCTTGTTTCGCAGTCGCCGGGCTGCAGGGCGGCCGCCTTGCCAGCGCTCGCACCTCGGCCGCGCCGGGCGGAGCACGACAGCAGGGCAGCACGCCCGCTCGCAGCCGGGCGGCCGCGCAGGCAGGGCGTGCGCACGCGGTATACCAGCACGGACGCGTCCCGCCAGCGCTCACCAAGGGGTGCGAGAAAGGCTGCCCGCGGCGCGCCAGGCGCGGCTGGAGGGCTGGAAGGCGGCGCAGCCGGGCGCGTACCGCGACGCGTACATGGGCCTGAGCGCGCCGGTCGTGTTTGCGCCGTTCGTGCGCCTGGAGCTGCTGGCGTGGGACCCGCTGTTCGGGCCGCGCGCGGGCGCGCCGCCCTCGCGCCGCCCCCCGCGCTCCTGAGTGGCCGGCTGGTATGGTTTAGCAGCTGCTCGGGTCCGCCGATGCGGGTGCCGTGAGTTTGCTGTATGCATGGGCCGGGGTTTGAGATTCCTCCCATCGTACCTCCTCGGGGGGGTGGTCGGGCACACAGGCGGCCGCGCTGGGCCTGCCAACGTACACACGCGCACAGCGCGTGCAGGTGTGCCATGCCGCTGCTCACCTTTGAAACATACCCTTGATACTGGGCATGCTGTGCTGAGGCTGCCAGGTGCTCCGCTGCTCTGCTGCTCATGGGCGCGGGCCGCGCTCACCACGCGCGGGCGCCCGCAGGCTTTGACGACATGGACTGGTACCAGGCGCTGTTCGACTACGGGCAGGCGGGCCGCGACGGCGGCGCCGCGCCGCCGGCCGGCGACGACGCCGACAACGAGCTCATCCCGCGGCTGGTGCGGGGGGACCTGCTCTCGCTGGCCGGTGCCAGGTTTCCGCCCGCGTTGTGCCAACAGGATGGAGTGCTGCAGGGGACTGGTGTCTGCCCCTTGCGGGCAAGCGTCGACTTGATGGCATCACTCTGACAGCAGGGGAGAGCGCTCTGCAGCTGTGGGGTGTGCGGCGCTACGTGAACGAGCGGCAGGGCGACTGGGACAGGTACCTGCCGATGCTTAAATGCGTGTACAGCGACCGGAGCAGTCATCCATGGGTGCGGCGCCGGGTCATGCTAGACACCGCCGGCCACCCCGCCAGTCCGCTGGCGCGCGCAATCGCTGCGGAGCGTCCATGTCCCGTCCTGCGGTCGAGCGCGCCAGCGCTTGTGCGTGACCCGGGCAGGGACGTGAACGCTCTCCGCGGCGATTGCGCGCGTCAGCGGGTTGGCGCGGTGGCCGCCGGTGTCCGGCACAAAAGGCGTCGCGCCCGTGGAGCACTGCTCGGAGTCGTTGCACACGTACTTGATCGTCGGCAGGTACACGTCCCAGTCGTCCTGCCGGTCGTTCACGTAGCACCGGCGCCCGCCGCCGCCGGCAATCGGTCGGGTACAGTCGTACTGCTGGCGGTCCGCATGCTCTGATGGTGCATCATCTGCCAGCGAGGCGACAATGCTGTGCCCCAGAACCCGACACGCCCCCCCCAGCGATGCAGCCATCCTCCCAGCGACAGCGGGCCAGGCATGCAGCTTCGGCCGCTTGGCCGGAGCGTGCGGCGCCGCGCGGCTGGCGGCGACGCGAACCAGGACATGGGGATCCCAATCCTACCCAAACCCTACGTGCGGACCAGCACACGCCGCGCCGCGGCAGGTGCGCGAGCTGGTGCTGCCGCGCACCGCGCGGCTGCTGGCGAGCGCGTGGAACCCGGCCAGCCGGCGGCAGGCGCGCGCGGCGGCCGCCGTGCTGCAGGACGCGGCCGCGTACGTGCCGCCCGAGGACACCGCGCTGCAGGCGCGGCGCTCGTTGGGATCACCCTAGAACCCTACTATCAGACGAGAAAGTAGTGTGGACTAATAACAGTAGTGGTAACTTGTCCCAAAACGCCGCGGCCCGCGCCGCGGCGCACGCCGCGCCCGGTCCCGGCGCGCGGGGCTGCCGGTTGTCGAGACGAGGACCTGGGCGGGCAGGGCAGGGCTAGCGGCGTCGGACGGACGGCATGGCTGCCATACAAAGCCTTGTAGCCTGCTCGTGTTCCTGCCTGGACCAGCAAGTGCTGCAGTATGTTGCGCCCGAGGGGAGGGAGGCGGGGCGCCTGGACGCCTTCCTGCCGCAGGCCCGGCTGCCGGCGCGTCGCCCCGCGCATCAAGGACAGGGAGGTTATGGGGGTCTTGGTTAGGGTAAGCTCAGAAGCTCCACATCGGCGCCGCCGCGCAGGCGGCGCTGGAGGCGGCGCTGGAGCGGCTCGCGGCGGCGGTGGGCGCGCTGCGCATGCCGCCCTGGCCGCCGGCCGCGGCGGCCGCCTCGCCGGCGGCCGCCGCGCTGCTCGCGCGGCGCTTCGGCAAGGCGCTGCGCCTGCTGCGCGCGCTGGGCTGCTTCGAGGGCGTGCTCGCGCGTGCGCCGCTGGCCGGCCTCGCGCTCGAGCGCCTGCTGCACCAGCAGGCGCGCCGGCCTGCGGCGCCGGCGAGCGCGGGCGGCTGCATTCACACGCGCGCCAGTATGAGCGTCGAGCCTGGCGTGCGTGCCGGCAGCATGCCACCACGTCCGCGTGTCAGGGATGTGGGTGTGCTGCTGCGGTGGGCGCTCCCGCGTGTATGCCTGCTGATCATGCGCGTGCGCCACTGCCGCCGTGGCGGTGCCACGATCTGGCGCGGCCACCTGCCTCCGCACCTTGAGCCGTGCGTTTCACTAGGACCCGTCACAGCTCATGCGCGGTGTTGTTGTGCGTCGCATGGCAGCCGCAGCATCAGGTCAGGCGTCGGCCGCCCCGGGGCGCGCGTGAGCGCTGCGGGGCGCGCGCAGATGCTGCCCTACCTGCGCGCGGCGGCGGCCGACCTGCCGCTGGCGGTCGACCGCATGGAGCGCCTGGCGGGCGCGCTGCGGCCGGAGTGGTTCGCCGGCGGGCCGCCGGCCGCTGCCGCGCCGCTGCTCGAGTTCGCGGGCGTGCTCGCGCGGTCGCTCGAGCAGCAGCGCGGCGGCGCGGCGCTCGGCAACGGCGCGGCGCGCGGCGCGGGCGCGGGCTCCGGCGCCGGCTCCGGCGCCGGCGCGGCCTCCGGCTCGCGCGTCGCCAACATCATGCTCGCCGGCCGCCTGGCGGCCGTGCTTGCGCGGCTGGGCGACGCCGGGCGCGCGGCGCAGCTACGCGCTGCCTATAAGTTGTAATTTCAATGTTCTAAGTGTAGGAAGTGAGTGAAGAGCGAGCACAGAGAAACACTGCCTCTTGCACCCGTCTGGGCGCGGCAGGGCTTTGACATGACCTGCTTCTGCTTGCGCAGGGTGTGGGTGTAGAGTGTAGCGTGAACGCTGGCCTTTCAGCAAGTCGCTGTGTGCAGTGGCAGGGCGTCTGCTTTATGAACGGCCTTGACGAAGCCTTCAAAGTTATCCAGAACGTGTGTATACTATTCGTGAGTTTTGCAGGGACAGCGTATTTGCAGGGCAACACTGCGGACGTTGCGACACATCTGTCGCATGTTGCTCCCATGGCTCCATGGCATGTCACGTGCGGCTTTAGGTCTTTAAAAGGGCAGGGATTGTGCTACAAAAGTCAAGGCGACAGCTCAACGCGACAGCGAACCAATCACCTAGGCAGTCCTTGCACCTGACGCACACTGTGCAGCCTTCCAAAACATAGCGCCAAGTGTATGAGCAGCACCAAGCTTGGCTTGACAGCGCGTGGCATTCTCGCTCGCTGAGGACGCCTGCAACAGCCCACGCCCGCACCCGCACAGCTTTTGCGTCTTCTCCGGTGCTACTTCAACCACCGTGCACACGTAAGCCTCAACGCAGCATCACAGCCAGACTGACGCACAGCTCGTGCTTTCAAAACAGCATTGCAACGGATCCTGGCGCGCTAGCTGGGTGCCTGACACAACACAACAACCCGCCTACAGGACTCTGTTGTGGCCGGTATGGAGAACACCGCCAATGTGCCAGCGCCGGCAACTGCATGCGCGCGTGCGGCAAAGCCGCTGTGCGAGCCCTGCGCAGACCGCTGCCTGCCCGGGAAGCCGCACCGGGACGAGAAGGAGAACGGTGCGCGTCTGCCGCAGACCGCGCACCTGCATCAACATGTTGTGATGCACCCAGACACAGTTGCGCCGTGCATGTCCACGGAGCAGCCTAACCTGGAGCACAGCATGACAGTTGCGTTCGCGCTGACCGGCCACACAGCCACACTTGCCCTGTACTCTGTTGTGACAACCCTTCAAGCGTCTTTACTTGGAAGCTGGCTTGTTCAGAGCAGCTCGTTGCATGTTTAGAGTAAGTTTGGTTGTTTATAACCTGCCTGGCATAGCAGCACCTGGTGCACCCTCACACCAAGAACCTTGGCCCTCGCACGGGCATGCGATGACAGCTGCCACCTGGGCATGACTGCCGGCTTGCCCCACGTGCCGGGCGTGGCGCCGCCTGCAAGAGCGCCCGCAGTGCACAACGGCCTGTTGACAGCCCGTGCTGATATGGCGCCGCGTGTGCGCCCGCAGTGCCTCCAGGCAAGCCAAAGCGCGCCGGCGCGAGCATGCACGCGCCCGGCGGCGCGGCACAGGGCGGCCCCGGCCGGCCCAAGGGCGCGGGCGCGCCCGCGGCGGTGCGTGCGCCCCGGCGCCGTGCGCCTCTGCAGGAGGTGACGCACCTGTACGCCAACAGCACCGAGCCGCCGCGCCGTCCGCCCAGCATGCTGGCCTTCAGGTAGCGCGTGCCGGCGCAGCGCGTGCGCCCCGGCCGCGCCCGGGGCGCGGGCCCGGCAGGCTCGGGCCCGTGAGGGGCGGGCGCTGGCTCCCCCGTGCCGGCGCCCGCGCGCACCGCGGGCGCATGTGCCGGCCGGCGCCGGGCCCGCGCGCCGCCGGCGCAGCAGTGCAGCGGGCTCCGGTGGCGCGTCATTCCGTGTCGGCGTTCCGCTTGGGACGGTGGCGCATGACTGCACGCCCTGACAGGCGTGGTGGGTGGCTTTGCTGCGTGCTGCGGAGCGCTTATACATCCGGGGCGCGCGCAGCGCACTGGGCGCCGCAGTTTCTTTTAGCTCGGCTGACAACCGTGTTTGGCTCAGTCTTTGCAGTGTTTCACATGCTGCGTGCTGCAACGCTGATCCAGACATACTAGCAGGAGGTGGCTGGCAACTTGTGTCAATGCCGCATGGCCACCCCGCACGATCCGATGCGGGGGCGTCATGTATGTCAGGGATGCAAGAAAGTCAGTGAGCGATGCAACAGCCTCCATTCTTTGCACATCACACAAATGTGCATTCATTCGGCAATGTCCTGTGTCCCAGCACAGTGCCAATCAAAGGGATCCCTCCAATATGAAGCAAGAACCGCGCACAGGCAGGCAGATCAGTACACCACCACACACAGCTTGTTCAGAACAACAACAGCCACGGCAGCTTGGCTTGACTTTCACATTAAGACATGCTGTACATGCTCATTGCTATACTCTTGCACCGTAAAAAAAGCAGCACTTCACATGCCGCAATTGACATGCACGTGCATGATGCACCCTCTGTTTTCGTCACCACACTTCTGTTACACATGCATACGGTCGCCTGAAGTACCTCCTGCTGTCTGCTCTGGCGCAGTGTCACCAGCCGAGCCAGCGCCAGCGACGCTGCCGCCGCCAACACCGGCGCCACCAGCAGCTGGGGCGGCGGTGGCGGCGCTAAGGCTGCTGGCGCCAGCACTGCCGCAGCCGGACATTGCGAACTCGGTGCGCAGCTGCGCAGCGTCGGTCTGCGCCGCGCGCTCGGCCGCCCCAGAGCAGCTTCTCAAACCCAAACGCTTTCCTGTTCTGATGCCCAGTCACCAGCCGCCGCCCGCGCCGCCGCCGCCGCCGCCGCCGCCGCCGCCGCCGAAGCTGCTGCTGGCCGCGCCGTACGAGCCGGCATGCGCGCGCTCGGCGCGCAGCTGCGCGTTGTCGGTCTGCGCCGCGCGCTCGGCCGCCCAGCGCGCGGCGGACCACTCGATCGGGCGGCCCTGGCGCGCGTCCTCCGACCAGCGCTCCACCATGCCGCCGTCCACGATGCCCGGGTAGCCCCTGCGCGCGCCGCCCGGCTCACACAACGGCGACCAGCCGTGCCCACCTCATACAGCAGCGACCGGCCGGGTCATTCAACCGTGGGGCGCGCTGCACCGCCCGGCGCCAGGATCTCGACGGCAGCAGCGCTGCTGACCGGTGCGCATCAGACACGCACAGGGTTGGCTCATAGGCGCCAAGCCTCGCGCGATATCACGAGGCGCCGCCGCTGCGCAGGGCAGGCGCACGAGCGCGGAGCGTGGGGGCTGGGTGGGGCAGGACGCACGTGTGCAGGCGCATGAGGCGGAACACGAGCTCCTGCTCGTACGCGCCCTGCGACCAGCGCGGCGCGGCCGCCGGCGCCGCCTGCCCGACCAGCGGCTCGCGGCAGATGGGGCACGTCTCGTTCGCGCTCACCCACCTGCGCTGGGGTTAAAGTGTTAGGGTAGGGTCAGGCCCTCCAGAGCGCACTGTACCGCGACAGCACAGCGCGCGAGCCGCAGTGCGGCCGCAAGCAGCACGTGGCGGCAGCTGCCCTGTCCGAAGACAGGCGTGCATGCGGCACAACCACAGGGGCAGGTGTGGAAATGCCGGCACGCTTGCCGTGAGCGGCAGTCCAGCAAGCAGCACCACGCGACAGAGGTAGCTGCTATGTTCAAGGCGAGGCATGGGCCATAGGAAAGATGGGGCATGCGGTGCGGCGGCGGGGCCGCACGTGGAGATGCAGGACTCGCAGAACGTGTGCCCGCAGGGCAGCACCAGCCGCCGGCGCGGCGCCGCGGCGCCCTCATGCCTGCACAACGGACGCATGCGTAAGCACCGCATCGGCTTGCCAGCCGCATATGGCAGCGCACGGAGTGCTACTACCCTGCTGAGCGCAGCCGGCGCCCCGCTCGCGCAGCAACAGACCGCCCGCCCGACCCCGCACGACGCGCACGCCAGCACAAATACTGTGCGCCTGTGTTATGCCGGGATCTGGCTGCAGTGACATCTGCGTGCATAGCTTCATATCACTGACGCCCCGGTCCTATGCCAGAGTGGCGGCGGGCACGCTTGCAGCATGCACAGACGCGGGGCGCCGCAGGCGCGAGCGCCGCGCGGGCGGCAACGCACCCGCTCTGCCGGGGCCGCAGCGGCGGCAGCAGCGGCGTGCGCAGCTCCGCGTCGCCCGCCGCGGCCGCCTTGCCCTTGTCCGGGGCGGCCGCGCCGCGGCTGCCGCCGCTGGGCCCTGCACCCTCGGCGCCGTCGGCCCGCTCCGCCGCGGCGACGCCGGCCTCGCCGGGTAGGCTGGCGCGCGGCAGCGGCGGCGCGGACGGCGCGTCGTCAAAGTCCTCGAAGCAGACCTGCGCATGCGGTGAGGAGAATCTGACATGCGCGCACAAATCAGCTGACCTGTGCAAGGCAGGCAACCGTAACATACGCCGCAAAACTGCGGTTTGAGAGATGTGCACGAGCCTGCCTGGTCCCGGGGCACCCGCGAGGCAGGCACCGGGCGGGGGCCTGGCAGTGCCTATTCCCCACCCTCGCATGCAAGACGCACCACACCAGCGGGCTGCCCCACAGTCCTACAGAGCTCTGGTGACCCAGGAGCCTGCCGAGCGACAGGGGGCCACAGGACGATGCGCCAGTGCGCCAGCGCCAGGGGGGCAGCGCGCCGGCACAGTGACTGCGTGGGGCCGGGTATACGGTGTAGGCTACTGTTAGAGTACACCGCACCGGGCAGCTGGCGGCCGGGTAGGCGTGCGTGGCCGCCGCGACCGCCTGCTCGCGCTTCAGCTTGTCCACCAGCGCCTGCACCGTGCGCACCTGCGCCTGGCGCCGCCGCTCCTTCCTGCGCGCGGCGGCGCTCCGTCGTCGGCGCGCCCAGCGGCGGGCTCTGCCGCATGCGAGCGTGCACAGCCGCGCCCGGCCTGCCTCCTGCCTGCTACCAGCGGCGCCCGGCCTGGGCGGTCGCGGGCCGCTGGAGGCAGTGGTTCAGTGCAGGGAGGGCGTGCCGCATGGCCGCATGCCGATTATGGCTGTCTCGGCTTGGATGCCATGCAAGACCGCCAGCATGCAATGTATTACATCAGCAGTATCGGCAGTGAGAGCCCTGGCAACGCTTTCTGCCACGCAAGCGGCGGTCCGCGCAGCTTGCGCACCACCAGGACAGGCCGAACAGCGCGCCGACGAAGGAGAAGAAGGCGCCCGGGATCCACAAGTCGGAGTGCCACTTCTCGGAGCCCTCGCCGCCGATCTTGCCGCCCGCCAGCACGACGCCGACGTCGACGGCGCCGCGCTGCAGCGCCGCGTCATAGTCGCCGGCGCGCAGGCCAGGGCGCATGTTGTCGATCGCGGCCAGGATGCGTTCAGGCGTCAGGCGCTCCCGCGCGCCCGCGCCTGCATAGACGTACACCTGCCGCGGCGGGGGCCCTCGGCTGAGGCCGGGCCTGATCTTGATCCGTGTTCGACGCTGCGGCGGTGCAGCCATCCCAAGGCTTCCCATGAGAGGGCAGCGGGAACGCCTGACAGCACCTCACTTCTCAGCAACAAAGACCAGCAGGCAGGCTCAAGCAGCAGGCTTGGCAGAAGGAGGGCGGGGCGCGGCGCCCAGCAGGCGCGCACCTCGCGCGGGTCCTTGGACAGCAGCAGCAGCACGCCGTCGTTGCAGCGGCGGTTGCCGACGCCCCACTCCGTCATCAGCGAGCTCGCAAAGTCGGCCGCCTGGTCGTGGACATCCAGGCCATCCCGCACGTCCATCTGTGCCATCAGCGCCACCGCGACCTGCACCGTAAGACCGCAGCGCCCGCGCGTCAGCGCCCGCGTGCCGGCGCAGCTTCTGCGATAGGCGCACCTAGCGCAGCACGTTCTGCAGAGGTGCAGGTCCGCCGCCACAGCCAGCATCAGCAGGCAACCACCCGGCAACAGACCGCGGGGCAGCGCGCCTCGTAGCCGGCGGCTTCGCCCGGGGCGCGCGCGCAGGCGGACATCCCGAAGGACGCGCGCGCGTCCGCGACGTCGGCCAGCGTCGCCTCCAGCACGTTGGCGCCCTCATAGGACAGGACGCCGTCAGGGTCGCAGATGCGCGAGCGCACGCCACGGCGGTTGCAGAGCGTCACATCTGTAGCGGGGTTGGGGAAGCTGGCCGGTGTCCACGGCGCGGCGGTGCAGGCTGAGAGTGCCAGCAGTGCGCAGCATGCCAGCAGCGCCGCCGCCGCGGCGATGCGGGCGCGCAGCATAGCTGACGCGCTGACTGGATCGTACGCAGCCGCACCAAGTTGAGCAGGACTACCTTGGAACTACCTGTCGGCCTTCACGTCACCGATGACAGCCAAGCGCAGCGCTAGACCTTTTGGCAAGCTCCTTCACCTTGCTGGGCATATATGCCGGGCGCTATGTAGGCAAAGCCCCAGGTTTCCAGCACCGACACATTTTCCGATTCCGACTGCATATAACTGGATGCAGCTTAAAGCCAGGGAGAAAGGCACAGCGTGAGACAGAGTTTTGCTGCTGGTCGCCATTGCTGCGGGGTGCAGCTTTAGGTCGGGCGCTTGCGAGCCGCGCGGGCGCCATGACGCTGCTCCCTGGCGCCAACGTCGGCTCCGCGGCCAGCCTCGCCTCGACCGCCAGCGCGGACGAGGCAAACTGCGTGCCGATCGACGACAACTCAGAGCACTTTAGCATCCTGCAGTCGACGCGCCTGAACTTTGTGCCGCCCAAGCCCAAGATCCTGCAAGGTGCGTGCCAGACGCGCCTGGCAGGCCCGGGCTGGCCTGGCCCTGCCCCAGCGGAGCAGCTGGCAGCCAATGCCGATGGGCATTGGCGCACAGCCGGTCAGGATAATATCCGCCACATGTATCTCTATCGAGCAAGTGCTCGTGAGCCCCATGCGTGCTGTACTCAGACGTGGCCGCAATGGCCCAGCGAGGCTTGGCGGCGCCTGTCGGAGCGAGGGAGCAGCTCATGCACGCACAAGCTTGCGCACTATCTTCCATTGTTTCCAAGTGCGTCGCAGGCAGCGTGGACGTCGCGCCCGTGAACGCCAAGGACAAGAGCTTCTTCACTGCCGCTGCCGCGGCCGGCGAGGCCGACCGCGTCGCCGCCGCCTTTCCGCACCTGCGGGGTGCGCGCGCCCGTCTTGCAGACGCCTGCAGCAACTCTGCACACTTGCTGGCCGCAGCAAGGGCCCCCGGCTCCAGCGTAGAGCCCTGGATGAGCCAGCAGGGCTGCTTCTGGAGAGTGGTAGCTGGTGGAAGTGCGACACCCGCTGCGACGTGCTTGCCGCTCAGCCCTACCCTAACCCCCTCTTGTGGCCAGGCAAGCCGGCGGTGCGGCTGGTGAAGGCCGGCATCCCGAGCTGCTCAGCCAACGGCCACGGCGGGCGCACGGGCAGCAGCGCGCAGCGCGCCAACGGCGCCGCCCCTCCCCGCCTGCGCGTCGGCATCGTGCTCTCCGGCGGGCAGGCGCCGGGTGCGCGGCTCCAAGGGCGTATTCGTGCATGTGGATGCATACGCATGCACCGTGGTAGAGTCCGGGCCTCCACAAAGGTACTGCTGGAGGATAGCAGGTGCTGCTGGTGCAGTACTGGGGACGCCCCTCACCTGCAACGCAGGATGTCCCCTCTCTCGTGCCCACATGCGTCGGGACCTGGGCACGCACGCCGCTGCGGCCCGCGCAGCAGCCCCCGCGCCGCGTGAGGGCTGCGGGCGCGCGCGCAGGCGGGCACAACGTCATCGCCGGCCTGCTGGACTGCCTGGAGCAGCGCTACCCCGGCGCGCAGCTGCTTGGCTTCCGCGACGGGCCGCGCGGCATCGTCACCAAGCGCTACAGCGAGATCACCGTCGAGAGCATGGCGCGCCTGCCAAGCGGGCGCCTGCGGGGGCCAGCCATGCCAGCAGCACGAGCTGGGGCAGGCTGCCTGAGCGCTTGCCCATGCTCATGCTCGCGGGGAGCGCACAGGCCGCGGCCCTCTTCTCTGTGAGACCTCAGTGGGCGCTGCGGGCGTGCCGTACGTACCCATATCAAGTTGGAGGGTCCGCATCGGCTCCCGCTGACAGACACTTTGGCTGCTCCGCTTGGAGTACAATAACCTGCAAGGCGGCGCGCGCGCTGCGAGCGCGGGCGCCCACGCCGTGCGCGCGCCCGGCGCGCAGCTGACGTACCGCAACCAGGGCGGCTTCAACATGATCGGCAGCGGGCGCGACAAGATTGAGAGCGCGGCCGACCTGGAGCGTGCCGCGGCCGCGGTCTCCGACCTGCGCCTGGACGGCCTGGTGGTCGCCGGCGGCGACGACTCCAACACCAATGCCGCCGTGCTGGCCGAGTACTCCCTGGCGCACGGCGCGCCTGCGGACAATAACCCTAGCCCGCGGGGCTTGCCTGGCGCTGAGGCCAGCGCCGCCGCTGATACGGCCGCCCTCCGCCTGCCTGGCTGCCCTGTGCCCGGCCGGTTGGCGGGTATTTGAGCGCTGCCAGGTAGGCCAGACACCCCCGGTGGGTCTCAAATTTCTGACATGGCCGGGCATGCGGATGCCAGAACCTGTGTGGCCTGGTGCATGACGCAAGCTCCACAAAAGGACTGAAAAGAGCTGATGCCCGGCGGCAGGCGTGCCCTGCTGCGTGATCGGCGTGCCGAAGACCATCGACGGCGACCTGAAGAACGACGCCGTCGCGGTCAGCTTCGGCTTTAACACGGCGTGCAAGGCGCGCGCCGTCCCGGAGCGCTGTGCTCTCAATTCAGCAGCAGAATTTGATACGGAACGGTCCTGCGCCGTGTGGCTAGACGGGGGGCGAGCTATTCAGGAGCACTTGTGTAGAGAAACACACATGTCTTACCACAGGCAGTGCTTAAACCTTCGAAAACCATCTCGCTCAAATTTGTCCAGCACGAGAGCACTTGTGATGCGCCAGTCCTGCGACGGTGCGTCATGACGGAATGAGTTTCTGCAATTTTTTACGTCCGCACAAGGACGGCGAGCGAGCTGCGCGCCGCAGTTGCGCCCGGACACAGCGGTCAGCGGCGCGCTCGGCGCGCCGGCGTGCTCGGAGGCGCCGCGCGAGCGCGCGCCCCTAACGCCCGGCCCGCGGCGCGGCAGGTGTACTCGGAGATGGTGGGCAACATCATGATTGACGCGGCGAGCGCGCGCAAGTACACGCACTTCGTGCGCCTCATGGGCCGCTCCGCGTCGCACCTGACGCTGGAGACCGCGCTGCAGACGCACCCGCAGGCCGCGCTCATCTGCGAGGAGATCACCGCCACGCGCACTACGCTGGCCGGCGTCACGCAGCAGGCGGGCGCCCGGCGGGCCGCCTTTCATGCTTCATGCTTCAATGCGCGGAGCGCGCTGTGCTGCGCTGTGCGATGTGACTCCTAGTCGAGCGGCGCGCCGTTGCGGCGCTCGGGCGCCAGGCGCATGCCGCATCGTGGCACGGCGGCCGGGGCTTACTGGAGAATGCAGACACGCTTGGCAGGAGCAGCACCATTCCCGGTGTGAGCCTGTCCTGGGGCTGGGCGCAGGTGGCGGACATCGTGGCGGCGCGAGCGCAAGCGGGCAAGAACTACGGCGTCATCCTGATCCCGGAGGGCCTGCTGGAGCACGTGCCGGAGGTGACACCCTGCTGCCCTACCCTGGTTCGGGCCGCGCCCCCAAGGCGCCCGCTCCTTGTGCAGGGGCGGCGGGGCCTGTTGTCGGGACCGCGCCCGGGCACGCGGGGGGCTGCACTCATGTCACGCACTGAGGCTGATAGGGAGCGCCGCCGCTTGTCCTGTCGCCAGCTGGGCAGAGGGGCGCGCTCGGCGCAGCGGGCCGTCAGGGCCGTCAGGCGCGCGGAGCATGCGTACGCACAGCCGGTGCCGGCGCCGAGAATGTCTTCTCGCGCTGCTGGCGGGGCATGGTCCCGGGGCGGCGCTGCAGGGGCTGCTTGGCCGGCAGGTGAGCGCGCTGATCCGGGAGCTGAACGAGCTGCTGGCGAGCGGCGAGGGCGAGGGCGTCGATGGCGCGGCTGCCGGCGGCAGCCCGGCGCCCGAGGATGTCGCGGCGCGGCTGAGTGAGGCCAACCGCGCCGTGTTCGACCTGCTGCCGGCGGCGATCCGGGGGGACCTGCTGCGCGAGCGGGACCCCCACGGCAATGTGCAGGCGGGTCCCCGGCAGCCGCGCGCCCACGCCGTTCTGGAGGACGGGCGGTGTGGCCTGGAACCATAGGAGTGCAGGCCTGTGCATGCCTTTGTGGTGAGGGTGCGTGCATGGCCTGCTGTGCCGGCCAGGACGGGCGTGCAGCAGAGGCCGGGGCGGCATGCGCCGCTGCCGGCGTGCGCCCGACAGCTGCTCCTGAGGGAGCGGCCATGCGCTCATGGGGCAGGCGTCCGAGCCCAAACCTGATGGCAAGAAACGAACCTAACCCTAGAACCTGGGCCGCGCCGCAGCTGTCGCGCATTGAGACTGAGAAGTTAGTGATGGCACTGGTGGAGGCCGAGCTGGGCACGCGCCGCGCGGCCGGCGCATACAGCGGCAAGTTGCCGGCCTGGCGCACTACTTTGGCTACGAGGGCCGCTGCGCGCTGCCGACCAACTTTGACGCCACGTGCGGCCGCTTTGCCGACATCCCTGTTGTGCGTGCAGCATAGCAGCATTGCCTGCAGGCCTTGTTGTCAGGCCTCCTGCTGCCCGCACGCCTCGGGCCGAGGGGGAGCTTCGGTACCGGTGAACGCCGGCCACCCAGCGGCATGCTTGCAAACCCCTGGCTAACGGCTGCGGCGCGCGCCCCAGGTACTGCTACGCGCTGGGCTACGCGGCGGGCGCGCTGGTCGCGCACCGCCAGACGGGCCTCATGGCGACCATCGGCGAGCTGCACAAGCCCACGGCCGAGTGGT
>JAABUO010004972.1_pt1 | contig 15609 bp, 11 predicted proteins | sample 5559291 | NCBI WGS metagenome assembly JAABUO01 (sample SAMN10711878, study PRJNA513372) | rock metagenome | isolation source: Antarctica rocks | place: Antarctica: Victoria Land, Finger Mt sud
CCAGTCGTCCTCCGTCATTCCCGTCAGCATGGCCGATTCCCTTGATACCGGTCGCCCATTGATTCGATGAAGTGCTGATTCGGGAACCCCCTACGTGATACTTTCCGCTATCCGTCCACACGGCCTAATAGTTCTCCCTTTGAAGTGCGTTGGTATTTGACAAGAACACCTGGTGTTCTCCATCGATGTGCTGGCGGGGAGGATTTCGCATGCATTGTAGCTGATATTATAAATATGCAGCCTTAGTTCGATGGGTGTCAGGGCTTTAGAATATGACTTGGAGGATGATGTCGTTCCACATGCCATCATCTGGCGTCCTCTTCACTATTTCACAGTCAATGTTCGGAATAGAAAAGACGGTTTAGACAAGTTTGAAGGGATGAGTTTTGCAATCGGCAACAATATCAGATTTGACCTTCGTTCTTATAGAGGCCATCCAGACCTGACGGTTACGCTTTATTTTTCAGAACAATTGGAAGATCAAGCTAAGATTACAGAGATCATTGATATTGTTATCAAAGAAATGCTCATTCCTGCTACCGAAGTGGCGTGGCGGCGGGGAGAAGTATTTGAATACGGAAAACTTGGGCGACGTCAAGATGACCGTCTACGCGAACCAGAGGCGCGTATTTTGGTGCTCAAAATAGCAGATCAGCAGCCAAATCAATCAGCATCAACCAAGTTCCTTAAGAAGGAAGTTTCCAAATATATTGAATTATCAGCAAAGGACCGGGAACGCTCTAAATCGCGAGTGGGAGAAGAACTTTGGCAGCAAATAGTTGGAAATGTCATATCGCACAAAGAGGTGCGTGATGGCCTTTTTGTGCAGGGTTACGCAACGAAAACTTCGGATGGGATAACCGTTACAGTAAAAGGAATTTCTTATTTAAACAGCATAGGATTTTTAATATCTACTGAATTAGATTTTTCAGAGTAGCGGGCCTTCAAGCCTAGTGGTAGCCATTTTAGCTCCGTGGCGTTCGAAGAAGCCTGCTTGTCCCAGACGAACCACGCGTAGGCTGTTGTGCCGCTTCCTTTTTGTACTGCTCCTGCTGGGTAGAAGGTAATACGCTCGCTAAACACCCATACTCGTGCTGGCGGAGTTTCAATAAAAATCTTACACTGCCGCTTGGCACCTTCCAAAAAAGCCAGCCGCAGAAGGAGTGCCATTTTGCGCTTGCATTGGTGTAATCCTGCTTGAACAAAGCCTTCCGCAGAATTGTATGGAGGATTGGTGACTATGTTATCTACAGAACGTGAGGTTTTTAGAAAATCGACTCCACCTTCCCCGTAGCCCCTGTCAAATAAATCCGTACCTTGAACCAAGCATCCGCTCTGTTCTAAAACCCGTGCCATTGCGCCATTACCACAAGCAGGCTCCCAGATGATCCCTTCAAATCTTTCATTCTCAATAAGCGCATGTGTCGCCCAAGCTGGAGTGGGAAAGAAGTCAGACCCTTCTAGGTCAGCGAACCGATTCAGCGTCGGCTTAAAGCCACCGTTCAGATTGTAGGTCGAATCCATGCGAAGGAACCTACCCGATTATGCTGGGAAACGGAATCCCAGGTGGTTGACGCGACAAGGAGTCACCTACCACCCAAAAGGAGGCCTGCAAGGCAAAGGGTTTTACGGTGCCCGTGACGTTCTCAAATGCGACTGCCTTTGTCGTTGAAAAGTGTGGGCTTAACCCAGCGGATGCGGCTCTGGTGTTCGACAGCGCGATTGGGGTGCGTTGCGGCAGCCGGAAGATCTATGGTGAGGAGTGTTTCGAGACGGCCGGGTATATCGCGGGGCGTTGCGTCTCGATGGTCCGGATGGTTCGCGGCGACAACCGCCACATCATCACGATGAGGCATAGGCACGATGACGAACACCGACGCTGGCTCGGTGCCGTGGGTCGATCCTAACGATGCGCCCGAGCTGACGGACACCGAGGCTTGCGACGTCGAGGTATTCGCCGGCGACAGTTTCGTCCGGCGGGGGCGCGGCTGTCCGAAGGGCAAGGCCGCGCGGGAGCAGATCAGGGTCAGGCTGGACGCCGACCTGCTCGCCAGGCTTCGCGCGTTCGGCCCCGGGTGGCAGAGCCAGATCAACCCGGCCCTTCGCCGGGCTTTCGGGCTCGATCCGGTGGCGGAGGATCGGGCGCGCCTGTCGAGGTGACGATGTGTGCCGGGGCTTCGTCGCCGGGCGGGCGAGGGCGGGCGGGACCACGGAGGTTCGCGGTTGAGGCGCTGCCTCGAACGCCGCCGAAGGCCGAGCCTTGGGATTCCCCTTGCTTGACGGAGGGGTTTCCAAAGGCCCCTGGCCTTTGGCGGGTCTGGGCAGAGCCCGGCCTTGCTTGCTGGCAGGCCGACACCTGACGCCGTGGGTGTTGACTCGCCGCACAGGGTCGCGCCGCCCGCGCCTGGTCGCGGGGCCGTGCCGATCAGACGGGCCTGGCGCCGGTGCCGGGCCGCTGGCTCAGGGGAGCCACGGCGAACGGCCCCGCCACGCCTTCCTGGTCGACGACGGCGTTGCGCAGCACGCCGAGGCCGTCCATCTCGACCTCGCAGACGTCGCCGGGCTTCATCCACAGCGGCGGCTTGCGCGCGAAGCCGACGCCCGAGGGGGTGCCGGTGACGATGATGTCGCCGGCCTGCAGGGTGAACGCCTCGCTGAGCACCGACACCAGGGTGGCGACGTCGAACACTAGGTCGTCGGTGGACGCGCTCTGCACGACCTCGCCGTTCAGCCGGGTCTGCAGCCGCAGCCCCCCGCAGCCGGGCGGCAGCGCGTCGGCGGTGACCAGCCACGGCCCGAAGGCGCCGGTGCCGTCGAAGTTCTTGCCCACCGTCCACTGCGGCGACCTGAACTGGTAGTCGCGGATCGAGGCGTCGTTGAACAGCGAGTAGCCGGCGACGTGGTCGAGCGCCCGCGCCTTGGGGATGTCGCGGCCGCCGCGGCCGATCACGGCGACGAACTCGCCCTCGTAGTCGAGCTGCTCGGACAGGCGGGGCCGGACGAGGGGCGCGCCGTGGCCGATCAGGCTGGAGGCGAAGCGGCCGAACACCGTGGGGTAGCGAGGGACCTCGAAGCCGCTCTCCGCGGAGTGGTCGGCGTAGTTGAGGCCGATGCAGAGGATCTTGGGGGGCGCGGGCAGCGGCGGCAGCAGCTCGACGGCGTCGAGGTCGATCTGCGGGGCGGCGAGCAGGGCGCGGCCGGCGGCGAGGAGGCGCTCGCGTCCGGCGGCGACCAGGCTTGCCAGGCTGCCGGGGTGGCGGGCGTCGGTGGCGGCGAGCCCGTGGAAGGGACCGCGACCATCGGCGGCGGCCAGGCCCTCGACGGAGTTCTGCCGGTAGGCCGCGAAGCGCATGGATGTTCCCCCTGGTCGGTTCGGGCCGTCTGCCGCGGCTGTCTCCCCAAACCCCGTCTGCGTCAATGAAATCTATCCGCCGGCGGGTTATCCGCACCCCGGACGATCCGGGGTTCCGCGCTGGGTATGCTGGGCCGGGAGGCATGGCGCGCATTGCCGCCGCGGCCCGACACGACCGTGGACGCGTTCATGCGGGAGGCGGAGCGGAGCGGCCTGGCGCCGTCGGCGCCCTGAGTCCGGCGGCGCCTGGGTGTGGCCGGTCAAGCCAGCAAGGTTGAGGCTCCGCCTCAAACTCCGCCAAAGGCTAGCCTTTGGAATCCATTTGCTGAAGGGGAGGCTTTCCAGTGGCCCGTGCCTGGGACAGGGGCCTTTGGCGGGTCCGGGCGCAGCCTGTCCCGACGGCCCGCCCGGGTCCTTGGAGCGGCAGGCGGCGGGAGAACCCGGCCTTGCCTTCCGCGTGCCGCGGTGCGGCTGCGGTCCGGTCATCTCCCGGGTCCGGGGTCCGGGCCGGGAGACCGCCCGGACGACGCCGACCTGGACATGGGTCCCGGCCTGGGCGAGTGTGCCGCAACGACGCCGCAACGAGACGTCAGGGGGGAACAGGCTCGCACGCAGGCTGTGGCGCGCGGGCGTCAGGACCATGGACGAGCTGGCATGGCAGGCGGCAGCGATCCGGGCAGGGCGCCGGCGGCATGGGTCGGGGTCGGCTCGTCCCCTGTCGTCCGCATGAGCCGGGCCGGACCGGGCGACGGCGCGGGTGCGTCCGGCGCGGCACGGGCGCCCGGCGGCGGGCCGGACGGCGCGGCCGGGGTGGCGCCGGTGCTGGAGATGCGCGCGATCGCCAAGACGTTCGGGCCGGTGCGCGCGCTCTCGGGCGTGACCTTCTCGGCCTGGGCGGGCGAGGTGCACGCGCTGATGGGCGAGAACGGCGCCGGCAAGTCGACGCTGATGAAGATCCTCTCCGGGGTGCACCAGGCCGACGCGGGCGGCGTCATCCGTCTCTGCGGCCAGGCGGTCGGCATCGCCGACCCCGCCGCGGCGCGCGCGCTGGGCATCGTCACCATCCACCAGGAGCTGGCGCTCTCGCCCAACCTGTCGGTGGCGGAGAACGTGTTCCTAGGGCGCGAGCCGCGCCGCTTCGGGCTGGTGGACCGCGCGGCGATGCGGGCGCGCTGCGCGCCGGTGCTGGAGCGGCTCGGCGTGGGGTTCGGGCCGCAGGCCTGCGTCGCCTCGCTGTCGATCGCCGAGCGGCAGCTCGTGGAGATCGCCCGGGCGCTGGCGGCCGAGGCGCGCGTGCTGGTGATGGACGAGCCGACGACCTCGCTGTCGGCGCGCGAGACCGACCGGCTGTTCGCGCTGGTGCGCCGGCTGCGCGCCGAGGGCATGGCGATCATCTACATCAGCCACCGCATGGCCGAGATCGACGAGCTGGCCGACCGGGTGAGCGTGCTGCGCGACGGCGCGTCGGTCGGCACCCTGACGCGGGCCGGGCTGACCCCGGAGGCGCTGATCCGGATGATGGTGGGGCGCGACCTGTCGAGCTTCTACACCAAGGCGCATGCCGAGCCGGCCCGGGTCGGACAGGCAGCGGGGGGCGGACAGGAGGCGGGGGGCGGAGAGGCGGCGCCGGCCGGGCAGGCGGTGCTGGCGGTCGAGGACGTGGCCGACGGCGTGCGGGTGCACGGCTGCAGCTTCGTGCTGGCGCGCGGCGAGGTGCTGGGCATCGCGGGCCTGGTGGGCGCCGGGCGGACCGAGCTGGCGCGTCTGGTCTGCGGCATCGACCGGCGGCGCGGCGGCGCGGTGCGGATCGAAGGGCGCGCGCTGTCGGGCCGCTCGCCCGCGGAGGCGATCGAGGCGGGGCTGGTCTACCTCACCGAGGACCGCAAGGCGCTCGGCCTGTACCTCGACATGAGCGTGCGGCAGAACATCGCCATCGACGTGGCCGGGCGCGACGCGCGCGCGGGGGTGCTGGACCTGGCCGCGGCGCGCCGGCGGTCGGCAGCGGCGATCCGCAGGCTGGCGGTGCGCACCGCGGGCGACGCGATCAACGTCGGCGCGCTGTCGGGCGGCAACCAGCAGAAGGTGCTGCTGGCGCGGCTGCTGGAGACCGGGCCGCGGGTGCTGGTCCTCGACGAGCCGACGCGCGGCGTCGACGTCGGGGCGAAGAGCGAGATCTACCGGCTGATCGACGAGCTGGCGCAGTCCGGGATCGGGGTCGTGGTGATCTCGAGCGAGATGGCCGAGATCATCGGCGTGTGCGACCGCACGCTGGTGATGCGCGAGGGCCGGATGGTGGGCGAGATCGCCAACCGCGGCGGCCGGCGGATCACGCAGGAGGCGATCATGGCGCTGGTGGCCGGGGTGGCGGCGTGAGCTCCGCGGGTGGGCGGGAAGGCCAGAGGCTCTGCCTCCGGACTCCGCTCAAGGCAATTGCCTTGAGAATCCATCCCTTAAGTCATGGGATCAAAGGGCCTCACGGCCCTTTGCGGGTCCGGGCAGAGCCCGGCCTTGCTTCCTGCCGGATTGCGCCATGAGCGCGGCCGCGGAACCCGCCGCGCGGACGGCGGCGCGCGCCAGCCTGCGCTCGCGGGTGCAGGTGCTCGGCATGCTGCCGGTGCTGCTGCTGCTGTGCGTCGGCTTCGAGCTGATGTCGAGCCGCTTCCTCTCGGTGGGCAACATCTCGATCGTGGCGCAGCAGGCCTCGATCAACACCGTGCTCGCCGCCGGGATGACCTTCGTGCTGCTCACCGGCGGCATCGACCTCTCGGTGGGCTCGATCCTGGCCGCGGCGGCGATGGTGACGATGCTGGTGTCCACGGCGCCGGCGCTCGGGGTGCTGGCGATCCCGGCGGGGCTGCTGGCCGGGGCGGCGTGCGGGGCGGCGAACGGGGCGCTGATCGCGGGCCTCGGCCTGCCGCCGTTCATCGTGACGCTCGGCTCGCTGACGGCGGTGCGCGGCGTGGCAAGGCTGATCGGCCACGACGCCACGGTGTTCAACCCGGAGCTGGGCTTCGCCTTCCTCGGCAACGGAACGCTGCTCGGGGTGCCGTGGCTGGTGGTGATCGCGGGGCTGGTGATCCTCGCGTCCTGGTTCGTGCTGCGCCGGACGGTGTTCGGGCTGCGGGTCTATGCGGTCGGCGGCAACGTGCACGCGGCGCACCTGTCGGGCATCCGCGTCGGGCGCATCCTGATGGTCGTGTACATGATCTCGGGGCTGCTGGCGGGGCTGGGCGGGATCATGTCGGCGGCGCGGCTGTACGCGGCGAACGGGCTGCAGCTCGGGCAGAGCTACGAGCTGGACGCGATCGCCGCGGCGATCCTGGGCGGCATCAGCTTCACCGGGGGCATCGGCTCGATCTGGGGCACGCTGATCGGCGCGCTGATCATCGCGATCCTGTCCAACGGGCTGATCCTGGTCGGCGTCTCCGACATCTGGCAGTTCATCGTCAAGGGGCTGGTCATCGTGGTCGCGGTCACGCTGGACCGGTTCCGCCTGCAGGGCGGAGCGCGGACGTGACCGGGGCGCGGGCGAGGCGGGCAAGGTCGAGGCCCCGCCTTCGAGCACCGGGCCTCGAACTCCGCCAAAGGCTCGCCTTTGGACTCCATTCCCCAAGTAAATCGGTTTCCAAAGGCCCCCTGCTTGAAGGAGGGGGCCTTTGGCGGGTCCGGGCGGAGCCCGGCCTCGCCTGCTGCCTTCGGGCGGCCAACGGTTCCTGGGAGGACATGACATGACGCTGAGGCATACGATGCTGGCGGCCCTGGCCGCGGCGGCGCTCGCGGCCCCCGGGGCGCAGGCGAGGAGCCTGACCGGGATCGGCATCACCGTGGGCTCGCTCGGCAACCCGTTCTTCGTGGCCATCGCCAACGGCGCGACGGCGGCGGCCAGGGCGATCAACCCCGACGTCAAGGTGATCACCACGGCGTCGGACTACGACCTGAACAAGCAGTTCACTCAGATCGACAACTTCATCTCCGCCGGCGTCGACCTGATCCTGATCAACGCCGCCGATCCGGTGGCGATCGCGCCGGCGGTGCGCAAGGCCGAGGCGGCGGGCATCACCGTGGTGGCCGTCGACGTCGCGGCGCAGGGTGCCGACGCCACAGTGATGACGGACAACGTCCGCGCCGGCACCGACGCGTGCCAGGCCATCGTCGAGCGGCTGCACGGCAAGGGCGACGTGGTGATCGTCAACGGGCCGCACGTCTCCTCGGTGATCGACCGGGTGCGCGGCTGCGAGGCGGTGCTGTCAAAGGCCGGGATCACGCCGCTGTCGGACAACCAGGACGCCAAGGGGTCGCGCGACGGCGGCTTCGCGGTGATGCAGGGGCTGCTGACGCGGTTCGCGCACATCGACGCGGTGTTCGCGATCAACGACCCGACGGCGATCGGCGCCGGGCTGGCGGCGCGCCAGCTGCACCGCGACGACCTGTTCATCACCAGCGTCGACGGCGCGCCCGACATCGAGGCGGCGCTGAAGGACCCGAAGAGCCTGGTGGTCGCCTCGGCCTCGCAGGACCCCTACCTGATGGCGCAGCGCGCGGTGCAGATCGGCAGCGAGATCCTGCAGGGCCGCAAGCCGGCGGAGACGGTGCAGCTGATCGAGCCGACGCTGATCACCGGCAGCACCGTGGGCGCCTACCGCGGCTGGTCCTCGCCGCGCTGACGCCCCCTTTGGCGTTTTGCGTGATCCAAGGCTGATTTAGAGGTTCGGCCATGGCGAGCGGCGACGTGGACGGTCTGCGCGACGATCAATGGGAGCGGCTGCGCGATCTGGTTCCAGGCGGGCGGCAGGGCCAGCGCGGGCCACGCTGCGACAGCCGGCTGTTCGTCGATGCGCTGCTGTCGATGCGCTGCTGCGGATGGCCCGCTCCGGCGCGCGCTGGCGCGACCTGCCGGAGCGCTTCGGTCACCACCAGGCGGTCAGGCGCCGCTGTTGCCGCTGGATCGCGCGTGGCGCCCTGGGCGGCTTCCTGGCGGTGCTGACGGCAGAGGCCGATCCCGGGTGGCTGATGATCGACGGCACCCTCGTGCGCGCCCACCAGCACGCGGCCAGGGCACGCATCGCAAAGGGGGGCCTGATGCTCAGGGACTGGGCCGCTCTGCCGGCGGCCTGAGCACCAGGGCCCATGCCGCCACGGATGCGCTTGGCAACCCGGTGCGCCTGCTGTTCGGGCCAGGTCAGCGCCAGGACGTCACCCGCAGCCACGCGTTGATCGGCGGCCTCAAGCCCGGGGCCGTGATCGCCGACAAGGGATGCGACGCCGATCCCCTGCGTCAGGCCATCGCGACGCGGGAGCAGAACCGGTCATCCCGGCCAGGTCGAACCGCACACAGCCACGCCCGCACGACAAGGTCCTCTACAAGGAACGCGACCTTGTCGAGCGCTTCTCCAGCAGGCTGAAGCAGGTCCGCCGCGTCGCCACCCGCTGCGACAAGCTCCCGGCCAACTACGAAGGCTTCGTCCAGCTCGTCGCCATCACGATCCTGCTCCAATGAAATCGTCACCAAAGCCTAAGTAAATCGGTTTCCAAAGGCCTCGGCCTTTGGCGGGTCTGGGCAGAGCCCGGCCTTGCTTGCTAACTTTCTGACTGGCCGGCCGGCACACGGCCCGGGGCGGTCGCTGAACGAACCGTCCGGCCCAGTCGGGAGCGTGCGTCGTGAGCGTCCTGATCGCCCTTCTCGGGCTGCTACTGCTGGTCGTGCTCGCGTATCGCGGGTTCAGCGTGATCCTGTTCGCCCCGCTGGCCGCGATGCTGCCGGTGCTGCTGACCTCGCCCGCCGCCGTGCCGACCGCGTTCACCGCGCTGTTCATGGCCAAGGCGGTGGTGTTCGTGAAGCTGTACTTCCCGGTGTTCCTGCTCGGCGCCGTGTTCGGCAAGCTGATGGAGATGTCGGGGTTCGCGCGCTCGCTGACGGTCGCGATCATCCGCCTCGTGGGTCCCGCCCGCGCGATCCTGGCGACGGTGCTGGTCGCGGCGGTGCTGTGCTACGGGGGGGTGTCGCTGTTCGTCGTGATCTTCGCTGTCTACCCGTTCGCCACCGAGCTGTTCCGCCAGGCCGCGATTCCCAAGCGCCTGATCCCCGCGACCCTGGCGCTCGGCGGGTTCAGCTTCACCATGGACGCGCTGCCCGGCACGCCGCAGATCCAGAACATCATCCCCACCGCGTTCTTCCACACCACCGCCTGGGCCGCGCCGATCCTCGGCACCGCCGGCTCGGTGGCGATCCTGGCGGCCGGCGTGGCCTACCTGCAGTGGCGCGCCCGCCGCGCCGGCGACGAGGGCTACGGCACCGGCCATCTCAACGAGCCCGATGCGGCCGGGGGAGGCGGGGCGCGGGGAGGCGCGGTGCCGCCCTGGCCGGTGGCCGTGCTGCCGCTGCTCTGCGTGTGGGTGCTGAACAAGCTGTTCACCGGCCTCATCCCCGTCGCCTTCGGTAGGACCGACACCGTGAGCCTGGCCGGGCTGGCGGAGCCGCTGGTCACCGACGTGCCGGCGTTCACGGCGATCTGGGCGCTGGAGGCGGCGCTGCTCGCCGGGGTGCTGCTCACGGTGGCGCTGGGCTGGCGCGGCATCGGCGGCCGGTTCAACGAGGGCACCCGGACGGCGGTGGCCGGCGCGCTGCTGGCCACGCTCAACACCGCGTCCGAGTTCGGCTTCGGCGGGGTGATCGCGGCGCTGCCGGGCTTCGTCGTGGCGCGCGACGCGCTGGCGGTGATCCCCGACCCGCTGGTCAAGGCGGCGGTCGCCACCACGACGCTGGCCGGCATCACCGGCTCCGCCTCGGGAGGGCTCAGCATCGCGCTCGCGGCGCTGGGCGGGCAGCTCGCGGCCGCCGCGGATGCCGCGCACATCCCGCTGGAGGTCATGCACCGCGTCACCGCGATGGCCAGCGGCGGCATGGACTGCCTGCCGCACAACGGCGCCGTGATCACCGTGCTCGCCGTGTGCGGCCTGACCCACCGCCAGTCGTACGGCGACATCTTCGCGATCACCCTGATCAAGACCGCGGCGGTGTTCCTGGTCATCGCGCTCTACGACGCGACCGGGCTGGTCTGAAGCCGAAGCCAGAAAGCAAGGCCGGGCGCTGCCCGGACCCGCCAGGGCGAGCCGCCCTGGACTGGCCTTCCTTAAGTCATGGATTCCAAAGGCTTGCCTTTGGCGGAGTTTGAGGCAGAGCCTCAACCTTGCTTGCCTGCCACGCCTGGCTGCCGCCGGCTGTCTGGACCATCCGGGGCTCCCCAGGCAAGATGGGTGTCGTCTGCTCGAGGGGCGCCCCGCTCCTGCGGGGCAGGGCGTCATGCCGTTCGGGGCACATGCACATGGACCAGCAGGATACGCCGCCCTTCCTCATCGGCGGCGGCGAGATGGGCGCGCGTCTGCGCTCGCATGTCTGGCCGGCGACGCCGCCCGGCGATCCGGAGGCGTGGCCCGCCTCGCTGAGGACGCTGGTCAGCCTGATGCTGGCGGCGGTGCAGCCGATGTTCATCGCCTGGGGGCCCGGGCGCACCCTGCTCTACAACGATGCGTATGCGCCGCTGCTGGGTCGCAAGCACCCCGCGGCGCTCGGGGGTGGCTTCTTCGAGGTGTGGCCCGAGATCCAGGACGAGATCGGCCCGCTGTTCGAGCAGGCGTTCGCCGGCCGGCCGGTCCACATGGACGACATCTGCCTGTTCCTGGAACGTCACGGCTTGCGGGAGGAGGCGCATTTCGCGTTCAGCTACACGCCGGTGCGCGACGAGCGCGGCGCGGTGCTTGGCCTGTTCTGCTCGTGCATGGAAACCACCGCCCAGGTGCTGGGCGAGCGCAAGCGCGCGGCCGACACCGCGCGGCAGCGCACCCTGTTCCAGGGCGCGCCGGGCTTCATCTGCGTCATGGGCGGGCCGGACCACGTCTTCGAGTTCGTCAACGACGCCTACCGCCGGCTGTTCGGCGAGCGGGAGTGGGTCGGGCGCCCCGTGCGCGACGCCTTCGCGGAGCTGGAGGGCCAGGGCTTCCTCGAGACGCTGGACCGGGTTCGCGCGACGGGCGAGCGCTTCGTGGCCCATGCCGCGCCGGTCCGCATCAGGCGAGCCGCCGACGCGCCCGAGGAGCAGCACTTCCTCGACTTCATCTACGAGCCGGTGACGGACGAGGCGGGCAGCGTCACCGGCATCTTCTGCGAGGGCTTCGACAGCACCGGGACGCACCGCGCCGCCGCGGCGCTGCGCGACAGCGAGGCGAGGCTGCGCCAGCTCAACGCCGACCTGGAGCGGCAGGTGATCGAGCGCTCGCGCGAGCGCGGCCGCACCTGGCAGGTCAGCCCCGACCTGCTCTGCGTGATCAGCCCCGAGGGCCGCCTCGAGAGCACCAACCCCGCCTGGCAGGCGGTGCTCGGCTGGTCGGCCGAGGCGCTTGCCGGCATGGCATGGTCCGGCTTCGTGCATCCCGAGGATCTCGACCGGAGCCACGCCGCGTTCGACCGCGTCCGGGGTGGCGACCCGGTGCTCCGGTTCGAGAACCGCATCCGGTGCAGGCAGGGCGGGCATCGCTGGCTGTCCTGGGTCGCCGTGCCCGAGGGCGACAGGATCTACGCCAGCGCCCGCGACGTGACGGCCGGCAAGGAGCAGGCGGAGGCCCTGGCCGAGCGCACCGCGGAGCGCGACCGGGTGTGGCGCAACTCGCGCGACCTGCTCGTGGTGGTCGGCGCGGACGGCGTCTTCCGGGCCGTCAACCCGGCCTGGACGGCGATCCTGGGCCACGAGGCGTCGGAGGTGGCCGGGCGCAGCTTCCTGGACTTCATCTGGCCGGAGGACGCGCGGCTCACGCAGGGCGCGCTGGAGACCGCCGTGTCGGCCGGCGACCTCACCAGCTTCGAGAACCGCTACCGACACCGGGACGGCACGGCGCGCTGGATCTCGTGGCACACCTCGGTCGAGGGCGACCTGGTGTACGCCTACGGACGCGACGTCACGGCCGGCAAGGAGCAGGCGGAGGCGCTGCGCCAGGCGGAGGCGGCGCTGCGCCAGTCGTAGAAGATGGAGGCGGTGGGGCAGCTCACCGGCGGGCTGGCGCACGACTTCAACAACCTGCTCGCGGGGATCTCCGGCAGCCTGGAGCTGCTACAGGCCCGGGTGGCGCAGGGGCGGATCGGCGAGCTGGACCGCTACCTCGCCGCGGCGCAGGGGGCCTCGACGCGGGCGGCGGCGCTGACGCACCGGCTGCTGGCCTTCACGCGGCGCCAGACGCTCGACCCCAGGCCGACCGACACGGGGCGCCTGGTGGCCGGCCTGGAGGAGCTGATCCGGCGCACGGTGGGTCCGTCGGTCGAGATCGAGATAGCGGGCGAGGTGGTGGGCGCGACGGGGCACGCGGGCGGGCTGTGGACGACGCTGGTGGACCCGGGGCAGCTGGAGAACGCGCTGCTGAACCTGTGCATCAACGCCCGCGACGCGATGCCCGACGGCGGGCGGGTGACGATCGAGACGGCGAACCGCTGGCTGGACCAGCGCGCCGCGCGCGAGCGCGACCTGCCCGCCGGGCCGTACGTCTCGCTGTGCGTCAGCGACACCGGGTGCGGCATGACGGCGGAGGTGGCGGGGCGGGCCTTCGACCCGTTCTTCACCACCAAGCCGATCGGCATGGACACCGGGCTCGGGCTGTCGATGATCTACGGCTTCGTGCAGCAGTCGGGCGGCCAGGCGCGCATCCACTCCGAGCCCGGCCGGGGCACCACCGTCTGCCTCTACCTGCCGCGCCACCACGGCGAGGCGGAGCGCACGGAGGGGCCGGGCGAGCTGGCCGCCGCGCCGCGCGCCACCGCGGGCGAGACGGTGCTGGTGGTGAACGACAAGCCCACGGTGCGGATGCTGGTGGGCGAGGTGCTGGAGGAACTGGGCTACGCGGCGATCGAGGCGGCGGACGGGGCGGCCGGGCTGCGCGTGCTGCGCTCGGACGCGCGCATCGACCTGCTGGTGACCGACGTGGGCCTGCCCGGGGGCATGAACGGGCGGCAGGTGGCCGACGCGGGGCGGGCGGTGCGACCTGACCTCAAGGTGCTGTTCATCACCGGCTATGCGGAGAACGCCGTGCTGAGCCACGGGCACCTGGAGCCCGGCATGCACGTGCTGACCAAGCCGTTCGCGATGGAGGCGCTGGCCAGCCGGATCAGGGAGCTGATCGCCAGGGGGCCGGGTGGTGGCCAGGAAGGAAGCAAGGCCGGGCTCCGCCCGAACCCGCCAAAGGCCTGAGGCCTTTGGAAACCCATTCCTTAAGTCATGGATTCCAAAGGCTTGCCTTTGGCGGAGTTTGAGGCGGAGCCTCAACCTTGCCTGTCCGGCCTAGGCGGCGGCCTCCAGCGTCCGCCCGCGGGTTTCTACCCCCAGCGTCGCCACCAGCAGCGCCGCGATCGCGAAGCCGGCCGCGCCGACCTCGAACGCCGCGGACTGGCCGCCGGCGGCCACCAGCCTCGGCAGCAGCACCGGCCCAATGATCGCGCCGATCCGCCCCGCCGCCGAGGCGAGGCCCGCGCCGGTGGAGCGCGCCCGGGTGGGGTACAGCTCCGGGGTGTAGGCGTAGAGGCAGCTCCACATGCCGAACATGGAGAACTGCATGGTGAAGCCGCTCGCGAACAGCGCCGCCTCGCCGGCCGCGTTGCCGTATAGCCAGGCCGCGGCGGCGGCGGCGAGCAGGAACAGCACCGTGGTCGGCTTGCGGCCCGCGCGCTCCAGCAGCAGCGCGGCGGCGGCGAAGCCCGGGATGCCGCCGGTCGTGATCAGCGTGACGAAGCCGACCGAGCCCACGAGGCTGAAGCCGTGCGCGCGCAGCAGCACCGCGATCCAGGAGTTCAGCCCGAAGAAGCCGATCAGCGCGAAGAACCACAGCCCGAACGCCATCGCCGTGCGCGCGGCGTACTCGCGCGAGAACACCGTGGCCAGCGGGCCGCGGCCGCCGTGGCACGGCGGGCGCACGTAGCGGGCCGGCGCCGGGAGCGCCGCGCCGGTGCGCCGCGCCACCTCGCGCTCCATCAGCGCCACCGCCGCCTCGGCCTCGGCGATGCGCCCGCGCCCCTCCAGCCAGCGCGGCGACTCCGGCACGCCGCGCCGCACCAGCAGCACCACCAGCGACAGCGCGCCCACGAGCGCGAACACCCAGCGCCAGCCCAGGTGCGGCAGCACGAGGAAGCTGATCGCGCCGGAGAGCACGTAGCCCACCGCCCAGCCGCCCTCCATGAGGGCGACGGTGCGGCCGCGCACCGCGGCGGGCACCAGCTCGGAGACCATCGCCTGGGCCACCGGCGCCTCGCCGCCGACGCCGACGCCGATCAGGAACCGGCACGCCATCAGCACGGGCGCGCTCCAGGCGCCTGCGGCCATGAAGCTGGCGAGGCCCCAGACCAGCATCGTGACCTGGAACACGGTGCGCCGGCCGTAGCGGTCGGCGGCGAGGCCTGCGGCGACGTTGCCGACGAGCTGGCCAGCGAAGATCATCGACGCCAGCAGCCCGGCCTGCGGCGGCGTGAGGCCGAAGGTCGCCACGATCGAGCCGAGCAGGAAGGCGAGCAGCGCCACGTCGACCTGGTCCACGAGCCAAGCCGAGGCGATGATCGCGAAGATCCTGCGCTGGTAGCCGGTCATCGGCAGGCGTTCGAGCCGGTTCGCGACGTTGGCCCTGGCGGCGGCGTCCTTGGGCAGGTCCTGCATGGCTGGCACTCGCTCCGTGACCCGCGCCGGGGCGGAGGCCATCTGTCCCACGCCCTGGGACCCGGTGTCACGCGGCCGGGGGTGGCAGGCAAGCCAGGCAAGGCCAGAGGCCCTACCTCCGGACTCCGCTCAAGGCGAGCCTTGAGAATCCACTTTCTCAAGCAGATGGTTTCCAAAGGCCTGGGCCTTTGGCGGGTCCGGGCAGAGCCCGGCCTTGCTTGCTGACAGCCCGGGGACACCACGCAGCCTGTTCCGAAATCGGTTCGATCGATCCAGGCGATGGAACCTGGCAGCAGCGGCGGAAGATCGCGGTCGGCCTGTGGCGCAACACGTTGGAAAGACGGGTAATCCTGCGTCAACCCGTCGCCGGGAGCAGGTCGCCGCCGTCCTGCCGCGAGGCTGCGGGCCGCTGGTGGAACGCGGGGCGCAATTGCCATCGGTGTGACGCAGGGTCTAGGGCGTGTGGACGGAATCCCTGACATGCGTTTCTGACGGATCCCGAATCGGTCTTTGTTCGAATCACTGCGTGAGCGGTATCACGGAGCCGGACATGCTGACGGGAATGATGGAGCGCGA
>JAABUO010004973.1_pt1 | contig 15609 bp, 16 predicted proteins | sample 5559291 | NCBI WGS metagenome assembly JAABUO01 (sample SAMN10711878, study PRJNA513372) | rock metagenome | isolation source: Antarctica rocks | place: Antarctica: Victoria Land, Finger Mt sud
CTAGGACGCGCCGATGAATGGATAAGGGTTGAGCCCGTACGCGCTGGCGCCGGACGACTAACGGACGACTAGGTGTAGTGGAAACGGATGGGGATGTATGTGGAGAGTATTGATTAGCCTTGTCACTGCGGTAGGCGCGTTGGTCGCGGCGCGCACGTACACCGAGGAGCCGGCGCGCACACCGGTCGCGGCCGGTACGCCAACCAGAGCCGGCGGATTGACCGTCGAGGAGCGCGCGCCGGACCACGAGGCGGACACGGAGCCGCATCCCGGATGGAGCCGCCCGAAGCCGGAGATTATCCCGCGTGCGACCTATTGGCCGATCCTATTCGGGGGCGGCATCGCGTTTTTTTTCTGGGGTATCATCAGCGACGTGTGGATGTTCGGAGCCGGGCTGATTCTCGCCATCGCGTCCATGATCGGCTGGGTCAATGATTTGCTCAATGAGTAATGAGTAGAGAGAGGTCGTCGCTATGAAAGAAGAGATCGGGCGCGAGGCGCACGACATCGTGCGGGGCGCGCTGGAGTTCAAGCAGGAAGAGCCCTACTCCCCGGAGCGGCGCAAGTTTTTGGTCCTGGTCATCTTGGGCTGCGGCGGCATTATCTCGGCGATAGTGGGCTTGCCCCTCCTGGGTCTGTTCCTACAGCCGCTGTTGCAGACACCCAAGGACGTGTGGCGGGTGGTGGGCAAGGTCGACGACTTTGCCCTCAACACCACGACCCAGGTCGTCTTCCAAAACGCGTATGCGCATCCCTGGGATGGCGTCTCCTCCCATGATGCGGCCTGGCTGCGGCGCGCCGGTCCGGCCACTTTCGTGGCTTTTTCCGAGTACTGTCAGCACCTGGGCTGCCCCGTCCGCTGGAATAATGACGCCCAGTTATTCTATTGCCCCTGCCACGGCGGCGTGTATTATTCGAACGGTCAGGTTGCCGCGGGGCCGCCGCCGCGCGCTTTGCAGCGGTATCAAACGCGCGTTCGCAATGGGTATGTGGAACTAAAGACGGGCGCGATCCCGTTCGCGTACTGAGTGAAGCGCTAGGGTAGGGGGGACAGCATAGTATGGGCATGATGAAACGCGCGTACGAGGCCTTCGAGGATCGTACCGGCCTTGTCTTGATAACTAAAAACCTCGCAACGCACCCCGTGCCGCCCACCCCAGGCTGGAGCGGGTGGATGTATGTTTTTGGCGCCGCCACATTGGTCTCGTTCATCGTGGCGGTCGTCAGCGGTATCCCACTGGCCTCGCAGTACGTCAACTCGACGGATGAGGCCTATGCCAGCCTACAATGGATCACCAACGGCGCTTTCCTGGGTAGTCAGATACGCGGCATCCACTTCTACAGCTCCATGATGATGCTGATCTTCATTGGCATCCACGTCCTACGCGTCTTCCTGACGGGCGCGTTCAAATACCCCCGCGAACTCAACTGGCTCTCGGGCGTTGTCTTGCTGCTGCTGACGTTGGGTATCGTCTTCACCGGCCAGATCCTACGCTGGGACCAGAACGGCGTGTGGACCATTCTGATCATAGCGGCGCAGGCGGCGCGCTTCCCCATCATCGGCAACTGGCTGGCCTACTTCCTGGTTGGCGGCAACTCGATCAACGGTACCACGTTGAGCCGCTTCTACTCTATACACGTCTTCATCTTGCCGGGCATCCTCTTCGGGATCATCGGGTTCCACCTCTTCCTGGTGCTGAAGATCGGCATCTCCGAGAACCCGGCGCTGGGCCACGCGGTCGACCCAAAGACGTATCGGCAGTGGTACGATGATATGCTCAAGCGCGTGGGTGTGCCCTACTTCCCCGACGGGCTCTGGCGCGAAACGGTTTTCGCCACCGGCGTCATCGTGGCCGTCCTGGCGCTCACGCTCACCATCGGCGCCCCGGCGCTAGTCAGCGCGCCCGATCCGTCCAACGTCATCGCCGAGCCGCGTCCCGACTGGTACTTCCTCTGGTATTTCGCGGCGCTGGCCCTGCTGCCGGACAACTTGGAAGACACGGCCATGATCCTGTTTCCGGCCCTGTTCTTCCTGGCCATGTTCGCCCTGCCCTTCGTCTTCAACAAGGGCGAGCGTAACCCACTACGACGCCCCTGGGCCGCTTTCATCGCCGTGATGTGCGTGATTATGATCGGGGCCATGACGGTCTCCGGCGATCTGGCGGGGTGGTCGCCACGCTTCAACGCCACCGTGTTGCCGCCCAATCTCATCGGCGCTCCGTCCAACTCGCAGATCGCGACGGGCGCCCAGTTGTGGCATACCAAGACCTGCGAGTACTGCCACATGATCGATGGGTACGGCGGCATCCGCGGCCCCGATCTTTCCGGTATAGGCGGCCGCCTGACCCCTTCCGATATCACGATCCGTATCCTCATTGGCGGTCAGAACATGCCGGCGTTCGCACCGACCCTCCGCCCGCAAGATGTCAACGACCTCGTCGCCTTCCTGTCTTCGCGCAAAGGCTACCATGGCAAATATGCCACTGGGCAAAATCAGGCTCACGGCGGCGCTGCAAGCGCCGTGACCGCTCACACGCGGTCGTCGACGTCGCCACACCGTTCCAAGAAAGAGTGAACACATGCTACAGACGGAACTCTTACGTAGCTGGTTGGCCGACGCTTATGGCGCGGAGATCGCTCTCGTCGATGTTTTGGAGACGCAACTCGCCGATCTCAGCGGCCAGCATGAGATGGAAGCCAAGTTTTTTGAGTACCTGGATACGATCCAGCGGCACGCCAACATGTTGCAGGACTGCATCGCGGATCTGGAGGGTGAGACAAACGCGCTCAACAAGGGCGGTTTGCCGGCCTTTATAAACACAGTGAAAGATCTGTGGGTCAATCCTGCCAGTAGCACGTTGGTCAAGCACGACATTGTCGACGTCGCGTCTATCCATTATCAAATAGCGCAGGTCAACGCGTTGCGCATGGCCGCTCGTGGTAGCGGGTATGAGGAGGTCGCACGGACGTGCGAGGAGATCCTGCGTGACAAGCGGGAGATGACTCAGTGGCTTGATGACTACTTGCCGACGCTCGTCCATCAACTGACCAACACGATGGAGGGGGGAGAGAACACGTCCGAGGATCAACACAGTAAGGTCGCGAACGACGGCACGCTCCAGAAGCGGCACCTATACGCCGTGGTCGACGACGAGCAGACAGCGCGCGAGGTGACGCACGCCCTCAAAAGCGAAGGCGTCGACGTGGATGCCCTCGAAGGGCGGCGGCAGGCGGACACGTTGACCAAGGAAGCACAGGGCCCCACCAGCCTGGTCCAGAAGACCACGCGTTTCATGAAGAACGCCACCGGCGAGAAACAGTATGCCACACACTATGCCACGCACGTCGAGAACGGACGTATCGTCTTGACCATGCCCTGCCCCGATCGCGCGGCGGCGGACACATTGGTCGCGATCATCAAAGAACACGGCGGCTACGACATGACATATTTCAGCGATGGCGCGATGGAAAGCATTGAGTAGCCGGCGATGACGCCGGTTCTTACCCGTCTTGCCGTCGCGCGCCGTCGTTATGGCTGGCGCGCGCTTGGTCTGAGTGTGCCGGTCATGGCGCTGATCGCGGTCGCGCTGATCCTGCAGGCGCCGCCACCCCTACGTCACGGCGCCGTCGTGTTGGCGCTCATTCTTGTCGCGATGTGCGTCGGCGTGGGCGCGTTAAGCCTGTTGTGGACGTGGATTATTATATGGCCGACCGAGGGGCGCCGGTTCAGCGGCGCGGCGCGCCTGTCTACGCAGGCGTCACCATCCACTACGGACCGTGAATCGCTCCGTCCGCTCGCCGTGCTCGTCGCTGGCGGCCTGCTCATCGGCGCCTTGCTGTGGGGGTTGCTCAATACGGTGGGGTTGGTGGGCGCGCCGATGCTGTGGATCGTCGCGGGCACGATCAACGTGGAGGTGGCGCGAAGGGTGCGGCGCATCGAGCACGCCAAGCATGTGGTCTATTACGAGACGCCCGTGACGTTTCCTTTTAAGGGTGGTCAGCGTTTGTTTGTTCAGCAACTGCCAGCGATCAGCGATCAGCGATCAGCTGTCAGCCGTCAGCCGTCAGCGCGTAGTGGTCAGGGGGCGACAGTGCGGAAGCGGCAGCCCACTCCCAACTCCCGAAAAAGAGCAACATCGAGTAGGCCGCGCCGATAGAGACGAAGCCGCGGCATAGAGACGATAGAGCGGAGTTATAAACAGCTGATAGCTGACAGCTGTCAGCTGATAGCTACACAAAGGAAGGATGGTGTGCGATGGGATACGAAGCGACGCGTGAAACGATCATGGCCTATACACAGGGTGGGACGGAGTCATATGGACACGACCGCACTCAACTTGCCGAAGACGCCGTCTTTACGCTCATAAGCACGGGGAAGACATTCCAGGGACGTCCGGAGGTCGAGAAACTGCTCGATCTGTTCTACGGGCAGGCGTTCGAGGGCCGTGACGAGATACAGACCATCATCGTCGACGAGACACACGCCGTGGTCGAGGCGCTGTTCTTGGCCAAACACATTGGGGAGTTCGACGGCGTCGCGCCGACCGGCAAGCAAGCCCAGGTTCCCTATTGCGCCGTGTACACGGTCGAAGATAACAAGATCAAGACCGGCCATCTCTACCTGGACGTCGATTTGTTACGCAACCAACTCGTCTCTGAGAAGGAGCACAAGCTGGCGCCGGCGCGCAGAGTGGTTGAATAGAATTCGCCATGCTCACGAGCAAGACCGCACGCGCTGGCTCGGTGATTGTGGCGATGAACCCGCGCGGCACGAGTCAGACGTGTAGCGGGCGCCGGATCAAAAAGAGTGCAGCACGTTCGTGCCGGCCCAGAGGAATATCCCGACGCCTACCACGCCAATGAAGACGATGAACACAAGCGTCCATTTCACGACGGTTGCTACTTCCTCGGATGCGGTTCTATTATCTTCACTAATCCGGCTCATAATCGTCTCTCCCTGAAGAATTTCAACGGGCTCGCGCGCCCCAACCGGGGTCTTTTGGCGTGCCTTTCATCGCCTCGACTGTGCCCTCGCGGTCCGCGGCCGAGGTGTGCCCGGCGAAGACCGTGCCCCAGCGCAACGCCACGCCGCCGAGCAAGGTCAGCGCCGCGGCTGCGGCCCCACGGCCACTCCGATTGTGACCCGTCAGCAAGCCGGCCGCGTCGAGCGCCGTGGACCCTAGCGTGCTGGCCGCCGCGACGGCGGTCGTCACACCCAACTTGCCGCGCAGCAAAGGCTTCGCGGCCGGTCCTGTCGTCGCCAGGTAGGCGCCGAGCAGTACGGTCTCGGTCGCGCCAAGCGTGACGTTAAACGGCGTGAAGAGGCGGTGCTCGTCGGGCGTGGCTCGGCCTGTGAGCCTTGACACAAGACTCACGGCCGCCGCGCCCGTATTCATGGCGCTGGCCATGAACAGCGCGCCCAACAGCGGGCTCTTGTACCACACGGGGACGCTGCTGGTCCCGATGAGCACGCCGGTATAGCCGCCTAACGTCAGAGCAGACGGCATGCCGCCTACAGCCAGCGCCCGTCGCGGCAGCAGCGCCACGAGGTCGTTGATCGCCGGGCCACCGGGCAGCGCGCCTTCGCCGGCCAGCACACGCAGCGTCGTGAACGTGGCCATGGCGCCGTGCGCGGTGAGCGCCCACGCCCCCAGGTTCATCGGCGACGAGGGTTTGAATACGCGCAGCATGTGGTGGAAGCGCGAACGCTTGCCGAGGTCGTAGATGAGCAGCGGGGCGCAGGGGACCATCGTGGCGAAGGCGACGTAGTGCGCGGTGCGCGCCAACGTTCCCCGCCGCGCGCCGTCGACGGTTTCCACCGCCGTACCGAGCACGAACGCGCCGCACGACACGCCGCCGAGGAAGAAATAGGCCGCGATGGAGTGCTTCCACGGCGGCTTTTGCAGGATCGGCACGTCGCGGTAGGCGTCGCGCGCGCGGGCGTGCGCCGCGCCGTAGCGCCCGTTGCTCGACGCGGGGGCGTTGGCTTTGTTGGTATCCACTACGGGTAATGCATGGAGCGCCATGTTTACTCCTCTCCCCTGGCCGCGGCGACGGCGAGAACGCCCGCGGCGGTGAGTCCGACGCCGACCGCCGCGCTCCACGCATAGCGTAGCAGCATGCGCGAGGTTGGATGCGGGGGCGCTTCGGGCAGGTTGTAGGCGGCCGGCTCCTCGGTGAGCAGGAAGAACGCGTTGAGCGGCTTGTACTCGCCGGCCTCGTCGGCTCCATATAGATAGGCGTTCGTCTCACCTTTCGCATGCAACTCGTCAACTCGCTGGCGCGCATAGTCTTTGAGTTCGGAGACGGGGCCGAAGCGGATCGAGTCGGTGGGGCAACTCTTGGCGCAGGCCGGCTCGATTCCGCCGCGCTGGCGGTCGTAGCACAACGTACACTTGTGTACCGCGCCATCGGCCTCGCTACGTTGCAGCACCCCGAAGGGACAGGCGCTGACGCAGTAGCCGCAGCCGTTGCAGATGTCGGTTTGCACGTAGACGTCGTCCCACTCGTTGCGGATAATCGAGCCGGTGGGGCAGGCTTCCTGACAAGGCGCGGCCGTGCAGTGCTTGCAGACGTCGCTATTGAAGAGCCATTTGACGTCGCCGTTGGGCAGCGCCTGCTCGGTGAAGCTGACGTGCCGCCACGTCGTGGCCGAGAGGTGCAGCGTATTGTCGTAGCTCTGGCCCGACCACTTCATGCCGTCCGACGGCAATGCGTTCCACTGCTTGCAGGCCACCTCGCAGGCCTTACAGCCGATACAAATCGTCGAGTCGGTGAAGAAGCCCATTGGCTCCTCGGCCGGCGGCGGCGAGGAGATGGTGATCCCCTCGAGCAAGGTCGGCCTGACGTTGCCCTGCGCGAAGGGAGCACGTTTTTCGTTAATGTTCACGCCGTCCTCCCTTCCGGCTGCGCTTGCGTCGCGGTCCCGGCCATTGGCTCCTCTTGCGCGCGCGGGGCGACGGCGACGGACGGGATGTCCGAGGGTTCCGTCAGGCGTCCTTTATGTATCTGGCACACAAATGCTTTCGACTCGTGCATGCTCACGTTGGGGTCGGTCATCATCGCCGCGAGTTCGTTGGCCGCGCTCCCGGCGACCTCGCCGCTGTAGCCGAAGTGGATCGGCACGCCAACCTGATGTAGCGTGCGGCCGGCCACCGTGAGCGGCGTCATGCGCGGCGTGACCATGGCGCGCGCCTCGATGGCGCTACGCGGCGACGACACGACGACCCAGTCGCCGTGGGCGATACCCTTCTCGTCCGCGAGTTGGGGGCTCAACTCGACGAACATGGCCGGCTGCAATTCGTTGAGCCACGAGTCGAAGCGGCTCATCGGGCCGGAGAGGTAGTGCTCGGTGATGCGGTAGGTCGTGAGCACGATTGGGTAGTCCGGGTTCATCGGCTCGATCGGATTGAGCGGGACCTCGTCATACTGCACCGTCGGGTTGGCGCGTTGCTTGTACAATGCGTTGCCGACGGGCGATTCCAGCGGCTCGTAGTGGGTGGGCAGCGGCCCGTCCTTAATACCTCCCGGTGCGAAGAGCCGTCCCTTGCCGCTGGGGATCAAGATGAATGGCGCGTCGCCGTCGATAAAGTCCATCCCCTTGGCGTCAGGGGCGCCGCGGTAGCTCGGTGGCTTGGTTGGCTGGAAGTCAGGCGTGTCGATGCCGGTCCACTTCTTTTGGTCCTCGTCCCACCACACGTACTTCTTACGCTCACTCCAGGGATTGCCCGCGGGATCGGCGCTGGCGCGGTTGTACAGCATGCGGCGATTGGAGGGCCAGGCCCAGGCCCAGTTGAGGTTGACGTGCGCGCCGGGGGTGGACTGGCGCTCGGCGGCGCGGTTATAGCCCTCCTCGGGGTAGACGCCCGTGTAGATCCAGCAGCCGCTGGCCGTGCTGCCGTCGTCCTTGAGGTCTTCGTAGGTAGCAAGTGGCTTGCGGTCGGCGACGGTATAACCGTTGATCTCCTTGAGCACCTTCTCAGCGTTGGGCTCGTCGGTCAGGCGGCTCTTGCTCCCATCGGGCAGGGTCTCAGGGCCGTCCATGGCATAGTCCCACGTCATGTTGAGCAGGCCTTGGTCGCGCGGGGCTGTGCTGCCTTTGTAGAGCTCGCGCATGCGGCGGCCGAGGTTCCACATGAAGGAGAGGTCGGAGCGGCAGTCCGCCGGCGGATCGATCGCCTTGTGGTGCCACTGCAACAGGCGCTGCGTGTTGGTGAGCGAGCCCGGTTTCTCGGTCCCATTGGCCGCGGGCAGGAAAAAGACCTCGGTCTTGATGCGCTCGGGGTCGGGGTTGTCGGGTCCCTCCTTCCAGAAGGTGGCGCTCTCGATCAGGAACCAGTCGCGTACGACCAACCAGTCGAGTTTCCGCATCGCTTCGCGGTTAAGCCGCGCGTTGGGTGTGCCCACGGCGGGGTTCTCACCAATTAGGAAGAAGCCTTTGACCTTGCCCTCGGCCATCTTGATCATCGTCGGTATATGCGAGTGGTCATCGCTGACGCGCGGCAGCCAGGCGAAGCCGTAGTCGTTCTCTTTGGTAGCCGCCGCGCCGTACCAGGCCTTGAGCAAGCTGACCATGTACTTCGGGAAGTTCGACCACAGGCCGCGCTCGACCTTCTCTTGCTCCAGGAAGTCCGCCAGTGTCTTGTGGTTACGCCCGACGGCCGGCTGTGGGATGTAGCCGGGGAGCAGATTGTAGAGCGTGGGGATATCGGTCGAGCCCTGGATGCTGGCGTGGCCGCGCAGGGCCATGATGCCGCCGCCGGGACGGCCCATGTTGCCCAGCAGTAGCTGCAGGATCGACGCGGCGCGAATAATCTGCACGCCGATGGTGTGGTGGGTCCAGCCGACGGCGTAGACGATGGCCCCGGTGCGCTCACGGCCGGAGTTGGCCATCATCGCCTCGGCCACCTCCATGAACTGCTCCTTGGAACAGCCACAGATGTCGGCGACCATCTCGGGCGTGTAGCGCGCGTAGTGACGGCGCATCACATTGAGCACGCAGTTGGGATGCTGCAACGTGTCGTCGCGCTCGGGGGCGCCGCCGCGCAGGTCGGCCAGCGAAGCGCTGTAGGAGTCGGCTTTCATGGAGGGGTCGACCGTGCTCGTCGGCGCCGGCTCCCCGGCGTACTGCCAGTTGGACTTGTCGGGCGGATAGGCGTTCGTGTCGACGTCGAAGCCAGAGAATATGCCGCCGTTGTCCTCCGCGTCAACATAGTCTTCGTTGACGATCGTGGCGGCGTTGGTGTAGGGCAACACATAGTCCTTGAACCAGCGCTCCTGCGTCAGCACCTGGTTGATGACGCCGCCCAAGAAGGCGATGTCGGTCCCGGCCCTGATCGGCACATAGTCGGTGCAGCAGGCCGAGGTGCGGCTATAGTGCGGGTCGACGTGGATGAGCCGGGCGCCCTTCTCGCGGGCCTTCATCGGGAAGCGGAACCCGACGGGGTGCGCCTCGGCCATGTTGGAGCCCATGATCAGGATGCAGTCGGAGTATTGCAGGTCTTCCTGGAAAGTGGTGGCCGCGCCGCGGCCGAACGAGGCGCTCAAACTGGGCACCGAGGCGCTGTGTCATATGCGGGCCTGGTTCTCGACCGAGATGATGCCCAGGTTGTTGAACAGCTTCTTGATTAAGTAGTTCTCTTCGTTGTCCAGGGTGGCGCCGCCAAGATGCGCCATGGCTGTCGTATTGTTGACCGGGTCGCCATCTTGGTTGCACTCGACGAAGGTGGTGTCGCGGGTCTCCTTGACGCGCTGGGCGATGCGCTCCATGGCCCAGTCCAAGGGCTTCTCTTCCCACTCCGTCGCGTACGGCGCGCGGTAGAGCACCGTCTTCTGGCGGTGCGGGTTGACGCTCAGCTGGAAGGTGTTAGCGCCCTTGGGGCAGAGCGTGCCCTCGTTGATGGGTGAGCGCGGGTCGCCCTCGATGTCGATGATCTGGCCCTCTTTGGTCCAGATCTGCTGCGCGCAGCCGACCGCGCAATAGGGACAGACGCCGTCGACCTTGGTCGCGCCATCAAGGCGTGAGCGCTTGGCGATCGACATGGGGCTGAAGGGTTGCGGGCTATTGCCCAGCCGCCAGAACAGGTTGCGCTTTTCTACCCGGCCGTTTGTGGCCATCGGTCACACCTTTCTGCTCGCATAGGGTTGATGTAGAGGGGGCTGGACTAGCGGTTGTACGCATGCCGGTGGGGCGTCAGGCGGGCTACTGTTACGTGTTTAGTGTACTGGAACACGTACGGGGTCTGTCAAACAGCAGCCGAGTACGCGACGCCGGCGGCTCATAGCGATGGGGCAATACCGGGATAGTATCACGGGACGATGTTTTTCGCAACAAGCGCTGTTCCACCTGTTAGTCGAGCGGTTGCCCGATCAACGCCGCGGCGTCGGAATCCGATAATAGCTTGCTCTGGGGCTGGACCGCAGGCGATGCGGCCTCGCGAAAGTGTTGCCGATAGACGGCCTGACCGTCGGCGAGCATTTCGAAATGCGTTTGCTCGAAGAGACTAGCCTGCACATCGGGGGCGGAATAGGCGTTGAGCCACTGCGCCCCGCGCGCCAAGGGCAGATGCGCCCGCGTAATCGTGGTCACCAGCTGTGGAGCGTGCCCGCTGATCCAGGCCAGGTGGGGCGCTTGCGGCGTCGCGTCGGTGACGACGATGACTGGCTCCTTACCCTGGTCTTCGTAGATGCGTAGGCGATACTGTCCCTCTGTGGGGTTGGTCGGTCCCGCGGGATAGCTCTTCAACTCGTCGATCGTCTTGCGCATCTTTTACGCATCCTCTCCACGCTACACCGTCTACCCAACCCAGCCTAATCTGAATGGCATATTTCGTGCCCTGCGTTCTACCCTGTCTTTACCCTGACCGAATTGGAACCCGCCGCAAGCCACCGGGATGTATCCCGTGTGGATAGGCGGGTTTCTCGCGTGGTTGTGGCCACCAGCCCACTGCTATACTATGAACAGACGTTCCATGACCCGGAGAATCGCATGCGCCAAGCATTTGTGTATCGCCAGCACGCGCGTATCGCCAACACACGCAAAGACTATCTCAATAAGCTGGTGATCGGGCTCGTGCGCTCGTATGACCTGATCGCTATCGAGGATCTGCGCATCACCAACATGGCGCGTAACCATCACCTCTCCACAAGCATCCTCGATGCCGGATGGGGCTACCTCACAGATCACCTCACGCGCAAGGCAGCATGCGCCGGCCGTTGGGTGCGTGTCGTGGACCCGTCCTTCACATCGAAAACGTGCTCTGGGTGTGGTGAGAGGTTCACGCAGGAGATCACGCTGTCGGTGCGCTGGGTCACCTGCCAGGCGTGCGGCCTCTCGCTCGACCGCGACCACAATGCCGCGATCAATATCCTGAAGCGAGCGCAGGGCGCGCTCGACCACCAACCGGCGGGGACACCGCCGTTGGGCGCTAACGTGGCGGGGTTGCCCGCGTGCGTGGCCCAAGAAGCCGCGCCCTTTTAAGGGTTGCGGAGTGTCACGTGGACCTTGAAGGCGGCGGAGCGCTTCAACGAGCGCCCCGGCCCGCTCGACATGGATGGCTTCTCTACACAGCGCCGGCCAGCCAGGAGCGCGCGGTGTCGTACTCGCGACGCCATCCCTCCGGTTGGTAGTCGCCGGACGCGTGCCGCACGTAGCGGCCGGCGCGCTCTCCCGCAGCGATACTTGTCAGGGCGGACACGAGGGCGTCGATATCGTCGGGCGTGTTGTACAGCGCCAGGCTAGCGCGCACGGCGCCGGGCGTGGTCGGCGCCTCGCCGCCCGCGCACCGCGCCCCCAGGATAGGGGTGGGGGCCGCGCGCAAGAGGCGCTGCACGCCCTGGTGGGCGCAGAAGAGACCCGCCCGCACGCCGATCCCATGCTCGTAGCCAAGGATGGCCGCCACGAGGTCGTGCGGCAGCCCGGCCAGGACGAAGGTTAGGATGGCGACGTGGCCGTCGCGCGGTCCCAACAGAGTCAGGCCGGGCACGGCGGCTAGGCGCTCCGAGGCGTACGACGTCAGGCGCGCTTCATAGTCCTCCACCGCGCCGCGTCCCAATTGCTCCAGACGTCGCAACGCCGCCGCCAGCGCCACCGCCCCGATGACGTTGGGGGAACCGGCCTCTTCCCTATCCGGCAGTCCGGCCCAGACGACGTCGTCCGGTGTCACCCGCGCGGCGGCCCCACCCCCCACGACATCGGGCGTTCCATGGAAGGAGCGTCGCGGCGCGATCAGCACGCCCAGGCCGAACGGCGCGTAGATTTTGTGGGCGGAAAACACGAGGTAGTCGATCTCTTCGCCGGGAGCATACCCACGCACGTTCACGGCGTGGTGGGGCACGTACTGCGCCCCGTCGACGAGGATCTCCGCCCCGTACGCGTGTGCGAGGGCGGCGAGGCGGTGGGCCGGCGGGCTATATCCGCTGATGTTGTAGGCACCGCTCACGGCCACAAGCTTCGGCCCCGAGGACGTCGCGGACGCCGCGCGCAGCTGCCGCGCCAGGTCCTCTTCGTCGATCACACCGGCGTCGTTGGTCTGGATGTAGCGGACCGCGGAGGCGTGCACCTGCCAGGGGAGCAGGTTGGCGTGGTGCTCCATCAGTGTCGTGAAGACGGTGGCGCCGGTCCCCGCCAGTCCGTGGGCCACTTTGTTGAGCCCTTCGGTCGCGCTCTTGACGAAGATCACATCCTGCCGGGTCGTGTCGATGCCGAGGCACGCGCCGATCTCCGCGCGCGCCTCCTCGAAGATCGCCGTGGAGAGGCGCGACTTGAAGCCGGCCCTGCGGTGGACGCTGGAGTACCAGGGCAGGTAGTCTAGCACGGCCTGCTGGACCGCCACGAGCGCCGGCGTCGTGGCCGCGTTGTCGAGGTTGACGAAGCGGCGCGCCGACCCGTCGAGCAAGCGGGCCTCGTTCGCCGCGCCCACGACCTCGTCGGCCCACCCGTTGGGCTGTAGCGGCGCGGCCCTCATCTCCCCATCTCTATCCACTTGTATCTGTATCACGGCTATCTTCCCCCTCATCTGCTGCAATCATCACGATCGGTGGCGCTGTGTCAGCCGATGAGAGAGACGCCGCGAACGGGCGGACAACGAAAAACCCTCTTCATCGGTCGGTGTGATGAGAGGGTGTCTATGGGGCTATAGCCACCATAGAACGCGTAGATGTAGATAGCGCGTCCCCTGCGGAGGAATAGCCTGCACCACTCTCATCTCCCAGAATGTATCTGCCGGAATTGGCACCCTTGCAACGCCAAGCGTTGCTGGTTGCCGAGGCTTCACAGGGCCGGTCCCTCCGCCTCTCTGGATAAGAGCGCTTTATTCACTTGTCACATGTGCGAGTTCGTTTGCAGCTATGGATACCGTATCACGATACGGCGGCTTTGTCAAAGTCGCCGGGTGCGCGCCAGTTTTTCGCGCAGGCGTCGCGTATGCATTGGGAGCGCCGGCGTCAGTCCGCTGACTGTCCAGCCGGCTTACGATCGCGGCCATGGTGGGTGGCGTCACCGACAGGCCCGCCCGCGACGGCCTGCCGGCTGGGAGCGCGATCTGTCTGTTTCAGTCTTGACGGACTACTAGCGCTCGTTCCTGCCGGTTCCTCGCGATTCCTCGACGCCGTCGACATAGACGCGCTCGTGGCGTACCGTGTCGGTGATGTCTTGCTGTTCCGCGGTCACGTCCTTATGTACGCGTACCTCTTCGGTCATCATGGCATGCTTGCCTACGACGAGTTCCTCGCCCATCACCGTGATCACGATGTCGGACTCGGTAAAGGCGTCTATCGCGACGCCGGCGTACTGGCCTTGCACCGGGACACGCTGGACGTAGACCTCTTCGTGTGTAACCGGGGCGCTCACCGTCTGCTGCTCGGTCAAGACCTCTTTATGGATACGCACGCGTCCGACCTCTTCGTCGCGCTTACGCACGAGAAGTTCCTCCTCGAACACGGGTACGCGCACGTCGTCGCCCCTCTCCACAATCGTTTCGGTCGCCGCCATGTCGATCGAGTCCGCGCGCGTGCCCGCCATGTCGATCGAGTCCGCGCGCGTGCCCGTCATCGCGTTATCTGGCGCGGCCGGACGGTGCGCGCGTCCGGCTACGTCGGTGGGCGCCTCATCGTACGCGTGCTGTGCCAGGTCGTCCTTGTGCAGACTGAGGTAGACACCTTCGGCGTCGTTACGCTGAATGGCATCAACCGGGATATACAGGTCCTTGGGGAAGAGCCAGCCTTTCTGGACCACAAGATAGCCTTCCCGTGCGTTGTACTCTTGGACCGCGCCAACTTTGTCGCCGTCCACGTCGAATACCGCTTCACCCTCAATGAATTGCTGGTCCATACATTGTTCCTCCCTTATGCGCGCCGCGACCGCGGTCCTCTCGCACATCCACTGTAGTTCCGCGGCTGCTCATATTGCTCAAATGGATAAGCAAGGAGCGTGCCGTTTCGCCCTATCTCGTTTGGCGAACCGCGAGACATAGGGAAGGGGTAAGGGCTGTTGGACAACCCTTACCCCTTCCCTATGTCTAAGCGGCGCCGCTCACTAGCGCAACGTACCGGGGTCGCGCTGCATCGTATCGGTGGTATCGGCGCGCTGCATCGTGTTGGTGGTGTCGGTGGCCTGTGTCGTGTCAGTACCATCGACAACCACGCGCTCTTTGCGCACAGTATCCGACACCTGCTGCTGCTCTTGCGTCGTGTCCTTGTGTAGGCGAACCTCCTCGACCTCGCGCAAGTTCTTGCCGACGACGGCCTCTTCGCCCATCACCGGCACGTCGATGTCCGCGTTCTGGAAGGCGTCCCGCGCCGCGTTGGGATCCATATTTTTCTGATCCACGGGGACGCGCTCGACCGTGACCTCTTCGCGCCGCAACGTGACGGGAATTGTCTCCTGCTCGGAGGTGACTTCCTTATGCAGGTGGACACGGCCTGCCTCTTGTTCGCGCTTCCCGACGACGAGGTTCTCCTCGTACACGGGCACGTTGATGTCATTAGTATCGGTCGTCTGGGCCGTCTGCATGGGCTGCTGCGTCGTCCGCGTCGTCTGCGTTGTCGTATCGTAGGCGCCCGTCTGCGCCGTCGAATCGTAGGCCGCTGTCTGTGCCGTCGAATCGTAGGTGTTCGCCTGCGTCTCCGTGTAGGTGGCGCCCCCGACCGGCGGCTGGCTGTACGCGTCCCCGGATAGATCGTCCTTATACACGCTTAGATAGACGCCATCCTGGTCGCTGCGCGTCACCGCGTTTGCCGGGATATAGAAATCTTTGTGGAACAGCCAGCCCTTTTCTACATCGACGTAGCCACCCTGCGCGTTGTACTCGCGGACGGTCCCGACCTTCTCGCCGGCTGCGTCGTAGACTGTCATGCCTTCGGTGATATCGTTGGTCATGTGTTCACTCCCATTCCACTCTTTGGACTATCCAGTAGTAGGGCTTGCCGATCGTGAATCGTTACTCTTGTTCACCTGCAATCGACGCCTGCCGCTTACTAATGCATAACGCGTACCACGCAACGCGTCGATTTCCACTAGCAGTTTGTCGGAGAGAAGCGGGCTCTCCATCCCGCGCGCGGTGGTACAGTAGGAAGCATGAGTAGAACATTCAAAACCGTGGACTATGAGGC
>JAABUO010004974.1_pt1 | contig 15608 bp, 11 predicted proteins | sample 5559291 | NCBI WGS metagenome assembly JAABUO01 (sample SAMN10711878, study PRJNA513372) | rock metagenome | isolation source: Antarctica rocks | place: Antarctica: Victoria Land, Finger Mt sud
ATCCCGTACTTGCAGTACCAGCGAACGCAGAGCAGGATGATCTCAACCGGGAAACGACGACGCTTGAACATGAACTCATCGTAGAGCCCACCAGATCACAACGCTCGGTTAATGCAACAGAGCCGGCTTTTCTATCCTGCCGCTCACAACCTCGTTCGAGGCAGGTACGGCGCTTCTCGGTTGGTCATGGAGCGCTTGTCCCACTTGGTGGTTTTAGGCATCAGTCTTCTCCATTAGAGATAGACCTCTTTCGCGAAAGTGCTTATTTAAGACCTCGCGGCATATCCACTTAGGTGTCCTTCGAGCGTGTGCGGCGCGAGCAGGCGAGACGTGTCTGGGCCGATTCATGCGCCTCGGACGGCAGCATCGCCAGGTCGCTCACGCCTGAAGCATACGCTACATAATGCGAGAGAACTTTCGCCATATAATTCGAGAACCGACCGTCTGAAAGTTGACCTCGAGCCGGCCCGCGGCTCAAGCCGATCGCCGCGGACATCTTCTTGCGGGAGATCCCGGCCTTCTCCCGCCGGACCTGCTCCAGAAGCTCTGTGGTGTCATCGGCATCCCGGATCCGCTTCAGTAACCCGCTCAGCGTCTCGCGCTCGACCAGACGGGAGGTGCCGACCTGAACGGTGGGCTGCAGCTCGAGTAATTTCTGGGCGGCGCGGGGCTGCAGCTTAAAAAGTTTGTTCCAGGTCGCTCCGCTCGTAGTGGGACCGGGACAGAGATCGTTCACCGACCAGCGGATCTCGTGCAGGCACAAGAGCGCTCCCTGTGGTGCATGAATGGCGCTCGCTTTCCTATCTTGGTTGTGATGTCATCCATGATCCGACGTGAAAGCCACCCCTTGGCTGGAAGAGTAATCGTCTTGGTTCCGTTTCATCCTGCCACTGGCTCGTGCTCGCTCTGTACTTCACGAACCGAGATCTGGCTGCGGTAGACAGTTCTCTCACAATGAGGAGAGCACAACGATCTAATCGCTGATCGGCGAAGCGAGAGCATCTATCGTGACAGAAGCAACTTGAGCTTTACCATTCTTAAGCGAAAGTCCGAGAGAGCCGAGGGCCCTCACTACGCCGTCCATAGCTTCACCCTCGTTGGGCTCAGAAGCTCTCACGACAAAGTCATAAGTTCCAGTTAGCCCGGTCCGGTCAAGTACAGGCCTTTGTATCTCTCTTCCTACAGTTTGTGCGAAAGCCGACATCGAGATGTTACTGCCAAATGCATCCCCATTGGCAACACCACTCGAGTTGATTCCCATACCTCCGCGTGGATCCGCATTCTTGTTCTCAGGTTGTTTCAGAGCCGAGGATTGCTTGGTCAGTACGAGGAGATAGACAGGTGCGATCTGATCAGAGCGATGAAGCTGAAGGCCGAAACGCTCTTTTAGCATTCCCAAAATCATCTGTCTTTGCAAAGGTGTAGGAGTGGCAGAAACTAAGTCAGTTCTGCTTTTCGTGTCCGCAACGCGCGGCTGCAAAGCTGATATATCAAATCTACTTTTCCTCATCCAGTCAGGACCACCATTAATCTGAAAACTTTGAAGGTTAAGTGCATACTCAATCAGCATAACGACAGTTGCATTCCCAATTAAGATCCTGTCGCTCGGGTATGCATAAAATCCCACTTTACCGTGCCCATCTGGATTTGCTGGCTTGATCGACACCACCTCAAAAGCTTTATCATCTGCTTGGGAAGAGCTAGGGCCTTGAACTTTTAGACTCTCCGCAAATAAGTGTGCCTGGGCCGCACTTCCTACCATGACAGCAAGTGTCGAGAGTAGAACAACTGAGCCTCTTAGCATAGGTTTAAGTTTTAGACGCATTTCGTCACCTCCCCAATGGTTCCGGGTGTCACTTCCACCCAACAATGAGAAATGAATCGAGCTCAGGCACCCGATTCATTTTGGATTGTAGAATTCGCGACGGATTATCACCTAAGGGTAATAGGTACCTACCCCGGGTGACAGGTACCTACCCCACCACTATTAATATACCCACAGCTGCCACAACCTCCGCCAGCATAGCTTGCGCAGATACCCCCATCACGACAAGCGATACTGGGACAACTTGTGTTCGGCATTGGTTTCTCTACAAGCATTGCAACTGCAGACAGCTGGAACATCATGGCCATCGCGGTGAGGCCACTAAAAACGGCAATAACTTTAGTCCGGATATTTGGCATAAATGTAATCCTTTCTCAATCTCATGGTTAGATTTAATTTCCTTTAAGTTCATCTCCACCGGGATATACCCCTTTCTTCTTCGCTGATGCCGCTATGTCGATCAACTCAGAAACTTAGTCAACTCCTCAATATCGTTGGCGGTCAAGACTCCGGTCCATGTCCTCGCAACCTTGGAATCGCCGCCTATTAGAATTGTCATGGGAGTAAGGCTAAGATTGAGCTCAACCACCTGATTTGGATCCATCTGATGGATGAGAAGCGCCCTACCAGTCTTTTTGCTACTTAGGAAAGAGGAAGAAGCCTTAGAAGTGAGATCTATTGCGGCGAATCCAACCTTAGGGTCCGTAGTTCGCGCGATTATCGATGTCCATGAATGCCAATTCGCCTCGCAGAATGGACATGTAGGTGAATAGACCATGAGGACAGTAGCTTTTTTCCCCGCTGTCGATACAGAGATCGGGATGTTTGTAAGGTCCACTCCAGATACAGAAGGAATTGTCCTCCCTACCGAGACCTGTATAGCGATGGCCGTAGCATTTGATCTTAGCTTCTTATTAGCCCTCATAAGGTACACGTTCGCTGCGGTCGTTAAGACGCAAAGCACGAGCAATAAAGATAAACCTGAAGATGCTTTTCCGTCATTCTTCACTTGTCTTCCTCGCCTCTAGTGATGTTGAGTTTTACATTACTGAAGATGCCGACAATTGCCTATGAACACGCTTGCGAGCTGTTATACTTCAGGAAGGGTGTTCTGTCAATACGAACGGTTCCAGGTCTCTACGTAGCCAACAGTCGTGTAGGACACGTAACGTTATCCCTTTCTGCTGCTTTATGAGTGCATCTACTGACCCCCACTGGCCTGCTCAGAGGGGGGCCGGCGGCGGCGATCCAGCAATCAGTTCCAGCTCACAGCAAATCAACCAAACTGCATAGCTATACAGAGAGCTTCCCTAAGCGCTTAGCCTTACTTTGATCCAAGAACAGCTTCTTATGTTAGAGAGCAGGAGCATTGTCATGTCGATGGGTAATAACGACAGCAACGCCGGAATTAGGTCTTCGACTCTCGACAATACGAGATACAAGTGTATGATCTTGCTGGAGCAGCCACTGGAAAGCCAACTGACAGAACAACGCCAGCATTCCCAGAACCTTCAAGGATGGTTAGCGCGTAAGCGGGCATCTCTCGTAAACAAACTAGAGCCGAATCTGCAGCCCTCGAAACATATCCGTGGCTCTCATGTGGCAATAGAACATCTCATAAAAGCGTTCCTCGCCTTCAGCGAGCGGGCAGACTTTTCCTTTACCGTACCAGTCTACATGCGCAAGTCTTTCGAGCAGTGGCACGCGAGGCATCTGCATCCTTCTTCTCGAGATCAACCGCCAATTTACTCAACAGCAGAGATGCTGACGCACGGACTGGACACATTATCACCTGACATCTGGTTAGACCTGCAGGGAAGCAATGACTTGGTTCTAAGAATACGGGACCGTCTTTCCACTCGGCTTTATCCGACGGTGAGCTTACAGCACGCGCTCTCGCCTCATCCACTAATATATGGGCGTTTCCTAAGGGCAGTATTAACGCCCAGCTTGCCCTGCGATAGTCTTGTCTGCACAAGTCAGGCCAGTAAGTTGGCTCTGTCGAATATTCTGAACGATGTGGCTAACTCGTTCTCGGACCAAGTTGGTGGAGAAGCCAGATTTCAAGGACGTTTGGATGTGGTGCCGCTATGCGTAAATACAGACCTACTACGGCCTCAACCGAAGCTTCCATTGAGGAGAGCTCTAAAGCTTGCTGAACACAGTATTATCCTACTGTATATTGGTTATCTATCTAGAGCAAAGGCGGATCTCGCCCCTCTGCTCCAGGTAGTTCAGCGTCTAGTTGCGACAAACCCGGCTAAACACTTATTACTCGTAATCGCGGGCACGGGTACAGCAGCCTACAGCGAGAGCCTTGACGGGCTCGTACAAGAGTTAGGGCTCGCACGCAACGTCCACAATATGCGTGATATCTCTGACGTTCAGAAGCAGCAGCTTCTCGGCGCAGCTGATGTGTTTGTAGCCCCATGCGACAGCATGCAAGAGTCGTTTGGGCTAACTCCGGTTGAGGCTATGGCTTGTGGACTACCTCAGATCGTTGCGGACTGGAGCGGCTATCGTGAAACGGTTGTAAATGGGGAGACGGGCTTCCTGATTCCGACCGTCTGGGGCGAGTGCGATGGCGATCTAAAGATGACTGGCGACCTTCTTGGCTGGTCCTACGATCACATTGTCCAGGCACAGACAATCGCTTTTGATGTTGCCAGTATGTACGACAAGATTCAGACGCTAATTGATAATCCCGATTTACGCTCCTTAATGTCGGTAAAGTCACGGGCTCGGGCGGTTGCTGAATATAGCTATCATGCTGTGGCCGTTCGTTATGACGAGCTGTATACAGATTTGCTGGATGTATCTAGAAGTCTCCAGCGTCGCCCACCCTCTCACCATTTTGACCAGCCCTCCTACTACAAATGGTTTAAACATTTCGCGACTTACAGCCTAAGTGACAGAACAGTTCTGGTTCAGGTGCCGCCCCTTAACAAAGATATGCTCGGAATGCATCTCCACTCAGCGGGTGTTGAGCTCTCGCTCTCATCTATCCATGACGAAGTACTAATATATCTACTGCTCGACCTAATTCCTGCGCCAGAGGAAAGGCCCGAGGGCGTGAAGGTCCAAGCTTTACTCAAGCTCATACTGCCATACACCTCTTCACGTGAAGAGGTGCTCCGCCATCTTCTTTTCCTTATCAAACATAACTGTGTCAGAGTTCTTAGTTTAAATCCCGTGCAAGAATCCCCCACCAGGCTTGCTTAACTCTAATCGTTAGCAATGCCAGTCCTTTCTTTAGAGGTTGTAAGAATGACCGATAATAGCATCAAGTTCCACAAGAACGACCTGGGAGTCTGCCGTCCGCAGGCCGGTGAGGCGGAAGCCCCGAGCGGCAGACCAGCTCGCCGGCCAGCAGATGAATCTTGGTCATACGTCTCATCAAGCCGCCCTAGAGCAGCATGCAGGACCCTTAACGTTCCATGAACACAGTTAGTCATCCTTTGCAGGAAACCACCGAGCCGACCCGACCAGGCTGCCATGGCCTAGTTCGGCACTGCACCTCAGTCGACTCACGGTGATTAATATCTACACCAACTCTCACATCCGAATGTAAGTCAACATGTCAAAACGTCTGTCTCGCTCCTGTTACCCTATGCGCCTGTTATAGACATTCTAGGCTCACTTTTCATCAGCTCTTTTTCCTATGACACGCCTTCCAAGCCGAACCCAATACAACCGAATGAGTAATCTGGCGTAAGACTGCAACACCACAAGAGTTGCCTTGCTTTTCCCCTTTACCCGTGAACCAAATACAAAAGGAGTCTCCTTTATCTTCAGAGATGGACACTCCACCAGAATCTCAAGTAATAGCTTAAAGCCAGAGCGCTGCAAAGAGGGTAAAGATCGAGCAATGCCTCCTCGGATAAGAAAACACCCCGACAGCGGGTCCATGACACTTGATTCCGCAAGTAGCGGTCTGCAGCAACAAAGGGCAATAAATGAAAACATTCTGCGCGTCCATGGCCACTCGCCCTTTTCAGCACCGAACAGATAACGACTTGCTATTGCGAGATCGTTTCCCGCCTGCATGGCCTTCCATAACTGGATCAGAACGTCTGGTGGATGTTGAAGGTCGGCGTCTATTACGCCTACTACACCCGCACATGTCGATGCCCAGCCAGCAAGAACTGCCCCCGATAGGCCACGTTCACCCACCCTTTGAACGAGGTTGAGACGCGAAAACGAAGTCCGAAGTCCCTGAACGATTTCTATCGTACCATCATCACTACCATCATCAACGATTATGAGCTCGTAACTCACACCGATGCTGTCGAGCACGAGCGTTATCTCGCGAACTGCGCGGGCGATCGTTGCAGCTTCCTGCAAGGTTGGTATGACTAGCGCGAGTGAAGGACTAAATAGCATGGGGTGCTTTGTGTGCGGCAGAGAGGAGACGAAGCGATTATCGAATCGTCAGGATGAATCGAGTAACCACCTATAACGAATTTGTCCCGAACCTGGAAGGGACAAGTTCCTCACGTAAGGTAAGAGAACAGTTCTTATATATTCAGGGCTTGTTGTCGAGTTATTATGGTGGCAACGTGCAGTGAGGGAAGTCTACGTTCATATGAAGTAATTGTCATTAAGGGCCAGACCTCCTCGTCAAGCTGGCCCTCCCACAAGCCTCGTCAGAGTGAGTTGTTAATAGTGCAAAAGAACTCCTTCAGCACGCGATCCGATGTTCCCATTGCAATCTCGATGGCCGTGCTGGTAATTATTGCGCTCAGTCTTCGCATTTATGTGTCTGTATTCTGGCCAAACATCTTCCATCCTGACGAGATCTTCCAGACTTTAGAGCCAGCTCATAGACTGGCCTATGGTTATGGAATAGTTACTTGGGAATGGAGGCGCGGCGCGCGCTCTTGGGTTGTCCCTTCATTTCTTGCACTTGCAATGCGAACAACAGGGTGGCTATCCAAAGGCAGCACGGGCTATCTAATTAGCATTGATGCATTTCTGGCAACATTATCGTTGTCCTCGGTGTGGTTTGCTTTCATGTGGGCTAAACGCGCAAGTGGCACGATGACAGCCGTGATAGCCGCATTCGCGTCCTCTGTTTGCTTTGAGTTGGTATATTTTTCGTCCAAGGCCCTAACTGAAGTTATCGCCACCTCCTTCTTGCTACCTGGTTTATACCTGGGGGTCTATGGCAGCAACACCCGCGAGAAGAGCCGGCTTTTCCTCGCTGCCTTATTCTGCAGCATATCGATTTCCCTCCGCCTTCAGCTGGCCCCAGCCGCGATTGTCGCGGTGGCTTATTTCTGCTATCCAGAATGGCGGCGGCGACTTCCCTCGGTAATTGCCGGCTTTTCTCTTCCCATTCTAGCTGTTGGTATAGTAGACGCTATAACGTGGGGTTATCCTTGGCATTCTTTTATTGATTACGTTCGCGCAAACATCATTGATAATCGAAGTCTCAATTACGGCACACAGCCATGGTACTGGTACCTGCTGATGCTTTTCCCTTTGCTGGGACCAGCCGTCTTATTCACATCGCAGGGAGCCGAGCGGAGCCCTTTTCTCGCTTTGATATGTCTCGTGATTCTCAGCTCCCATTGCGTAATCGCCCACAAAGAGATCCGCTTCCTTTATCCGCTTTTCCCTCTGGCTATTACGCTAAGTGCAATTGGAGCAGTCGAGGCGATTCCGCGTGGCCTTACGATTGTCGGGCTTCCAAACACGCCGAGAGCTGTCATCACTGTGGCGCTTAGTTTCTTCTTAGCCTCCTCATTGTGCTCATTGAGTGTTTTTGCGAATCGCTTCAGGGCTCCTGGCGCAGTTTTAGCATTTGACACACTCAGTCGAGAAGACCATCTATGTGGTGTGATGCTTTATAGAGTTGATTGGTGGCAGACTGGAGGCTACGCTCACCTTCACCGGAATGTACCTACCATTCTCATTTGGGATAAGAATCGGCTATCTCAAGAACTGAACAGCGCTAATGCCGTCGTCATGCCTTCCCTTGAAGAACGCTTGCCCAGTCCCTTTACTATTAAGAAATGTTGGAACGGAGTCTGCCTTTGGCAGCGTCCAGGAGTGTGTGCGAAGCCCGCTATTGAAGACACCCTCAATGAGATCCTTAAGGCCACTGGTAACTGATCACTATAAGCTTCTTAGTCTAGGTGTATGGTAAATTTGGTCCCGGCATTTAATGGTGGACTTGTCGGTAGGCTGGAGACGATCACTCGCGAGGTATCGCGTAACGGTTGGCGGACGTCTATTGACCCCGCGGAGTCGTCATTGCAGCAGCGGCGGTTACCTAGCGCGGATCGCGGAGCTACGCGCCGAGCGGCTTAGGCGCAAGCCGAGCGGTCACGCAAGCTGGTGGTTGGCAATGCTCTCTGACAGCGGATGATCGGCCATCTCAGGCGCGGCTGAGCGAGATAATATTGTTCGCTACGGCATCCACGCGGAGCGGGTTGTAGGCGCACCTGCCTGTTTTGATACCGAAACTTGATCTCAATGCTAAGCCGGAGGGTGAAGGCGCGTCCAACGACACACAGTGGAAGGGCGTGATCCAGAAGTTGCTGGGAGAGCGGCTTCAATTCAGTTCCATTTCGATAAGAAGGAGTTCTCCGTTTACGTTTTGCGGTGGCGAAGGTGGACCGAAGTTGACGGAGAGTGAAGGGGATCTGAATGGGCTGTCCGGAAGACCGGGAGATTCTGTTGTTCACAACGTCACGATTGCGGACTTGTGGGCTTGCTTCAGAATGCCGTCCTCGATCGCCCAGTCCTTGATCAGACCGGTATCCAGCGCGTTGGGACTTTACCCTTAACCGGACGTCAGACGACTCTCAATTCGGAGGGATGGCGGCAAGGCTTCCGCCCCCGGCAGACGGAATCGCAACACCAGTTTCAATCCAGGAGCAGCTTGGCCTCAAGCTGGATGCAACAAAGTCGCCTGCCGGCGTCTTTGTTGTGGATCATATCGGAGAAGCCGTCCGACAATTAGCTTTAGCGACAAGGGGAGAGCAGCGAGCACATGGGACGGTGTCGTTTGAAGGTGTTGCTCTGTATCGCGCTCCTGACCGCTCTGCTGACGGCAAGAGCTGTTACCGCTTCCGAGTACCGTGGGCGGATCACCACTGGCGGGATGCCGGTACCGGGTGCCACGATCGTAGCGACGTACGCAGGCAAGGCAGTCAGCGGGGTCAGCGATAGAATGGGCACCTACGTTTTTCCCGATCTGCTGGATGGCCCTTGGCACATTCACATCGAGATGCTGGGCTTCGCTCCGACGGAAGGGAACATCGTTGTCGCCTCTGGTCAGCCCGCGGCGATGTGGGAGTTGACGATGCTTCCACTCGATCAGGCCCTCGCTCTTACGAAAACCAAAGTCGCTCTTTCCGCTACTCAGGCGCCGTTTCCCGCAAATTCACCGAACTCTGAGGCCACGAAGCAGCCGCCCTCACCTGAAGCGGTAAAGCCTCCGGAGGATGACAGCCAGCGGCCGACCGATGGACTGCTCGTCAACGGCAGCACGAACAACGCGGCGACCTCGAAGTACTCGCTCGACCAGGCTTTCGGCAACAATCGTTCCGGCACCAAGAGCCTCTATACCGGCGGCCTCGCAGTGGTCGTCGATAACTCCGCGCTCGACGCGCGACCCTACTCGCTCAGCGGTTTGGAATCGCCCAAGACTTCCTACAACCGCATCACGGGCATCGCGACCATTGGCGGACCGATCAAGATCCCCCACCTACTGCAGCACGGACCGAACTTCTTCCTTGCCTACGAGTGGATGAGGGACAGCACAGCTACGACCGAAGCGGGCCTGGTGCCGACTACCGCACAACGGGCTGGGGACCTTTCGGGCATCGTGGACGTTCTTGGAAAGCCGGTCACTATCGTGAATCCCGCGACCGGCTCGCCCTTTCCTGGCAACGCTGTCCCCGTGAGCCCACAGGCTCGGGCGCTCCTTCGCCTCTATCCATCTCCGAACATCACCGGCAACACCGGCTACAACTACCAAATCCCCGTGCTTAACAGCAGCCATCAGGACCAACTGCTCTCGCGAGTGGACAAGTCGATCACCCGCAAGGATGAGCTCTACGGCCGCTTCAGCTTCGTCAGCACTCGAGCCAGCAATGCGAACCTGTTCGGTTTTACAGACAAGTCCAACACTTTCGGGCTTAACACCAGCATCAACGAGACGCATCGCTTCAGTCAGCGCCTGTTTCTGAATGGAGGCTACAAGTTCAGCCGTCTCAGCTCGCGGGTTACACCGTTCTTCGCCAACCGCGCGAATATCTCCGGCGGCGCCGGCATCGCAGGTAACGATCAGACTCCCGCCTACTGGGGGCCACCAACGCTGGTGTTTTCGGGCGGCCTGTCCTCCCTTGCCGATGCGCAGGCTTCGTTCAACCGGGCCCGTACCGACGCGTTCTCTCTCTCCGCCTCCATTTATCGCGGACGGCACAACATTACCGTAGGCGGCGACCTTCGCAAGCAGCAGTTCAACGACCTCTTTCAGCAGGACCCTCGTGGAACCTTCAGCTTCACAGGCGCCGCGACGCAAGGAACATCCGCCAGCACGCCCACCGGCGGCTCCGATCTCGCCGACTTCCTTCTCGGCGTTCCCGACACCAGCTCAATCGCCTTCGGCAACGCCGACAAGTACCTTCGTCAATCGGTGTACGACCTCTACGTTGCCGACGACTGGCGCGTCCTGCCAATCCTGACCGTCAACGTCGGCCTGCGGTGGGAGTACGGTGCACCGATAACAGAGACGAAAGACCGCCTGGTTAACCTCGATGTTGCCCACAGCTTCACCGCGGTCGCACCCGTCCTTGCCAATAACCCCACCGGCGCCCTCACCGATTCGCGCTATCCAAGCTCGCTGATCCGACCCGACCGCACCGGCTTGGAGCCGCGGCTCGGCGTCTCCTGGCGACCGATCGCCGGTTCGACCGTCGTCGTGCGTGCCGGATACGGCATCTATCACGACACCTCGGTCTACCAGACCGCTGTGCTCCAGCTTGCCCAGCAGGCACCACTCTCGAAGACCCTCAGCGTCCAGAACAGCGCAGCCTGCCCGCTCTCGCTCGCCGACGGCTTCAATCCCTGCTCGACCACGACGGCTAACACCTTCGCCATCGATCCGAACTTCCGCGTCGGGTACGCGCAGACATGGCAGCTTGCCGTCCAGCGCGATCTTCCCGCGGCCCTACAGCTGACGGCAACCTACCTCGGCGTAAAAGGTACGCGCGGTCTTCAGCAGTTTCTTCCCAACACCTACCCTCTGGGCGCCGCAAATCCATGCCCCGCCTGCCCATCCGGCTTTGTCTACGAGACCACCAACGGCAATTCCACCCGCCAGTCAGGCCAAGTTCAGCTGCGCCGCCGTCTCCGCAGTGGCTTCACCGCGACCATGCTCTACACCTTCTCGAAGTCCATTGATAACGACGCGATCCTCGGCGGGCAGGGCCACACCACGGCAGCCTCCCAAACACAAGGCCTCGGTGAGAGCACAACGAATGGAACGAGCGGAACGTCTCAGACCGCCTCTCCCGTAGCCACGGCGACCATCGCGCAGAACTGGCTCGATCTCCGCGCCGAGCGGTCGCGCTCCTCCTTCGATCAGCGCCATCTGCTGAACCTGCAGGCGCAGTACACCAGCGGCCAGGGTCTTGGTGGCGGAACTCTCCTGTCTGGCTGGCGCGGCAGGGTGCTTAAGGAGTGGACGGCGGTCACCACGATCGTCGCCGGCACGGGCCTGCCGCAGACGCCGGTCTACCTCGCCGCCATTCCTGGCGCCGGCTTTACCGGGACCCTTCGGCCCGATCTCACCGGCAGTTCCATCTATGCGGCTCCTCGAGGTCTCCACCTGAATGCAGCGGCCTTCGCGGCGCCGCAGCCGGGCCAGTACGGTCATGCCGGCCGCTACTCGATCAATGGGCCGAGCCAGTTCACGCTCAACGCCTCGCTCGCCCGAACCTTTCGACCATCCGGCCGGTTCTTTCTGGACGCCCGCATCGACGCCACCAACCTGCTCAATCACGGTGTCTTCACCAGTTGGATCGCGACGGTAAACAGCACGCAGTTCGGTCTTCCTGCTGCCGCCAATCCCATGCGAAGCCTGGAAACCACGATCCGGTTGAGGTTCTGATGATGCGACTTCTTCCCGCACTCTCGCTTCTCCTCATCGCGACCACGATCGTCTCCGCGCAGCAGATCGGCCAGAACAAAGCAGCGATTTCGTCTGACACCCTCACCCTTTCGGTCAAGTCACAGCTGGTCGTCGAGAGCGTGATCGCGAAGGATAAGGACGGCAAGTTCATCCCCGGCCTCACCGCCAAAGACTTCACCCTTACGGAGGACGGCGCCGCTCAGACCATTCGCTTCTGCGAGCACGAGCAACTTCCTATAACGGCTGCTCCGCTTGGACCGGCGCCGGGCGGTGAGGAACTCAAGCTCTACAAGCGGCTGGCCCGTACGCAGATCACCCCGGAGTCCACAGAGTCCGCTGCTTCGTCGGGCCGCTACAAGAATCGTCGTCTTCTCGCGCTCTACTTCGATATGTCCGCCATGCGGCCGGCAGACCAGTTGCGTGCTCTCGCCGCCGCGGAAAAGTTTCTCCGCACGCAGATGACGCCTGTTGATCTGGTCTCCATCCTGAGATACCAGGGCGGCTCCGTGGACGTCCTTCAGGACTTCACCGCCGATCGCAACAAGCTGCTCAGCATTCTCCAGACCCTCGTCATCGGCGAAGGCCAGGGCTCCATTGAGACCATCGACGACGCCAGCAGTGCCGACACCGGAGCAGCTTTCGGACAGGATGATAGCGAGTTCAACGTCTTCAACACCGATCGCCAGCTCTCGGCGCTTCAGACTGCAGCACGCATGCTAGGCCAGCTGAACGAAAAGAAGTCTCTGGTCTACTTTGCGAGCGGCCTTCGTCTGAATGGGATCAACAACCAGGCACAATTGCACGCCACGGTCGATGCGGCCATCAAAGCCGGTGTCGCCTTCTGGCCCGTCGACGCGCGCGGCCTCGTCGCCGAAGCGCCCCTGGGTGACGCAACGCAAGGATCGCCGGGCAACGCCGGCATGTACACCGGAGCGGCAGCGCAGGCCACCACCAATGAGTTTCAGCAGTCGCAGGATACGCTCTTCGCCCTCGCCGGTGACACCGGTGGGAAAGCACTCTTCGACTCGAACGACCTCACCCAGGGCATCGTTCAGGCCCAGCACTCGATCACTGACTACTACATCCTCGGCTACTACACCACCAATACCGCGCAGAACGGCAAGTTTCGCCGCATCAAGGTTTCGCTCGCCGCGCCCGCCGACGCCAAACTCTCCTATCGTGAAGGCTACTTCGCCGAAAAGCAGTTTGGCCGCTTCACCACCGTCGACAAGGAGCGTCAGCTCGAAGACGCCTTGATGCTCGAAGACCCCATTACCGATCTCTCCATCGCCATGGAGATCGACTACTTCCAGCTCAACCGCGCCGAGTACTTCGTTCCGCTGGTCGTCAAAATTCCAGGCCGCGAGCTCGCCCTTGCCAAGCGTGGCGGCGCGCAGCACACCCTCATCGACTTCGTCACTGAGGTTAAAGATCTCATCGGCGGAACAACCATTACGAACGTCCGCGACGACGTCAACATTAAGCTCACCGATGCTACCGCGGCGGAATTGACGCACAGGCCCATCGAGTATGACGCCGGATTCACGCTGCTCCCAGGCAAGTACAGCATCAAGTTCCTGGCCCGTGACGATGAGACCGGCAGGATAGGAACGTACCAGACGGTCTTCACCATTCCGAATCTCAACAAGGAAGAGCAGCGGGTGCCCTTAAGCTCTGTCATCCTCAGCAGCCAGCGCGTGAATAGCAGCGAGATGATCTACGACACCGCTAAAGCCAAGGACCGCGCTAAAGAGTCCGCTGTCAATCCGCTTGTGCAGGATGGCCGCAAGCTCGTTCCCAGCGTCACCCGTGTGTTCAGCACGAACCGAGAGCTCTTCGTCTTCCTGCAGGCGTATAAGCCCGCTGTGCCCCCGGCACTTCCACCGAGCCAGCCGTTCCTCGCCTTCGTCAGCCTCTACCGTGACGGCGCCAAAGCTCGCGAGTCCTCCCCGATCGCCGTTCTTCCCAGCCCTGCCACGCGTCTCGGCGTCACCCCTCTAAGCTTCACGGTCGATCTAAAGGATCTGGTCCCCGGAGAGTACGACTGCCAGGTCACCGTGCTCGATCCCACCACGCACAAATCGAACTTCTGGCGAGCTCCCGTTCGGCTCGTTCCCTAATTTGCCGACGGCAGCTCGGCATGGTCAACGACAAGCGTCTCGACTGGACCTTTCGTCGACTCCAGCTTCAATCCCAACTGATCCTGCAACGCAGTAAAGAGCGAGGGAGCTGTTTCGTCCGCCTTACTGCGACCATCATCTACACCACTCAACTCAGCAGCATTTGCACAAAAGTTGATTTGGAAGTTGTACTCACCGGTCAATCCTGTTTTGTCGATGACAGTTCGATTCAGCTGTCCGGAGAGCCAGTCCGCTAACGACGAGATCTGAAGAGCTGAGCGGTCATATTGGTGTCGCTGGCGGAGTACCCTCCGCCCGCTCCCTTCTCTGGAGGCGGATTGCCGTCTGAGGGCTTGGGCGGCCGCGGGGTCTCTTTGAGCTTCGAACCGTTCTTTGCTAAGACCAAGTCATATACCGGCATCAACTTCGTTTCGATATGCGTCTTTACCTGGAAACGGTCCTCAAGAATAGTTGCGAGCATTGCTGCCCGCTGTTCTTTTTTCAGCTTCTTCAGCACTGCTATATCGGGTTCAACGATCTTTGCGTGGATGTCGTAGCGCGCTGTCTCAGCCCAGCCAGGTACCCCGGAGATGAGCCCCTGCCGAATGCCAGAAGCTCCGGAAAGCAGACTTTTCAAGGAAACATTCTCGGCGGAGAAGGTGCCATCGTGCGTCGTAAGACCGCTGTTGCCGCTATCCGATTTATTAGGAACGATCGAGACCACGGCTCGAGCACAGCGTCGGGCAACGTCACACCCGCGGGGTCCAGTGTTGATTGAGGAGCTTCGCGATCTGTGCTTCGTCGAGCGGGCGGCATTCATGAACGAAGCCGATTCTCGAATAGAACTGCGGGAATCTCACAACTCGCTTCTCGAGCCCAGTCGCCTTCGTCGCCTCACGCCGGTGAACGAGATCAAAGCTCTCCCCATATCGCTTGGCACCATCATGGGCGAGGGTTCGCAGGCTCGGGGGCAGCTCGCGAATGACGTCAGTAGCGTAGTGTGTTCTCTCCGATCGCTTGCGCGAAGTCCTTGATCTGGCGGTGTACGGAGGTGATCGGGAGAGGATGACTCTCAAGCGCCAGGCCTTCAATGGCTGTCTTGATGGTGTCGGAGATGACTCGACGCGCTCCAACATCTCCACGCGTCTTGCGGACCAGTGCTGCCAAGCCGAACGCGCGATACTGGGCCACCCATCGCTGAGCGGTCCGGAACGGGATACCCGACTCTGCCGCTACAACACGAAGCGGCACATCCTCTTCGAGGTGCGGCTGGAGCCTACAGAAGCGAGAGAAAGCAGCTTCGCGGTCTGCTTCCGAAAGTTCGAGGAGTTCCGGCACGTGTTGAGCTTACCCCAAATAGCACTCAAATATTTACGCCAGATAATTATTTGGGTTCTTCCGCACATTTGGTGAAGCTCGTTCATGTGGCGGGGATTACGACATTAGAGCCTGTTTTCAGGCGTTCTGGAGTACTCGCAGCCTGAGCAGATCGAAGCTGGCGCGGCCATACATCTGC
>JAABUO010004976.1_pt1 | contig 15604 bp, 20 predicted proteins | sample 5559291 | NCBI WGS metagenome assembly JAABUO01 (sample SAMN10711878, study PRJNA513372) | rock metagenome | isolation source: Antarctica rocks | place: Antarctica: Victoria Land, Finger Mt sud
AAAGCTTTACTGTTAGATCCTACTAGTCCAGACACTGAGACATGGACTCGGTATGTGCTACTGACCAACATTTGCATATTCTAGTGTAGCTGCATGACGCATGCAGATTTTAATGATCGGCTGACTGCGGGCATGCAAGCCATAAACCAGTTACGAATTGGCATTGAACTTTATGACTCACGTGTCCAGCGGGGTTGACATATGCAAAGCTGAACATTCTTCACTCCTTGGACTTTTTCTTAGTTATGAATCCGAAGACTCCCTGGACTTTGCAGGTGCAACTTGACAATCGTTCGACATCTGGCAAAGTGTCTTACTCTGACACAATCACCGCAGTACAATCCGCAGCTGACAGCGCGGAAGTGAGCGTCACCCTGTACCTGTGACGCTGAGCAGTTGCTTCAGCAGCTGCCTACACGAAAACTCTACCCGTTTGAAGCCAAAAGTTCGTGACCACGTCGGCCAAAACCTGACTAAGTGCCCATGCAGTCAAGTTAGCAGCTGCTTCTCTAGCTCCGCTGACAAGTCGGCTGAGAGGCGTGCGGTGCCCCATGCAGCATCTGGCCTTGACGAATAGGATTTGCTTCGGCATGAATGCGACCTCACTGAATGCTGGATAATGCCTGCAATCGTGCTCGCGAAGTTCTATCTGTCTGCAACATGCAGGTCCCATGCATCAACTACGCAGCGGACAATCGCAGATCAAGTAACTGCCGTTGCTTGAGATTCATTCTTTGAGCTCATTTGCTTGTTCGTATATCGACTCGCAACGCACTGTAACGCCGTAGGCCTGCACTGCAGCCCACCTCGTAGTAGGGCTTGAGACGGATTGGTCCGCTGCGCATTTTGTACAAACAGCTGCACCCCTCGTAAGTGTTACAGTATTCCTCTCGCAGACTCGCGAGGTGCTTCACCATCTGCAGGTTAGGACGGAAGTCTGCTGCACTGATGCCTTAACTGCCCATGCCTGCCTGTGCCTTCTTCCCTCGTGTCTCGATCCTCCTGTGGGCCTTATGCGAGCTTGCTCTCATTTTGTTGTTGCATCTTGTTAGATGAACCTCCCCCGTTCATCGGACGCATTGCGGATTTCAGCTGCAGAGCCTGCTGGCCCTGTCCCGACCTTAGGACCACAACAGGTAGATACAACTCTCTTGGATAGATAGTGCCCATGCAACACAAATTGCTGCATAAATATATGACTGGTACGGCCCTTGCCTGCAATGAGCAACTCAAGACTCCTCACCTGCACCCAGACAAGGCCGTTTTGACTCAATGCAGGCTGGCCCATCAAGTGTGCCTCCAGCCCTGGCCAGCAGTCTTGTTCTGACCCCTTCTCCAGACCTTGCCAGCCTTGCTCAGAGCGTAGCAGCCTCAGAAAGCTTACATTCCGGTTCTGGTGACACTGGCGTTGATAGGGGCAGAGGGTCAGGTGCCAGCTGGGGTCGCTCCTCAGAAGAAAGAAGACAGGGAGAAGCTTCTCAGAGCGAGCAGGGGGGACGTGGCTCTGACACCAAGGTACCCCACCCAACCTTCATCACTATCAACTTCTTGTATCTATTTCTCAGCCAATAGCGGCCATGTGTGTACATGCACATGCGATTGTGTATGTAGCACTGTTGAAGTGCCTGCTACGTATAGACAGTCTGTGCATGTGAAGTCCCATATCATGCCTGATGCTCTCAGACTTCAGACGCTTATGCTTGCTCTACCAGCAGCGTTGTCATAAGCACTTGTGAGTGTGCTTCGTGGTCCAGTCATGGTGCATGGAAAGGCAACTGCTGATACATGGGGTGAGTCTGCAGTCCAGAAGGCTAGGGCAGAATCGCGTAGCGGCACGCAAAAGCAGGCAGCGGCGCAAGGAGTATGTGGAATGCCTGGAGGAAGAGGTATGCCTTGCACATGCAAGCAAGCTGACTAGGCCAGACATGGTCTGAATGACGTCAGGGCCTTCCCTCAGGAGGAAGTCATGCATGGCAGCGTCTGACAGCAGCAGTGTATCAGACCACATATCACAAGAGGTGCAGAAGGCATGCAGCAGAAGTATGACAGCAGATGTCACTGCCATGCACATTTCATTTCATCATTTTGTCTCCCTGTTCTTGGTGGCATCAGTAGCTGTCACTGACATGGCTGGCAGACGGGCTTGGACGGTGGTTCAGGCGAGGACACTGAGGGCTGACTTGAAGCAAGAGCGGCAAGGCAGGGGGCGTCCAGCTTCCCCTGCCATGAGGGGTACAGCCTCCCCCACCACACAAGCTGGGCCCTCTGTATCGCCTGTCCCTGTCCGTGCGTCAGTGGAGCCTCCCAGATTCTCCCAGTGAGCCTCCTTTTGTGTCAGCTGTTGCTGTTGCATTAGCTCGCTTGGTGTGCAGTGTGTTGTGCGGCACTCAGGTGTGCAATATACTCACTGTACTTATCAACCGGACTGCACGGTTTGTGCCATGTTGTTCAGACTTAGGTCTCATAGGCTGCCTGTTGTTGTTGGCCGTTTGACCGGTGGCCAGCATGATGCAAGGGCTAATAGGGTGTGCACACACTGTGGTGGTATGGCTATTGCAGACGACTTGCATATGGTTTAAACATGTCCAGTTCTTGAGCCACTTCAGCATCGGTGTGCTGCTTCATTTCTGTGAACACCGATACTATGAGGCCTTTCTTTGCGCTGCAGAATCACATGCAGGTTTTCAACATTGTATAAGAATGTCTTGATTTCCTAATACAACTGTCATTTTCTGAATTCCGTGATCAGATTTGCTGGCTGGCTAAAGCATTGTAACCTCTCTCTCTCATTCAAGCATGACACAAATTTAGCAGATGTCCACATGTTTGGCAGACCTTGCACAGGTGAACCAGCTTTTGGTCAGCATAATGGTCCCCATCCTTGTGGCAATGTACAGCTTAGTCAAGACCTATGTCTAATCGAAGTAAGGACTGTTGTTCAACCTTGCAATTTCTGTGACGATCATGATGCAAATCTCACACCGTGTTGGCGTACGTGTTACATGGCAGAATGATAGACATCCAATGCGATCATGATTGTCCTCAGCACAACATTTGGGCTCATGTAGGTGGCTTCCCTCTTCCGTCTCAAATCCCTTTCAAACGACAGGGGAACAGGGCCCCAATCAGCCAGGGGGCAGCCCAGCACTGGGCCCTTTGGCAGAAGGCAGCTCAGCTGGGCCGTATCGCATTATCTTGCCCATTGCTCAGACACCCTCAGATGCTACATCCAGTGGGGTAGGTTCTCTTCACACACATGTCTAGAATCAAGTCACATGAGCAAATGTCACAAGTAGATGTGAAGAATGCCAAACCTCTGCCTTTTTTCAGATGTCATTTGTTTTCACAGGGTCATATCCTCATGTAGGTACCCAGCCAACAAAATGGCTGGCACACGCATAACTATTGTTCTTATGATATCCACAACCCCACCCAGCATGTTTGTTGTTGGACGAGCATACAGATGCTGTCTGTGTATCCTAGCATAAGCTGGCTCAAACGAGCCAGAAAAGTTGCATAGTGCGGCGTGGCAGTTGTCACTGCACATGCCTCCCTTGCTAGATCCTGATTGGGTGAGCCATCAACAGGCTTGACAGGTCAGCCATGGCGACAGCATCAAGGCAGCGCCTCAGGTGCAATCAGGTTCCAGCTTCTGAATGTGGTGCGTGTGCGGGCAGGTGTTGCATGCCTTTGAGAGGTGGCATGCACAGCACACAGTAAGTGTAAGAGCCTTGTTGGAAGTGCGCAACCAGGGAAACCTAGCAGGGCCTCTTGCACAGCGCCTCACCAATGTCGTTGAACATCTCTTGGAGTTGTTTCGCCTCAAAGCTGCAGTGGTGAGCTCATTCCAGGAGTCAAGATGTGCCGTTGTACAGTGTGGTTGGCATGCATAGCTGTACACAGAGTAACCCTGCGGTTTGGGCACTCACCCACGCTCAACCATCATGCAATCCTGACTGCACATGGCCTTACATGTGACTCAGCTCTCACAGCATGGTGTGCGGAACCGCATGCGCACTGCTTTCAGGCAGATCCTTAAGTCTTATACATCCAAACTACCTGCAGTCCAAATTAGGACACCTGCAGCATCAAGATATGCCCTACAGACATGGCATAACAATGTTGCCTGTGCAGTTACAAGGGGGAGACGCTCACCTGGTCCTAAGCCTGCAGCACCTGCCTCAGGGGCAGCGCCGCTTTGCACCTCTGGGTGTTCTGTCCTGCTCTGACATATGTGCTGGCCTGCTGTACAAGCTAGGCCCCAGCCTGGAGCCCCATCAGCGTGACTTCCTTGAGCAGTACAAGGTACTGCATGACTTCTCAACCACTTCCTTGAGCAGTACAAGGTACTGCATGACCTCTCACATTGTCCTCCTTGCGGCCTGCTGCACCACACTATGCATCACGCTATCCAACCTTTACTATGGGGATCAAGTAAGCACCTGCTGTTGCAGTGTTCATGACATGGGGCAAATTGTTTGTTATGTGAGTGGTAGCCCAATGCACACCCTTTGTTGCATGCAATCCACTCTGGTCAGATAGAGTCCTGACTGTATGGACACTCTGGTGGGACTGGTTTGGGTGGTTTGGCTGCAGACATTGGTAATGAGCCAGGAGGCTGCTCTGCATGTTCTGCTGTCTGGCACCATTGCACAGATGACACAGGTGGTGGCTCAAGTGAGGGTCCCCCTGGGCCTCCCACCCTCCCACCCTATCCAGCTCACCAGCCCTGACACGCAGGCCAAGCTGCAGCTCATGTGAGTCCTCCTCAGACACACCACATCATGACCTTGCTTGTTGTTGCTTTCTGCGGCAGCAGGCGTACATTGAACAGTGTGCATGAGCTTGCGGTCAGCTCTGCTGGTGCTCAACATGATTATGGTTGATTGGGTGATCTGCAGAGCTGTGTAAAGTAGGCATCACATAGGCATCACAATTGTCACTTACACTTTCAAGCCTCGAGTTGTGCTCATGTGCAGAGTCTCCCAATGGGAGGCGTCATGCTGAAAATTGGATATGGTATGATGTGACTACAACCCAGCAAAGCTTGAGTGCAGTGGATATGGTGATGCAGCAATTGGTGGCTGCAGGTGCGATGTGTTCATGGCAGCAGACAGAATCTGGGCAGAGTTCCTGCAGCATGCGGAGCAGTATCTGTCAGTGCCGCAGTTTGTGAGTGTGGTAAGTGCAATGGCTGAGACAGGCGCCGGTTTAGAGGAGGTCTGCCACAGCCAGGCTCGCTCACAACACGCGGTTGCACCTGGCCTGCCCCACGCCATCCCTGCAAGTCAACTACCCATGCAGTGACCAAGCAACAATGCAGTGACAAGCCCAGCTTTTGAATTTTGAGCAACAGACAAAGACGCTTGAGCTGGAGTCTCCTGGATGTCCTAGAAGGTGACTCAGGAGAGCACACAATGGCCTAGCATCAGCAGTGGCGCAATGCTGTGGTGCAAATGAAAGGGCAGGCTGATGTGCCATCCGGGCACACTTGCCTCTCTTGATTTGAATGATGGCCAGAAATAGGGCAAGACTGTCACTGGCTTCAAGGCACCATCACGGACGCAATGGGTTTGAGTAGATGGAAGCCTTGAATTTGACAGTAGCCGACTGCAACTGAGTCTTAGCAGCTCTTGCAGCCTAAGCTTCATGATGGCATCATGTTCCTGCCTGCTAGCTGGAGTGCCAGTAAAGCTTGCTGTACAGTAAGGCAGAGGTGTATCTATGCCAACATACCATGATGTACATATTCATATACAATGTCTGACTCAGGGGTCATAAAGAGTGGGGGGATGTTGTGATAGGTCTACGTATAAAGGCTGAGCATCATGATATATGCTCGGTAACTGTTCCTGAAGTTACTTTTTTGTCTCTATTTATTTGTATGATGTCAGATCTATTGGCATCTGGTCATGCTGATGATGATGATGCTGATAATACTAGCATTGATATTGTGAAGATTATGCCATGCGCTAGTGAAGTACTGCAGCAAACTATGACATTTTTATATTGTAAGCTCACAAATTTACCTGTGAAACCCGGTAGCAAAGATAGCACGGGGATTATGTTTGAGATGACAGTCTACTGATGGATGAAATGGAAAGACAAAGCTGCCACATATATGAAAAAGGTTTTGAATGTGAAAGCACATGTGTTGGCTCTCAGCTGAGTTAAATATCCAGCACACAGGCAGTGTGGCCCAAAGTGCTTGAACTGTATCCGGCCATTCAATGTAACCACATACGCATTTACATACACCACTGCAGACTGGGAGCAGTCTATCAGCAATCTCAAACACTGGACAGATTGCTCTTATTGGACAGGTTGTCCGTCAACCTGTGACTACGCTGTGCTACGCTGTTGTCGGGGGCTTGCCAGCCTTTGCCAGCTCCAAGTTGTGACTGACTTGCTTCCAGTTGACGACATGCCACCAGCTGTTCAGGTAGTCTGGCCTGTTGTTTTGGTACTTGAGGTAGTATGCGTGCTCCCATACATCTAGTCCAAGGATGGGCGTGTGTGCATCCTTCACCACCGCCTTCATTAGTGGGTTGTCTTGATTGCCTGTGTTCAGACAGCAGCAATGAGCAACACTGTGGTAACACACAAGAGTGAAAACTGGTGGTAGGGCTGCTTGAGATGCATCTGACTGCTCATTTGAGCATTTGCACTGAGTTCATCGCTCCTCAGTTCTTGTGTTGTGGCACAGAGCAGGCTGTCTGAGCATGAGGTGATTGATGAGGCTGCACTGGGAAGGAGAGCTATGTGCTGCTCACATGTACACTGCATCCACTATCAGCATGGCCTGAATGCAAACAGGGCTAGAATCCCTGCTGTGCACGTCAGTAAACAGGGTTGGGAACAGAGATCTGCTATGTGCAAAGGCTTTCAGATGTTGATGGCATTTGTACAAACTGCAAAGAAGTGCCAAAAGATGTGCGGCGTGCACCAAATCCTGGAGGAATACACAATCTCACTTGTGGTAGAGATGACAAGTGTGCCTGAGTCATCCACACCCAGCCAAGCCCAGCCAGAGCCGAAGACAGCTGTGGCTGCCTCATTGAACTTTGCCTGGAAGGCATTCAGGGAGCCCCATACTTCTTCTATGCCCTTCTTGAGCTCATCTGAGGCAACAACCTGGTAGTCTGCTTCCTTGGATTCAGCAGGAGTCAGAATTTGCCAAAAAAAGGAATGATTCCAGTGCCCGCCGCCGTTGTTCCTTACTGCTGTTGTGACATCTGATGGAATGTCTCGGGTACCAACAGCTTTGTTCAAGTCATCCTGCATGCATGCGACCCGGTCAGTAGCATTCAGGCCCGGTATATGAAGCCGAGTGGATAGGCACCAGACAGATGGCAAACACAGCCATGATTTGCCCCTGTTGGTGCCTTCTGTTGTGCTTTCACCTAAGGTTGCTTTGCACAGATGCTCAAGTTCTTGAGAGCTCACCAAGCTTTTGCCTTTTAGAGTTGGCGCCTGACTGATTGCTGTCTGCAGTTTTGTGATGTAGGTCTGATGGTGCTTGTCATGGTGGATCTGCATCGTGGCTGTGTCGATGAAGGGCTCTAAGGCATCTGGCGCAAAAGGCAAGGGTGGAAGCTTGTCCAGCGCGACTGTTGATGCCGAGGCCCCCTGTGAGCAGAGTGGCTTTACGAAGGGTCAGGTAGTGCTGAGCAAGACGTTGCAACTGACCTTACTGCTTGATGTAAGGGAGGCCACTTTCGCAGAGACCTTGCTGCCAATGCCTTCTGCACGTGCATCTCTCCCTGTCCCCTGCAGATCCCAGCAAAGAAGACCTTTGGAGGCTTCAAGCTCCATTCCAGCGGATCAATTGACTGTATCATCAAGTTGTGCAGCCAGGTACCAGAATCCTTGGGCAACATCATCAGAAAAAACGGTTGCAATGCATGCAGACTACTGCTGTGCATACCAGCCATACAGCAGCTGCCATAGTCGATGCGGCTAGCACGCTTAGTGGGCTGCTCCATCTAGAAGCCTTCTGAGATTGTTCTGCTACTTTGCTGGGGGTGAGGACAGCTGTGTTGCCTGCAGACGACGCAGCGGAAAAGGATGCTCTGCCTGCAAATGTGTGGCAAAGATTGCTTGCCGAAGTCACAATCAGCCGCTGTCCGACATTCGCTCTCGAACAACTCAACTTGCACAGGGTCTGCATGGCATGCATGTTGACCTCAACCCGTCTACGCTTTCAGCTGATGACGAGCAATGCCAGATGCAAGGATTTAGCGAATTGTACGTTTGTCAGTGCGTTTTCTACCTTGCGCACAGTTCAGATTGCATCAACGCGGTCAACGTGCTGTTTGCTGCTGATTGTTATGTTGGAATACCAAAGCATTAGCAGAAGAAGAGTCCTGCCCTCGTGCAGTCAAAGCAACTGAGTCAGAGCAGCTGTCTAAAAAAAACAAAGGTGCTTTGCAAGTTTATTTCTACAGTAGCATGCTACCAAACTCGTGCACAAGCAGTGCAGCAGAGCGTTGAAACAGCAGAAAGGTTGCCACAGCTAGTACTAGTGCACACGGTGCATCTACAGTCTTTGCTTCTATTGTGGTCTACTTGTGCTCGAAAAACAAAACAGAGGCCTGTGTACGGCCAGCAGCACACTTGCCAATGACATGAGCCCAGTCACCGACACGTTGCATGCTGGCATCATCAAACATGAACCAGACATTGTCTGGCATAAGGACAAATGCCAAGTAATGCTGTCCATAGTAGCACACCATGCTGCGTATGTGGTAGATGTGCTTGTGCTGTGGCACGTGCAGGTACACATCACCCAGGTCGAGCTCCTGCGAAACCAGCAAGTGTTTTCAGGCCCCGCAGCAGAAAGTGGTCAAAACTGCAGTGGCATGCACAGCTTAATGTATTCCCACAAGCGCGTAAGAGTCATTTGCATATATGGCTATATAGCAGCAGGCACAGCACAAGCTCCAAAACTCAGGAAACAGATAGTGATGCATGCTTGCGAAGACATAAATGCTCAGCATGTCAGACAGAGCACCTGTGTCATGCCATCCATTGCTTGTCTGATGTCATCAGCACTCTCATTGTTGCTCTGCCATGCAAGCTGCATGGTGAACACACGAGGCGGCGTGCTTAGAAGAATGTGCTGCACAGTGTTCATCACATTGCACCCTCCTGCAGACCACATAAAGCTGCGTGCTGACGACTAAAGTGAGCGGAAACTTGTACACAGCCAGACAGTACCAGACAGACATCAGTGGCATGGGTCTTTGTGGCATCTGCATGTCTGCAAGAAACACAGTGTTTTACAGGCATGCAATGGTCACAGTAAGGCCATTGGAGGAGCAATGGTACCTTTGTCACTATCGCAGGACTTCTGGCTCTGGTTCTCTATGTCCTTGAGGGCTTGGCCCAGGGGTTGGCCAGGGCTTAGCACTCCCTGAACGCTAATGCTTGTGGACATGACATTGAAGAAGTACTGCACATAGCTGTGCTGGTGGGTGTCCTTACCACACTTGTGGCAGTGCACATTCTCCTGCATCAAGCAGAAGCTGGCGTGCATTAGCTTCTTGTTGATTGGTTGCAGCCAACTCGCAACATGGCACTCTGGCTCATGTGCAACAAGCCACTGCAAGCCTAGTGAATAACACTAGTGCAGATGCACACTGCGCAAAGAAGGCAACACAAGGTCAGGATGGTGCCATGCTGCGCCTAAACAGGGGTTGCACCTGCACGTGTAGGCCGAAATTGTCATTCAGGAGAGTGGGATTGCCAGCCTTGGCTGCAACAACTGCCAGCTTCTCATACAAGGCACCCAGCACTTCTGCAGCATCACCCATCTGACCTGCACCACATCATGAGCAAGTATGGTGACAGGTCCTGCTTTGTGGCAACCTCATGAATGACACATGAGTACTCCTTAGTGAACTTGCAGTTGAAACTGGCATGCACAGGTCCATACTTGGTGGGCGCCAGGCAGCCAGCTAGCCTGACCTAGGTGGAGCCTCATGTGCCACTCGTTGTGCACAAACACACAGGATCAAGGGAAGCAAGCAATACAGTTTGGCGCACATGCATAAAAATAGACCTCATTTAGACAGGACAGATAGGCTTTGCGCATGACATGGCAGCAGCTAGGCTGATTGCACAAGCCTTGAATGCCACCACTGTGCAAATAGGGAGGGTGCAGGTTCCGCACCAACTCTGAACTTGTCACCCTCCAGATTGCCCAGGGCTACTCGCAGCTGAGTGGGGTCCACCGCCTGGGAGGCAGCCTTGCTCGTCTCCCTCTCAGCAAAGGCCTTGAACAAGCCAATCAGGGCTGTCACCACTGCATTGTCCTGCAAGCAGTACGCAGGCATCATTTGTTGCTGCTTGAGGAGGCCAATCTGGCGCATTCATCAGCAGTACACACTCACACCTGCACATGGTTGCATAGTCATTGTAGCACGCTGCAGCACTAAGCAGTCTCAAGTCTACGCAGGCTACATGCAGCATATTGTCTTTTCAAAAGCATTGCAAGCCATTGATTGAAAACATTGAGAGAGGATATCAGCAAAACTTTATTGAGCTCATCAAAAGCAGGCATTAGAGGGAGCTTTGCACTAGTGTTGTGTACTGGTAAGGTATGAGGGTGCAGACACTGACCTCATATGCTGCTGGCTCCCACTTCATGACCTGCCTGCGGAAGTCATGGCAGTGCCAAAGGCACTGGATGATGACGTTCAGGAAGCAGTTGTACTCTCCAGTGGCATTGCGCAGGCCCACTACTGAAACACCGTTGGTGCCATCTTCTGGTCCCTGGCGCATCAGCTCACTGGCATACGCCGCCTGCTTCAGCTCAGACTGATTGTCTGCCAGGCTTGCCTGCAACAAAAACACAGCGTGTTTTGCTTACAGAATTTGAGTGTATTTCGCTGCAGAGCGCACAAGAAGGTCAGAGACAGCAAGCTCGGTAAAAGAACTCGTGGTCATCTTTGCTGTGTGTATCACAGTATACTTGTCATGACCTTGAAAGCATGGCAAACAAGAACATGCAGCACTTGTTGCTGGGGCCAGATCTGCCCAATCTTGATGTGCCACTTGGATAAAGTTGGCTTGGGATCCAGGTTGGGCACTGAAGTTTCTGGTTGAGGCGCCAGCACTTGACCACTGGCTGTTTCAGGGGTTTGAGGTTGGGCCACAAAGCAACATCTGCAAATGCAAGGGGCAGAGGTGCTGACCTGCAGAGCCTTCTGAAGATCCTCGTCATCATCCTCTTGCTCTGAGACTGGCAGACCATCTGCATTGACATCCACCCTTGCGGCCCATGACATGGCACCTGCATCATGTCGTTTGAGTCAGATCACACAGAGCATTGACTAATAGCTGCACAACCATCAGCATCAGGATGACAGAGTGACTCAAGTGTTTGCCTCAAGCTGTCTGACTGGATTGACAGCTTGAGGCAGACATCAATTCGTAGAGCAAGGGCAGTGCAGTACATTCAGTGGCGATATATGACCCACCATTGTCACTGATGCCGCATGCATCAACAGATCCCATGCAAAGCATCCGGTCATTGCACACAAGGCCCATGCAGCACAACAGGCTACGGTGGCTTGCACCATTGCGTGGAAGACAGCGTATGACAGGGTGCAAGACCGCTGTTGTTTGTACCTGGTCCTGCAGGTGGAGCGTCAGCCAAGCCAGGCCAGTGTGCAGCGCCGGCACCAGCATCACCAACAGGAGCAGCAGAGTAAATGTCTGACACAGGCCTGTTGTCCAGCTGGTTCTCATTCAGCAAATTAGACAAAAATTCATCACTGTCAAACCCTGGTGACGCTGGTGTTACTACTGGGGCCATGGGCCCCTGATTCATGGCCGGGGGTTTTTTCCCCTGTTTGACAAAATCTCTGAGAGGGCCAGCTGGGTCATAGTGTGACCTGGCAGGAGCTGCGCGCTGTGCAAAGCCAGGACTGACAACAGGATCATTGGGAGACGCCAGCTGCTCATAGTATGTGTGTGGGATCTGTGGGTCAGATGAGTGAGGGCCGAAAGGGGCACCAGGAGCAGACCAGCCTTGGTTGGGTGCGCTCATACCAGGCTGCAGCATGCCTGGGGCCACGGCCACGTGACCCATGTGACCACGGCCTGAGGTGGAGGCACCAGATGAGTCTGTGAGGCCAAGGCTGCGAGCCGAGCTTGGCCTGACACTGGCAGACTGAGGGGCCCAAGCTGAGCCAGGGTGGCGGGTGTCTGTGGGGCCACCCACTCTGTGAGGGGACCGGGGTGGGGGAGATGATGAGAGGTATGATGCATTGTCATCATCATCCCAGGTGTGGCTTGCAGCCTGGTCCACGAGGGATTCTGCCTGGCCCCAGCCAGGGGTGCGGGGTCGGTCAGACTTGGGGTCTGGCTTGCTGACCTTGGGGTCATGCTGACTGGCTAGCCGGGAAGGGCCCCAAGTAGAGCCAGAAGCAGGGGGAGGAGGTGGGGGTTGAGTGAAGGCACCAGAAGTGGCACTTTGGAGGTGCAGGCCTGGTGGCAAGGGCTGGTTGGAGGATGAGGAGGACAAGCTGGGGAACTCAGCAGCCTGCTCCTGCTGACTCTGCCTGCCTGGCTGACTACGCCTGCGCACAGACACTTGCAAGCATCAGCCGTATGCCTTCATGACAAGGCCTTGCATGCACAAAACAGAGCTGCCGTTTGGTGACTCGTCGAAATATTTCAGCACACCAAACTGCAAGCACGCCTGTCCATATGCTGCAGGGGCTTGTTAGCGAACGCGGGGCATGATGGCAGGAAAATGCAGCAACAGCAGGGCAGGAGGGTTCCTGTGAAACTCACTTGAAAGACCTAGTAAGTGGCAAGGTGGTGGTGCTACCCTCAGACTGCTGTTCGCGAGGGCCTCGCCTGCCAGACTTGCCTCGCGGCTGCTCATCCTGGTCTGCAGACCCAGCCTGAGAGGTGCTTGCTGACTGAGAGTCACGCTTGGAGTCAGCATGCCTCCTTGACACAGTGAGCGGAGCAGTTTTGGCAGGAATGGGCAAGACCTTGACAGCCCTGGGTGCCTGCCTGGCGTTTGGGCAAGCAGCCGCTATATGACCATACTGTTGGCAGTTGAAGCACTGAGGAGAACCTCTTGGATCCGGGATGGGGCAGTCCCTGATGCGATGCCCGTACTGCCCACACCTGTGGCACGAAATGTTTGCCAGCCGCTGTTGCTCTGACAGCTGTGCCTCACGTGATCTCTCCTGCTCTGACACAGCCCTGGCGCTGTCTCGCTGATGCCGCTGCTTGCAGTTCTTGATGCTGTGCCCCTTCTGCTGACATCGGTCACAGAACTCTTCAGTGCACCTGCTGGCAGGGTGACCCCACTTGCCACACTTATCACACTGGACGTCAGAGTCACTGTGTCCAGTAGACGTTGCAGCCTCCTGCCCATTCTGGTCACTTGAGCTTGCGGGTGCATCAGCTGTAGCTACCGCTCCTGAAACCTCAGGTGTGGAGTCAAGAAGAGGGCCGGCGTCTTGCCAGCCATCTTCATCTGCGTCCCATGCAGAGGGAATGGCAGCTGCAGCTGTGGCCTCTCCCGGCTTGGTGACTGCTTTGACCTTGCGATCCTTCTTCTTGTCCACTGTGCTCCAGTCCTCCTCCTGGTAAGCGCCTGACATTGCTCGCCGGTAGTCATCCTCCTTTACAGGAGCTGAGAGGGCAGGAGAGGGCGACCTGCGAGAGATTGATATAGTCAAGCGTCACTTTGAGACAACAAGAATGCAGGGGCGCTACAGGCAGCATGTGGGATTTGCAAGGCATAATGCATATGTAATGCTGAGGAACAGCAAGACAAGCATGGAATGCAGAGATCTTCAGCTGTAGGATGCACCAGGTGTAAGAAGCATGGGACTGAGGCTACAAGTGGCTGCAACAGCACCAAGCAATGCTATCATCTTGGACCAGCTGGCTCGGCTTTGCATGCATGTGCAAAGGAAATTACCTGGTGTTGAATTCATTGCCATTCTGCAGTCCAGGGGGCGGTGGCACCTCATTCTCCCAGTCCTGCAAGTAGCAAGACCAAAGTGTTATTTATCAGATTATGTTTTTCAAAGCATCAACAGATCGCTGTTGCATTCAGAACCTTTGAAGGGGCACAGAATCAACATGGAGCAGAGCTGCAAGGTAAGCCCTGTTCTGCTGCATTCAGGAGTGTGAACACGAGTATGCATTTGCTTGTAATGGATGAGTTGATTACCTCTGCGATGGTGTCTGGGTCCTGCTGTTGCAGTTCTGCCTCCTCTTGCTTGTCGCCACGCTGCTTGGAAGCCTGCAAACAACTGCCAGGTCAGCTAATATGTGCAAGCATTACCTTTTTGTTTAGAGCCAAGTATGTATGCAGGTGGACGCTACCTGTACACCAGCAGAAAAGGTTATGCAAAAACGTGAATCACAGCATAGGTTTTGTAAGGCGTGATGCCGCCAGTGAGGCAGGATGCATCTGACTATGCTTAGTCAGACTTGTCTTACCTATGTGAGCCTGTGTGACGGCTTCGCCAAAAGAAACAAGCATACATGAACAGGCTGACCACATGCTGTGCTGTCTCGCACACAGTATGCAGGCAGCATGACTTTGCTCCTCAATGATTGCACAGGTTCATGACAATGCCAAGGCGGGGTTGAGGAATGTATTGAATCATTTGCTGACACTGATAACAAACATGCGTACCTTTTTCTTCTTCTTTGACTTCTTCACGGCACCTTCAGCAATGTGCGACTTGGACTGCTCTTCTACAGCCAGGAGCTCCTTCATCGTCTGGTCTGCAACCTGCTTCTGAGTCATCTCTGCAAGCCAAGCAAGCCAGTCAGTCTAGGTCTTGCATCCAAGATTGTCACATATTCAGCTACACTGGGCTGACACACAAACTGCACCTTGTTCTCCTTCCTTGCAGCAAGCCTAAAATTTATGAGCTAAGTACAGGTGAAATCCTGCAGGCACCAATGCATGACAGGCAGATGCAGCTGTTGCGCAGCTTAGTCGACACATAGCACAGGCTTCACCGCTGGGACTATGCAGCCGACAAAACAAGAGCTTCATTCTGATGTCCCATCCATTACACAGGTGGAGCTTACAGAGAGAGCTGCTAGTTATAGTAAATGCTGATATGTAAGCTGCTGTGCGCACTGAGCAGATAAGCAGCAACTTAACATGCATCATTCTTTTTCTCATCACAGTCAGCATGGGCTTGATGCTTGAGTGACGTGCAGGGCACACCTTTGCTCTGCTTGGCAGCTTCCACAAGCCGTTTACGCAGGAGCATCATGTGGTGCATGTACACAATGGGTTCTATACTTTCGCATCTGGTTTCACAGGCACCACTGCAGCATCAATTGTCAGGTGTGAGACACAATGACCTTGACCTGCTGGCAACAAAAGAAAGGGCACGAATACAGTTGCTTGCGTAGTGTACCCAGGCAGTCAGAACGTCATTAGACATGTGATTCTTTGAATAGCAGCCAGAAAGATTGGTACATTTGCAAAAGATTTATGGCCTTACGTATGATACCACCCAATCTGTAGCACCAGCATGTCCAGGTGCATTGCCAGCTTGCTGATGCTCTGCACAGCTGCGGCCACTGCTCTTTCCAAGGC
>JAABUO010004977.1_pt1 | contig 15603 bp, 20 predicted proteins | sample 5559291 | NCBI WGS metagenome assembly JAABUO01 (sample SAMN10711878, study PRJNA513372) | rock metagenome | isolation source: Antarctica rocks | place: Antarctica: Victoria Land, Finger Mt sud
AGTGAGCAAAAGTCTTTGGGATTTACAAGCAGCAAGTGGTGCTGAATGCAACAAGCAGAGCCATGGATGGGGATCTCACAAGGGCTGAGACAGACAGAAGTGGGGGAGTCAAGAATGATGCAATGCAAACAAACATGGGAAGTCTAATGGTATGCAGAATTTGAGAGTTGGTGTGAAAGAGCAGACCAGTGGCTGCTTCCAGGAACAAAGTATTGGAGGTGGCTGTTAACGAAGCTTGGCGGTTAGGGTGAGACTTGGCAGTGCCTCCAACAGGCATGATAGTGTGCACTAGTTTCTCCCTGTCTCTCGCCCAATCTGACTCTATGCATTGATCCATGAAGTCATCAAAAGCTGACGCAGCGTCCTTTTGGGCCTCCTGTGCAGCACAATGCTTATTAGGACGCTGACGCTGCAAGGGTCAGGTAATTGCTCAGGCTTTGCAGCAGCAGGCATGCTGAAGTACTCTGCTGGAATTTTGTACACTCGGTAGCATCAACGCACTGCGGTACAAGCCAAGAGGTGTTTACATGAATGGCTGACAGCAGGGTAGCCTGCTGCACGTGTCTGAGATACTCGTCTACGTTGGGATGCTGTGTCTGATATAAATCTTCATAAGTTGCCTTCATCTCAAAGTTGCTGAGGGCTTTGGACAGCCTGCATATACAGGTGTATTTACATTCTGGCATAAACATGGGGGCTTTCCTGAAAATAGTGATGTGACTAGGCTGCAGAACATACTGCCGCTGATTTACTCCTTGCTGTGACAGCAAGCGAGCTGAGGCCAGGCCATCAGTAGTGGTATCTCTATGCTGTATCTTAGACACCAGTTTTTCTGACAGCTGCTGCACCTGGTCCATTGTACGGCTGACTCTGGGCATTCCTAGCGGATCCTGCAGCAAGTGTAAGGTGCATGGCTGCACATATAGCTCGATCAAGGCGCTGTCATAGCAGCAGGCTGCCATTTGAGTCTAGGCATGCTGCAGTCTTTTCATCAATTGCCATGGAAGAAAGGCCTACCCCGTGTACCAGGCTTTCGCTGCTTGCTAGCAGGTGGTCCCAGTCATCCATGTCGGCGACGTTCGTGGGACCGCGAACTTGCTGCTTGATGTGGCTTTTGTGTGACAAACCCCAGAAGCTTTGACGTACGTTCCAAAATACAATGTGATGGCCCTGTACAGCCGCGCACAAGACGCGGTGAGATAGTTGATCAACTTCGTAGTCGAGCAAATCTTCTAACGTTTCTGACGAATGCGCGCGCCCTCGCAATGCGGCAGATTACTGATGCCTAATGATCTGCGACGCGCTGGGTCGACACGGTCTGCATGAAGTCAAACAGTGCCAGGACATGCTAGTTGCGGAAGGCTCCATAGGACGAGAGCTGGGGACCTTGACGTCCCCCAAAATTCAGATTTTGGGACAGGGCTGTTGTGTGACACAATTTGTGTCGGGACGTTTGCTGGTGGAAGACTTAGAGTTGCGCAACTCTTGCTGAGCGTCTTGCAGTGCTTGAAACAGCTTCGAGAGGATGAGCGCAACCAGCAAACACCACAAAATTGATGCAGAAGGGCGTTTCACCTCTTCTTTAGCGTTGCCTTCTGAAGCTGATGGCAACTCAACCTCAGTTTGGCTTCAGCAGGATGATGTCAGGCAAGCACAATGCACAGAACAAGAGTCCTCGTGTCTTTTTCCGCGCAATAAACGCTAGGTTGCTGCTCTTGAAACCTGGCTCACTAAGCACTGTACCTGTTGTCCACACTGCTTACCAGTGCCACACATGTACAGGGTGGCTGACTTGCCCAGCTTGGAGAGTGAGCAAGAGCAACGCAGGCAGGAGCTTACTGCCTATCTGCAACACTTGAAGCAAAATCCGCCTGACAAAAAGCAGGCAGGCACGGCCTTTGGAGCAGAGTTCTACAGCCTGGTACAGCGGCTTTCACAAGAAAGAAAGACAACATATGAGTCCATCAGAGGTCTGCACTGTTGGCACATGGAACATTTTTTTGTGGTGCATGGCATGCTGATTCTGCAGCCTCGAATTTGTGTAAGTGAAGGCCCAGGTAGACAAGGCAACAAGGACTAAACTTTGCTTCATGCTGCACGTTGCACATGTGCCCAATGCCTGATGATATGTTGTCAGCCATTTGAGCATACACATGAATCTGGTTAAATTGTGATCTAGTGAACACATCTGAACTGTTCTGTGATGCATTGCCAGATTGTCGTGTATCACACCACGCCTTCGCCAATCATCTTTTTGATGTATAGCATGCATCCGTGCAGTGAACAAAGTGCCTAAGTAAAGCTCAGGTGTCAAAACAGTACCACTGTGAACCAGCTGCAACGGTGCATGTATGCTCAGTGATCACCTGAGTCAGATTGCAGGGTGGATACCAACTCCAAACAGGCTCATGTCTCCAACCCTCTTAGCAACCCCTTCTGAAGACCCCAAAATTCAAGAGGGGCTGCGTCAGATTCTGCAGCTGGATCAATGCCTCATGCAGAAGTCAGTGGAAGCTGCCATGGTAGCTCGGGAGACCTTTCCAGACGCATGGCTTGCTGCCGACAAGAAACAGGCTGACAGGGACCAGAAGCAACTGCAGGCTAGCCTAGAAAGGTAAACTCTCATACCGCCTCCTTGCTTCAGCCCATAATGTTTCCTGCTCCAATGCTTCAGCCAGGCCTCTTGATGTGGCTCTGCTACTTCAGCCGATTTCCATGGTCAGCTGGGGCCTTGCTTTGCATCCACTGAACATCATGCAAGTGATAAGTGCAGCAGTCAAGAGGCAAGCAGAAGACATGTGTGTGGTGCATACAAAGTCATGGTATAGGTGCAGTCATGCCACAGCAATGCAGTGTCATGTGGCGTTGAGAGTTCTGTTGCACTTGTAAAAGCACATCGTATTGAGCTACATTGCATAAGCAACATGATGGTTTCCTGACGACCTGTTCTTCACCCTTGCACACAGCAAAAAGTGCGCTGTACAAGCACTATGCTGAAAGCAGGGAGCGCGCCAGGCAAGCTCGGATCAACAAGCTGGCAAATGCAGTAGAAGCCTTGGACATAGATAACAAGGAGAATGAGACTGATCCTGTATCATCAGGGCGGGGCCTGTACTGCCTGCTGCAGCCTGCAGAGGAGGCCCTGGTAGACCGCCTGCTGACGCAGGTGCCCTTGCTGCTTGCTGAGTGGAACAGCCCACAGTCGCCCAAGTAGCACATGCATAATGCATTTAGTGGTGCAGATGCCTGTCACTGCTGGCATCACCTGTATTTTGACCTTTTGACCTGTTACAAACTGGTCCCGGCTCATCCCTGTGCTGTCATATGTGTGGGTCCTGTGTCCAAATCGTCGCTCAAGACACTAACAGGGCAGGACCTGCCGGCAGAGCAGCATTTGCAGCATGTAGCACATAGCCTTTGCAGATGATGCAGCTTGTCACAGACCACCTTTTGGGGAACTATTGAAAGCAGCAATGTCAGTATCTTGCAGCCCTGCAATACGCAATGCTCCAGATGCCATGGAATGCTCACAGACTGCGTGCGCTTGCGGGTGAAAGAGTGCCTCTCAGCAAGACCGTCACAGCTCAAAACGGTGCAGCATCCATATCAGAGGCTCAGCAAGCATCCAGATTGAACATGTGTTTGCTGTACTGCAGAATGTACAGGATGGCTGCTATGCATGCTATGACCCAGAGATCCTGTCTCAGGCACAAATGCGTGCAGGATGATGATGCTGCCTGGGGACAAAACCCTTTTGACTTCAGTGCTGATGGGGTCGCAGATGGCACCTCTGCTGAGAGCCAAGCCTTGGCAGATGTTGATGCCAGGACACAGGAGTACAGGGGTGAGCATATCTGGGATGAAGAAGGATACATGCGCAGCTTGAGGTACACAAACAAATGTACAGTCAGTGAACATTGCTGTGAACTCTGTGAATTGCTGCCAAATTGCTGTTACAACAAAACATTGCACTGGTGCCCAGTTGCTGTACAGCTGTGTTTCTGTGCCAGAGGCAAAATCTGCTGTAACCACCTAACACTTGCCCAAGGTATTGCAGACTGCTCGAGATGTCAAGCTGCAGTATACAACTCTCACCCATATGGTGTGATGCATGCCAGGTCACCGTGCAAGCCTGCAGAGCACAGCAGGTGCTCATCAGCAAGCGGCATTACAGCCCCACTGCTCACCACCACAAACTCTTTCTGTGAGTCAGACACAGGATCAATATCCCTCATTGAAGCACTTGTGAAGGACGACAAGACAGACTACTTGGCCGCAAAGCGGCAGGCTAAGCAGCTGGCAAGTGCTTTACATAACATAGATGCAACATTGCGGGAATTACGTACGTCTAGCCTACCATCCGTCCCAACAAAAGCAGAGCTAGCATTTTTGCTGGAATCTTGCCAAAAGTGAGAGTTCCAAGGCAATTCTAGCAGTTGACAGTCGTACTATGATGTCATTCTATGAGACAAATCCCTGTTAGACAAATTTCTATCAGACAAATCAGAAAATGTGTGCAAAAGGGGAAGTGCATATTGCACAGAGCAAGCTTGTTTTGCTGGTTCTGAAGACATCCCGCTCTGAGCCAGTCACACTTGTGTACAACAACTCAAGAAATAGACAGCCATCCTTCCGCTGAAGGAGGGGCTGAGCAAGCATGACATGCCACCAACCACCACAAACAGCATAGAGTTGTTTGCATCAGGTGCTGAAGCATTTCACAGGGCTGGCCCACTGAGCCACTGAAATGTATCTGGACTGCAATCCAGGCAACAGTAGGAAACCCTTCCTCAGCAGCATCACTTCTTCAACCACGCTTGCTGCTATTGGCACTGCTCATACAAAGCTGAGGCGTAATCTATGGCAGCGATGATGATTTATCTCACTTCAAGATCCTTCGTGACAAGCGCCCTAAATGGTAATTGATTGTGCTTCTTTGCTTGCCCTTTTTTGCCTGCAATACGTTGCACAGGTAGTGTAAACAGGCCAATGCCTCATGCTAAAAAACGTTCGTGTCATCAGTGCAAGCATCAGTGCTATATATTGTGGGCTCAGTGAATGTCAACACATAAACTTACAGCAGCAGCAGCACAGTTGTTCAGCGCAAGCTTGAGGTCAGCACACTTGGCGTCACCGTCTGCGCCTGCACGCTGCGACCGGACATACAACAGTGTCACGACCTCGACGTTGTACTGTGTTGCCTGTTGCTGCTTGCAGCTTTGTATTACAGACTATGACTCGCAATAGCTGAGAAATTCAGCGACCTCACCGCAAAGCACTGCATGAAAGAGTGCATTTCATCCATACATTCGAGGTTCTTTCTGCCTTTGCTGTTGACTTTCAGTGGTACTTGTCCTGTACCCATGCTGTCAGATCGTGAGACTCACTGAATAATTGCTTGTGTTAACATCATAAATGATTGGTGATCTTCTACTGTGTCGGGTGTAAACGTGTCGCAGGCTTTGATGAAAGCAAACGCAACGCGCACATAGTCAGGCAAAGTGGGCTAACCGCAGGTTTAACCGTCAGGCTAACCGTGGACATGCTCTGGTGGCCGTGCCAAACAGGCCTTTCTAAGTTCACTTATACTTCAACACGCTGAGAGAAAAAGATATTGCAGCCATGAAGAAATGTGTTGCCAGCTGTCAGGGCATCAAGGATAAAGAATGACTTTCACAGTATTGGCTGATACGTTCATCACTGCTGCTTATTGTCATTTCTCTGAGCATGTCTCAATTTATTTGGAAAGCATTCATTCAACAAGCAAATCTGCTGCCCAGGCATCTGGCTTGCTGCACACTCAAGGGTGCGCAGCATCCTGCAATCGCTTAACAGCATTTGCCTGCTGTGCATGACCATGTCATCTCACACGTTGACTAGGCTCTGACATTGATGCACTAGTCAGACGCGAAGTTCAGCGGTGGCGGCTCTCTGTGCATGTCATGCATGACCTTGCTTGGCCCTTGCAATGGCGGTTTTGTATGCTGGAGCTGTTGGGGGCTGGACAGGAGGAAGTGTCTGGTACCCCTCCCTTGGTAGATCATATGACTGGTCAGCATCCCATCCAGACAGATCACCGCATGCTATGAATGGCACAATCAGCCGCCTGCTTGCTTCGCTCTGACTGGTGAAGTAGGCATGTGAAGCTCCTTGCATCAGGCGCTGTAGGTCTTCTGGACAAAAGCCCTCTGGCTTTGTGTAGTGCTGGCAGACAACAAAAGCCTCTGCAGCAGCATTACAACCATGACTGATGCCATATTAGGTAGAGCAATGACAGCGATACCAGTCAAATAGCTGGTGTTGCAGGGCACACAGGGAGATGCCAAGCTACTTGGATAATCAGACCTACCAATGCTTGAGTTTCTGCTGCTCTTTGGCTTGGCAATAGTAACTTCAGGAAAGAACACCTTCAACTGCAACACTACTCAATTATCAGTGGCACCTTACACTGATGCCCTCAACAAAGTGCATGCTGTCGGTGCAAGCTACACCCTGTTGGGCTGCTGTAGTATGAGCTGGAGGTTGTTCTGCTGCAGCATAAGCTGGAGGTCAGCTGTTTGGCAACATTGGTCCAGTGAAACTAGCTGAGTGAGCAGAGTACGCGAGAGCAGCAAAGCATACCTGGGAGTACAGCAGTCCAATGTCTTTGCCACGAAAGACCTTAGCAACAAAAGTTCCGCCAGGCTTCAGGACGTGAGTCACAATGGTGAGAGCCGCCAAGATGAGCTGAGCTTGGACAAACTCATCCATGTCATGCAGTCCAGTGACTGCACCCGGCAGCAATGTATGAGCAGATCAGCTGCAGCCAGTGAATGGTGCAAGTGTACTGTCTGGGCATGCAGATCAAAACGCTGCAGTCAAGGCAGTAAACATAAATTCATTATAAAATGGCAAACGCTGCAGCACTGCATGCTTTAGTTGTGAGTGTACATGCGCAAGACAATGACGCTAGCATGCTTGCATTCATGCTCAGCTGGGTGGTGCATCAGAGGCACCAATCAACTGAATTACCATCAGGAGCTCCGTCAGAGACTACAATGTCGGCAAACTCCCCGTCAAAATGGGATATGACTTCTCTTGCTGTGAGCTCACTGGTGATGTCTCCCTGTATCTGAGTGACGCCCTCTATTGCTGCCATTGGTTGGAGATCAACCGCAACAATTTTGGGAACCTTCTCCTCTCTGCAAGCAGCTGTGTTGCATCAATTGATGAAACTAATGCTGTTGACCCGACCAGCATTGTTGGTCATTGCCTTGATGCACAGGGCATAAGTTTGCTGCTGGCTGCAGAGTGAGATGTTTCTTTACCTTCCAGCCTGCATCGCCGGAAGATAGAGCCGTCTGCTGAGAACCTGGGAAGACACTCTCATCTGAGCATACAACAAAGTAAGTGTCAACTGCTGCGATGCTGCTGCATGCTGTACCTGACTCCAGCTCCCAGGCGCTGCACATAAGTCTACAGCATGCTGCACCCCTGCACTCAGCGCATGAAGATTATACACTGCAGGCCATGTGTTGCCAAGCAACAGCCAGATAGAGGCACCTGACAGAATTCCAAAGGCATCGTCTATCTGCAAGAGCTTAAATGCGCTTCTAGCTCTCCAGCCTTCCTCTTTAGCCTTTCTGTAGTATATGTCACGTTTGTCCTTAGACGCTTTGCCCATACTGCACTGCAACTGTAGCTTTCAGCACTCTGACAGGAATGTCTGGACGTGCTGCATTCCGGACATGAGATGCTGCCGATTGTTTGTAGTGCAGCGGCTTGCAGCCGTTGGGGACATTCCAAACATCTACCTATTGTGAGGCAATATGAAAGCGTTTGAATCGAAGCCGGGTGCCTAGGCCTGTGTCAAACGTTTCATCTCCCAGGCTTCTTTCTCGAGCTCCAGAACCTAGCACAACAGCAAAATGCTGCAGAGACAACACGACTGACATTGTGCCAATTCAGATGGTCTACGTTGAAAAAGGTGAGCCCCGCACCCTACACGCCGTACACCTTGTACAGGAGTTCAAACACAGCTACCTTGCGCAGATCGGTGCTTGCTGAGCTACCCCATGTGCTGAGGTTCTTGATTCTGCTGTTGCAGGACACGTAGTGCAGCAACAGTCTGTCTGGAGTGTGAAGGCTTTTGTAAATACCTTCTGGGCAATAGTAAACGGAATAGTATTCTTGTAAGCTTATTGTCTTTCACGCTACTCAGTACCACTGTACTCCACGTTTAATCGATTTCAATCGATGCACTGATGACCACGCGCGATTGCAGCTGGGAGACTTTAGTGAGCCCTAGTGCAGCAGCAAAATACAAGGACAGATCGTCAACTAAGAAGCGTTCTGACAGGAAGCAGGACAGCAAGAGAGGTGGCTCAAATGGCCCTCGAATAACTGGTTTGTCCAATCTACGGGACAACTCAAATCCTCGTAAGCTTGCTTCTCTGCTTCTTGCATCAAACAGCTTGCTCCAAACTTTTCAGCGCCAGCAAGTGCAACTGTACGCATGATCTAAATGCAAGCTGCTCTTACACGCATTCAAAAGCGCCTAAGTGCAAGCTGCAGGCGCACTCAAAAGCGTCAAACTAATGTTGTGGTGTTCATGCAGCTGCTGGTGCTGGTGGTTGCTGATCACGGTAGACATTTGCAGCTGTGACTCTGAATGGCTTCACCATTCAGTGTTAATGCTGCAAATGTCAAGACCATTGTCAACACTTGACAGATGACTGAGGACCTTTGCCCAAAATGCTGCACTCTTGCAGCTTGCGGGCATGCTTGACTGAGGCCTATGATGAAGCGTCAGCAAATGTCTACGAAGGCACTTGATGTTTCAGATCTGTCTCTTTCAAGTTGGTTCTGGTGTTTGTCATATGAAAGCATTTGTACATGATAGTAGTGACCTTGAGTAGTCCACCCAAGGTCACCTGGCTGCCAATATTCAGTGTTGTCCTATGTACAACGTCCTGCGCTTTTTCTTACCTGACCAAGGTTCCTATGTTTGGTTACTTTTGTTTTATGAAATCAGGCGTGTAAATTATGACCGGCCTGTGTGTGTGATGCTCATCAGCTGGCGGCAACATCGATCACTGACATACTGCTGTCAGCATGCAAGACTTCTGTACTATCTGAACACTTATATACATTGAAGTCATAAGCAAAGAGCCCGTTTGTGCGTGTCACAGAGGCCGAACAATTTTTAGCCATTGATGCCAAAACGAGCCTGCAATCTGAAACCCCAGCATGTGTAGCAGTGTGTTGAAAATGGTTGGCTGCCTGACTAACGCAGCCGATCCACTGTGTGAACGCAACATAAGAGTCCTCTACCTGCTACTGGCATGAACATGGGTGGCTAACTTGGTGTCTGTGATGGAGCAGATTTTTGTGATTCAATCAACCTGACGCAGGCTGCGCCACCCAAGTACAAGCCAATCAAAGGCACTGCCAGCAATGTCTGTGTAAAAGGGTCTGTGGAAGGTGTAAGCACAGCAGCAGCAATGGTTGCCCCCACCACCACATACCGCCACTGTGCAAACATCTGCTTTGAAGAAACTATGCCTGTGTTGCCTAGCAAAACCTGTATGACTGGCACCTGCAGGTTGCAGTTGGATTCTTTGAGTGCTGGCCTTCAAAACAGAACAGGATCCAACAAAACACCAGGCGCATGCACTCAAATGAACAATGAAGAGCATGCACTTTGTGCGTCTACGAACTTGCGATCAAGGAGGATACACAAACAGGCGTCCAGGGTCATTGGGCCTATGTCATGCACCAATAGCCTGATATGATGATCACCTGGAAGGACAAGCCGGTACTGAGTAGCAAAACCAGCACAAACTCAAAGTACTGGTCAATGGACCAAAGTGACTCCACGGCTCCGTCAGCATATTGTACAAAGAATTGGAGGGCTGCTGGTGTCAAAATCTGGTAAGCAAATACAAGCCTGCAGGCAGCATTGGCCTCAGCATTGTATGCGTCACTGGATCTGGTGCTGTCGAGGTGTCCAACCTGTTCTGCATGCATCCATCAGTATGATGCCGTACACAAGCTCACAGGCCAGCTCACAGTGTGCACTGGCATGAGCAGGCCTGCACTGCTGGCGTACAGAGTCACACACAAATGTGCTTGGCAACACAACAGGACATTAGATGTGCACAAGCAAGCAGCATGTGTACCCTAAGTAAAACAGGATGGAAGAGCCGAAAACAATAGGAGCCAGTTGCTTCTGCTCTGACTGTGTCAGGCCCGGAAACACCCACGCCACAACTTCATAAAGCACAGTTGGGGTGGCCAGCAACAGGCCTGCATATCCTGCAACCTGCACATGGCATTGCAACCATGAAAGGCACAGGACAGCATGTGTGGTACAATGTATGCTTCCTGAAGGCTAAGTGGCGCTGGCAAGGACTGCACCTAGAGGGCAGCTGCTGTACATACCTTGAATGTGGTGAAGAAGAATTCACCAGGTGAAAGCTGCAAGAACCTGACCCCTTGTTCAGCCACTGGGGCCTCTAGAAACACCACAAGATCTTTGGAGAAACAGAAACAGGTCAGGATGGCACCACCAGCAGCCAGTGCCGCTATCAATAGCCGTTCCCTAAGCTCATCCAGGTGGTCCCAAATTGGCATTTCAGAATTGCTGAGTTCTGAGGCATCTGGGTAAAGAAAGGATTGCAACGCTGATTTCTCGGCATCGCTTTGAGGCTCTGGGGCCATAAGCCCATTCTGCTCTGTGCTTGTCTCTGCAGTGTTGGCAGATCAGTCAGGTCAGTCAGCATATGTGAGGGTATTGGTGCTGCAGCGCCTCATCAAGCAGTGCCTTTATGTACCGAGGCTTTCGGTTGCTTCACTTGGGTCAAGCTTGGCTTTAGGACAGAGCCTAGCTGCTCGCTTGTGTGATATGCGCTGGCACTTGTGGTGCTGGATGAAGCTTCTAGTCAACAGAGGCCTGCGAATGCACTGTGCGTGACATGCTGTCATTGCTGCAAAGGCCTGCAGCTGTGCTGACTAGGTTTGTCGCCAGTGAACGCTTCACGATATTGGTTTCGAGCTGGCTCAGCTGAATACGCGCGCGTATCGCGACTGTATGCTTCGCAGCCTGCTGGCAGTTAAGCCATGCAATGAGATGCTCCAACGAGATTGTCCCAGGGTTGATCTGCGTCTGTAAGGACAGCAGCTCTGTTGACTTTGACAAATGCGAAGTCAGAGCTCTGGCTTGGATAGGGTTTTTCGGAAGGGTCGTTCTGCAAACTTCCAATCCTCCTGCTCTTGTCTGTGCACCGTATCAGCCAAGACTCGGCATCGGCGCAAAATAGCTCTGAAAAGTGCAATAGCTTGTCTCTTTTCAGCGTCTGTGCATCAGCAACAGGGTCTCCATCTTCAAGGCAGGTGTGAAAGTACAGGTAGCGAGCATGGCTCAGCCTGCTCAAAGCGACGCAGACTGGAAGAAATCGTTGGTCTTACCTCCGCAGGATAAAAGGAAGCAGACAGAGGTACACCCTGCGACCTTTGAGTCGTACAAATCAATGCAAGCACTGATTGGGTTGTCCTGTGTGCATAACAGTGTCAACCCCGCATCGCAGGATGTCACAGCGACCAAGGGCAACGACTTTGAGGATTACTTCTTGAAGCGTGAGTTGCTGCAAGGCATCTATGAAAAGGGCTTCGAAAAGCCGTCACCCATTCAAGAAGAAAGCATCCCGATCGCCCTGACTGGCCGAGACATCCTTGCAAGAGCCAAAAATGGCACCGGCAAAACGGCAGCTTTTAGCATTCCCATCCTGGAACGTATAGACGTTACCAAGAACGTCATTCAGGGTATGCACCCTTTTTATCAAGCTTCTTGGCTGACAAGCTGCTTAGGCTGAGACGATATCCCCCTTGTTGCAGCTATGATCTTGGTGCCAACCCGCGAGCTGGCCCTTCAAACGTCACAAGTATGCAAAGAGCTGGGTAAGCACTTAGGTGTAGAGGTCATGGTAACAACTGGAGGCACAAGCCTCAGAGACGATATTCTTCGGCTGCACAACGTCGTGCACATCATCGTTGCCACGCCAGGTCGCATTTTGGATCTGTCTGACAAAGGGGTGGCAAAGCTGGACAGGTGTAAAATGCTAGCCATGGACGAGGTGAGATGTGCAGTGCAGAAAGCTGAGAGGGCTTCCCTTGTCAGGTTACTGAACAACTGTATCTGCAGGCTGACAAACTGCTATCTCCAGAGTTTCAGCCCATTATTGAGCAGCTCATAGGCTTCTTGCCTCAAGACAAGCAGATCTTGCTGTACTCTGCAACGTTCCCAGTGACAGTGAAGCAGTTCCGAGACAAGTTTCTGCGCAAGCCATATGTTGTCAATTTGATGGAGGAGTTGACCCTGAAGGGTGTGACACAGGTTAGTCATGTGCTGCTGACTGTGGTGTGTACAAAGCAATGATCAGCAGTGGTCAATGATTGAAGGCTACAACATTTTCATGACCTGATGCAGTACTACGCATTTGTGGAGGAGAGACAGAAAGTGCACTGCTTGAACACACTCTTCTCCAAGGTCAGTAGAGTCTTTGATGCCATTCGTCGTTGCAAGCCTGCGGGTTGCTCTGCTTGACTGATATTTGTGTGTTGCAGCTGCAAATCAATCAGTCCATCATCTTTTGCAACTCAGTCAACAGAGTTGAACTGCTGTCCAAGAAGATCACAGAGCTTGGGTACTCATGCTTCTATATTCATGCCAAGATGCTGCAAAGCCACAGGAACAGGGTGTTTCATGACTTCAGAAATGGCAACTGCAGAAACTTGGTGTCATCAGGTAATGGAGGCACTCGGCTTTTCATGGATGATAAGCAAGTTTCTTGTACCTATCCCTTTTCACAAGTATTCTTGTGTTGCAGATCTTTTCACCCGTGGAATTGACATTCAAGCTGTCAATGTCGTCATCAACTTTGACTTCCCAAAGAACTCTGAGACCTACCTGCATAGGGTGAGTTTACTGCTGAACGTCTTGTTTTCGTCCCTTGCATGTACTGCCATTCTAGCAGCCAAGATATTGCACAGGTATAGTAATGCTATATCATTGTGCACCGTACATTGTTTCGCTGAAAGTGAAAATGAGTTGACTTCTGCATTGTTGATGTTTGCAGGTGGGCAGATCTGGCAGATTTGGGCATTTGGGGTTGGCTGTGAACCTCATCACCTACGAAGACCGCTTCAACCTGTAAGCACACATTGCCACTACACCAATGCTTATTTGTTTGTTGTGTTAAAAAGTGCTTTTGCCAGCTGGTTATCATGACTTCTGTGTTTGCCAACAAAATGCTGTGGATTTGTTGTCGTCTCCTGCAGCAATATACAGTGCAGTCAATATCAAAGCGTTTGTTATGCATACCTCCTGCAGGTATCGTATTGAGCAGGAGTTGGGTACTGAGATCAAGCCCATCCCCCCCATCATTGAAAAGGATTTGTACTGCAGCTGAGCAACGATGCTTGCCGTCAGCTACATATGTCTGCTATGAAGCTGCAACATGCTGAACCAGAAGCTTAGTCTGCTTCTGCTCATGCATTTGAGTGTGGGAGCTGAGAGTTCAGACTGTGTCTCCAAGGTGGACTTGGGATGTGCACTTGCTTGCAATGCTGCGCCCTTGCTTTTGACTTGATTGTTCTGTTTGTGGGTGTGCTTGTGGTGATGGTGATCTACCACAGTGCAGCAAGGTTCAGCAGCTGTGCTGCTTCTGTCCAGAGCACTGCGTTTCAGGGTTGCTGCTGCTTGTACAATCAGCCACAGGTTATTTTTACCACCTGTGTCAGAAGTGAAATGGTTTGTGTGTGTGTGTGTGTTGTGTGTGATAGTATAGTGTTTGTAGTGCTTAGTCAGTCAGGGATGCTTTGCACCATCAGTGCGTATTTGTGGGTGCATGACAAAGGATCAAAAACATGTTTTCCAGTTTTGGGTAGTCACGTGCTAGCGCAGTGCGACTTTCACCCCTGCTTTTCTGCTGATGCATTCTTGCTTTTGTGAGCCCTTCGCTCGGGTACATCAGCGAATGCTAAGCAGCACAATATCACTTTGCATTAGGTCTATAGATTCTGCAGTGACGAAATTTGCCAGGTCACAAGGACAGGATCTTGTGCAATAAGATCAGATACTGTGCAGAGGTTATATGTGCAAGCAGTCAACTTTGTTTGCCAAATTTGCTAATGGCATGATGCTTCCAACATCATGGCCGCTTTGATTTCAATCGGCGCTGCGCAATCCAGCGTAGTGGCCACACTTTAGAGACTAGATACTGTGTAAACCAGCACAGGGGTCTGGTAGGATTGCATGAAAGAGCTATGGTACTTTAGAGACTAGGTACTGTGTAAACCAGCACAGTGGTCTGGTAGGATTTACAAAAATGAGCTATGGTACAGACTCAGCTACTGGCAGTCCAGTGACTTTGCCTCTGTTACCTTTGTTGTCTTGGATCATCTTGTGTATAAACATGTGAAGATATTCACGTCAGTTTCATCTCTAAACGTTGTTTACAACATTAGATTGACAATGTAATCATTTGAATGGCAATGTGACAGTTATGAGCTGCCGTCAATGCAGTCTTGAAGATGTGGCTTGTGCGGCATGAAGTTTTCTCTTTGTATCCTGTCCCTCGTCATGAACTTTGAAATCCATGTTCCTGCGTTAACAAATTTCATGTCTTGACACATCAGATGTCAGGCTCTATTTTATGACATGGCTGTTGTTTGACACAGTTGACAACATCAGAGTCCTTGTCACGCGCTAATACATCAAGAGTTCCTAATACCTCCGGCAAGTCAGCCAGCTCACTGGAGCTCAACAGACTTAGAACTCTAGCCAAAGCAAGCCTGACATTAGCAATATGATCCTGTGAGAGAATCAGCATTGCCGGCATAAAGTGTGTCCGAAACACAGTCATCTGCAGTTCACAGCATGCTTTTGCTACATGGTAACACACTTCCACAAACTGCTGTCTGAGCTGATATGCATCTTGAGATACTAGCGAGTGCACACAACGCACAATCTCTCTCTGCATGTCACTGTCTTGAGTGTGGTAATGCAGATCTTCTGCCTGATGTAGAGAAATGTCCCTGACACCATTAGCGAGCTGCCTACACTCATCCTCCTTGTGGGCATCAGCAGCTTGAGTTGTAGAGCTGCCTTGCTTTGCCTGCTGAAACGGCCACAGTGCACACACAACACGACCCATCTGCTTTGCTACTGCGGATCGCACTGCAGCAGTTGGGTCTTGACATAACATCATGGCTATGGGAAGAATGTCTGGCTGCAAGCCCTGCAGCATACTTTTCCTTCATGTAACTCTATTCTAGATGTCCAGACGAGTGGCATCATGCAAAACCGGACTCAATCATATCAGGAACAAGACCCGGCTTGTAGCCTATGTGACAACATCTGATGGGTACACGCATCAGTGCACCCACAAAATATTTGTTTGGCTTCTTCAGCCAACAACTGTAAGACAAGCAGCAACCAAATCAAAGCAGGACATGAGCCAAGTGGGCATGCACACATTACTCAGCATCAGACTTGTTTGAACCTGAAAGCACATCTGTCTAGCTGCAGCGCTATGCATGCACATCGGCTTGGAGCACAGATTG
>JAABUO010004979.1_pt1 | contig 15599 bp, 16 predicted proteins | sample 5559291 | NCBI WGS metagenome assembly JAABUO01 (sample SAMN10711878, study PRJNA513372) | rock metagenome | isolation source: Antarctica rocks | place: Antarctica: Victoria Land, Finger Mt sud
GGAACAGTTATAGTATAGAGCACAGGAAAAAGCGGTTTGAGATGCGGAAAGGGAGCTGCGCGAGCGCAGCGCCCGCTACATTATATAGAGTCTCGCATAGGCCCATAGTAGGTGTTGAATCGAGTAAGAAAAAAAAAATTAGATTTAACGTTTGGCAGCAAAAAAATACAGTTCATGATATACAAATGCAAAATAAAAATCAATTTACATCAAGAATTTGATCATCTTTCAATTGTCACGAAGTTATGTCTATGCACATTCTTCATGCAGCTTATGACTCGTCGATTATGAAAGAAAATGAACGCAGAGACATTAAATGCTCATTTAAGAATACATCTTTTCATCAATTTTTTTCTGAACGACAAGATGATGATTGATGACAGAATAGTCGAGATTACTTATGCATTACAAAGAGTCATCGAGAAATCTATTTCTTGAGCAAAATCATTGAATCAAGCACAAGACTTTTGAAATCAGAACTGCTCAACAGTCATGATGAAGTTGTGATGATTTCAAGCAGTATGAAAGATGCAAAGTACTTTAGAAGCATGAAACGACTATTTAAAATACAACAATCACAAAAACAAGATCATTAAAGAAACAAAACAATCACATTTCAAATTATAGATGCATGAGTTGAACAATGATTTGAAATCGATTTGATGCTTTGCAAAATGAGTCAGAATCAAAAGTTAACTTCTCAAGAAACTTTCACAGTTTTTGTTGCTAAAGAACAATGATTTCGATTGCATGACATAGTCATTCAATGAAAAAACTGAAGTGCTATGAAAGAAATTCTTTTCATCTTCAGCTTAAACAGACATCAGCGACATTTTGAAATCATTTATATCGCTAGCAGTCTCGTTTAATTCAGTCATATCACAAGATGAAATGAGACAGATAATTTAATGAGTAAAAGTTAATAAAGTGTCAAATGAATCTGAAATTTCAAATAAAGTGCTGCAGATGAACTTAACGAAACTGATCTTAATATTAAGCAGTCTGTTCAACGTGTGTGTTACTCACAAATATCATTCAAAGCAGTTTAAAAAGACTCAAACAATAGTGTTATATAAATTAAAAAAGAATGATTACATTAATTCTAAGACGTATCAACTCATTGCTCTGCTGAACATCATGAGTAAAGCACTGAAATCAATCATGATCAGAAGACTAAGTGACATTACTGAGACTCATCACATGCTTTCGAGTGCTCAAATGAAGATAAAATGTAAGCAATTCATGATCTCAGCATTGAATCTACTAGTAGATCAAGTACACGCAGTATGAGATTGTAAAATCAACTATGTAATCTTTATGCTTAGTTTAAATATTATTGAAGCATTCAATCATGTTTTGCACATCAGACTTCTACATACTCTGAAAATGAGAAAAACGTCAAGCTACATAATCAATTGAACTCGCAGCTTTCTGAAAGACAAAGAGTCATCGCTACTATTCAATGAACAAATTAGCATAATGCAATGAATAAACGTCAACATATCACAGAAATCTTTCATTTCATTGATTCTTTTTCTATTTTTTAACGCAAGTTTAATTGAGAAATGCAAAGCATTAAAAATTAAAATCAAAGTGCTCGACTTCATAAATGACATCAATATTCTGAATTATGACAGAATCATAAAATCAATCTGTAAAACATTAAGTTAAGCACATGATGTTTGTGTGAAGTGAGCATGAACTCATGATGTCACGTTTGCTTCAGAGAAGTATGAACTCACACACTTCATTCACAAGTCAAAAAAAATCAACATGACAGTCAGTTTACACATTGAAAACTCAATAATAAAGCTGAAATCAGATGTACAAGTTCTTGAAGTTCAACTAGACATGAAACTGCAATGAAATTCACATCTTCATCAAATAGAAATAGATCACGTCATCAAGATGCTGATGCTTAGTCAACTTGAAGTCTTTACATAAGAGACTACATTCGCAAAAGCGAGATAAATATACTCAGCAATAATAAGATTGAGAATAACGTTTGAAACATCAATATGACATCAACGCAATAAAGAAGAGAGATTGTTGAGCATGAAATTATGATTAGAAACTCTTCAGAATCAAGCGCTGTGTCATGTAGCAGAGATGTTCAAAAAAGTAAACATCGAAACGCTGAAAGTTAAAACATATACATCTTCGCTTCATGTTTATCTGAACAAGCTACAGAATCAGACTATGTTACGCAGTTGAAACAACAACAAAACGCGAGAGACTTGATGAACTTGCAAGAAAATACATGCTTATCTGATAAAAACTAATAGACTCATTTCTCGCTCTTCAATCTTCAAAAAGATGACGTTTTTAGATGTTGCAATTTGCAAAGAAACAAAAATATGATCTAGATGCAAATGATTCAATCTATTAACATCGATTTTAACGAGCGAGTAAGCAATCATGCAGTTTCATAAAAGTCAATGAGATCTTTAATGAAAGAACTACAAGAAACGCATTGCAGACATCAACGCAATTTTCGTTCAAAGATCTCATTTATTCAAGAAGTTGGTAAAAATGTATAATGATTTTCAAAAGATTGAAAACACTCTTGCAATTCACATTAGAATTGAACGTATAGAACTGAATGTTTATCTGCATTTAAGAAACATATTGAGCGCGAATAGTTTTTAATGCGATTGCGAATGAAATTATCAGACAGTCAAGCATATTCTGATGCACTGCTTAAATTGAACACATCTTTGATCGAGCATACTGCAAGACGTTGACTTCATGAACTATTAAATTATCGTCGCAATCACGAAGAGTCTTAAGACGACAGCGATAATAATGATAAAAACGAAACTTTTGAAGTAGTTTAGAGTGACAAGAACATTCATTCTTTAACATGCAATCATTATGAACAAATTTGATACATAGTTTCAGCTTTACAGATTCGACTGCGTGTAGCAGTCATATAGATAGCGAGCGATTTTCTATTTCAGAGAGTTTTGTTCACTCAACACATTTAGCATAGTTTTTTCTCATGAATCAACTTAATCAATGTCACAAGAGTGTATGAATTTATTATTATTATTACTTTAAATCAATCTTTAACAGTAAATAAATGCTAATTAACTACTTTGCTATTAACGTGTAAATAATATGAAATAATTTACTTTAATTATTCAGAAAATCTGCAAGAAATTCTTCAATTCTATCTTCATTTTTATCATTTTATTTGCAAGAAATTCTTTAAATATTATATTTATTTATTTAACAGAAAATTTACAAGAATTTCTTTGAATTACTTTCATTAAAAAACATCACTTCTCAATAATAATAATAAATTCATACACGTTTGTGATATCAATTAAGTCAACTCATGAAGAAAAACTATGTTATATATATTGAGTGAACAAAACTCTTTGAGATAGAAAACCACTCACTATCTACATGACTGCTACACGCAGTCAAAACTGTAAAGCTGAAACTATGTATCAAATTTGTTTATGATGATTGCATGTTAAAGAATAAATGTTCTTGTCACTTTAAACTGCTTCAAAAGTTTTGTTTTCATCATCATTCTTCCTGTCATCTTAAGACTCTTCGTGATTGCAATGATGATTCAATAGTTTGTAAAGTCAATGTTTTACAACATGTTTAATCAAAGATGAGTTCAATTTAAGCAATGCATTAGAATATATTTGACTGTCTGATGACTTTATTTGCAATTGCATTAAAAACTGTTTGCATTCAATATATTTTTTAAGTGCAGATAAACATTCAATTCTATATGTTCAATTCTAATGTAAATTGCAAGAATGTTTTCAATCTTTTGAAGATCATCATGTATTTTTATTGACTTCTTGAATAAATGAGATGATTGAGATTATTGGACAAGAATTGTGTTAATGTCTACAATGCATTTCTTGTAATTTTTTCATCAAAGATTTTATTGACTTCTGTGAAACTGTATAATCATTCACTTGCTTGTTAAAATCAACATTATGAAGATAAATCATCTGCATTTAAACTGTATTTTTGTTTTTTTATAAATTGCAATGTTTAAAAACATTATTTTCTTAAAGATTGAAAAGCAAGAAGTGAATCTGTTAGTTTTTATTAAATGAGCATGTATGATCTTGCAAGTTCTTTAAATCTTTCACATTTTATCATTATCTTGACTGCATAATGTAGTCTGATTCTAAAGCTTGTTCAGATAAACATGAAGTGAAGATGTATATATTTTAACTTTCAGCATTTCAATGTTAATTTTTTGAAGATGTCTGTTACATGATGCAGTGCTTGATTCTGAAGAGTTTTTAATTATCATTTCATATTCAACAATTCTTCTTCTTTATTGCATTAATATCATATTGATGCTTCAAACATTATTTTTAATTTTATCATCATTAAGTATATTTATCTTGCTTTTGAAAATGTAGTTTCTCATGTAAAGATTTCAAGTTGATTAAGCATCAGCATCTTAATGATGTGATCTGTTTCTATTTGATGAAGATGTGAATTTCATTGCAGTTTCATGTTTAGTTGAACTTCAAGAACTTATACATTTGACTTTAACTTTATTATTGAGTTTTCAATGTATAAATTGACTGTCATGTTGAATTTTTTAAACTTGTGAGTGAAGTGTATAAATTCATACTTCTCTGAAATAAATATGATGTCATAAATTCAAGCTTACTTTGCACAGACATTATATGCTTAACTTAATGTTTTGCAAATTGATTTTATGATTCTGTTATAAATCAGAATATTGATGTCATTTACAAAGTCAAGCACTTCAATTTTAATTTTTAATGCTTTGCATTTTTCAATTAAATTTGCATTAAAGAATAGAAAAAGAATTAATAAAATAAAAAATCTTTGCAATATATTAATGTTTATTCATTGTATTATGCTGATTTGTTCATTGAATGTTAATAATGATTCTCTGTCTTTTAGAAAGCTACAAGTTCAATTGATTATGTAGTTCAACATTTTTCTCATTCTCAAAGTATATAGAAGTTTAATGTGCAAGATATGATTAAACACTTTAATGATATTTAAACTAAGCATGAAGATCACGTAATTAATTTCACAGTCTCATACTGCATGTACTTAATCTACTAGTAGATTCAATGCTGAAATCATGAATTACTTGCATCTTGTTCTTATTTGAGCATTCAAAAGCATGTAATGAGTCTCAGTAATATTATTTAATCTTTTGATTATGATTGATTTCAGTGTTTTACTCATAATGTTCAGCAAAACAATGAATCAATACATCTTTGAATCAATGTAATCATTCTTTTTTGACTTATATAATACTATTGTTTCAGTTTTTTTGAATTACTTCAAATGATATTTGTAAATAATGCATACATTGAACAGACTAATTAATATCAAAGTCAGTTTCATTAAGTTTATTTACAGCATTTTATTTAAAATTTCAAATGCACTTGATGCTTTATTGACTTTTACTTATTAAATCATTTATTTCATTTCATCTTATGATATGACTAAATTAAATAAAACTGCTAGCAATATAAATGATTTTATAATGTTGCTGATGTTTATCTGAAATGAAAATGAAAAGAACTTTTCTCATAACATTTCAGTTTTTTCATTAAATAACTTTGTCATGCAATTAAAATTATTATTCTTTAGCAATGAAAACTGTGAAAACTTCTTAAGAAGCTGCGTTTTAATTCTGACTCATTTTGCAAAGCATCAAATTTATTTCAGATCATTGTTCAACTCATGCATTTATAAATTTTAATAAGCGGACGGCAAAATTACTGTCGTTTTCGACTAGCGCGAGTGCTGCTTTTGACCGTTTCTTTGCCGAATCCTTTTCCTTTGAATTTGTAACGTCCGCCAGTTCTTGATGAGATACTCACACCTCGCAATTAATCGTCTAAATTTCTTTCTCACTTGTTTCATACATTAGCGATGTCCCTTCCTCCATCTTTGACACGCTTTGTTCCGCTCTGCCCTTACTCATTCTCCTCTTCCAACCACTACTGTTCTGTCTCTGTTGCTATTGTCCACTCTCTACGATCGACAGTATGGCTGTTGAGCAGTCTGCAGAATACTACAAGCAAATGGAGGTCGATTTGAATGTTTTGGCTCTCTCCCAACGAGTCTACGCAGAAGGCACAGAGGATTTGCAGAGCTGGATTAAGAATCTCTGGTATGAGTAAGGGGAGCTTTTCATCTGTGTTCAATGAACCGGAGAACACTGACGGACCTTTGTAGATATTGTGTGTTTACAGAGAAAGATCCCATCGTCTCCCTGAAAGGCATTTCGATCAACGTCCTTTACGTCTTTTTCGACTGGCTCCTCACCAATCGAAAAGGTACTTTGGGTGCTGCCAGCACTCTGCAAACGTACTGGAATGTGTTCTGCTTGATGCGAAAGAAGGAGACGGGCTATCAAATGATTGACCCGCTTGTGAAGAGTCAAATGCACGGAGTAGGTTCGCATCGTTACATCTTGCTCTTCGCTAATTCATCACAGGTGCGGCAGCAGCTCGCCATCAAATATGGTTTACGAACAGAGAAAAAGAAGAAACCCATTATGCGTGCGGAGGACGAGTTTGAACTCCTCAAGACCCTTTATGTCTCTTCTGAGGTGGTGTTCAAACACGAAAGACATCGCGTACAATTGGCCTTAATTATGCAATTGGCCGGGATTACTGGGAATCGACCTGCTGCTCTCCTCGCAATCTGTTATCGGCATGTCAAAGTTACTTTGCTTGCGGACCCCAATGGAGGAGAACGACCACGAGTGATGTTGGAGATCGTGTATTCCTATACCAAGGGTTATCTCGGAAACAAAGACGTGTTCGTACATCCGTTACACGTTCCAATTGCGTTCGACTGCTAACGACGATAACAGGAATGAGTTTGGCATTCCCGATGTGCCAAATGAGCCATGTCTACTGCTTTGCCCCCACATTACGATGTTGGCACTGATCTTCGCTGATGAAGCCTTCGCGGTCCCTGAATTGACGTCAACGGAACAACTATTTCGTCTCCGAATTCCCCCTGGACAGAAACAGTTAGAGCTTCCCCTCAAAGAAGAGGTGCAAGAAATGCCCGTTTTTCGCCGATGCAAGAGCACGATTCATGGGGTGCAAATTTCGAGGGCAGAGGCCTTGGCGGACTCCACTCTTCGCCCACAAATGGTTGATTTGGGCAGCGCCACCGGCATGGAGCTGCAGACTGGTCCATATACCTTTCGACGTGGCAACGGAGAAGCTCTCGACAACAGTAGTGGGTGACTTAAATCTTCTGATTGATAACTCAACTTAACAGCCACTAGGCTTTATCACCGAAGCGCAACGAAACTTAATCTTGCAGCATCACAACTCCACGGTCTTTCAAAAGAACTATGCCTCGAGATACATGCCTGATACTCAAGCGGCCTACCGTGGCTTAAAGCCTCAAACCGCGTTGATGCGTGCCGCTAGTGGGATGAGTCGAACAATCGACCCTCAACGCCCTAGACGGCTTACAATCGCTCAACAAGCAGAGGTTCAGCGACATCCAGAGATAAAGATGCTGCGTCAAAGATTGGAATCGCTGCGGAAAACCTTTCGAGACCTGAAGAGAACTATCACCAGCATGCAAGGAACGTCTCTCTACGACAAATATCAGAAAGCTTGTCGAACTCATCGTAATGCGATACGACGACATGAGGAGGCATTTCTAAAAGAGGTTCGAGCGAAATATAAGGTTGAGCAACCGGTGCTCGATATTCAACGGCAGCTAAAAGGATTGCCCGTGACAGAAGAGAGAAAGATGAAGACGGAAGATTACGTGTTCGTGGAACGAGCTCGCGTTATTGACACTCTTTTCACCTTCGCCACTAATTCTATTGAGGAGGAAATCCAACGGCGCGGAGCAGCCGTCAGTGCGTTGACAGCTTTATGTCGATTGCAGGAAAGCCAAGGTTTTCGTCGTCGAAAGGACATTTCTTCCACGACTAAGCCTGAACGCGAGAAGACTGAGCAGGTCGTCCTCCGGCAAGCGAGTCTCTCCGAGTCCCTTCCCATTGAATGCAAGCCAACTCAATGTATCTTCTGCCTAGGCAACGAAGAGCTGTCGATGGTGAACCGTCTGTGGTCCTTCTCGACTCGTGGCGATTTGAAACGGCATTTTCACCGCAAGCACCTCCGGCATCATCCGGATGGGCAGCTTATTGCATGCCCCCATCCGAGATGCAATGTTGACTTGAACGACAAAATGCATCTGCAAAACCATGCGGAAGTGGTGCATAAAACCGCCACGTGATCGGTTCAGCTTTGACTCATCGCTTGGTTGCTGGTTTTATTAGGCTATCTCCATGTTGGGTTTCTCTAATCTTCCAAAAAAGAGCTATGTAAGCTACCGATTGTCCATTAGAATTCTTGAACTTAAAAAGTAGGTCGTTTCTCTTTTCCTCGTACAGGCGGTGCTTACTAAAGTGATGTTATTGATTGGCTCTATGGCATCCTTGATGGTTTCTTCGATCAGATCTTGGTATGTGTTTTGTATTCCTCGGAGCCCCGTCTTCTCGATAGTAATCGTCAGGCTTACAGAACTCGGTCGGGTTCCAGCCAAGCCCCATCTATGACCACAGGCCATCAGGGGCATCTTGTCTAGAGAGCCCCTCTTAATTGGCTTAGGGTGTTGCCTTGCCTATAGCGTTTTTGTGACCGGTCCTCCGATGTCCCTGTCCCGGGACCGGAGCTTCTCGCGATGCGACTGGTCTCATGGGCCATGGGCTGATCCACTTATACTGTGACTAGTCCTTCGTCCCTGTCTCGGGACCAGAGCTTGACTGGTCTCGCGAAGCGACTGGTCCTATGGGCTGTACACTTTATGCTGTGACCGGTCCTACATTTTCTTCTCAAGGCTCGGACCTTGGAATGACTGTAGCGAAGCGACTGGTCTCCACAGCGACTGGTCTTCACAGCGACTGTCAGCCGATGCTTGAACCAGCTCTGGGCTTGCGATCAGCTCTCAGCTTCAGACGTGGCTACAGCTTTCTTATTCTCGCGGACGGTGCAGCGCCAGCTTTTTCCTACCGGTGAGCAGGCTGCTTGTTCTCGTCGAGGCTAAAACCCTGGGACCCTCAGGTTGGACCAGGAGACACTGAGTCGTGGCAAAGTTGGCATTAGCTTAAGCTGATCGATGAGGTTGGGTGCAGCGGCACCTCCCTCATTGTCAAAGCTCTGTCCAATCCGGTTGGTCAGCTCTCTCCGCCTGTCCAGCGATCGAGATCCCTTACTCTGCTGTCGAGTCGTTCGCCATTCGCCTGTCCTTCGCGACTAAGCTCAGCCACGATCATAGGTATAAAGAGCATTGAGTCCCCTTCTTTCTTTCTACTTTTCTTCGCATTTAGCTTCCTCTCCTGTCTTCTTAACACCAGGGCCTTACGCTGCAGCTTCGCTTCAGCCGGCTATTAGGAAGCGACCAAATCGAACTGCTCTCGCTTCTCTCTTCTTGTGTCCCCGTCATCATCCGACTCCATTTTCACATCCAGTTTATTCACAATGAGGTTGGGAAAGGTAGCTGGCGGCCGAGAACGAGTTCTACGATCACGCAGATCAAGTGCTGTTAGCAAAGCGCACTACGGCAGACCTTCTCCTAGGCTCAACTCAAACCGATCGGCTCTTACTTCCATGACCTCCGAGGCCAGGAGTGCCGATCGCCTAGGACATGCCGAAGGGCTGCTGCACTCGAAGTCGAGCATCGTAGTGCTCAGCGGCGCTGGTATCTCAGTCAACGCGGGATGCAGGTGATTCCCTGCCTTACTCTGAGTGGCAAGAATTAATGATCCTCCTCTCAGTTCCCGACTTCCGTTCTAAGACTGGTCTTCATCGAACGCAGAGCGGGTTGTTCGACATCTCCGTGTATAATAGCAACGAACGAACCCGAGATTTTCATCACATGATCGGAGAGCTGTACGATCGATCCCTACGTGCCGTTCCCACCCAATTCCACCTCTTTCTGGAGAGGCTTGCTGCTTCTGATCGACTTGCACGGCACTACACTCAAAACATCGATTGCATTGAGGATCATCTGCCTCACTTGACCCCTAAAATCGGTCTAGTATCATCCAGGGAACAAAGGCCCAAAACCATCCAGCTTCATGGACGTCTTCAAACGATGGTATGCCAAAAATGCCGTCTTGAGGACTCTTTTACACCGGAGCTCTTCGATGATGTGAGCGTTCCACTTTGCTCTCGCTGCGAGGACAATGAGATGCGAAGAATCAGCGAAGGCAAGAGACCACGTGGTATCGGGAGGCTTAGACCTCGAATTGTGTTGTACGGGGAAACCAACCCAGATGAAGAGGTTATCGGAGAGACTGTCGAGGCGGATTTGCAGAAACCGATTGATGCTGTCTTGGTGGTTGGGACAACCTTGAAGGTCCCTGGCATGAAGCGTTTGGTGACGGAGTTTTCTCGTGCGGCTAAAGCACAAACGGCGAGCACAGTCATCTGGGTGAGTAAAGAAGGACCACCAGCGCAACTAGCGCCTATGTTTGACGTCATCCTGCTGGGCGATTGCGATAGTTCGATCAATCTCCTAGAGTAATCGGACGTGAGATTTTCTTTTGTCCTAGAATAGCAGCATGCCTTCGTACTTTTCTCGATTTGGTTAACGTTGTGACGGTCAAAACGATCATTGATACTTCGAAAGACAGCTAGAGATACGAGTTGCGGCAGAATACGTGTTCGTGATGAATGGTACTGGTCCCGGCGTCCTTTTGTGAATCGAAAAATGTCATCTAAAACTATGAAAGCGAGTCTGCAGAGCTTTCTCCGGTCCGCTGCGTTGCGACGGGCCATGTATATCATTTATTGCTGGCACCACGAGCAATTTCTTTTCTGGAATGATGCCAATGCGTTGAACGCAGCTAGATTGATGGCGAATCTGGAAGCGGCGAAGTATAAGGCCAAAAGGGGATGCTCCTCAGGGGACCGAAGTCAATGTTGTTCGTGAGCCGCGCATTGTCGATGGAGACTCTTGCGCAGCAAAATTCAATGTCAAGATGTGATACTGCTGATGCTAAAGTCAACTTGACCAAGATCCCCCATCTCGTCGACCTCCGTTTTATCTCGCGAGCTGCTGTGATCGCTTTCTCCGTCCCCGAATTCTCTTTAAGCTGAATCCAAAACTTTGAATTTCAATCCAAAGCGTCCGCGCAGCATCGCTCCCTCTCTCTCGAATCCCAAAATCTTAGTCGCAATGTGTTCGGCACCAGCGTTGGCTGGAAAGCTCAAATTCTGTCTGTTTATCGCAACATCCCTCCTAGGGCACCAAAGAAACTTGTGAAAAGTATTTGAATCTTAGATATCCAAACATTCTTCGAGCTCTGCTTGAGTACATATGATTGTCGCCGAGATATTCAGCAACGAGGCTGAAGTATACAATTGAGAGCAAAAGAGGTGGTGTTAAGGAAACAATCGGAAAGGAAAACAAGAAGAGAGAAGAGTAGTATAACGTGGAGGAGCTGAAGGAGAAGAAGGCGGTCCTCACAAGCATTGGAGAGATGAAAGAAGTCAGGGGTATGAGATGTGCGGACCAGGAGAAGCCAAATGTTGCTCCAGGTCGGATGGAGCAATGGATACACACATCTAACTGGTCGGAGAATTTGAACAACATGACGAATGATTCTTGGATGAAGCACAGAAGAAGACCAACATTAAGCGGTTGATGTATTGGTGGTAAGAAGCGTGATCTTTCAAAGCTTTAATGCATCGCGCAAAGACGACCAATGATGACCACGCTCAAATGCTGGTGATGGGGATCCTTCACGTTGTTGGCGGTGCTGATTGTCTTCTATGGTCAAAAACATCGTCTCGACTGTTCCAGACTACACCGATTCTTCGCTCCCATCTTCGAAAGATTTCAAGAAGCTGCGACCTTGATGCCATGGATTGGGATGTTCCAATCTCAGTGTCTCTGGGTTCCACGTAAAAACGCGCTGTATGTTCGAACCGATCTCGAATCGAAGCATTGATACCATTCTTAAGAAGTGCTTTGGCCATAGAAGGATTGTTCTCAAATATCGCCACGTGCAGAGCACTCATACCATGGACATCCACAGCGTCAAGTTCCGCACCGTACATAACCAACTTATTAACTTCGCCAGTACTTAGATGGCCACTCATCAGTACCGTTTGTCCTGCGTCATTTGCAATGGTGACATCAGCTTGTTCCTGCAATAGCTTGTCAATCAAGATTGACCTGTGAGATGTATGGTGAAGTTCGCAAGCAAGTTGCAATGCAGAATTTCCGTATGTATCAACCTTGTCAACATCTGCTCCGTTACGTAGCAAGCATTCGACACGCTCGAACCAGGGCTCCTCGTGGTGATTATCGAACCATTCACATTCTTTTGCTTCCTGAATCTGCCAGTGTAATTCAGGTATCGATTCATATGTCTCGTTGATATCTATGCCGACAGCCACAAGCATCTTTAATATTTTGTCCTGGTCCTCTGGGTCATAGATGGACTGTTTAAAAAGTAAGTGCAGCGGTCCTTCCAAACCTTCGGTCAATCTACCAACGTTGGCGCCATCATCCAGCAGACGCTTAACGAAGTTTGCGTGGCACGTAGCAATTGCACCTAACAGAGGGGAGCCCACTTCTTCTCCATCGACCTTGGCTCCAAGGTCAAGTAGTATTTCGCCGATGTGGCCGCGACCTTCATACGCCGCTCGCTCCAGGGGACTTTGATAAGTCTTATCTCCTTCGTTGATGTCGACGCCAGTCATGCCTGCCAGCTCGATAACGTATCGAGTCGGCGCTGTCTCCAAAGCGAACATTAGAGGCGTCTGTCCTTTCTTCTTTCGATTGATATCGGCACCCAGATCGAACAGGTATCGCCAAGGCTTCTGTTTCCAAATAGCGGCATGGATAGGATACGATCTTCTACCGTTGAGGTTAGCGCCATACTCTCTCACCAAAAGCTCTACTATTTCGCGATGTCCATGCGCAGCACCTATCGCCACCATTGATCCTTGTGCGGACACATAGTCGGCGTTCAAGCCAGTTGCAATTAGTATCTCCAAGGCATGAGACTTTCCCGCGGCTACAGCTGCTGCCATTCCCTCGTAAAAGCAGTGTCGAACGTCTACGACGCTAATCCGTTGAAATTCCACTGCAACTTTAAGCGCGAAAACGTTGCCATTTTTACTCCATGACACCATTCGCTCGGTGAGACTTTGAACATTTCCATAATCTACGCATCTGCGAAGTTCGAAAAGCATCTTTCTCTGTAACAAATTGTTCCAATAGTCTGTGTTTGATTAGTGCTGCGAGACGTTTGGATAGTCCTAGACCTTACGGCAGACACGCGCATAATTATATAGATCCTCAGTTAATTTCTCGTTGCTTCTGCCCTCCACTACTTTGAGTGCCCAACTACGACAAGAGTCGGAGAAAATGTTGGCCACAGTTTCCGGGGGTAGTCGTTGCATGCTCATTTTGAATGCTCCAAAGCTCTAGAGTGCCAGTCCCTTTGTTCTCCTTTTCTTGGGAGAGGTGATCCATGGCGCTTTTTGAACCAAGGTGTCTTCTTCATCTTTGACTGTACGGGCCAACAGCAATAGTGAGTGCACTGTTTTGGAAATCGGCGTTGTTCAGCAGCTTCCGAAAGAGCACATGTTCAGCATGCGTGGCTTTTAGCACGGGTCTGCATACGATACATCACCCATCCTTGCCTAAGCACAAGGCTGGGGACATGCAATTTCCCCCTTCAAAGTCCACGATGCCGTCAATCCATTTGTGACATTACGACAGCTAGTTGAAACAAGGCGAGTGCAACCATCCGCCCGACGGCTTTTCAGCTTTTCGGCTTCCCGGCTTTACAGCTTTCGGCATGTCCTCAAGTACGGCGCGGACGCAAAATGAGCTTCCCGGAAACTCGCGAAGTCAGCGTTCAGACACTTGACAGCTGAATTGTACGAGCAAACCAAATCACGCGACCGTTTTACGATGTGGGAAGGCCTGTACTTTGCTCGTATCACTTTGGCGGTAATACATCTTCTTTGATTGGCGAATACAGTAGGGTGGTAGAAATTTAGCGCACGTTGTGCTAGCGCAGGATGTGCTAGCCCACGCTGTGTTAGCGCATATTGTGCCGCATCAACGTCCGACATCCTCATGACTTTAATGGACTGGAATGATTCCGGCTTCAGCCAGCCTCGCGATAGGATCAAAGAGGATCAAAGCGGATCAAATTGCGGGGCTGTGCGCCGTGGGATTTCTTGATTCACCCTTAAGGAGAGATCCTTAGGCAATGAGATGACTCGTATTCTGGGAGCGCGGCGTAGTGATCCAGTAACTTAAGGAGAATCCTGAGAGCACAGTGATAAGCAAGGATTGCACCTCTCCAGAACTTCCCTAGGGTACAATGTATATTCGTGCTCCGGAATCTCCCTAGGGTACAATCGGATACTGCCGTGCTCCCAGGAATTTCCCCTGGGGGAGAATGTTCCTTACGGTTACCATGCTCCCTAGGGGAGAATGTTCCCTAGGGTAGAATGGTTCCTTACGGTTATCTATGCTCCCTAGGGTAGAAATGTTCCTTACGGTTATCTAGGCTCCCTAGGGTAGGATGTTCCTTACGGTTATCTATGCTCCCTAAGATGTCGTCCCTAGGGAGATTCCTGGAGCACGGACGTAGTAAGATAACATGGGGGGGGTATGGCGTAACGACGACCCGTAGGGATCAATTTCTTCCCTAGGGATAAGTAGCCCATAGGAGGACGCCTCTTCGTTGGATTAGCCCTACGATCTAATGAGACGCTTTACAGGACGTACGCCCCTTGGGATCTCGTGCTGCTCCTTTTTGAGCGTCTCGCAGGAAGCATCCTTGCTTCTTCCCACCCTAGAGCGAATATGGAGATTATCCCGTTCGGTGTAGCAGGGGATGTGTGCCCACATTTTATCTCCTACTGGAGCTGACGTGCAGGGGTATCACGCGACTTAGATCTACGATCTGAGTATTGACATGCGTCTATAAATTCTGTTATGCATTCAGCCTTACTATTGATCTAACGGTAGTGCTCTTAGGCTGGGACATCGACCTGGCACTTGGATCTCGTCCTAGTCTCTCCACACTACTTTGATGTACAAAACCTCGTGGCGACTAAGCAAGCTATATGGCACATAAAGTCTACATTCACGCATTCCCTGTTAAACAGGATACGGAAATAAGTGTTAATTCGGGACTACCAAAGTCAATCTACCTGATTGGTCATCGAGTTTGTGACTCCTTGGGATCCCGCGGCATCAACAACAATTTCAACATCGTCGAATTCCTCCTTCTGGGGTGTTCTGATAGTTACGTTTGGGTTGTCTCTGCGAACAATATACTTCACGAGATCACGAAGTTCATTCAGGAATGGTGCCACTCGCTTGTTGTGCTCCTTCAGATTCCTTAAGCTCCTGTGGCATGAGTCAGCTTTATGCAGATAGAGGCACTCGCAGCACATACTCCGCAAGGCTCGTGACTCTGTTCCAGATGTTAGCGTGGTTCTTTACTTACCGCTTGATGTACTTACTGCTCATCGAGAATTGAGACTCGCTGTAAGAGCTCATGGAACTCGTGGCGAGAGATTGTCTGTTGATAACCA
>JAABUO010004980.1_pt1 | contig 15598 bp, 15 predicted proteins | sample 5559291 | NCBI WGS metagenome assembly JAABUO01 (sample SAMN10711878, study PRJNA513372) | rock metagenome | isolation source: Antarctica rocks | place: Antarctica: Victoria Land, Finger Mt sud
TAGTTGCATATAGTCTCAAAGTGCTTGGAAACTCTACTGCGCAATGGTGATGAAGGCTGTGTGGTGCAGAGCCCTGCTGTCTTTGTCAGCCAGTATCAAAGTGCAGCCAGCTTCAGCACCAAGTCCTGCCAGCTTTCTGTCAACACCACTGACAGCTTCACTAAGGTCTTGTACTCTGGTGGAGCCGACGTGACTTACTCCTCCATCCAGGACTTCATCACAGCTTTGACAAATGGTGACTTTGTCATGGGCATGACTCCTTCCGAGCAATTTGTTCAGGTTCGCTTCCAGCTGTTTTCTGTCGATCAACGGCGGCGCTCTCACAGTAGACACCTAATGGCCTTGCTTAGTGTACGTCCCTGACTCAATGGTAGCTCCAGCGGCTCTGATATGCATGTGTCTCATATGCAGCTTTTGACAGCATGTTAATGTGCATATGTCTTGCACGTCTCAGCATGCAGCCAACCCAGCTTTCTCTCTTTCTGTGACGCAAAAGTGTGTGCACTCTAGACACTTGCAAGCATTATATGCTGCTGAGTGTTGTTTGACTTGTAGGTGGCAGAGGTGCCTGCAATGGCACCAGCAAGCAGCATGGCAGCTGCTGTATCAGCTGCGGCTGCAGCTCCTGCTGTACTTCCCAATGCAGCCACTCCAATCTTGCCTGCCACTCCCGCAACAACTGCCTAAGCTAGTTAGCATTCACTATGTATATAGCAAATCAGTAGCAAGTGTATACATGCAGACCTGAACAGAAGAGCTGATGGGGGTTTGCAGCAGTGCAGCAATCAAAACAACTCTTTTGCCAATGTTTGACTAAGCTGGCTTCAAGCTGGGTTGTGTCTTTCCAGATGAAGTTCAAGCAGTCGTTCATTGATAGGTCATAAACAATGAAATTGTGCCTGGGACTGGTGCTGCAACAGCACCATGAATGTAAGCCATTTTGCTTGACACATTCAACGTTTGAGAAAACACGTGCTGTCTTATGCCATGCTCACACTATGACAACTTATTGCCAGGTTTTTGCATCATCCAGATGGCAAAAGTTTGACTACAATGCTCAACCTGTGCTATGTACCAGACCCTTCTTGTAACAAAGCCCTGGCAAAGCCTGTTCCAGTTTTGGACTTTGCTATCTGCTTGAACAGCACAAGCTCTTTCACAAGCCGAGTATGTGCTGTCTGCAATACTCAGCCATGACAGTTGTCATCCATAGCAACCAGGTGCCTCACAGAGAATAATGGTGATCTACACATAACCTTCGGCCTTGGCTGTGCCTTCCAACTTAGCCAGCAGAGCAAGTGCTTCAGCAGGTGTCATGTGTGGTCGTCTGGGAAACATGAATGCCCTTGTGCTGCAGAACACAAGACACCTCAGTCAAAACGTGCTACCCATCAAGAAGATTATAAAAAGCATTCAAACCAGACACTTTAAAATTGACACATTGCTGTCACACGAAGAAATTTTGTCAGAGCTGCAGTGAGAGGATGTGCATGCATGCCAACTGTGCTACTTAGGTGTATATCCTATGAGCTGTTGCTGCAGAGCAACACATGACCAGTAAGCACAGCGGAGTTGTGAACCAAAGACAGTCCACAACTGCTGTGTGTTAGAGTTGCACAGGTGCTGTTATGCTCGATAAAGAATGTGCCATATGCAGCTGCACAGAGCAGCTGACTCAGGTGGCTATGTCAAGGCTGGAACCAGTCACACGACGCACAAAGCTTGAGCTGCATGAAATGCAGATGATGCTGAGCTTGGTGGACCAGCTGAAACAAAAGGCCATGAAGGCAAGACAGGTGGGGGCAAAGGCCAGCTCACTTTACACAGAACTGCCTGACTTTGTGACCAAAGCCATTGTAGCGCTGCCACGGCAGGCCCTTCCTGTACTTCTTCTTGTTGGGGCGGTTGAGGGCAATGCCCCCCTTCTTGCCCCTGCCATTGCTGCCATTGCCATGGCTCCCGTTCCCATTCCCGTTGCTGGCCTCTGTGGGCTGCCAGAAGGCCAGAGGCTTGATGCCTGTCACCTCTCTGATCAGCCCATTCAGTGCCTTCACCTGCAGAAGATACCCAGAAACTGAACCTCTCTTGGTCAGAGGCAGGGTCATCAAATGTCTGTGTTTGGCTCTGATGGCACTCAATCAGCACTTCCAGCCGGATTGTCTGTCGTGTGTTCAACATCAGGCATGAGCATCCTTAAAGCATGTAGAGTGCATCAACCAAGCACAAGCCAACAGCAACAAGCAAGCTGACAGCTACTGCCCAGATTTGCCACATGCAACAGCATGACATGGCAAATGCATAAGTGTGCAATGAGCCACTGACTGCTGGGCAGTCCTGTAGATGCTGCCATGTGAAATCCCCTTCCTGCCCCTGACGGCACCCCAAAGGCAAACAACAAGTTCGCCCTTAGAGTCAGGTACACCTCAGATCATTGTCAAACCAAGGGGCAGAGCAATCAGGCAAGCTGGTAATGTACAAGACAAAGCTTGTGGCGTGAAAGGCAGACCTCTGGTTCTGAGTTCTCAGGCCAGGTGCGGCCGTCCACCACATCATTCAGACTGCTCAGCAAGCGCCACACGTCCCCCTTGCTGGCAAAGATCCTGCACAGCAGCCCACCATTGTAAGTTTCTGGTGACTATTGGTACTGCAGTAGCTACTGCCTGCAGAAACTAAAGCTCTTCCAAGCCCGCTCCTCAATCATCCTGCGTTGCGTGGCAAGCAACAACATGCATATGCCAAAGATGCAGAGTGATGCTTGCTGTTCACCACCGCAAGAACTTGTCAGCATAGGAGTCTGCTTTCTTTGTGATGTGTGGCATAGGGTGATGAAGGTCCCTGACCCATTTCATGTAAAGCTTGTTGCGCATGCATGCCAGGTGGGTTGTACCTTTGCAGTTTGCATGCCAGTTGGTCAAACTGTCTTGACAGATGTCTGCACATATATCCTGCCATGCTGCAACATAGACAAGATCGCTTCGCAAGGGCAATAAAAGAGCGCTCCTGCTCTACATGACACATGGATAACGTATGGTTCTCACTTCTGGTAGCACTTCTCAAAGACAGGGATCTTGGGCATCTTGCGGCGCACCCTGTGGTGCGACAGCCTGGCATGTCCGTAGTCAATGATCTTGAAGTGCACGCTCTGCCCCTGCTTCTGCCCTGCATACTCACCAAACATCAAATTTGCACGTCAAGAGAGTGCATCCAGGGTGTAAAATGGTTTATTGTGAGAGGGTAAGGTCACTGCATGCGACGCTGCGTGGCCCCCAAGGTTATACAGCGAATTCAAGAAAGGCTCAAGCTGTTGAGATTGGTTGCCTTCAAGCCCATCAAGGCTCACAGGCTAGAACCAGATGAAAGTGTTTGGAATGCGTTCAGTGCTTGCATATGTTAGGTAGTTTGGCCCTACTGCCCCTACTCATGGCTCCAATGTGAGAGTTTGCATGGCTGTCACCCAGGTTGCTTTGAGACATAGCACACTTGGCTAGCTGTGCGTACTGCTCAACTGTTGTTGTCAAAAGGCAGGTCTGCTGGCAGGTTTCAGCAACCTGACAGGCAGTCAAGGTGACACAGGTTGCCTGGTCCCCACCTGGAATCTTGAAGGTGTTGGTCTTGGGCTCAGTGAGCACGCCCACGGCTTGCTTCCTCTGCTTGCGTGAGGTGAAGCCCTTGGGGTACATGGGCTCCGCATCTAGATGATGCTCCATGACATTGGAGATGCGCATGTCCGCATGCACAAAGCCAAGCTTCTGGAACGCCTTGTCCAAGGAAGCCAGCACCTGTCCGTATCACACAGCCGGTCCAGGCTCAAACTTGTATACACAGCCTCTGGGCAGCACAGATAGCATCAAATGTACAGCTTCATTGCCAGACAAAGATTTGCAGATGTACAGCAGCACAGAAGGGGCCAAATAAGAGTGTCTGCAGTCCGACATGGTACAGGCTGTCGCGAATGCTTACACATGCAAACAAACAGCATGTTGCTAGTGGCATGAAAGGATCTGCAGCAATCCCTCCTGGCAAACACAGCCATGATGAGCTTCTGATGGTGGATGCACACATGCAGAAGCGATGTCCAGTGTTGCTGTTGCAGTGCAGCAATACACAGTCAGGTCAGTTGCAGTTATAGCTAGAGCATTGAGTGCACCTGTTTTACCATGTCCATCAGGTAGTAGACGTCATTAAAGTCATCCTTGAGAACTCTGCATTGCAGCTGCAAGTTCAGCTTCCGCTTATATCATGATTGCCATGGAGATTGTGGGTCACCTTGTGCATTGCATGCAATCAAGACAGCAGGCTTACCAGTCATGGCACAATACGGCAACATACAGTAGAAAGAGCAACAGTCTCAAAACAAGGCACTGCACATTGATGCATAAGCCGCTCATCCCACTCCAGCATGGCAAGCTAGAATAGACAGCTCACTCTCCGGCATACAGGAACAAACACCAACATCAAGCTTGCACGCGGCGTCATTACATTGCACATGGCATTTAAAAGGAAGTAGTGAATGTGGCCAAGTCACCGCTTCTCAATGTCCCAGCCGTTGAGCTTCTCAATGACGAGGCCCTCCAGCATACCAGTATTGCCGCCGCCAGCTCCACTCACAAGGGCAGCCCCAGTGAACATAAATCCTGCATGTGCAGGACATGCATAACAAACCTGCAGTGAACCTGCCAAGCCAGAGGCCATGGACGCACCAGCTGCAGGCAATGATGTTCATGCATGATGGACCAGCGGACAACCACACAAAGCATGAGAAGGTGAGTGGGTAAAGTCGTGAGTACAGACCTGCCTGCAAGAGCGGAGACATGTCACAAAGTGAGCGTGGGAGCAAACAGGTGACTGTGCAAGCGTGTGATGACAGAAATGTACCTGGAATATCTTTGTTGTCCTTAGAGAGGTTGTTGAGCTGCTGCCCTATCAGCCACTCCCTCTTTAGCCCTGCAAGGCACAGCCCTCTCCATGGCGGCAGACATGAACATGCCCATAGGACGTGAGTCAGCACAAAGTTGTGGCACCGTTGAAGAGAATTATGCCACGGATTGATCTGACATCCAACATGCTAGACGTGACCATATGTGCTGAAAGGATAATGAAGACAAGATGCAAGCCAGCTGTATGTACCACATACACACTGCTCTCTGTCTTGTTTCCCCTTCACTGGTTGTTCCTAGAGACGCAGCAAGGGCATGACATGTTCCAAGATTGTTCTTATGCAAGGAATGCTGATGCTTGACATGAGAATGTCTTACCTACATCTGCGCCAGTGATGGGAGTCGCCTTCTTGGCTTTCAAGGCCTGCAGCATGCATCTCTGGTCAAGCTTTACCTGAGTCATGTATTACAGGACATTTGGACAAGCAATTCTCAAGGCTAGAGCGTGATGCAAGCATCATTGCAGGCATACATTGTGGGGCTCCATTGCAGTACTAATTGTCGTAGTACATGCCAGTAGCAGATCAAGAAGGCAGCAATGGTAGCGAAAGGTTTGCCCTTTCGCTCATGCAGGCAACAACTAGTTGTATTAGTTGACGCTGATGGGCATCAGACATGTTGAAGGATCTTATGGCACAGTGAGGGTCAGTTATCGAGGTAAAAAATACAAAGCATAACTTGCAACACCAAGCTGTCGATCTCTGTTGCTGAAGCAAAGCCTGTTACTTGCGACCAACGATGGAAGCTTTAATCAAGATATAGCATGAAGGCTCATGAATGCTGTCAGCTACAAGCAGGTGGAGTAGTCATTGAGATGTATAATCAGTGACAGCAAGGCTCAGCGATGCTTGTTACCTTGAGCACTTGACCACTGTCTTTGCCTTTGCCATCTAGCAGCTCATATACTGCTCCTTGATGACCCCCACCCAGCTCCTTGCCGACCTATGAAGACCATTCTCTGATCAGCGGTCAGAGTATGGCTGTGACAGTCAACATGTCAAAAAGCCATCTCTTTGCAACAAGGAAGCAGAGTCAGACATGATGTTATGCTTGAAGTCTGAACCTGATACAGAGTTTTGCACAGACTGCCATTTGGTGTTCTGGAGTTTTGCACCACTTGTATATTATATGAAGCTCACAAAACTCAGTGATGACAATGGAATGACGTTTGACCCCTTTGCAGTGAAGCACTGCTGAAATGGTATGAGGTTCACAGTGCCTTGCAGGTGAACGCTGTTTACCTTGTAGTCCTCTGTCAGTTTGAGGCCTTCCCTGACTTCAAAGCCCTCTGGGACATAGATCACCTGCAGCTTACAAACTGTAACACCTGCAGTCTGCTTGGCAGGTGAAAGTTGGCTGTTGAACTTGCAAATTCCAATCTGACCTCAGCTCTGCCATCTTTGTCGTCTATGGACTCAGACCCCTGCCTCCCAATGACACCGCTGCCGTTTGGATCATGGAGTAGTGGTGTGCGTGACTCTGGCACCACCATGGCTCACAACTGACTACCAGTCTAGCCTAACAGAGAGATCAACCCACGTTAATAAAGGCTGCATCCAGATAATAGCTTTCTAGCCTTGTGTTTCAGGCAAGCACGCGACAGGAAGTAACACTGTAGGACACGTCCCAAGCGTCCGTCTCCCCGCTGCCAGAACCTGAATGTGCTAGAGCAACGAATGTCAGAGACGGGTGCAGTCTCACCTGTACAGCTAAAAGGTTCACGCCGTGCGCACGACTGACAGTCAACGATCTGTTGTGAAGATATCGTCTGTGACGAGCTGGACCTGGCCGCGATACGCCGGCGAGTCAGGCACTACGAGGTAGACTGACGACTCCTGACGCTGCCGCAGGCGTGTGGCCATGAGCTGTACTACCGACAAACCTTCACGGTGAAATCAAAAGCAGCTGTTCTGTGGTAGTGCCAATGCTGACTCACCGGTGCGTCTAAACTGTCATCCCAACAGCAATTTTCTTAGTGGTATGAATCCGGGCAATCCGAGAACGACTTGTCAAAATTGCACTGGCGAGCAAGCATGATGAAGTGAAGGGGTCAGTGCATGTGGAATCAACTGGATCAAGCATGCGTCTCAATTTGTATGCGTAAAAAGCTTTTCACAGTGAGCTGCTGTCCTAGCTATCAGCTGGTTGGCTGAGGGCTGAAAGCTGCTTTGCAGTCCAGGCGTCTGAGGCTGAGTCACGATGCTGTGAGTGTTTCACCCAATTTACCTTGTGGGCTCAGTCATCAACAAGTTCTTGCTACAACGGATCGATACCTTCAATTCTTAGCCCTAAAGATTAAGCATAAGGCGTAGGTCAGCTGACAAGCAGAAGATGGCTCTGGAGCCAAGACAACGCATGAGATGCATACCTGAACAGCAACTCTTGTTTTACTGATCTCCTTCAATCTTAGGCACACACTGCCTGACACACACTGAGATACTAGGACCACTGATGCAGCTTGGACTGAACTTCATGCATTGTCTGACACTAGAGATTAATGGACACTGGGGTCCTGCATTTGCAGGAAGAGCTGGCACAAGCACAGGTAGTTGTGCTGTAAAGGCACCACAACTTGTTGAGAGGTTTTAGCTAGAATCTTCTGCGACGTCCAGCTGTCACGGGCTGTCATCGCTTCAACTTGTTAAACAAGCTTCCTACACCGCCTGCAGCTCCCTGAAAAACACCCTGAGCTCCTTTGAACACGTGATAGGCTGGCTGCAGTTCTGCTCGCCACCATACACCAGATTCCCCCTTCTTGCTAATCATCTTCCAGGGACCCCACATGCCATCTACAGCACACATCAGCACTGCTGCAGCGATGGCAGTGATAGATTCAACAACAACAGATGTTGTGCAATCATGACCACGGTGTACTAACAGCTGTAGCAAAGATGCAAGCCCACGCTGCAAAGCAAATCATGAAAGAGACAGGTAAGCATAACACTCAATGACAGAATTGTAACACCACTGTCTGATCACTATCATCTGGGAAACCTGTCAGAATGCAATATGCATGCAAAAGTGCATATGTGGTAAATTCTGCAGTGTTTTCAAGGCAGCTGTGCCAATACTGCAGTGCTCTAAAGTCAAGCAAGCAGGAAGACTTTATGAACAGTGCCACAATACATCCATATTGCACAGGAACATACCTTCTTCCTTGTCCCTGGCAGCTATTGTAAAGCCTGTATGCAACACTGGATGCGATATCGCCCACGGCCAAATACGTGTGACTGAGGCATTCACACCATCACCATGCGTGACAATCAGGACATTGTCGCCATTTGCTTCCTCTGCTATAGCCTGTATTCAACTCCAGCATTTGCAAACCATAACACTCATCTTGAGCAATTGCTTGCCTACAGTATGTCCACTATGCCTATAAGCATACTCACCTTAATCTATTGTTTGAGCAGCATTTCATAGCTGAAGTAAAAGTGCATGGAAAGTATTGAGAACAGAGAACCAAGTTCACAGCCTTTGTCACATCATCATGTATAAACTCGACTTGCACAGCAGCATGCATTGAGGATCCAGCAACAGCAGCACCTGAAAGGCTTTGCTAAAGCGCCGTCTAGATATGAGCAGGTTCTCTGGATACTGTCCAAAGTTTGGCCTGCCAATTTGCATCTTGGATGCAGTGGTACTGGGCAGCTTCTTGTGCACGTGATCTTTCAACCCGTTACCCTCAAAGAACCAGGTGTTAATGTCACCTGGTGGGCATTTGCCGCCCTTCTTCACCATCAGCTTTGGATTCATAAACTGCAGGCGTCACAATGCTTCACGCATGCAAATCTTGCTGGAGGTCATGACATTGACAGTACGGGCATTGCAAACTTCCATACAACCACGTCATAGCTGAAAATATGCAGGCTACACTTTCAAGCACGTTGGTCACAGATGTTTAATACATGGGAGCATGCACCTAGCCTAGACAGCCAGTACTAAATTTTGCAGTAAGATGACCTGTACTGCAAGATGCTTCTGGCTTACTGCTCAGGGACAACACCATGCTCTTAAGCTGACTGGTTGAGCGTTTGCATCACCAAACTGTCACTGATCAGTAACATGCTGGGATCATGCAAGTTGAATAGCTGAAACAGCGCACCTCACCAACTGCGCAGCTGACTGTCCAGTCCTGGGGCTGGATCCCCAATCCTTCTGCAGCAAAGCTGGCTGTCTGTAAGCATCTACACCACATGATACAGGGTGAGGATGCAGAAGGGCATTTGGATTGGGTAACCTGTACTCGCATTTGCGTGCAACTTGCCAGTAAACATCGTAAGTATGTACACATGTTGCAACAATGAGACGGTCTGTGTGCAGCTGACCATCAACATGCTTGGTTCTGATGTCATGAATGGCGCAGTGTCATAGGTACTCAGCCATGCTCGAGGATTTTTAGGCGCACCTGAAGAAAGGCGAAATATACACCTTTTTGATATCGTACTTTTTCAATTTTGCCGCCACTTTTTTGGCCTGCAAATGTACAACTTAGAATATGTGATGCTCAATGATCAGCAAGTCGTTGCAGCTGGTGGGACCAATGATGCCTGCAATAATACCTGGTCCTGCCCATGGTCAGAGAGAAAAGGGTCAAAAGGGCGCTTTGCAATTGCACTCCAGCTCTTGTCCACCTGCAATGTCAACAGAGTTTGCACATCCGGCTCATACAACTTGCTGTGCGCTATTTGAGGCTGCTTTTCAGCTGTGCTGCAGATCTGCATACCTCATCTATTCTTTCGCCGTGCCGCATGACAATCAGCAGTTGCCTGGTCTTTCCCGGAGGAGCAGCAGTTCTCTTATACTCTTCTTCCCGTGCAAGCTCAGTTTGTACTCTGAGTTGCTCACTTGCAGACATCTGCGGCTGATCCTCCCCAGGCTCAGGCTTGTCCACATCATCTTCGTCTCTCATATCGGCGGCCTCTGGCTTGCTGCTGCACTTAATATGCTTGCAGCGTAGTCGACGGGATTTGGAGTCACGGGGCCAGCGAGAACTGCTCTGTGTTCCCTGCACACTGTGTGAGCTGACTAGGAACCTGGCAACGTTTCGTCTCCTTGCTGCTGTTGAGGTTTGGAAGCGAAATGGATGCGCCTGAGCTGACAATGGGATTTTACTAGCGAGGCGTATGCAGGCACGTTGCTGCCGAATGCGGGCAACGGGGTGCAAGGCCCTGACAGGCCGTGCGGCCAATGCGGTAACAGCCGGTGTTTCGGCTGGGTGCAGATAGCAGGTGGACATTTACGTGCGGGCTGAGTCCGCGGTAGATCTGGATTTTGCCGCAGACCCTCTTTGGCCCTTTTCCGACGCGAGACTGATGCTACAGCGCAAACAGCTGTGGCGACCAAGAAAATGCATTCGGGATGTTTTCAAATTATTGGTTATCCTTATCCGACGGCTATTTATAAAATGACCAACTGATACTGTAGTCTCCTGAGGACATGCGACTGAACATGCGATGTCAGCAGATGTGTGAGTCAGCCTTACGGACATTTGTGACGCTGAGAGAAGGATGTACATACACACATACATTTTGTTGGCTAATGCAATTCACGCAAGATCTGCAAATTTGGAGATTTGTAAAGCCTGGCAACTGCTGCAGCAGCAGCAACAAGCTGACACCTTGAGCAGTACATTCAAAATCTTAAATAACTTTAAAGGTAAAGGCACTAACAAGCATGCGCTTTTGATCTCGCAGCACGTGCAATATTGGAGAAAGTTGCTGTACCCACCAACAAGCGTAAATGACTGGCCGGAACCAAAGCATCAGCACCCTAGGTCCCACTTGTGTACAGCAATGCAAGCCAACATGGAACATGCAACATGACAACAGCAAGCCAGGTCTGAGATTTGTGCTGTAAATTTGATGAGGCTGGCAATGGCGAGAAGCAGTGTCAGGGTTTTGCAAGTACTTCCTGAGCGAAGCAGTTGCAGGAACATATGCATGCTGCATTGGCACATGGCACATGCTGCATTGGGGTAATGGACAGGACTTTGTACACTGTTGACATGCAGATGCCAGGCCAGTATTACATATGCAAGCATATATGAGAGTGAATGGATTTCTGACACACCAGCAATATAGCCCACGCTGTTCACATAACCAAAGAAGTTGACAGTGATACACAGCCTTTGTCGACATATTCAAATGCCAGCTGCTCAGGTACAAGGCAGCACATGCAAGCCACCACCAGCAGCTGATCAGAAGCATGCCTTAGCTGCGGCTAAAGTGAGTTGTGGATGCAGAGGCATTCCTGACTTGCTGTCTCTTCTGCTTAGAATTCATTCTCGTCTCTGCCAAATAAGCAGCAGCAGGTGCAACTTACCTGCCAGCAGCCATCAGGTTCAGATCAGCTTACCCTGACAGATACAGCATCAGCACAGCCACCTTGTCCAACCAATCCTTCATCCTACCTCTGGCAGATGTAGCCTGGCACCAGAATATGCTTACATCACAGTGACCACAAAGTCCGAGTTTGCCTCATGGCTGCAATTTTTGTCTGATGTATCCAGTCCCCACGCAATTTGCTGTTCTGCCTATGCAGACATGGGTTGACGGAAGATGGGACGAGAGAAAGGCAGCAATGTATGACAGCACAGCTATCACCATGCAGCTGCTGGGCTGTACAGTAGCTTTGAGCAACTAATGTGAGTTATGACAGGTACTTCTCTGTATGCATTCTGCTGTGTGGGAGCTGTATGCACAGCAGATTACTAGAGCTATGGTTGAGCCTGAAATGCCGCCACATGTTATTACACAAAGTATACACCCTATTTCTTGGTCTTGCGCAATAGGTTGCCCATCTCTTCCCTCTTTTTCTTTGCACGAAGATGTGTACCCAACTGCACCAGCGCAATGGACTGTGAACACGTCAGCTTTAGAACATCAAGGCATAGTCAACTTCCCTCTGGTAGTTACTGACCTTCTTCTTGCACAGCTTGAGTGCACGCTTGTCCTTGCCAACCTTCAACAATTCTGACACACGCCTCTCATAAGGAGCAAGGCCTGCAACGTCTCTCACCACCTCACGGATGAGCCTTGTTCGCTTGCCTAGTTTCTGCAGCAGCGATTTTCATATAGAGTCTAGCCATTGTGCCGCGACCACTGTGACTGTTGGAATATGCGCAGGTCTGGACGAACACCAAAGAACGTGGCTGTTGTAGTGCCTGCGGATGTGCTGCATACTTACTCCTTTGCTGTGGGAAGGCTTGACCTTCTTGTCCCTCTTTGTGACTATATGACCCTTGTTCAGCCCAGCGGCAAGGCCGGTTTTGGGCGTGGGCGCCATGATGCGCTCGCTAGTGCAGCGGGGAAGAGGCCAAATCTGGCGGCCAGTGAAGCTTCAACTGTGAACTGTGACACACGCACACGGTAGACGTCGACGGGCAGCGTAGTTTTCGAGTCGTTACGTACAGTCGCACTCGAATGCCCACAGCAACTTGCGGTGAGACTTGTGACCAGAATCGCCCATAGTCTCTAGGACCCTAAGCGTGGTGCTCAATGTTGCTCGCAAGCCCGATGAGACATCGCTCAAATGGTTCGATACAGCCAAAGTCAACGTGAGACCTGCCGATAAGACCCGGATCCTTCGGTAAGCACGGTAACAACGTTGCCTGCTGTTGGGCGATACTTAAAGCTCATTGAAAGGACGGGGTGATGCTCTGCTATTTTGTGTCTGCTCAGTTATTGCTTCGCTCCACGTCAGGTAGAGCGGCAGAGCAAGCAGTGCTGTCATACTTCCTGATCTGCTGATCTAGTTGCACGAAGCACTGTGTGAGCGATAAGATGCGAAACAAGTGCGAACTAGTCCGAAGCTTTATGGTATGGTCGCTGCAGCCTGAACACAATGAGACCTGCTACAAGCTGTGCAGGTGAGCATGCTTGAAGGCCATAGCCCCAAGGTTGTTCAGCAGTTTGTGGGCTACACCACAAGGAGATGGGCAGTGGTCTTGTACCCAATGCTGACAATCATCACTGGAGGACTGCTCTGGGTGGTCGGTCAACGCTATCTGCAAGCAAGACTGTGGACCCTGCAGAGATGCTCTCTCAGCAAAGCGCAATACGTTCACGCTAAGGTGTGATTCATGTTCTCTTCAGCATTCATGTAAAGTCAGCATTGACAGTCGCAAAAGTTGTTGCAGTTTGTGACTGGACGCCAGGAGCTTGTTGAAGTGCGGCAACAGCCAGTGCTTGAGATTTCATACTTGTCTGCATCCCAAAGGCAGGTCAGCAGGCAGCAACATGTGTATGTCTTGCTTACATCTGCATAGACAGCCAACAGGTGCATGGCATATGGATCTGCACCCCAGATTGCTGATGCGCTTCAACCTGAGGTGACTTTGTGGGTCTTTGCCCAATACCCTGTTGCACAGCTGTTACTTGCATGAACAGACACAATCACTCCTGACTTTCATCAATCAAAAGCATATCTGCCCTCTTTGCCTCTTGTGCTGTATCACTTTACTTCTCTCATCATGGACGACACCTTTCTTGGGTACCTCAGATTAGTCCTGGGTCAACAGCCCATGCCTTACACCTGATCAGCTTGCTGCTGGTTGTGTACATCTATGACGCTGCTGAAGACAGCTTCAAAGTAGTCCCGGACATGCCTGTGGATACATCCACCCGGATACACAATGCCCAGAACGCTCTTCAGCACATAGAACTAGGTAGAGTTTTCTGCTCATGCTGCTGACTTGCTGTCATGTGCACAGCCTTACTGTGACACATGCAGTTGCGCCGTAATGCTGCTGTTTTGTGTCATGGTTGACTCGTGTTTGACTGTGTACAGCAGTTGCGACACAGCAAAGCAATGTTGAGAACAAGTAGGACATGTGTCAGCACAGCACACCACAAGGCAGGGCAGGACAAAATGTGATGGAGTTCCACACAGCCCATGCACATGCATTTTACACTACTGCAACTCTGTGCTGGTTTGACGACCGCAATGCCATGCTTGTTTAGCATCAGCATCAACACATCCTTACAGCTCAAGGGTGGCTCAGCTAGCACTCCGCGAAGTGAAGGTCATGTTTGGTACAGACTGCATGCATGATCTTGCAGGAGCAGAGTGGTCATGTCTCTGTCCCATGTCAAGCAGGCACAGACACGAGACAATGTGTTTGTATGGTATGAACGACATGTCTGTTGTACGCCCCAGCATGCTGCAACTGGCTGGCGCTGTGCTGGCCTACCCCCCTTTCATTGTCCAGGTCCGCTGAAGCACTCATACCTCATTTCACAGCAAAGCTGCACATCCCTGATTTGTCATTGGCAGCTGGCAAGACATGTTGTCCTGTATGCTTGAACATCACATCTTGATTGCTGCCTTCCTCCTGCAAGAGTTGTCTTATTCAATGACAACATTTGCCTTGTTTGTCTTATTGATTTGCCTTGTTTGGACGTTCCAGCCTTACTGCCACCCCTCACTCACTGTATTGTTGATGTCATTATACACCTGCAGCAAGCATGAAGTGCCCTGAGTGTAAGCATGAGATGGCTGCCATTGCTGAGCAAGCTTGTCATGTATGCCCTGACACCTTGTCTTGCTTGCTGTCTGCAGTACTTTGAGCTAGCTTGCATGTTTTATGCAAAGTTCTACATGGTGGCATCCTGCCTGCTGTTCATGACACTCGCCTCGAGCTTTGTCTCCACCTACAAGCTTTACAAGAAACGCTTGGAGCTTTTCCATGCTGTTGGGCAGCAGCGCCTCATTACAATTGTGCTTGCCGGACGAGTAAGGTCAGACTTGGGTCTTTGTGTAGGGTTTGCAGCGGATTTGTTCTGCTGCCACTGATCCCATGCTTGGTCTGTCCTGTCATGATCTTACTTGCTGCCAATCACATCAGCATACCATCATAAGACCATGGACAAGCTTCAAAAGCCAAGTACTGTTGTCAGGTGGCTGTACACAATTCAGTCTGCACTCAGGCTGGATGACTGCTACAAACTGATCAGTGTTTGAGTGGCCTTGGCATCAGCCAAAATCGGTGCTGCTAGCAATTAATGCTGCAAGCAATGTCTGCAGGGCAACATCCTCTAAAAAACTTGTGCCAGGGGATGTGATAGTGGTGCTGCCTGAAACTGCAACCTGTGACTTGGTTCTGCTGCAAGGCACTTGTCTTGTAGAGGAGTCCAACCTGTCTGGAGAGGTGAAGCTCCTGATTGACTGAGAAATGGCAATGTGCAATGTCACGTTGCTGCTGTAGGAGATGTCCAAGCAGGCATGACCTCTGCTGTGCATCATGCTTGCCGACGAGGCGTCCGCTGTCACTTTGACAAGCAAGCATTGCCATACTGAGATCCTACGAGAGTGTCCAGATCTGGATGGCATGCAAAGCAGTGCACTGATCGCATGTTGTCTTTGTCTTTGCCCACTGCCTGTGCACGCCTTTCATCTGGCTGGAATATGCAGCCGACGTCTGCTCAAGTACGCAAGTCCAGCTTTGTATCGCATGATGAGGCCCATGGGCGTGCCTACCACCCAGAAACTCACCACTGGCACACCATCCATGCTGGCGCAAGTGTACAACCCTGGTAGGCTCTTCTCATCAGCACACTCAGACAATGAAGAACATTTAGCTGATGTGATCAAGTGCCATGGCCTCTATACTGCTGCAAGGCGAATTTTAGCTTGCGTGATATCAAAATGGGCACTGTTCC
>JAABUO010004982.1_pt1 | contig 15591 bp, 18 predicted proteins | sample 5559291 | NCBI WGS metagenome assembly JAABUO01 (sample SAMN10711878, study PRJNA513372) | rock metagenome | isolation source: Antarctica rocks | place: Antarctica: Victoria Land, Finger Mt sud
ATGATGTGCATACCTTTGTGCAACAGCTGTGCTCATACTACCCAATGCTCAATGTAGACAAGCTTGGGGACAAGCCCTCCGGTGACAGAGATAGCGCTGAATGGAAGAGCAGCATGAGAGTCATCATTGGAAATGCCATCAAGCAGGTGCATCCTGACAAGGCTGCTGTAGGCACTACACCCAGACAAGAGGCATATGCACTGGAGATGCTTGATGTGCTACTTCAGTGGAAGAGTGTTTATGCTTAGGCACAAGTCGCTGAGATGTTTTTCCCGCAGAAATGCCTCAGCCTTCTTAATGACAGTCCTGTTGCTAGAAAGAATTTGTTTGCCGAGCGGTCAAAAGGTTCATCATGTTCACTGTCACCAAATCGGGAAGTCAAAATGTTTCCTTGATTGCTGCTTGCGTAATCAGTGTGCTGAACCATCTGGTTCACATGAGGTGATTGTCACTGCAACCTCTACAAAAAGTCAAACATGAGGAGAGTTGCCGAGTGCAAACGTGCGACATAAATTGTACATGGCTGCTATGCCCAGATGGATCGTTTGTGAGCACAAGCTCATGACCAAAGGTGGTAGGCCCCAGCTACAGAAGAACAGAGATTTACAAGCTTTAGCCAGCCAACGAGAACGGGCACGTAGTGTGTCCAGAAGCCTTGCTTGATCAGCAACACAGTTCTTTCGTGCTGTCTTCTGTGATGTGCTTTTTTACGGTTTTGAACTTCTGCAGCAAGTACTGATTGCACAGTGACAGGTATGCCACGCTCCATTTGCAAGGGTGCAGCCACCCGTTGCGGCTGTTTGGCCTTGAGCAACAGGCGACAGTGAGCAGTGAAACGCTGTAGCAATACGGCAGTCAGAGATCGAGTTCGTCACACCAGCCTTATGTGGAGCTGACAAGTCTTGCAGAGCGCCTAAAAGTCTGGTAGATTATTGCCCAGATAGGCTGACGCTGCAAAGCTAGACCAGGTGACAGCAGTGCCGTAAACTTGCTTATGGCATGCAGACTGCAGACTCTGGCGGAGCACTGCATGCCCTCAAAGAGGGTCTCCAAGTTGGGGGGGCATTTCAGGTCAAAGGCAGAAAAGCTGCTGCAGCAAGCGTGATATCGAGCAGCTCAGACATTGAAATTGTGATGCTTATAATTTACAAGGTAACGCCTGCAAAGCAGTTACACAACTGCTGCAGCTAATGTAGCAGTTGACCTGTACACTGCATGCCTTGCTGTGGTGCATTTTACGCCAGATTGTTTCCAGACCTCTGTGTGCTTCCATTCTGCCTCTCGTTGGCTTTGACAGCTTGCAACACACTTTGTTGTGCATAGTTTATGGTGAAAGCTTCCTTGGGCATGCTGGCCAAGCAGGTGGCATGGTGACATCTGACTGGAACACAATGTGTGAGGCATTCTAAGCGAATGTCTCGTTGCAAACAGTGCAGTGTATGCATTACGCTCATGTTGATTGTGCATGTGTTTGCTGTTTAGGCATCTTATGCTTTGCATGAGCCTTGCAGCGCTGTCAACCTGTTACAATATGGGCAGCAACGTTGCTCCATCTACACAAGTGAGCTCTGTCTTGTTGCTAAAGGACTGCTGTGTCTGACTAGTTACCCTCCAGGAGGCACTGCATGTTGCAATTTGCATAATCAGGATGCTGTGCCATTCTTGTAGGCATGGCAACAGCTTTGCAAGATGTGAGTCTGAAACATGGCAATGGCCTATTGCTCAAGTTCCGTGCTGGTACTAAGGTTGACAGCATTCTCCATCAGCTGGCGGCAGTCCGGCCAGGTGCCAGGATTGAGGACACAGAAGGATTTGTTGTGACCTTGGGCTACTCAGAAAACCTCACCGAGAAGGAGTACACAGTCATCGACCCCACACCAGCAGGTGCCATTGCCTATTTGCCAACATCAAACAAGCCTTATGTAAGACAGCAGCGGTCTTGACCATGACACCATCATGCAGTGTGCTGTGTATGGCTTCCTAGCATCTTGCTTGCTTCTTCAACTTGCTTCCAAGCAGAGTCACTGCACTCCTCTGAGGCTTGAGGGTCTGCTGTTGACCTCACAGCAAGTCTAGAAGTGTCCTACACCAATAGAGAGCAAGGTCAAAATAGCCTCTTGGCTCTGTCAGAGGCTTCAGGCATGCCCAGATGGCCTGCATTTTCAAATTTCCTTGGCATTGCAGGGAAGCCTCAAGATAAGATGGACAATATTTTGGACATTGTGACAGCCACTCAAGCACTAGTTGCACTCCAGAACCAATTTTCTCGCGCTGCATTGTGGGCTCCGTTTTCAAAGCCGATAAAAAGTGCCGGCTCGGCAAGTCTGGCAGCGCTTTGTGACAGTGACTTCAAGCACAGAGTTGCTGAGGCAATGGGTGCGCCTGAGGATGTGTGCATGGTCCTTAACAAGCAGCTACCACGGCAGTATATATGTGAGGGACATATTATTCCTGTTTCACGGGTATAATAAAAAATGCAGTCACCAAGCATCAGTTTGTTGACATGTGTTACAGTTTGATGCACGCATGATGATGATACTTCAGGGCCAGTATATTTGTAGGTTGATGTTTGCTTGCCGGCATGTGGTGCATTTCAAACCGCTGTTGGTTTTCATGTCACCTTTCAGGCAATACCTTGCATGCACCTTGCAGGCAGCAAGTTTGAAGGATCTTCTACATCTGCCCAGCTTTAACCACACTAGAAATGGCATCATTTGGTGCGCAGCTTTGGAAATAGCTTACACTAGTGGAGCATTTGGGTTGGGTGTGGATGACAGTAATGAGTACTTTTTTGTGCTTCTGGACAAAAATTGGGAATGCATGCAGCGGAAAGATTTCGGATGCCCCAAGGGCGCCCCAACGTCTGAGCAGGTGACCCCAACACCACGTTTCCAGTATGGTGTACTTGATTTGCATACTCCATGTGTTTACACAATTGCAGCCAAGCAAACTGTTGGTTGTTGACGCTGGCGTAGCTTTGTCGTTTGCTGAGGCATAAGTGTGCTGGCACAGGAGAGGAATGACTTGGCACGCTACCAGGCTCAGCTAGGTGACATCACATATGGTCAATTGCAGGGTGTCAAGTTGACATTTCCTAGCAGCATGCGACCATCCACTCGATGCTGCCTTGTGAGTGCTCAACTGCATCTCGAGCGTGCTAAGGCAGGCGAATTGTTACTTGACAATGCTGATCTTAAGCTGCTACAGCCTGATATCATGTCACAATTTGATGCCCAGGAGATGACCCTCAATTGGCTTGCTGCCTCTGTGGTCTGCAACACACTTGACACCCAATGAGCATACCACATAACAGGCACCAACACATCTTGTAGCACAAGCAATTGCAGGTTTACAAATTTGCCACAATGCAGTGAAACATGCTGCAGCTGCACAGCAGCCCAAGAACCACTCGCATTTGACTCAATTGGGTCGATCAAAAGCGCAATAGCGCCTGACTGGTGAAAATGGAGGCCCAGTTGAACGTGAAATGGAGGCCCACTTGAACGTGGCAACCTGCTCGAAAGCATTGCCATTGCATGAGCAAACCACAGCTGGTGCATGCACCAGTGAGACGACCATCACTGTTGTCTGTGGGACGTTAATCCCCACGTGCATGGGGATTGATGCAAATCATACGTTACTGTATGACCAAAAGTTAGCTGCACCAGACAATCATTATGCTTACAAACATGCAACAGCACAAGCAACGTGATATGTCCTCAGGGACATTCCATCCATGGATCTAAGGACTCCTGCAGTTTACGTTTGTCTAAGGATCAGATATTGTTTGATGCCTTTCAAACATGATGTTATGTCCTACTGTGAATTGTAATGCCATTTGCCTGTAATCAAGCTCAATGTTGATTTTGTGCCACGTTGGTACACTAAGGAGAACCTCGTTTGAGTAAAGACCACGGCAGCACTTGCAGGCTGACAATGCACTTACAAGGTAGTGGCCACACCAAGAGCAGCAAGCAAGCAGTTGCTGACAACAACTAGGTATAAAGCCTTGTGCCTTTAAACACTTTAAGCACGCACTGTGTCTCTCCACTTCAAGCGCTGTGCTTGCTACAAACAAAGGCACACCTGCTAGGTCCAGGTTTGCCTTCACGGTTTTGGGAGTGTGATTCCTCAGCTGCTGATGTCATGCTGCAGTATGCACCTGTTCAGCAAACTTTTGTAGCCAATCCGGAATTGCAGAGCAAGCTTCCGCCTGTATGTGACCGAGTCTGTCTGCTGAAGTTGTGCAAGGGCCGTCTCATCATCACCAAGACTTGTTGGTTTTGATTTACTGATATCCTGACACAGGCTTGACAGCACCTGCAAAGGCAGCATACAATTTTATCCAAACCTGATACAGCCTGATAGAAAGAAAAGAAAAGACTACAACTTTCTGCATCAATTTAATGACAAGCCAAGTATTATACCGAGCTGCCCAGGACTGCCTGATACACAGCATGGCAATGGTGTTGCTGGCAGCTGATGACTTGCCTTGCCATGCTGTTTGCAGAAGGGTCATGAGCATGCACGAGTGTGTCATGAGCATGCACGAGTGTGTCATGAGCATGCACGAGTGTGTCATGAGCAAGCACGAGTGTCTCATGAGCATGCACGAGTGTGTCATGAGCAGACAGTGTGGCAGACATGGCTGCAAACCATGCAGTGTAGCCCCCTTGTCTGCTCAGCTTAGCAACGCAGCACCACTTTACTCCTTGTCAGGTGTCATGAAATCAGCAGTGATGCTTATCTCTGAGACGCCGTCAAGCTTGCCAAGCTTAGACATTGCACAGCTGTCATTGCTCTCATCTTACTGATGTGTCAGCGCCACATCACATACAGCTCAAGCTAAAGCAAGCAAGAGAAACAATAACAAAGTTTACGCTTTTCAGTGATCATATCGGCAGCCTCATAAGGCGGCAGCCCAGAGCTATGACCAAAGGCCATAGCCCAAAGGGGAAAGAAAAACCCCAAACCTCAAAGCAACCAACAGGACAAGCTCTGATCTGAAGGTGCCACAACACACCTGATCAACTCTGGTCTCTGTTGCATCTGACTGGGCCTCCTTAAAGACGTACCCAAAGGTGGGCAGCTGCCGATACTGCACAACCTCCGTGATCCATCGCACTGGCTGCAAAGACTTGGCGGCTCGGCTCTCTTCCTCACTGGCAAGCAGGTATCGCAGCGCTGTCACAGTCTCTTTTGACCAGCCTTGACTGGTCAGCTTTGCCTGCACACAGCAAACATTGCCTTCAGGAAGCTGTGAACTTTTATGGGGAAAGGCCTTAGCCTTGGCAGGAATGAAAGTTTATGGGGCAGGGCCTTAGCCTTAGCAGGAATGTAAATTAGGGCTTCACCCTTAGCAGAAATGTAACTCTATGCCGGCAACCACTGGGGTATGCCATGTACACAAGGCCAATCACGGCTGAGTTGAAAGCTGTGAACTCTGTTTTGCAACCACTGCCAATGAACAGAGACTATTTGGCAAAGCAATAACACCCAGCAACAGCGTCCTACATCATGTTCCAGAAAACAGCAATACTGATGCAGTTTGCCCTTCTGCATGTGCAAGGTTTGTGAGCACCTGTGAGAGAGCAGTTTTCAAAGCTGGACTGGCATGCACATCTTGCAGCTGCTCCTCATTTGGCTGATCAATTACATTCTCCTCTATAAAGCTCAGGATGTTGGCTGTGTATTCGTCATGGGCATTGTCCACATCTACAAAGCCATAGTGCTGCAGCAGAACCTCATTTGATGCTGTAGCATAAGCCGCCGTCACCTAAAAAATCAAGCAAGCGCTTTCAGAAGTTGCTTTGTGAGATGGTCTGCAATAGGCGCAATTTTGCCAGTTTTGTGCTCGATATTTGGCAACAGGTCTCATTTTATTCCAATGCAAGTCTCAACTGCTGAGTTCTGGCTTTGCAGCAGCTGTAAAAAGTTCAGCCATAGGCCCACACGACTGGGGTTGAATCATGCTTTTGCTGACCTATCATTCTGTGGCCAGTCATTTTTGAACAAAACCCTAGCTCAACCTCAACTGTGTGAGCCTGAAGCCAGAGTCTGCACAGCCAATGCAGAGCCATTCCTGTATGGCCATGACACCATCTGATATTCTGCTCAAAGATATTTGCAGGACTAACAAGCCACTGTCATTGCAAGACCACTTTGATATGCGTAGTCATGACCTAGCTGTCAGTATACCACATGCATGTGATGCCAGCTCAAAAGCTGAGCACAGTCCCAACAGGCACTCATTGTATGCGCAAAGCTGCAGAGATGCTGTGTGCATTACCTCATCTCAATATCAAGTCCAGAAAATGAGTTGGAGGAACAATGCAGGGATACAAGAAAGAACATTCGATTAAAACAAAGCAAGATCCTGCGGCATGAATGCATCATAGCAGCACTGCTTCTGCTCAAGTGTAGCACAGGCCAGGACTGCACTAAGTCAACAGACAATGCGCATGCCACATCAGTGCATGTGCTGCATATGCTGCACATGCTCCTTTATCACAGCTCATGCATGAGCATACAGCTGCAATAGCTTGTCCACGTGACAACAGCTCGTGGATAAACAGTCACATGCATGCACGGCTTCTGACAGGACAAACCTCTTGAAAGGCTTGTGCACCATCTGGTCCAATGATTGCTTCCACAATAGTTCCTCCACCTCCAGGCTGCAAATGGCCCTGCGCACACACTCAGGGCAGCTAAATGCAGATTCCTACTGGAGCTAGCCTGATCTGACACTTGTCAGTACATCAGGCTTCAGCCTCAGATGAAGCGCAAGCAACTAGTCAACTCGTGCACGTGAAGTACAGGACGCCAAAGCTATGCATCATACACTACCGTGTTGTTGCACTGCAGCTTATCTGACACTACCTCGCTACACTATTATTGCTCTGCACGTGTCTCATCATTGGTGTCTGAACACTACGGTGGAGATTTACGACCTTGCGTTGACACTGTACTAAGCATTTGATAGACGCAGGACAGGGGCTGGCAACACAATAACACCATGGAGTGGCGATCAGCTGCAGCATTGTGAGATATGCACATTACAGAAGCAGACGGCTTCCATAGTTACAAGTATACCGTCTGACATCCACGCTTAACACATCATAAGTCCACCATTAGTCCACCAACGGCAACACAACCATAGCAACAGCTGTTGTGCAATTGCAGCAGCATGCAGATGTTTTGTGTGCAGCAGGAACGATATCCAACATGTGCATTGCAAAGATAGTTGTATCCAGGGACTATTGCTTGTTGTGTTTGCAGTAGATGTTGATAGATGTACACAACTGATCTGAGCTGATTAGCTTGAAAGACAGAAAGCTCACCAGACTGGATGAGTTGTGGTTGATGGAGTCTATGACTGGGAGCAAGGCTAAGTCCATGTTGCCTACATGTTGCGTCCCAAACAAGATGGCTCCTATGCACATGAAGGTCACTGACCGGGCAATGGAGATAATCTGCGTTGACACAAGGCCAGTCAAATAGTAATGATAGTCATCCAGTAGTGCGTGTTCTGTTCTGGTTGATAGCGTTGACTACCTGGCATGTGACATGAACACAAAGTCATACATCACAGCCAAGGCAAGTCTCAAGTCTGTCAAATGTACAGGGGGATACAGAGCAGGTCCTGCTAGAATCCCACTTGCAGGAGTAGCACAGACATGGTATACATTTGCAGAGAAATGCTAGCTTGCCCGCTTGGTGGCTTGCCACTGCCTGAAAAAGGGGATCCTCAACACTACATTGGCCATGAACGCTGCGATGCCGATACTCTTTGGGCTCAGCCAGCCTGCAAAAGCACAAGACAAGCTTGACATTGGCGTGCAGAAATGATGAACATTCGTGCTGTGTTGTTTGTTCTGCAAGGACCTCTCAATTTGCTGCTGGTGCAAAGCAGAAGGAGATAGAGCTGTGGCAAGATAACAAAGCTGTGCAGGCAAAATAGATGCGTCTTGACAAGACTCCTGCTCTGATTTGGCAGAAAAAACAGTGCAGCCAATCAAGCAAGACAGCAATCCCTAGACCAGAGCCCAGATCATCACATTCAGAGATGACAGCGTTGACGTCATGACCTGATGATGCATGCAGATCCGTACTTGTGCAACATGCACAGTGTGTGCGCCGGAAGCTTGGTTGTATTGTCTGATTGCTCATGAGTTGCATGAGCCAATGAGCAGCGCTACACTACACACAATGCAGGCATATGCGCTACGCATGACTGAGATGTGTTGCAAACAGTTGTAATCTGAGCTTTTGACCATGCAGCTGAGGAGTTGTGCACATGACCGTAACTCAGCCACTGCAGGGTGTTTGTGTACCAAGCAAACCCTGAACTGACATAGCACGCATCAACGTACGGCTGATAGGGGCACTGCCATAAATCTCTTCTTGTTTATTACCTTCTGGCGTTGAGATTGCAAAGGCTCTGCTGCGCACAATATCAGATGCCCAAACCAAGTCCTCAACCGTGCTGTTCAGCTCCGTGACTAAGCCAGATGACTCAAGCTTCCAGAACAACTCCCGGATGTCATCTAGCTGCTGTTTGGCCTGCATATCCTGTGATGCTCAATCCCATTTGATGATTCACGAAAACTCACATGCATGGACACAGCATGCAGCTGGCAATCAGTAGACATATATGTAGATCATCCGCAACATGTGCTACTGCAGCACTGACCTCACTAGTGTCAATTTGATCAGAGTGCTGACAAGACATTGCAGCAGCTGGTTGATTGCCGCACAGGAAACTGCCTCAGATGGCCAGACTGCAGCATCTGCAAGCTGGCATGCTGCAGAATCAACCAGTCAAACCCTTAAACTGGCGCTACTGAATGTCACTGCAAGGCGCTTAAGCAAGGCGCATAAGCAAGGCGCATAAGCAAGGCATCAAGATCAATTGCTTCATCATCCGCAGAATCAGCTGTTCCAGCTGAATGACTGACATCAGCCTAAGCACTTGACACCTGGTACAGCCTCACTGGGTATACATATATGAAGGATCATGAATGCCTGAGAGGCCTTGTACAATGTGAAGTGGCAGGTTCATTCTGACACACCTCTTGCAGAAACTGCTGCTCAGGTTCTGTGGCGCCATACTGCAGCTCGTGAAGCTCAGTGTCACTCCAGTGTACCAAGCTGTCAACATGCTGCGGGAGAGTTTGGAGGTATGGGTACCATGCTGAGTCTCTGCCCTTCTTAGTTTCTGCCAGGAAGAGGAGTGCTAGCTGAAAGTTCCTGCAGGACTGTGCTTGGTCAGAAGGCACAGGCATACTTGTATTTGATAACCTTGTAGGTGAGATAAAGTTGGGAGCAGAGAGAAAGCTAGCTATTGTTGGTATTGCTGCAGACCTGCTTACAACAAAGCCTCAAAGCTTGCACAGCAGAGTGGGAAAAACAAGGAAGCTCATCAGAGCAATACTTTGCACAGTAATGCGCAAGATGAATGCAAAATGCAAGGAAGGTACAGCAAGCAACAGGTCAAAGCAACGTTGTCTCACAGACGGATTTTTGCTCAGCCTAGCCTCGACCAGTGCATAGTAGCCAAAGGATCATACTTGATTGAGCTGCTCCACACATCTTCTGGGATCAGATGAGGAATCGGGCAACTCTGTGAAGGGGAGACGCTCAGGGCCAAGCTCCTAGGAAGACTGACGATGACTGAGCCACCGGGAATGTCGGTGGTTGCCGTAAGGCCTCGGATGGCAAGCGTGTTGTCTGTCTGAAGCTTATCGCACTGAGCTCCGTGAGCTGCGGCCCAACTCAGCAACTCGGGCACTGCGTCGCACTGAGCAGCACCTGCTGGGCACTCTTCTGCACATATGAAATTGACGATCGAGCATGCACGACCAGCAGACTCCTCAATACGGCAAAAGCTGCACCGTTGCTCGTCGATATCGTACCTGCCGTCTGGAGTTGAGCCTTGACGATCGTCAGGAACACTGAGATCAGGATGCTCGAACTCGTTCGACGGTTGCACATGAGAACAGAAATCTTTCAGCCGTCCGGATGTGTCGGGGTCAAGGACCACACAGAGGCTGCGCCAGACAGGTGCAATGCTGGTTGAGGTGCCGTAGTCGCCGTAACGCTCAAGCTGTCAGTCATAGCCAGACCCTTTTCAACTTCCAAACCTCTTCAATGCGCTCCTTCATTGCCCATGTCTGCAAGTTTGTTCAGACTGATAAGACGTGATATACATTTAGTACTGGTGTCTTTCGGATAGGTTACTAGTAGGCCTGGCACATCTGTACAACCTAGTTGGTTGGCTGAAGATGTAAAAACCTCCTTTCTCCTATGTGATACAAAGTAGTGTAGCAAAATACCTACATGCTCTTGCTGCCTCCATGGGTTGCATATGTAAACAAATGTCAGCATATTGACTGATCAACGGGACAGGGCTCACCAGCAAATGAGCTCCAGAGGCAGCTTGGTGCTACCGTAGTACCTAATTAGTGCCTGCCAGACACGCCTCAACAGCACTTGCAGCACCAAGAATTTTGAGCCTGGCAGTCGCAGCGGACCTGGCAGCAAGCAGACCTCGATGCATTTTCTCGTCCAGCCCACTGCAACTTGCCGGAGAATGTTGTTGAGCCACTCAAGCACTAGTGCAAAGGTAAGCCAGTCCAACTGCATGCCGGGTTGAAGGAAAGCATACACTCTGCATTGGACAAGCATGAGCTACACTCCTAGATGGAGCACTATATTCCACTCCTAGATGGAGCGCTATACATATGGATCATGCACGTCAACTCTCAAACACTTGAGCAAACCCAGAAGTATTGTTGTTGCCTGTGCAGTAGGTCATGCAATCCCGTCCTCAGATATAGCAAATTTGGCATACTCAGGGGAGTAAGTGTAATTAGGGGGACAAGCTAGCAGCTAGTTAGTTGGGCAGTGACTTGCCATTGCTATGGTAAGCATGCACTTACATGGCAACAGTAAGCAACCTAAAGCAGCTTGCTACCACCCTTGGTCATCCATGCCAACATATGGTGTATAGAGGACATGACTGCAGAGTCTCCTGATACATTTGCGTCATGCTGCAACTTGCAAGGTGCAGTAACTGTCAGCAGCACTGTTCAGCATTGATAACTACATTGTAGTGCTTATCTTCAGGTCACCTTGATGCAGATGCGCCTATTTGCTGGTTGTTCCAGACATTTGCAGGCTGAGTGCTCGTTAGACTCCTCATATTGTTGAAGTACATTAGTAGTGTCACCTACAACCTTGTCAAGCAGGCGTAACAGGCATAAGTTGCTTTTCCTGGACAGCAGTCATAGTTCCATCTGGTACTGTGATTGCTGGTATGCTCAACGCGTGCATGCAACCTATCGGACCCAGCTATAGGCACTCCGCCTGATCCAAAACTTGCAGGTCCAGGAAGACTGTCTGACGAGTCGTGACACAATGTGTGCCCCAGTGGCCTGGATTCGAAGGCAACGAGCATCGTGACGTGAAATCTTAAATCAATATGGGTGTCAAGGCTTGCGCGATATGCAACTTTGCTGAGCTCCGAGACCACTGATGAGTCATATAGCCAAAGCTTGTAAATCTCTCACGAACAAGTCAGTGGGCTACCTGCGATCTTGGCACGACACTAGCAAGGAACTTGATATCATTCCTGTGAACCTTACGCTTGCAGGTTGACAGGCGGCGCCTCTTTCAGGAGAGAAACTTGTATGATCTATCTTAAAGAAACAACTACTGATCAATATGCAGGACGTTCCACGGCTCAGAACTCCTAAAGGTGTGCACATTGCCTGCAAATGTCTTGACCAGCTTGATCAGGAACTGAATAATCTGGTACTTTGCAGCTCGTTTCAGTGCCAGGTCACGGCTGGTTGTGGACGGCAGGGAAGACAGTGCATACCTCTTGAGTCCTGCGACGGTAACTGATGTGCTTTTGAGGAATACTTATTGGATTTGAGGACCTGTGTGTATGATGACTTCTCTGACCCATCTAAATTTGTTCCTTGAAGGCTGGTACTGCCAAGCAGCCTGACAAACATGACAGGAAGGAGGACACATTCCAGATTCCTGCTCACCAGCAGGACTCCTGGCAGCATCTACAGCCATCAGTCATGGCTCCATATGAAACATCTGCCACCTCAGCTCCAAGAGAAATCCTTGTTCAAAGGTACATGCTGCTTTGTTCATACGATTGCTTGCACCCCCTCAACAACCGGCCAAGCATCAGAACACAAAGCATCACACCTTCTGTAGCGTAATCAAGCACCAAAAATCTTGCTGCCAAATGCAGAAAGCGGAAGCTGTATGCAATGCAAGACGTTGAGGAGCTCCTTGCCAAAGAGGGGCTTGACCGCGGTCAGCCATTCACAGGCTCTGAGCAACACCTGGACGGCATGCTTCCCCTGGCAATCTTTGATGACACAGAATACGAGTCAAGAGACCCTCAAGGCTGGGTGTGCAAAGAGCCTGGAGCTCCGGCAGCTCCTGGCAGGGTGGCCATGCCTTCAGATGATGGCAGCTACACATTCCAAGACTGTACAGTGCTGGACTACAATGAGCAGAAGAACACGTACCTTGTGCAGCTAATGGTGCCAGGATACGGTTCAGGTTCAGCACTAATCCTCTCCCAATACTGTTGCAAATTGCATCAGATGCCTGTGGTGAATGAGATCAAAGCATGCACGTCCTTGGCATCATAGCTGATGCTGCACAAGTGGATGTTGCCTGCTTAGCCTCCGCAGAAGGACGTGCTGCATGACAGAGAGTCCTTGCAGTGAAACTACTGTGGACCAGCTTGCCTCTCATGCTGCAGTCTCATGCTGCAGGTACAGCTGATATACCAATACAGGACTGGGTGCCCCGGATCAGGCTGTGTTTCCTGTCTGAGGATCCTGCTTTGTATGCAAAGAGGGTGGCTGTTGCGCACCAGAGCCGCATTGAGGCAGTGAAGGCCATGCGGTACCATCTGTGTGTAGACAGCATGCCAGCTGATGACATGCACTCCTTGTCAGTGGAGCAGATCAACCGAGTCTTGACCCTGGCTCTGAACTCCAAGTTCCTCAGGGTAAACCATGCTGCCTGCTGCAACAGTAGCATGTTGCCTTGGTGGCTTCAGACACATTGCCAGTGCAGCTCACATGTACACATGCAATGTCCTGCAGGCATCAAGGAAGTGTGTTAGCTCATCTGCCTTCAAATGCAACAGTGGCCAAGCATATTTGCACTGCATGTGACGATTGGGTGATCCCTGCTGTTCATGCTGGTCTGAGTATGACACAAGGCTCGAAGCCTTGCGCAACAGCCGGCTGTAAGGGCTCTTCCACTCCAGTGTATGCATGCTGCAGGAGAGGCTGTCTGAGACCCATCCCTTGGTAAACGAAGCCATCACTGACTACGCCAGAGCCATGAACAAGATTACCTTTGACCATGCAATCAAGACCAGATCCTCAGGGGTGTCAGGCCTAGCCATGGTTCCCTTGGACAGCTCAACCCATCAGAAGTCGGAAGCACGGCAGGTGTCTAGCGCTTCTCCTGCGTCGTTCCTTGCATTGATGGTCACACATTGCAAGTAAAAGCTTCCAATATGCACTGGTAGCGGAGCTTGTCCACTGCAACAACATGTTCCTGGAAGGCTTGCAACTTCAGGAGCAATGCTTTCACAGCCATGTAAATGCAGCATGCGTTTGAGACTGTCACGTCCTTGGCTCTGGGCTTGACATCATGCTTTGGGGGCAACCTGTCCAGAAACTGCTGTTGCAGGTGCCCCACTGTGCAAGTGTAGCTGTACCTGCCTACAGCTTCCCTGAGAAGTTTTCAAGCTTCAGCTTCCTCAGCCTGCTCACCAAGGCTGAAGTCATTGCTGCCCTGGTGAAGGTCCGTGCTGAATGCAACAAGGTAAACTTCCTTCTTGTCATCCGTGTCACAATCAGTACATGCACTGCATGCAAAGAGCGCCTCTTATGCTCATTGCACCAGTCAAATCACTAGCTGAAGGGCAACAAAGCGAGCCAGTCTCTGCACCTCAAGCACATGTTCTTGCATGCCTAGCCAGACAAAAATCAAATTTCAACTGGCTTGGCAATGGCATTACAGCTTCAAGCAGTCAGTCACAGTGGCTGAGTGTGAGTGCAAATGGGTGCCGGCCTGCAGATTGGGAAGATGAGTCTGTTCAATGCATGGTACACCAAAAGTACTGCCATTGAGGAGTTTGAGATAGCACAGAACCAGACTTTAGATCAGGCTGGCAATGGTCTCAGGGACAACTGGGTGACAGCTGTGCAGCTTGCCTTCAAATCCTCCTTCAAGGATGTTGGTAAGGGCCGCTGGGCAGATCTTGCCAGTGACTGCATCTTGAGCACAGTAAGGCAGCAATCTAAACCAGCTCCTATCAGCAGCTAAACTGTTGTCTGTGCAATCAACGCTGTCTGTGCAATGCAAATGTCCAACGCTTGTTTTTACACTGCACTCTTGCGGATTCAAGTGCAGTGGTATCGGCTCCTTGAGTGCAAGCAAAGCTGCATATGATGGGACTGATTGATTAATATGATATGTTGCTCTTGTGCAGGCAAAGGCTGGTACAACCTGAACGAGAGCAACTATGAGACGTACTGCTTCAGCAAAATGAAGTCTCTTCTGGTTGTGACTCATTTCATGATGGAAGACACTCTGCGCAGCCTTGTCCTGGACAACCACTCCAAATACGTGGCATTTGTCAATGCTGCCTGTGGCGCAAAGGTGATAATGCTTGCATTGCGCGTGCCAAACAGCATTCGACTGCATTCAGAGTTGTTGTTCATGAAGAAAGCAGCTCATGCTTTCAGCACAATGGCATGACCACAGAGCATGACATATGTCTCCTCCATACTCATATTGGCTGTTGAAGCACCAAAGCAATAATTTTAACAGACGTATCTGTGCAGTCTGTGAATGCACAGAAATGTGCTGCGTTGAGCTGGTGGCATTTGTAACAGCTGACAATGGCATCAATTCATCCAAATCCTGACAATTGTGACGGATGTGTGCAGGTGACAGTCATGGACACCAGCAATTGTAATCGCTGACAATGGCCTCCATTCATCCAAATCCTGACAGTTGCAACAAATGTGTGCAGGTGACAGTCATGGACACCAGCAATGTGCAGATAGTGTACCCTGCTGCCACAACAGCTTCCACTCAGAAGCCTCCACTGCTGGGACTGGAGCTGCAAGTGTCAGAGGGGACTAAGATCACCTGCAAAACAGACCTAGACAGCATTGTGCCTCGTATGTTGGCTCTGTTTGACAAGGCTATCACTGTTACCCAGGTGTGTTGGAGATGCCCAGCAGTGCCTTGACACCAGTGCACAAACGGCCACAAAGCACGACTGCACTGATGTGTCTTCATAAAGCAGCTCAAGCTTGCTTGAGCCTTTGTCTGGGTCTGCCTCCCTGCTAGGGCAATGGTTAGCATGCATACCAAGTACGTCATGCAGATCACAAACCTAAAGGGATCCTGGCAGTCCTGACGCACACTCACCGGGTCCTGAAGGCTTTGTCAAGCAGAGATGTGTTGCAAAAGGGATGCTGCATCGTAGTGCTGAGCTTCAAAGCCCCTTCCAGACATATCTGGCTG
>JAABUO010004983.1_pt1 | contig 15590 bp, 24 predicted proteins | sample 5559291 | NCBI WGS metagenome assembly JAABUO01 (sample SAMN10711878, study PRJNA513372) | rock metagenome | isolation source: Antarctica rocks | place: Antarctica: Victoria Land, Finger Mt sud
CTGCAACCTGTATGTTGCCTCCTCCTTCTTCCCAGCAGCAGGAGTGACTTCCATCGCCAGACTGACGCTGCAGCTTCGGATCTCAGGCACAACGGTGGCCACCTCTGCCACCACTTCCATCAATCTCCACGCTGCGCCCCTGCATGCAACGCCCAGCAAGGTCACCATGCTGGTCACTGTACCATACAGGAATCTGCATCGTGGTGAGATACTTTACCTTTATGCGCTGTTTTTGCGCGTTGTGCTGATGCTTTCTTACACCCTGGTGATATGATTTGAGTCCTGGTGAGATGATTCACCTTGACATACTAATTTACACAGTCAACAAAAACTGAACATTGCAGGGGCCAATGAACAAATTAAATATTGATTGTGTCTACATAATCTGGGAAACATCACTGTATGGTTGATCCGGGTCAAAATCAGTGTCAGCTTTGTTGTTATCCTTAACGTATGATCTGTCCACATATATCAGCTATGTAAGTGGCAATACGTCCTGTCATTGTGATTCACTTTCATACATCGTATTGTGCTTGCAGGTGAGAGCTTCACTGTTCAGGTGGCAGCATACAGCCCCAATGCATCAGTGGCAAATTGGTTCCTGCCTCTGTACTATGATCCCTCGGTGCTGGCCTTCAGCAGCTACACACTTGGCAGCTTGTGGGACACGCCTTATGTCAACCAGCAAGCCTCTACGCTGACAGCATCTGGCTCATCGAAGTTTGAGTAAGCAGCTGCATTTGGCTCGACTGTGCTGTTCAACCTGTGATGTGATGCTTGCAACTGTGCTTGCTCCCTTTTGGGAGCAGTTATGTATGTGCTGCTTGGATTGTGCAAGGAGATTACAGCTGCAGTTCTGCAATCTATTGATACCAGGTTCAGCACTTTTCTCAAAACTTGCAAGGCTCAGTCTCTCAAGATCCCTGCCCCTGTGTCATAGCAAAGCTCACACTGACTGCAAGCACGTCATTGTGCTCAACCTCTGCCTCTGAACCTTCAGGTATCTGGCGTTCAACTGCCCAGCGCGTCTCTCTGGTACAGCTAACACAGCTGCAGCTCAAGGCACCAGCGTCTGGCTGCTCAATGTTGCTTTCACTGTCCAGTCCACGCTCACAGGAGGAGCAGCTTACTCAAATGTGCTGTTTGTTGGCGCCAGTACCACATACCCCAGTGCCAACAACCTGGTGCTGACCTCAGATTCAAGCACTGGTGTCAATATCGCCAAGCAGTTTGTAGCCCAGGTTGGCTCAACATTGCCCGTGCATACTACATACTAAGACGAACTGTCAGGCTTGCAGCCACTTTTGTACTGTTGTGACACCCTGTACATGTGAACCGCTGAGCCATTGATGTGAGCTGTCTAAGCAAAGGGTCAGGTCATGACTTACAGTACCTCAATGCAATGCAAATGCTTGAGCATACCTGAGCTGACCAGCGTTTGTCAGAGAACAGGTCAAGACATGGCAACACCAGCTTGGACGCATGCCCAGCAGAATGGCACGTATGCTCAGTGTCTGTCCAAGTGCAGGTGCGAGACAGGCAAGGAGGCAGCCAGACTCTGGCTCAGCTGCATGTTGCGGCTCCAGCCACGCAGGGCTTGCTGGCCATTGCAGACTCCTCAGAGCTCTTCAACACAGCTCCCATCACAGGCGTGAAAGTCACTGCACTGCTGCAGGCTTTCCTGTGAGTCTCATGCAGTCCACATATTGCATACTCTACATCCTTGCAAGTGAGGTTACAGCATGCAACACAGCCAGTAGCAGCATGCACAATGTGCAGCTTCACGATGATGAACCCGCATGCAGGTTTCCCTGGTGCAATGCATGTGAGACTGTTGTGACTGTATTGTGTGCTTGGTGTGTTGACACTGCATATTTACACTGTTAGCTTGGCTGTGCAATATTTGTACAGCTGCATTGCTGTGGACTCACAAGGTTTCCCCAGCCCCAATCACGTCTGCACCCCTCTTGATCAGACCAGACTGTAGGCATGCACGTTATAACCACATCAGTCAATGAAGTGTCTGTTGCACCCGGGATACAGGACTAGTCTTTTGCGACAGGCTAACCATGAAGCTAGCTACGCTGTGCATGCTGTGCTGTTCTCTAGTAGTGCCTTCCTCTCTTGTTGTCAGGTTGGACACATCATATCCATGTGCATTTTTCATGCAATGAACTAGGCATGTGTAATTGATTAAGCCACATAAGCATGTATGCTTTGCAGAGTGAGGAATTGGCACTTGGACAGCCTTGATGGAGTGAATGCTGCCACATCAAACATCATCTCAGGCTCAGGCTTTTCTTGTGGGTCAGGATTGACTGGGATTTTGTCAGTAGTTGGGTCCACTACAGGGACAGGTTGCACGGTACAGGTGACAAAACCGACACTGCCGGCAGCTCAACGGCCTCTGTCACCCTCACCTTTGGGAGTGTGTCTGCAGTGGTAGGTCACAGCGCGTTTTTATGGAATCCCTGGCAGCTTACATGCTTGCATCAGCATGTTGTGGGCGCCAGCGCAATATGCCTGCTAGATCCACTGGAACAAGTGTCAACTGCAGGCTGTTTGCAATGCATGCACAGCTGCAGTATCCTTCCCGTTTCTGACTCAGACAGGCCATTTATACTCATGTCAGCTCAGGACCCAGATGAGCAAACGCTCTGCCTTTAGATAGCATAAAGCAAATCATTATGAGAACATATCACCATTGCTGCCACATAGACTGCTGTGTCACCCACTTTGAGAAGCAGTTCCAGCAGGATTGTGTGTACGAGTCTTGTATCTTGCTGTCATTGTCATGTGGGTTGTGCAGGTCAACATGCTGATATGGTTCCCAGCCAACTTGGCAGTCACTGTGGATGATCCAGTCCTGAACCTGATCATCCCCTCGGCCAGCCTCAGCCAAGTGAGCAGCAGCTGCACCACCCCGCTGTACCAGAGGAGCGCTGTGTACGCCACATGTGACTTTGTTGGCGGAGGCACGTCTATCACTGGGGTGGACGTCACCACCCTTGTCACCTTCACCTCCTCTTCTGCTTTGGTTGCAGTCATCAACAACTACATTCAGGTTTGTGGTTCTGGTTGCAACATTGCTTTGGTGCTTTTCTACTTAGCATAGGTGTGATGCAATCTGTTGCTCAAATGCACTGGAAGAACTTGTGCAGAAGCAAATGTGATGATTGGCAGCAGACATCAGTTGTTCTGCTTTGGGGTCTACCTCATAGTCATGTTCTGGCTCTTGCAACAGTGCTGAGTAAGGCTCACCACCGTCTCTCCTCATGCCAGCTGTGTTGCCGTTTGAAAGATACATGACAAGGCAGATGTGTGCATGATACAATGCAGAACTGATCTGTACACAGCTCAACGGTAAGATGATACAGGGCAGAGATGGTTCAGGTCAACATGCCGTCACCTCCGTCCACTTCCCACCACCATCACGCCTTCAAACCACGGCCACCCTTTAGCAGTCTTGCGTCTGGACTTCCACAAGCTGTCTGTGTGCAGTTGACTGAGCTATGCACTCAATCATGCTCCATGCTTTCTGTGTTGTGCATAGGCTGACGGGCTGATGAGCACCAACAAAACAGCTCAGCTTGCAAGCGCTGAGAGTCACTACCAGCAATCACATTGAGCACAGCAGGCACTGCTGCAAGCTGCACCTTTGATGTGCTGATAAGAATGCACAGCAAGATGTACACCACCTGCAGGCTAATTGGCTGTGTTCCGCAGGGTGTCAATGCTGGAGTGAACATTCCAGTCTCCATTCAACAGGCGGGATCAATGACAGCCAGCACCACAGTGAGTGTGATGGCCACCTACGTGTGCCTGACCAAGATCAGCCTGGTGGCTTACACAGGGGCTGCATGGCTCAGCCCCCCTGCCTCAATCAGCCCCATTGCCTCTGTCACCGCACAGCTGCAGCCCTTGCAGGTGCATTCCGCTGGACACTTTCAAATAGCTGCATCAGTGATGGCTGCAATGCACAGGATATAATTCTGCTGCATGAGTGTCAAGTAAGACATGCATCAGAATGTTAGGTTGTAGTCAAAACAGGACCTCTTGTCAGGCACTACTCAGGACTGTACACACCTGACCCTAAGGGAAGACACATTTGAACTGAATGAAGCAATGAATGTTGCAGCATGTAGGCAAAGGCCAAACAAATGAATGCATGTTGCAGCATCAGCCCAAACGTCAAACAAGCCTATTGGTTTTGCGAACTGGCAGGTTGGCTCGCAGAGCACACCATGCAGAGCATAGCCAGTCACCTTTGCAAGGGGAACACATGCAGATAGACTGTGAAGCTACACATCCACCATTACACTTCTGCCCAGCACACTGCTTATGCCAGACCAGGTTGTCCATGCTACAAGCAGTTGCCCTTGAATGCCATGGCAGATGAGCTTTTGCTTTGTCTGCAGGACTTCTCACTCGAGACAAGTTCTGCAGCTGTCAGAGCGTATGCCTCCTACAGTGATGGCTTCATGAATGATGTGACAGAGCTGCCAGGCCTGAACATCACGTCTTTAGCTCCTCTGTACCTCAGTGTCGACGACAATCTTGGAAACATCACAGTAAGCCGTCTTACATGTCTGCTTGCCTTGATAGACATACCCTGAGCTTGGATGTTGAGACTTGTGCAGCATTATGCATCCTATCTGTGACTGGCCAAGTCCTCAAGTGTCTTCAAGTATCACTGGCTGGTGCGACAAGCTTGAGAAACACATCCAGCCAGTGAAAAACAGTCTGCATGTCACACAGCCGAATGGTGTCCTTGAAAGCATGCAGCCGCCACGCAACACACCTGTTTCATGCATGCTTACCTGTCACATGACTATATTCTGACAATGACCATTGTACTGAGTGCAGGCAGGAGTGACAGCGTCGTATGGCAATGCCAGCTACTGTGGGAATGGGCTGAACGCATCCTTGGCAGTCTGCTCAGTGCCCATTGGTACCGGCAATGGGCCGATCAATATCACACTGCCCACGCCCACCGCCATCCTGGGCTTCACTGCCACTCCCGCCTACATTGCTCCGTGAGCATGCCTGCTACCAATATGCCACGCTTTCTCACCGAGAGCTGACAGCCTTGTGCAGTGTGCAGACTGTCAGGGCCGATGTTCCGCTGTTGCCTTGCTCTTGCATGCTCTTCTGACCTGTGACGATGTGAATCTGTACATGTGTTGATGCTGTTGCCTGCCTGCTTTATTCCAATGCCCAGGATAAGATTATGCCTGCACAGCTTGTGCCAGGTTGCTACATTGCGTCCGCAAGACAGCACCCAGTCTGGAAGGGGTTGATACTCCAGAGGCTTTCAAACACAGATGGCAAACAGTGACACCAGATGTTCTCATCAACATTCTTGTCTTGCAAATCTTGCTGTTTTTGTCTGCCTGATCCTGTAAACATTGCTCAGCCAATCCGCATTCAAAAGCCCACTGCATATGTCAATTGCCGCTGTCAAGTTTTGCTGCTGGGTTTCCCAGCATGCCTTCAGGCAGGCTGCTACCTTGTCAGCTTGTTCGTCATCTGAGATGCTCAGATGCGATGTGCTTCTTGCAGAGCGGGGGATCCTGCCACTTATGCTCCCTTATCAGTTGCCACTACCTCCACTCTGAATGTCACACTGAGCTTCTCTGACGGCACTGTCAAAGACTTCAGCTCTGACAGCCGTACCGTCTTCACATTTGTGCCTGTGTGATGCACCAAGAGAACACATGCACAATGGTGCTTTGTTATTTTGTCTAATCCTGGGGCTTCACATGCGGCTATGACTGTAGGTCACCATGCACTGCGCATGTTTCTGCTAACGCTTGCAACCCCAAGCACCAGATGCAAACTCTCTTGCTGCCTGCTTGAAGTACCATGCCTTTCTGGTGGTTGCAAGTCTTGTGTATGTTGCTGACCAAACCTTGGCCAGGTGCAGTATGTGCATGGCTTCTGATGCAGCATGACTCCTCATCGGAGCTGTACTAACCCACATCAGTGTTTCACCCTGCAGAGTGCGACAGTTTGTGCCTTCACTCAGACTGCTGGTCAGCCGACCACCGTCACTGTTGCTGCCGGCACCTCCAACTCAGCAAGTCATGTGTGCCGCATCCAAGTCACCTTCCCTGTCTTTGGCAACGCGGCTCTGACTCTGGACACCACTGTGAATGCTGTGCTGATGAAGAGCGTGGTGCTCAGTGCGCAGACCTATGACTCCATCAGCACCCCAGCAAGTACAACTAGTACTGAGCCTGGCCCATTGCAGCCAATCAATTGCAACACAACAGACTATGAGCAGGTGGGTTGCCTTGTATTGCTTGTTACTTTTGGGCAGGTAGTCAGCAGAAAGCTGCTGCTTGGACTCTTGCATGCAACACAGCATTTCAATTTGCCTTCAGCATGCAGCAATGATGCAGTCACCAGGGACCTGATCTTGTTGCAAAAGTGCAGCTTGTGTTGACAGTGAACAGCCAAGCCCTGCAGGTTTTGCAGCATACAAATCAGTCAAGTGCTCATGCTTGGGTTGCGTCAATTGCCTGCATTTGCGCAAGCCTTGTAATCCTGACTCACTCTGAAACCCAACATGCGCACAGTATGGTCATGCTGTGCCCACCTCTTTCACAAAAGGAATTTGTGCTCATGTCAGAACAGGGAAAGAAACATTGCAAAATCCATGTTCTATACAAGGTTGACAGAACAAACTCTTGGTAATGCAGGCGACTATATGGGTGCTGGGTGTGCTCAACAATGCCAGCACGCTGTATGACCTCACCACGGTAAGCTGTCACCCATCTGGCTTTTGAGCACCAAGCATGTCAGTGCATGTTGCTACATCAGTACTACCATTGTCACGCCTGTGAACATCTAGTGCCTGGTGTGTGTGTGTTGATTTGTTAGTCTCCCTGAACCCCCCAAGAATATAGAATTCAGATTGTCTGACCAGTTGATTGAGTTTGCCACAAGCACAACAGATTGCCAGGTTGGCGTCAAGCAGCTGTTCAGTAGGCTATGCACAGTGTTGCTCTTGCCAAGCAGCTGTATCTTGTCGTCAGCCACATGGCCTGACACGCCAGAACAAACCCTCGTCAGCTTGATCTAATGTGTCGCATACACAGACTCTGCATGTCTTGTTCTCAGCACACACCATAGTCATCCACAGTACACACTTTCATGCGCAAATGTGGAATGCCAGCAAGGGGTACTTCCAGCTTAAAGGTGATGTGTCAACTCTTTTCCAGCTTAGATGTGATGTGGGGACTGTCCACATCATGCACTATGACCTTGTAGAATTCATGATGACTTTTGCACTGACTTGCACCTGCTCTCAGGCTGCCAGCAGGGTCCTCAGCACTACACCACTCACCACCGCCAAGCTGATTGCCAATCTAGGCAACACCACTCTGCTGAACCGGCTGCGTCCTCTAGCAGCCGGCACTGCCACCATTGCTGGCTCATTTGGCGGCCTCAGTGCCACCCCTCTGGCCATCACTATTGGCAGCACTCCTGTGACTGTATCCACTGTGACACTTTCTGCAAACTGGTGTACCAGCAACAGCACAGATGTGCAGTGCGGTGTGACGTTTGCCGGGCTGCCTGGGGCAACCAATGTGCTCCAGGTGATTTGGCTTTGACTCTGCATGGCTTGCAGTCTGTACGCTTGCATGTGCATGATATCGATGCCATGTGACACAGATGTGACAAGGCATGCAGTGCAGTGCATGATGCAGTCAGAGCTGCAGGCTTTCTCGAAATCAGAGCATGGTGGGTAGCAGAATAAGCCTGGTGATGTTATGCTGTGCATTTGCTTGTAGGTGGTCATGGTCATGAGTGATGGCTACACATATACTATTGCTGGGGAGACCCTGGGATCAGCTCGGCAGCCCCTGGACGTTATTTACATCCCAGGGATCTTGGCCTTTACAGCCTCCCCAGTGAGTTATCTTAGCTGTTGCAAGCGTTTGCTTGCCATGAATACAGAAGAGCTTATGCTGAGAGATCCTGTGTGATTGCTATGTGATGGATGCCTGTCTCTTGTGTGTTTGAAGTTGCATGAGGGGGGTTTTTGCACAAATGCTGTGATGCAGGATTGCCATGTGAAAGCTTCTAAGTCAAGTATCATATTTCAAGTACGCTTCTGGTTTCACTGCAGTGGTTCTCCTGTTAAGACACACTGAACAAGCTTTTCTGCAGCTGGGGCACAAATTAGCATGCTGTCTTCTGCATATGTTGCCATAGGTGTTGTGACAAATGATTCATTTCCAAATTGGTATTGCCATGCCCTCCAATCAATTAAACTTGAACTGCCCTTGTATTCACCTTTGCCCATGTCATTGTGTCATTGCAGACTGCCAGCATTTGAATCACTCCTATGCCCATGTGCCTCTGCTGGCTTTCACACAGCAGTCACACAACCTGACCGCATCAACCCTTTCAGTTGTACATAAACCATTTATCCGTGCATTCGTGAGGCAGCTTTGCAAAACCCACAAAACTTTGGGTCTGTTTGACCGGTTTGGTCACAACATGTATGTGCCTGCAGATTGGCAGCGTCTCCGTTGGCAGCTATGGTGATGTTACTCTCCTGATCAACTCCCCTTCTGTCATCACCCTCACAGCAACTCCTCTGTCCGGATGTGGTACCAGCAGCGCTGTCTCGGGCAGCACAGCCGTGTACGCCAACCTCAACCCTGTGGAGCTAGATGTGGATGTTGGTGAGGCGTTTGGGCTGCAGGTTCAGAGCCAGACTGCTGAAACCGCCACTCCTGGAACACTGGCAGTTGGGAGCACCTTTGACATGGACATCAGAGTGAACTCCACCTCAAGCCCACTGATAGCATATGAGGTGAGCCTGTGTGCTCTGCCATTGTCCAGCACGCCTGGACCCAAGTGACTTGCTTCAGCCCTTCAAACTTCACAGTGGAACCGGTGGAAATTCAACATACATTGCTTGGTTGACATGTGCATTGTGCTACTCAAGGGCATCACAACCAGCGCTACACCTCAATGGTGCTGCCAGTTGGCCCCAAAAACCCAGCATTGTGCTGCTCTGTCTTTGTACATGATGCTGTACAGCATTTTGTGCTGCCCCAAAATGGGATTCCTGTAAGAGATGCCAATCCTGCAGGCACTCCGCCCCTAAAGGATACTGTCATTAGCCAGCAGCCAGTTTCACCTCCAGTGTTGTCTGGACTCGCATCTTGACTGCCATCACCTGCTGACTGCACCTCTGTTCTGCAGCTGCGAGTGAACTACCCATCAGCCATCCTGTCAGTGGCCAGCGAGTCAGACTGCACGGCAGGCGCAGACTGGCCCGCCACCAGCCTCACCTTTGTGTGCAATGCCCGAGGCAACGCCACCAGCGTGCTGATGAACAGCATCCTGCAGCCTGCCTTCAGCTCACAGCAGGGAGGGAACATCAGCGTGGCCAGCATCACCTTCACTGCCATTGCTGCTGGCACAGGGACTCTGAGTGTGGACATCCTGGGTATGGCTCAGCAAGGGGGAGGCTCAGTGTCTGGGGTCTCTGCTGTTGCAGCGGCTGGCACGGTAAGCCTTTCATGCAAGCCTACCCCGTGGCTGAATTCGCGGAGTCTGTGATGTGAACATGGCCATCCTACTTCCTCATCTACAGCAACGCATGCCGTGTCAAAACTGCTAGAATGCAACTGTTGTCGGCAGATATGCATCACAAGCACAACAAGAAGACAGAAGGTACCTGTCAGTGGCATCAAAGATTGTGAGTGAGTTACAGAATATTGTCTGTCTTGAACACTGCAGCAGCGCTGTCAGCTGCAGAGGCACTGGCACTTGCATACTGTCTTGGTTCAGACCCTTGCTCACTGGTCAAGCAGCTATGCCAATATGTTGTGTCGCATACACACATTCTCTCCTGCTGCATTGTCTGAACCATGCTTTTGCCCACATGCGTTGGCCAGGTTCTACAGCTGCTATCATCAGACTGTGAGAAATGCTGCACAAGCGCCATGCCATACAGCCATTCATATTACATCCTGCCATGCTCTTCAACTGTTAGACAGCAAGCTAAGATGCAGACCCTTCTCCGCCATACAAGGTAGCTCATCGATGTGAAGTATGCATGCTGTGTTGCAGATCACAGTGTCTCTAGCAGCAACAGGGCGCAGGCACCTGCTGCGCAAAGATTTCGGCATGCAGCCTGTCAAAGTCATTCCCGCCACGCCATTTCCAGTCCAGCCTGCCTTTGACACCAAATCCAGGAGAGGGAAGGCCACCCAGATGAGGGATGAGATGGCTTGGTGGCGGGAAACTAGTTTGGCGAGGCGGGAGCTAGCCACGTCAGCATGTTCGCCAGAAGAGTCAGCAGCTGTGTATGGTGACATCAATTTCGACTGTCAGTTCACCTTTGTACAGGTGACGTGTCACGCTGGCTGCTGACTCACTTGGTACCATGGAGCATGACATCAAAGCATGCATAGCAAGATGGCATGTGATGTGCTGTCTTGCGCACATTGCATGCTAGAGACATACAAGATTGTGGTTTTAAACCGGCAGACGTGTGCTAACAAATGATGCCATGACCTGCCCCTTAGTTGTGCCCTAAGACAGTCTCACAGACTCTTCTTGGCTAGCTTTGCTGCTTTGCAGCAGACTTTTGTGGCCACTAGTGGTGCCCTAAGATAGTCTTACAGACTCTTCTTGGCTAGCTTTGCTGCTTTGCAGCAGACTTTTGTGCAAGACTATGCAAGCGTTGTTGCTGAAGGTCAATGCCAAACTCAGCCTGACAATGATAGCAAGCTTGTGAGGCTGGCATGCATTCCTGCATTGGCAGATGATCACCTTGCATTGCAACACCTGTTTTGATACGCAGTAGAAAGCACTGCTGCCAATTTAAATGTAAAGCTCAGCTCTGCATCTTGGTCCTCATGGCCTGCATTGGGGAACCGTCAGGGCCCTAGGCCAACAGCATTGTAAACTCATACCAGTGGTATGCATGATGACCTTGCCTTTGTCCCCTTCCCCTGTACCAGTCTTTTGTGGGATGTCACTGCCTTTGCCCATGTCTCATGCTGCTGACAGCCCTCAAGAACACAATATGAGATGGTCATTTGGCGCTGCCAAGTGTCGGATCACACTACAACTGTTGCAGGATGTGGTGTTACTGGACACCCTGAGAGGATACTGGGACAGCAGCGATGTGGCGCTCTACTACAACTACTTAGTGGCCCACACTGCCACCACTCCTCCCACCGGCACATCTTTGCCTCTGCCGCACCAGAGGCAGGAGTTGGACCCTGCCTACAAGTCAGTTGCCTGACCCCCTGTCCTTGTGACTGCTCTGCCTTGTGTGTTGCTGCTTGTTTGCTGGCATCAAAGCAGTTGTTTGTGATTTTTCCACCCCTTGTGTGTTTGCATGGCAGCTAGTTGGCAGCTGCCGTTCCCTCTGCAAATGAGTAATGCTATTGGTCATAACCCATTGTGCGGTACGGTCGCAGTAGACTCATCTTACCTGACCTGCATGACATGGTTGGCCGCAAATGCATAACATGCATGGGCAGCCAGCTGCATAGGCAATGCGGTCATCTATCGTTCAATATAGTTAGGATGTAGTCCTGGGTCTAATACTGTTGCTGACACTTAAAGCTGTATGGAGGTGCCTGGCACAGTTGACAGGCTCTTTCAGACCTACCTGCATGATGATGCTGCAGGTACTATTCGACGTTGCAGGCCAGCAATGGGTACTTCATAGCTAGGCCAGACAACACGACTGCCACCAATCTGGCCAATGTGGCGGGGCAGGCCTATCAGGCACAGCCAGGCAGCTCTGAAGACAAGGCTTTGTACCAGGTGAGTGATCACTGCTGCCGAGGTCAGCATACCTCAACCTGCAGGCTCTTCCTTAACCAATGCCACAAGGCATAATATCTATTTTCTCCTGTCACTGCCGCTATCAACATCTCTTGGCAATGTACAGTTGTAATGAATGCATAGGCCTCCAAATGCCATGTATGCCAAGTCCTGACGTGGACTCTACAGAAATTCTGCACAATGACCAAGCCAAAGCCAGTGTGCCAAGTACAGCAGACCTGCAAGACTTGACCTAGTTTGACAACATGTACTGTGAGGCGCTGACCTGAACAGCTGTTGCCGTCTGGTCCCTGTATGCTGTGTCCAGACAAGCACTCGCATGTGCTGCACATTGAGCAGTGCACGCAAGCATGTCAGGCTGGACACACACATCTCAGCATGGGCATCCAAGACTGAGCCCACAACAAGGACTACCCACACTCCTTAGCATGTCAGGCAACAAATGCCCAAGACTGCACCTCAGCAAGGCCCAGCTGGGTGTTTGAGCTTGGCTTCTTTGCTTGCAGCTGATCAGCGCAGGCCTGACGTGGTTTCTGGATGGCGTGTACATCAGCCTGCCCACCACAGCGGCTGAGAGCCTGAACATCACAGTGCGCCTGAGGGATACCACCAGCACTCTTCTCACCACCGGCAACTACACCCAGGTTCAGGTGGGCTTATGCTGCCTTACACACCTGGCTCTGCATGACATGAGCCTTTCCCCACCTGGGCTGTTGTTGTGCAAGCAATGAGTGTAAACACAGCTGCATGTGGCAGGCGTGTGTGTGTGTGTGTGTGTGTGTGTGTGTGTGTGTGTGTGTGTGTGTGTGTGTGTGTGTGTGTGTGTGTGTGTGTGTGTGTGTGTGTGAGTGAGTAAGAGAGAGAGTAACTGTACTAGTCCAAGTATTTAATCCATTGATGATGTTAGGGCAAAGGCTCTACAGAGCTTCCAGACAGCAACTTGCCAAGGACACATGCCATTTCAAACAATCACCCACATCAAAAGAGCAGCAGCAGAGTGCTGCTGCCCATCTCCATGTTTTTGACATTGACTCATGTACAGGTGGAGCTGTTGTCCGGTATGGGACTTGGGTTTCAGGACACCAATGGTAGCGCAGGCTCAGGTACCCTCACCAGCAGTGGCACATACCTCACCACCGCCAACTTCACTGGCAATGGCAGCTTTGAGGCGGTGGTGCTCCCCAGCCTGACAAACACCACTGGTTGTGGGTCCTACAGCAACCCACTGATTGAGCTAGCAGTGCTGGTGACCAGCTTGGATGCCACGGTGCGCTGCTGCTCATGTTGTGCTTCCTTGTCTCGTGCTGTGCTTGGTGATCTCATGCTGTGCTTGCTTGTCTCATGCTGTGCTTGCTTGTTTCACGCTGTGCTTGCTTGTCTCATGCACATGCATGTAAGGCATTTGTGTCTTTTGTTAGGACAGACAAAGTGTCCAGGGATGCATGGAGTGCTTGCTGTAGCTGTCTGGCTGCCCTTTGCTGTTTGGTTTTGGCCTGCCATTGGGAGGTGCAATGGAAGGATGTCTTTAAGTGCTGCCAACTTTTCTAGGTGTCTACTGTAGACTTAACCATATTCTATATGTGTGGATTGTTCATTAGCGTATTGTACAATTGTTGTCCTTCTGGCACACTACATGGTCATGTAGTGCACAACATATTGTGCCCACAACACTTTGCTTGCTCTCTTCACAAAATGCTCTCTGAGGACGTTTACTTTATATGTGTCATGGCTTCCCACACAATCACACACCCTACCAGCTGCATCTTGCAGGCTCCATGCATCACCATGGCAGCTTTGTGCTTCTGGCTGTCAGGCAACTCACTACAACATTGTACCGTCAACAACTGTGTTGATGAGAGCATGGTATATACAGGGTCTGGTGCAGAACCAGTCTTTCTATCCATACTATGGATCAGCCCAGAAGCTTGTGTATGAAGCTGACGCAGTGTCTAGCAACATCTACTCATCCACTTTCACGCCTTACACCAGCTTCACGCTGACAGACACCTACCCCCCTGCCTTCATGCCGGGCTACCCCACGGCGGTCAACATCAATGACACCACGTTCACACTGGCAGCAGCCTTCAATGAGGCAGCCACTGTCAACTATGTTGTCATGCCTGCAGCCTTGGTAAGTAGATGTGACATATGTACATTTTACCCTAGCCTCCAACCGCATTTTGTCCCCTTGCTCCATGGTGTTGCTGCATTTGATGCTGCGCTGTGTTTCATCCAGTCTTGGTTGCAAGGATACCATTTTGCCTGATCCATGTCTTATTGTTATCAGTGATGCTGTCACCAGAACAAGCACAGAAATGCAAGCAGTGTGCTCTGAGGCGAAGACAACAGTCTCAAGTGGCTGCTGCAGGTTGATGCTGTGAACAACCCGCCAACTGTTGCCAATGTGGTGGCGGGCAGTGGGCCTTCAGCAGCCACAGCCAGCGCACCTTCCCCAGCTGCAGTCAGTGCACTGTCCACAGTCACCTCCACCGTCACCACCTCTGGCAGCTTCCTCACCACAGCTGGGCTCAATGGAAGTGTTATTGTGCTTGGCCTCACACCGGCCACCAACTACACGGTGAGCTTGCACATGTGCTTCAGCAGTGCCTGGCACCTCCTTGTCCCCAGGCTCTATGACATTTGCAGCCAGTTGCTTGTTGATTGAAGCTCATGTTGGCAAGTATGGGCAACACACACATGAGGTTCATCATGGTGAAGATTACCATATTGCATACTGCTTTCAATTTTGTGATCATGTGCCATGCATTGTTGCTGAAGATCAGCATGTGAAATGGTGTTTGACGCTGCACCTGTGTTGACCTGACCTCACTGGTTTGCTTCTTGCTTATGCCACAACCTACAGAATATCTCATGACAAACTCCAGCCATTAATAAGAATGATTGTCGGTCTCATGACTGCCTGTGTCTCAGTCTGCAAGCAACACTCTACCACTGGTGCAATGCTGTCAGTGGAATGCAAATGCAGGTATTCATGGTGGCAGAGGATGCAAGCGGGAACGTGCAGCCAGCAGTGAGTGTCTTGCAAGGCATAGTGACTCCCAACACCAAGCCTCCCACTTTCACCTTTCTCAACTTCACAGCGCCGACAGTGGATCAGAGCACTGGCCTGTTTGCCATCAACATGACAGTCAACACCAGTGTTGTAGGGGAGATCTTCTACAGCATCTATAGGTAGGGGAATGTCAGCAACCTGTCAGCTGTGCTCTGGCATCTGGCAATGCCATTGCTACATTTTGTGACCAAGGTGACATGCATGCATTAGCTATTGCCAGAGCCACATGCAGCCAGGCTTCAGTGCACCAAGCCATTCAAACAGCACTTCAGCACCCATCTGAGCAGGACACACCTGTTGACAGCTTTCCTCATAGACAACTGCCGCTGAGCAATCCTCTTGCTGCAACTGAGCAGGTTCTCACCTACCATGCAGGGATTATGGCAGTGCCACGATCAGTCCATGTGCCATCTCTGGTGATCCTCCAGTGGCCACAATCACTAATGGGACCACGCTTCCTGCCACCAACTGCGCCTGCACGGGTGCCGGGCAGTGTGCCGCAGTGAATGCCGCCAATTTCAGCACTGATGCTACAGGCCAGGGCTCCGCCACACTGAATGGCACCCTCTCAGCGCTGCCCTTTGGCGGCCTGACCAATCAGACCTGCTTCAATGCGACCAGCCTGGGCACTGCCACTGATACCTACAGGGTACGCACATGGCTCATGGACAGACAAATTGCCACA
>JAABUO010004984.1_pt1 | contig 15589 bp, 26 predicted proteins | sample 5559291 | NCBI WGS metagenome assembly JAABUO01 (sample SAMN10711878, study PRJNA513372) | rock metagenome | isolation source: Antarctica rocks | place: Antarctica: Victoria Land, Finger Mt sud
ACCGCCAGGTCGCGCCCGGTGCGCAGCTGGCCATCCACCTGCCACCGCCGCTGCGCGTGTCAGCTCGCGTCCGCACCAGCTGCTCGCCGCTGCAGGTGCACCCAAACACCACCCAACACTATGGCGATGCTAAATCTTGCCTTATGCTTCTGAAGAATCACTCAAAACAGACAACAAACATTACTTGTACACCTGTGCACACCTGACGCTGAGAACGCAGGCAGGCTGCAGATGCGTTTCAGCCTGCAGATAGTGGCCTTTGGAGTCCATCTGCCGGACCGCGCAAGCATGGTGGCGCGGCCTCACTGGCTGGCCATGGGCGCAGCTTCCCGCCCTCAAACGCCCAAGACGCGCCCCGCGCCTGCACGGTCGCGCGGCCGCGCAGGTCGTTGGCGACCAGCGTCTGGTGCGTCTCGGCCAGGCCCAGCTCCCAGGGCAGGCCCGCGCTCTTGATGCTGGACCACTTGGCCGCGCCGGTGCCGCCGTCGTGGCCGCTGATCAGCACGTGGTCTGCGTGGCCCTTGACCACGCCGGCCGCCACGACGCCCACGCCGTTCTCGGACACCAGCTTCACCGACACGCGCGCGCCTGCGCGCCTGGCGCGCCCGGCTCAGCGGGCTGCCGGCCAGGGTTAGGGTTAGGGTTCGTCATGCTGGCCACGCCCGGCGCATGCCGCTTTGTCCTGAACCACCTGGGCGGCTGCGCGGCCACGCGCGCCCGCGTGCGCCGGGCCCGGCCCCGGCCGCAACAGGAGGCAGCGTTCTTGGCGCATTAGGCGGGGCTGAGGCAGGGGCGGCAGCCAAGCGGCCTGGCAGGTGTCAGCGACGAAGATCCCATGTCGCTAGGGTAGGTCACAGACAGGCGGCGAGCAGATGACGCATGCGCTGTCACACTCGCGCGGCACGCCGAGGACCATTGCTGCTGGGACGCGTCAAGATAATGGCAGCGCCGGGCGGGCGGCGATGCGCACTGGGGTTGGCAGACTTCAGGTCGTAGATGAGCTGCGCCAGGTCCTCGATGGAGTAGATGTCGTGGTGCGGCGGCGGCGAGATGAGGCCCACGCCAGGCGTAGAGTTGCGCGTGCGCTGCGGCGCGCGCGCGTTCACGTCAGCCGGTCACACCATGGCACCCGCCTGCCGGTCTGGCTCAGGGAGGCGGGCTGCGCCGGGTGCGTGCTTGCAAGGTTATGGCAGCAACAGCCCACGAGCCCCCTGCTCTATCCCACTCAGTCCTAATATGTGCTCGAATGCACTGACCACCAAGAGTCCCCGTGGGTAGCAGCGCCCGCCCGCATGCAGGGTAAGGTGAAGCCCTACACCTCCCTGCCCTAACCCCAATCCCGCGCGGCGCCCGGGCCGCACCGCGATGTCGCCCTGCACCTTGCCGCCGGGCAGCTCGCCGCCCTCGCCGGGCTTGGCGCCCTGCGCGATCTTGATCTGCAGCTCGTCCGCGTTGGTGAGGTAGTTGGCGGTCACGCCGAAGCGGCCGCTCGCGATCTGCTTGATCGAGCTGCGCTGCTGGTTGGCCGAGCCGTCTGGGTTGGGCACCAGGCGGCGCGGGTTCTCGCCGCCCTCGCCCGTGTTGGACTTGCCGCCGATGCTGTTCATGGCCTGCCGGCCGCACGCGCGTGCTCGCTGCAGCCGAGAGGTGCGGACCGACCTGAGGCTTGCCGGCCTTGCCCCTGGTGAGGCGCCGCCGCGACAGAGACTTGAACAATGTGCGGGTTACCAGGACAGCAAACTCCCAAGCCACGCAACCAGGGCCAGAAGGTAGAAACTTGGCTGGTCCCAATGACAGAGCAGCCACCGGACACTCCCAAGCATGCACAGGACAGGGGCGGACCTCGGCCAGGGTCGTGTGCGCCTCCAGCGAGATGGAGCCGTACGACATCGCGCCCGTGCAGAAGCGCTTCACGATGTCGGCCGCCGCCTCCACCTGCGCGCTCGCAGCCCTCAGAGACGTCGGGGCACTCGCGCATCCATGCCCTCGGCATACCACTGCCAGTGCCGCACGGCTCATGCGTTCCGTGCATGCGCGTGCACACCATGCATAGCAGCAGGCACAGCTAACCTCCCTATACGAACACGGCGTGTACCTGCTTAAAACTGCAAGCATTTCCTGCATCCCGCGACCGAGCAGCGATGTGCAGCCTGGCGCTCGCCCGCGCGTTGCCCACACATGCCCTAGGCACGCGGGGGGCCATGCGCAGGCGGCGGCCGGGCGCGCGCCTCCTCAAGCGGCACGGGCGTCTCGGCGGCCTTGAAGCGCAGCATGCCGCGCAGGTTGATCTGCCGGTTGAGCTCCTGCGTCAGGCGGCTGTACTCCGCATACGCGGCGCGGCTGCCGCGCCAGGTCACCAGGCATTAGTAAACCCTGTACCCTAGGGCCTGGAGCAGCGCAGCAGCAATTCACACAAAAAGGCGCGTCGACGATGAACGCGCTCGCAGGTGGCGCCGCGCTGCCAGCAGGACGACATCGCATGCCAGCAGCATCGTCTGGGCAAGTACGCAGGCGTCGCCGCCGGCTCTCGGCCGGTGGGGCCGAAGAGTGCGCCACGCGCCTGTTGGTAGCGGCGGCCTCCTGCAGCTTGGAGATGACGTTGGGGTCGTTCAGGTGCGCCTCAGTCTGCCCCGCCTTGATCGGCGAGCGGTACATGTAGTCGCCGGGGTTGGGCAGCGCGCGCGCGTCCGCGCTGTCCTCCGGCAGCGCCGCGCCTGGACAGTCGCTGCCCACTCAACCCTGCCCTAAACCTACTCTCCACCATGCACTGTAAAAACACCTGCACCGCGCCCAGGCGCGCATGCGCCCACCGCGGCCCAGCAGCCAAGCGACCCGCAGGATGAGCAACGGCCCATCGCGGCCCCGCTCTGCAAGCGCGCGTGCAGCGTTGTGCGGCGCGCCTGAGTAGGCGGCGCCGTGCATTGCGAGCGCGTCGGCGGCCAGCGTGGGGAAGCTGACGCCGGCCACGCGCGAGGGCGTGCCCACGAACGCAGCGCGCACGACGTCCGGGTGCAGGCCGAGCGCCTCGAAGATCTGGGCACCCTTGTACGACTGCAGCGTGCTGATGCCCATCTTGGCCATGACCTTGAGCAGGCCCGCATTGACCGCCTGCGCGCGCGGGGCTAGGTAGGTTTAGGGTCTGCCGGCCTCCGCGTGAGCGCGCCGGAGCTGGCGCGCGGCCGAGCAGGCAGGCAGGCGGGCGCGGCGCGGCCGCTCGCGCGAGCGAACCCTCCGGGCGTCCAGCAGAGGCACGCCGCAGAAATGCATCCGGTGCAGCCAGACAGGACTATCTCTTGCCAGTTGGCACTGGTAGGGGAGGCTCATGGCTGACGGGTACCCTTACCCCCAAGCGTCGCAGCACGGTGCGCTGCATTGATACAGGCGTGTACATTACGCCTCTGCCGGCACCCTCGATGCCCGTCACGATATCCCGACACGCGCATGCGCTGGGGCTGGGGCGCGCGCCTTGATGTACTTGGACGCCAGCACGTCGTCGGTCTCGCTGGCGGCCAGCTTACCCTCGGACCGCAGCGCGCCCAGCGCCTCGAACGCCAGCCAGGGGCACACCGCGTCCGCGCCGTAGCCGACCAGCGTGCAGAAGTGGTGCACCTCGCGCGCCTCGGCCGTCTCCACCAGCAGGCCCACGCGCGTGCGCGCCTGCGCCCGCGCGCGCCTCAGAACCCCGCTCGCCGGACCCTATGGTCGAACCCTGCCCAGCGCGGCATCGCGGCAGGCGCGAAGGCACGCGTGCGCGCCGCGCCCGTCAGCGACGGCGTCCTGCCAGCCCCTTGATGCAGGGCTCATCCAAAGCCTGTCAAAGACCACACAGCACACCGCGCACGCGCGCCTCGCGCCCGCGGCGCGGGCGGGCAGCGCACCTGGGTGGCGACCAGGTGGTGGTGCACGCGGCCCGTCGCCAGCAGCGGCGAGATGGCTACGCGCTCCGGGCCTGCCGCCGGGGCGGCCGCGTCAGTCGTCCGGTCGCCCCATACACACCGTTCTCGCCTCTCAACACACATACAAACCCCAACTGCTGTAAACATCTAAACCTCCACTCGCATGCCGCCGATGCCGCCGGCGTCCGGTCCCTCCTCACCCAGTGCTCGCTTGACATGATGTGACTGTGCAGGGCATGCATGGAGGCCTGCTCGCAAAGACAACGGCGGGTGCAAGGCCCCGCTCCCTGCTCGCAGGCCAGCGGCGCGGCGCCGCACCCGCCGCGCGGTCGGACAACACCAGCAGCGCAACGCCGTCCTCGATGGCCGCGCTGGCCTCGCTGCAGATGCGGTCCAGCGCGGCCTCCAGGCCGGCCGCGCCCTCGGCCGCGGGCCAGGTCGCGTCCAGCACGGCGGAGCGCCAGCCGCGGTAGTCCATGCGCTTGAGCGCGGCCAGCTCCGCCGGCCGCAGCACCGGCTGCTCCAGCTCCAGCCTGCGCGGGCGCGGCCGCCGCGTTTGCCAGACTGCCTCCAGCAGCGTGTGCTCCCCATGACCATGTGAATGTTGGTATGACGGGCTTTAGACATTTTGGAGACCCAAGCAATCCCATGAAGTCACCCTGCGCGGGGCCGATGCACGGCCTCCGGGCGGGACGAACAACTAGCAGTGACTGCAACACCAAGCAAATCACTCAGACTTCGCTTGAACAGAGCGCGCGCGGGGCGCCGCGGCGCCGCCGCGCGGCGCCGCGGCTGCGGCGGCGGGGGGCGCGCGCGCCTGTGCGCCTGCGCGGGCAGGCCGATGTCGGTGATGTCGCCCTCGGGCCCGACCATGCAGCGCGTGGACGTGACCACCTTCTCGCGCAGCGGGTCCAGCGGCGGGTTGGTCACCTGCGCGCCACGCGTATGAGCCCCACGCTAACCCTGACCACGGCCATCAATGCACTCCGTACGTATCAGCCTTTTGCACCGCCATGCAAGTGTCACTGCATGGCAGCTTGACGAGCCAGCCAGCCGTCTGTGCAGCCTTCCGAGTCGAAAGTGCCCGCAAGGCGTCTGGGGCTGGGCTTTGGTCGTCCGCTTGGCCAAGTCACCCACTCGCCTCGGGGTGCACACTGGAGCAGTGAGCTGCGGCAGCGACAAAGCGAGCGCTGCCTGCTTCAGTGAGTGAGGCGGGGCCGCGCCTGCGCGAAAATCTGCTTGAAGTACTCGGGCAGCAGCTTGGGCCGCGCGCTCATGCACGCCAGCGGCGCGTCGTTGCCCATGGAGCCCAGCGGCTCATTGGCCGTGCGCGCCATCGGCACCATCAGCAGCTCCAGCGTCTCCGAGGTGTAACCGGCCGCCTGCGCACATGACAGGGTTAGGGGTAGGGTGTAGGGTAGTGAACTAGGTCAAGATCGACGGCGCAGGCGCGGTGCTGCAGGCACGCCGCTGCGAGTGCGCTTCTGCGGCTCCTGGCGCGCTGGACAAAGCTCAGGTGGACCTCGCGAGCCAGATGCGAGCGCCGTTCTTTGAAGTACAAACAGGCCTTGCGCGCTCGCACGCTCCCGAACGTCGACAAGCCGGCCAGCGACACCCAGCGCCAGTATGTCCGCCGCCAGCCGCACATCAGTCCAGAAGCAAATAGCTGACGCACAGCCACGCCGCAGCCTACGCGCCATCCTGGACAGCACCCACCTGCACGTGTGGGGCGGTGCTGCGCGGGGCGCACCTTGAGAGGCTGCAGCAGCCGCTGCACGCCCGCGCCCTCGCTGGCCGCGCCCGCGCCCGCGCCGTTCGCGGCGTGCGCCGAGGCGCCGTTGCTGCTGCCGGACGCGCCGTTGGCGCTCGCGCCGCCGGGCGGCGCGGCGGCCGCCGGGCCGACGGAGGCCACGACGTCGTTAAGCGTGAACGCCTGCTCGGCCAGCCACTGGCCGTACGGGCGCATCGTCGTGTAGCGCTCCTTCATCTGTGCGCGGGGGCGCCCTCGCTGACATCGCAGTTTAGTCATGCGCACTCATGTGCAGCCGTGCACGGGTCAGAGAAAGGCACTGCATGAGAACTGGCTCAGAGCCAGCTCCTCGCTCGAGCACGCGTCGCCAGGCCCGCAGAGCTCAGCGCCCGCGCCGCACCGGCGCCGCCTCCGACCTCTCGCCACGCACGGCTGCCGTCAAGCTCCCGGCTCGGCTGTCCCACCTCGGGACACCAGCTACTCATTACAGTACCGCGGCGCACTCGCACTCACGGCGCTGACCGGCATACACCCCACCGTCACCGTAAAACAGCATCGCCCGTCTTGCAGCTCTGCGGCGCGTGCGGGTGGCCGGCGCGCGGGCGGGCGCACGCCTCCTGGTCGCGCACGACGCGCCGCGCCTCGAAGTCGACCAGGAAGATGTTGCCGGGCATCAGGCGGCCCTTGGTCTCCACGTCCGCGTCCGGCACGTCGACCACGCCCACCTCACTGGCCATGATCTGCGCAGCCGTGCGCCATTGGCTGCGCACGTCTGCGGGAAGCGGCCATGCCTTGACATGTCGGCTGTACCATGCAAGGCGGACATGTCAAGGCCTTGCATGATACAAAACATCACTGCAAGGCTGTACCATGCATGACAAAGCTGAGAATGATGCGTAGCCTGTTGGGCAGGCAACGTGAGGTGACAGCGCACAACAACAGAGTCTGCCTGCCGTTTGACCCGGGAAAGACACAGGCAGCAAGAACAAACCCAGTGCCGAGCATGTCTCTGACAGCGCCCCGGCCGCGGGCCCGCCGCGCCGCACCACGCGGCCGGACTTTGTGATGTGGTAGCGCCCCGGCCGCAGGCCATTGCGGTCCAGCGTGGCGCCGATGAAGCGGCCGTCCGTGAAGGCGACCAGCGCGGGGCCATCCCACGGCTCCATCAGCGCGCTGGTGAACCTGTAGAAGTCCCGTTTGGCCTGCGCGCCATTGAAGTGCGCACTCAGTGCATGCGAGGCTGCAGGCATGGCACAGACTACCCACACACTTCCATCCCACACGAAGGGCACGTTCACCCAAGAAAACCCAAAAAATGAGAATCATGTGAAAGCCCGTGCTGCATTTCTGGCTGTCGATGAAAGCATACCAGTCAGAGGGTGTTAACACACATGCAGGGCGGGGCGGGCGGCGTGCGCGGGCGCGCCTGCGGCATGAGCGGGTCATTCTGCCAGGCCTCCGGGATGAGCATCATCATGGCCTCGGGCAGGTCGCGCCCCGAGCGCACGAGCAGCTCGAGCACGGTGTCGAACGAGCCGCTGTCCGACTGCCACTCGGGCACCACGGGCAGCAGCTTCGCCAGCACGGCCGGCGCCAGGCCCAGGCCCGCGCACTTCATCAGGCCCTGCCGCGCCTTCATCCAGTTCTTGTTGCCGCGCAGCGTGTTGATCTCGCCTGCGCGCCGCGGCGCCGGCGCGTCAGCCACGACAGGGTTGGGGTAGGATTAGGGTAGGATTACCCTACCTGGGGTAGGATTGACCCTAACGATCAGCTGCTGTGCGCGCGCGGGCCGGCCCCCGCTGCCGAGCATCGTACAGGCGTGTGGCGCACATGCACTCCTGCGGAAATGCTTGCAGCGGGCTCTTAAGAGCCCAAGGCGGGCATGCAGGGTGGACGGGCGCGGCGCGGCCCTCAGCCCCGAAAGATGATAGCATGAGGATCATCACGGAGGGTACCAACCAGAGTCCCGTCAGCATTTGTTGTGACATCTGACTGTCATCACCAGGCCGCGCCGCGCCCGCCACCCGATCTCGCAACATGGCGTGCCGCCCGCAAGGCTGCGCGCGCGCACCGTTGTGGCCCAGCATGCGCATCGGCTGCGCGCGGTCCCAGGACGGGAACGTGTTGGTGGAGAAGCGCGAGTGCACCAGGCACATGTACGACGTGAAGTCGGGCGCCTGCAGGTCGCGGAAGTAAGAGGGCACCTGCGCGCCGCGCGCTGTCGAGGTTAGGGTCTTGTCACCTAATCTCTGTTTGAGTCATCTCTGAATACACTTTCAGCCTGCTTGGGCCTGCACGGCAGGCGCTGCCGAGCGCGTAAACAGCCGCATGCGCCCGATCCTGGCAGCCCCGCACGCCTCCAGACTCCGCTGCCAGCAAGAGCATCCGCCCAGAGCAGCACAGGCTCGTGGGTAAACACGTCGCCAGCGGCGGCCAGCAGGGCAGCCTGAGGCCCCAAACCTGCGATGGCATGAGCTGGCCCTTGTACACAATGGTCTGCGAGGACAGGGACGCAATGTACGCGTGCCGGTGGTTGTATTCCTTCCGCATCAGCTCGCTCTCGATCAGCTTGCGCAGCACGTAGAACTGCGCGCCCAACCCCCCTCGTCAGGGGGCCGCTGACCCGCGACCAAGGCACAGTTGCAGCACGACACTTCTTTGCACGGCCGTGCTTGCCTCCTTACCTTCAGGCGACAACATGGTTTGTCTGCAGCTCAGGGATGCCAGCGTTCCCGAGCCGTCTGCAGGGCTTCGCGGAGCTGCGCAGCGTGCTAAAGTTGGGCGTGTGGGACAGAAGCGGCGCCGCCGTGATACTGTTCAAGACCCCGAGAGGTGCGGCAGGGGCGCCGGGCGGCCGCGCGCCTGCGCGTCCGGGTCGGGCGAGCTGGTGACAGGCGCGCGGCTGCGCGCCAGGAAGCACTGCTCGATCTGCGGCTCGGTCGCCTTGGCGGACTCGCCGAGGCCCTCGTCGCACGTGGGCACCCGCCGCCAGGCCAGCACGTCGTGCCCCAGCTGCCCGGCCACCCTGCGGCGCGTGTGTGTAAGCATGGGCGCCCAGAGCCGGAGCAGATAGCTTGCCTTGCCATTGGCACCATACACTCTCTGGTGCGTCTGTCGCCTGCTGCTGCGCAGGCGCCTTCTGCCGAAGCGCGGCTTACCTCAATAAAGCGCATGCCGCTGCTGCAACCCGTCTGCCGGACACTTGAAGGGAGTGTATGGGGCTTGCAGGCAGGCCTCGTGGTGATGCCTCATGCCCTGTCCTCAGCTCTGGGTTGTGCTGACATGCTGCTGCCTCTCAAGCAAAGGGCAGGTATCGATGCCACCGGCCGCTGAAAGGCGCGCTCTAACCCTGGACTGAGCAAGGACTGTCAGGGCTCAGGTCTGCGCGCTCAGGTCTGCGCGCACTTGGCAATGGTGCCCTTTGCAGAGTGGTACTGCTCAGGCTCCTTGGGCAGGAAGGCCATCATGACAGCATACTCCCCCGCCGCCGGCAGCCGCACGCCGCACGCCTCGCGCACCACGCGCTTGAAAAACTCGTGCGGGATGGCCACCATGCACCCAGCGCCGTCGCCTGTGCAGGCGCCCGCACATGCAGACGGGTCAGATACACAGTGCCACCACGCCGCAGCCCTGCTGCACAGGCACAAGCTGTGTAGCCGGACCACAAATGACTTGCCTCTCTCTCTGGGCTACAGGCCACAGGCCAGCCGACCAGACAAAACACAGCAGTGAGGCCAGACCTGTGTTGACCTCGCAGCCGCACGCGCCGCGGTGAGTCATGCGCCGCAGCGCCTCTATCGCATCCACCACGCACGCGCGCGTCGGCACCTTGTTCAGCTCCGCAACAAAGCCCACGCCGCACGCGTCCCGGTCGTCCTCCGGGTTGTACAAGCCGAGCGGCGCAGTCGGGACCAAACTGTGTGCCATGCATACGACTAGCGCGTTGCCGCGGCCGGCCTGCAGCGGCCGCCACTGCAACCTGCCACACGCACGCAGAGGCTGCGCACACACGCTCGCCTGCGCGGCGCCCGCGGCCTGGCCTCAGTCTGGCAGCCTCACATTTGCAGGCAAAGAAAACCCATCAGTCGAGCAACGGCAGCTTAGAGCGCCTGAGCGCAGGATGTCCAGCTGAGAAACACAGCAGAGCCTCCTAGTCGACGGTGCAGTGCGTCTAACGGGCTGAGGGCCGGCCGCAACGTGACATGAGCTGGGCTTTAAAAGTCGGCACAGTCGAAGCAAGGCACCACACGGCGGCGGCCTCTGCTGCTCCCCACTACCCTCTCTGGTAGTCGAGAACACCCCATGCAGCCACCTCCGGGAGCACGAGACCGCTCCAGGCAGAAAGCGCACCTTTTGCAGGCTGCGGCCCGCCAAAGCAGAGCTCCTGCACGACCAGCGGAGCGCCGCAGGCCGAGGCAGCGCCCGGGGGCACAGTCGTGGAGCGCCTGCCGCCGGCAGCGCCATCCCCCGCGCCGGCGGCGCAGCAAACATGGTCCTCCCCGTTCCCAGAAAGCCTCGCTGGCGTGTCTGGCTGCTCTCACCACTGGAACGAGATCCTGACAAGTGCTGAGATGCAACTCACACCAGGTCGTCCACCGTCCTCTTGCCCAAGAAGTGCCCTCAGGTGCTATTTGCTCAATATCTGCGCCCTACACCTATCACGTGTGCGACGGTTGCGCTGCAGTGCAGCGCCGAGGACATGCGCCGACGCTTATATCCTGCATTCCGCAGGAATTGGCGCGTCGGGAGTGGACTGCTTCTCTGACGGTGGCTCGGTGGCTCAATGAGGCTTGCGCTGGTTGTGCTGGCGCTGTGCGCGGCTTTGGCGGCGCAAACGCATGCGACCACCTCAGAGCTCACATGCGAAGGTTGGTTGCGCTCCTGCTTAGCAATGCAGTCACGCATACGCTGGCTGCGCTGTCCCGTGCTGTGCAGGTGTCAAATTTTGAAGCGAGCGCTTGCGCCCTCTGCTGCAGGCTGCCTGCAGCTGGCGGACCTACTGAAGGTGCAGCTGGCCAAGCTGGAGGCGGACCCAGAGAAAGCATCAGACTCCAACGTTCCCAATGATGAACTTGTTGGGGACGTTGGGTGCGAACATCCCTGATATTTATCTTGCAGCTTTACGGAGTTTGGCAGATAACGGAGTCTTTGCTAAGCTATAGCGTGGCGTGCGGCAGGCAGCGCAGGCGCATGTTGCACCCCCGTAGTGAACCGCAGATCTTCGCAACGCTGGATGCGCTGTGCGGCGTGGTGCGTGCTGCAGCGCACTGTCTGCCGTCACGTCTCTTGTGTTTCTCAAGCGCTGATTTTGAACTTGCGCTGGCAGGCATCTGAGCGCCTCGGTGAGGACCTGGGCTCCGCCTGCACACGGTATGGAGCACCTGCCCGTTGCACGCATGTTTGCGTATGCTTGCTGAGCGGCGTGCAAGATGTGCTGTGCGTGGCAGGGTGCTACCCGTGCACAGAGAGGCGCTGGAGGAGCGCATCTACGAGGACGGGTTCATGCACCTGCGGGAGCTCCTGTGCACTGACCTGGCCCGTGCATGTTCGGGGCACGGGCATGAGCTGTTCGACTCGGGCGAGCTGTAGTTGACACTGTTCTACAAGCTCCGCATGCCTGTTGCTCTCTGAGCACAGTGGCTCACTTCCTCGGGCCAGCGTCTGGGTGTGCTGTGCCACAACCAGCCACGTTGCGCTACAGCGTGTTACAGCCTGCACTTCTGCCTGCTTTTGCGGGTCGCTAGCTATGAAGTTTACTGGGTATAGGCATGTTGCAAACGCCGCTGTGCGCTGTGCAGTTTTGTAGACGAGCTTCTGGTATGCTGTATCCCAAGCTTCACCAGCGCCGCCAGTTACCACATGGACAACACCTGGTGGCTGTTGTCCGGGACCAGCCGTGGTTCCTGCGGCGCAGCTCTGCTGCATACTGTTCCATCAATCATGCTCGCAGCCCATATGAGAGGACGCTGCTGCGGCACGGGCGCGCGTGCCACAACCGCGGCCGTGTGCGCGCGCGCTCAGTACGTCCACAGCACCTTCTGCCGGTGGTGCTGCTGCGGCACGGGCGCGGCCACCGCGAGCGCGGCCACGCGCGCGGCGTACTCCTTCGCGGCCAGCGCGGCGGCGCGGGCCTCCTCCGCGAGCTCCGCGGCGCCCCGCTCGCCCTCGCGGCAGCGCTCGGCCGCCTGCGCGCGCACCTCAGCGCGAAAGCCGGCGTCCGCGGCCGCGCCGGCGGCCACGGCAGCCGCGTGCGCGCGGACGCCCTCGGCCTCCTCGCGATCCAATGCTGTCCGCTCCGCCAGAGCATCCTCGTGCGCCTGGCGCCTGTGCGCCGGGCGGCAGACAGGGTCGCTCGCGAGACGCCTGCCTTTGGCTCTGCCGCTGTGACTTTGCCCTCAGCTCAATAGTACGTGCAGTTTGCCGCTTGACGGGCGCCAGCAGTTGCCGCAACGTCGGCGGCGTCCGCGACCATATGAATGCCAGGCCTGCCCTGGCCGTCCTTCACCTGCACCCTCACAGTGCAACACACACAAGGATATGCACTCGGGCGCCGCCAACACGCCAGATTCGCCCGGGCCGCTGTCCCGGCCCCTGGCGCACACCGCCGCTGCGTGCGCTCCGCGATCTGGGCCAGCTGCCCGGCGGTCGCCTCCGCCTGCAGCTCCGTGCGTGCGCGGGCCCGCGCTGTGGTCTCTGCATCGCGGCGGGCCTGCGCCGCCGCTGCGGCGGCCGCGATGAGCGCGTCGCGCTCTGCCGTGTCAGCAGCCTCGCGGTGTAGCGACGCTTGCAGTTGCTGCCTGCGCGGCCCCGGACCCCGAGTCGGCGCGCTGCTGGCTATCGTGTCGGCTGCGACCTGCATGCGACCTGCATGCGCTCGCAGGCCGGCGGCGCCACAAGCACGTCAGCAGGATGCAGCTTCCAAATGTTGTACCGTTCGACATGCCCGCAGCGCTTGGGCAGCTGGCGCTCCTGCAGCAAGCAGTTGCAGGCATAACATGGTCGCAGGTCTGCGATGTGCTGTGGGGCAGGGGCGCCAGCAGCGGGCGTGCCGGCCGCCCGCGCACGCGCCTGTAATGACGCTCTACCTCGCGGCGCTCCCGCGCGCGCATGGCCTCCGCGGCGCCCTCGGCTGCCGCACGCAGCACCGCCGCGCCCACCAGCGCCGCCTCCTCCTCCCTGTCTGATCTGGCTGCGGCAGCTGCGGCCTGCTGGTTCTGCCTGAGCGCGCATGCGGAGACGGCCTTGCTATGCGCAAAGAAGGGAGCGACGTGTTGCATGGCCAATGTGAAGGTCCTGGACCGCCTTATGTCATGTTGCACTCCGTCTGGTGGACTATCAGGCTGCAATTAATTGCTATGAAGGCATGAAGCTGCTGCAGCTGCCTCCTAGCATGCGCCTTGCCCTGACGTGCTGCAGAGCAGCATGCTGTATGCATGCAGGCAATCTGGCAACGCTTGCGACGGCAACATCACCGCGTGAGTGTGAGCTTATCGGAGTTTTCCCTTCCCGACCAGCCGCACTGCCTCTCGCACACTACCAGCCGCATGCGCGCCTGTTGAAGTCCTCTACGTCCTCCCGCAGCCGCAGCAGGGCGGCGCGTCGCGCCGCCTCAGTCGCGCGCGCCGCAGCCGCCTGCTGGCCCCACTCCGCGTGCAGCGCCGGGCGCTCGCGCTCCGCGGCAGCGGCCTCCTCCGCCCGCGCAGCCCGCACCAGCTCCACCTAGTCGCCTGGTCTGGACTCATGACCGCGAAAAGTTCCGAATAAGCTCCGAATAAGTTCGCTGCACTTCCTGCAGAGCCGCCTGCAGCGGGTGTGTCAACGAGCACAGCTCCGCCAAGCGACATGGCAGATGGCCAGCGGCATGGTGCATGCGTGGCCGCAGCGCATGGGGCGCGCCTGGCTGTCGAGCTGCACCTTGGCCTGTTGCCACGCATGCCGCTCCTCTTCCCGCTTTTCTGTGTGCCTGCCGGCCTGGCTCCACTTGCCGCTGCTGTCTCACACTGTCCACCACCAAGCCAACACGCCTGCCATGCTGCCAGGTGCGTGCTCACAAAGACGAGCAGAAAAGAGCCTGCTGGTGGCAGGCACTCTTTAATGGAGCAACAGCGCATGTCACATGTCCCGCTGATTGCAGCATGCATGCAGCCGCCAAGACCATGCATTGAAGCCCCTCAGCAGCAGAGCTGGTGTTCGCACGCGCGTTCAGCAGCCTGATGCTCGGCCTCCTCATGCACAGCCGCTCGGCGCTCCGCCTCCCTGGCGGCATGGTGCTCGCGGCGCTTCTCATTCATCTGCGCATGCCAGACTGGACACATCAGGACGTGTGGAGATCGAAGTAAGAACATGCAGACTGTGCCATGGGTGGATGCTTGCCTGTATGTCCACTGCATTGACACGCTTGAGTTGGCAGCCAACAGACACAGCATGCGAAATAGAGGCCGGGATGGCCGCACGAGCGCTTCCGTTGGCAGCTTGTCAGCAACATGATCGGGCGCTGCAGGTGCGTGCTTGACAAGTGCTCGAGCCGCGCGGCCACAAGCGCGCACCTGCACCAGCTGCTGCGCGGCAACCTCGCGCGCGCGCGCACCGCACTGCGCCTGCCGCAGCTCGTCGCAGCCGGCCGCAAAGCGCCGCTCCTGCGCGGCCGCCGCGGCCGCCGCCGCGGCCGCCGCCCGCGCGGCCGCCAGACTGCGCGCGCGCTCGGCGAGCGCCGCGCGCCGCTCTTCTGGGGTTTGCTGCAGCGGCAAGAGGGTCTGCCTCACCTCCCGCTAAGACTCATGAGCTGATTGGCATTATTTGCTGCTGATTAAGCTTGCGTCTGATGCCTGGTTCTTCTCAATGTCACAAATAGGTCTGGGTTGTCGCGACGTGGCAACCAAGCCAACCAGATGGATGGTGCATGCGCTGCCAAGCCGACACAGCGCCTGCCTGCATCAGCCCCTCCCAGCACTGTGCAAGCTGAGGCCGTAGAGGCTGCACCGCGCTGCTTGGCCTGCCCCTGCAACAGCGACTGTCCAGCACACGCGCGCGTGGGCGCGGCCGCTCGCCTGCTTGCTCAGGAAGTCCGCCTGCGCGGCCAGCAGCTCCGCGCGCTGCGCGTCCGCGGCCGCCTGGCGCGCCGCGGCGGCCGCCGCCGCGGCCGTGGCCTGCTCCGCTGCGCGCGCGTGCGCCGCTCGGGCGCACGCCGCGCGCGCCTGCGTCCGCCCCTCCCAGGCCGCGACCTCGCCCAGCTTGCCTGCCTCCTGAGTGTTGCACACGCGCTCGGGACTGTCAGCCGTGTGCACTGCGCAGCAGCGGTTGCCTAGGCTAGGTACATTCCTGTTGTACTTCTGGTTTTAGTTCAAAATTCAGCTCAAGGCTGCTTTGCACACAAGTAGCTTGCAAACGCAGGGCACTGACAGTTGTGCCGGGCAACAACTGCAGGAGCAGCGCTAACGGCGTGGTCAACTGTGGTTGGAATAGCTTGGGTAGTGCTTGGCAGGCCCTTGCTCGCCTGTATGGTTGCGCGGTACAGGGCTAAGTTGTCCTCATAGGCACGCAGCTTGAGGATGCGTCCTTCGCCTGGGGTGCGCAGCTGCGCGCCCACGGGACAGAGGCCTGGTCTGTGGGGCGCGCGCACACAACCACGCGCGCAGCAGGCACAGCAGCGCAACTTGTGCTCTATACAGCGCACCGCTGTGCATGCCCCCATGGCTATCAGCGTGTCGCTAGGCGCCGGATGCTCATGAATTTGTCCCGGTTGCTGGCAAATTGCCCCAGTGTAACCACTTCAGCCCTTAATCATTTCTGATATTCGAATCAAGATGGAGCAGCTCGTGACGGAGCGTCATGGAGGATGGCAAATGGAGCGACTCAGCTGCAATGTGACCACCTCATGAGGTGCTTGTGCGGCACAAACTGTGCCACCATGCTTGCTGAGAAGCATGCCAGCGCGCGCTCTCTT
>JAABUO010004985.1_pt1 | contig 15588 bp, 9 predicted proteins | sample 5559291 | NCBI WGS metagenome assembly JAABUO01 (sample SAMN10711878, study PRJNA513372) | rock metagenome | isolation source: Antarctica rocks | place: Antarctica: Victoria Land, Finger Mt sud
AAATGCCTTGACAACAATCAAGCGTGAGATAAGCCTGTAATCTTGGCAAAGCTTGGGATTGATTCATTGCGCCATAGCCAGCAGGCAAAGGCTACAGCTGAGACCTCAGGGCAGACTCAGGCTCTGTAGACTAGTCCTGACAGTCACCTCCTGTTCTGAGATACCCAACGAAGAGCTGCCAAAACGCTTTGCGCTGAACTTCCCATGCTGCTGAGGTTGCTGACCAAAGCAGAGACAAGTATTGCAGCTTGCTCACGTAAGACACATGCAGTAGGTTGAAAGGCTTGGCAGCAGATCTGACGACAGTCTTGGTGCAGGCTGCGTGCGTTTTGCCCAGGAAGTAGGCTGGTAAAGAAAGCTGCGAAGACAAAGGTTGCGCGAAGCAGACAGCAAAGGTGACGGTCTCCTCAGCTTCATCGGCAGTGTTGTCCGTTGTTGAGACAGTAAAATCTATCCTGTCCAGAGCCATCAACGTGAGGCAGCACTGCGGCTGCTCTTGACAATGGCAGCCAAAGCATCGCGGCGTCAATGGAGATCGGCATACGCTTGAACGTCCCTCGGGATAGGGATCCCTGTCCCTGTGAGCCTGACCCTATCCCGAAGGGTTGTCCCATACCTTGGCAGTGAGGCAAGCCGCTGTCAGTCAGTCAAACGCGACGAACTTCAGAGCGTACCTTCACCAGTTTTTGAAGTGCAGCGCGCTTGCGCAGCTTTCGAGAACTAATTGAGGACATGCTCCCTGTCGCTCAAACGCACATACAACCCAACCACCAAATGGGTTGTCTCCTATAGTAATAGGAGGTGTCCCCACCTGGGGGTCCGATGAGGCCAGGGTGAAGGGCTCTGCTCGGCAGCCTAATAGGCGCCGCATTGCCTTTTCCTGAGCCTCTCGGATTGCCTGGTGACGGGCATCTCCGCCCAATCAATCAAATTGGGTCCAAATACAACACAAATATTCGCCTCAAAACCACCATTATGTAACACCCAATTCATACAAAATCTCATCCTATACTATGTCGGCATTAGCTGTGTGCCGGAAACATTCACCAGCCAACATCCATGCTCCTTTGTTTCGTGTCGAAGCTGGCAGCTGCCTGCAGGCAGTGAGGGTCACTGCAGAGACATCATCAGCGTTTTCCTCTGCATGCTGTACAATTCTGCAGACCACGCTGACAATTGCGCCTCTCTTGTGGTCTGCAAGTGTCGTCAGGCATACTTGTAGCTATGGCCTGACTGACATGGAGGCACTCACAAAGCTGGCCAAAGCCATATGCAAATTGGCTTGACAATGCTTTTGTCACCTGCAAATAGGCACAAATAGCAGCAGCAGCAGCAGCAGCTCTGTAAGTGTGTCCTGCCTCTGGAAACCCTGTGTCATATTTGCAGTTTGCTGCTTGACACTGGTACCCAGGGCTGCGTCAGAGCACACCAGCAGCTGCTGACAAAGGGTGAGAGCAAGACCGCTGTGTAACTAATTAGATTAACAAAAGCTAGCTAGCTACTGCTTTTATTGCAGTGCATGACGCTGACTTCTCTAATATGGCAAGGGAGTTTTATACTCATCGAAACTGGTGCCAACACTCCCCAGTTTTCTGACCAGTTTCAAAACTAAATTAAATAACACTGAGTTTTACAAACTGTGTGAGAACTTGCAGTTTTTGGGGAGTTCTAGGGAGTATGCAGAACTGGCAGTTTTGTCCAAGTATGGAGAACACACAGTTTTGGAACTCACTGTTATGCACACAGTGTCTTACACTGGTGGAAACTGACAATTTCGATATCAGCTTATACCATGAGTTTCAAACACACAGTCTGATGTACACACAGTATATCACCAGTTTCGCACACTTACCGCTGCAGCAAAAAGAAGCTCGAGTCCTTTGGACCGCGCTTTGTCCAGTGAATGTTGCTGTTGCATGTTCAAACAACCAACATCCTATTTGACTGTTGGCCTATGAGATGACCCTCTACAAAACACATAAACAAATCACTGCTATACCAGTACTCAAGAGATCTGGTCATGTACTTCCTGACCTGATATTGTAAGGCAGCTTTAGCAGACATGAGCACATACAAAAGATCACTGCTTGACGATTCAGTTGGTAGCAAAAATCGTCTTCTCCCACCATTGCTGACTGTTCATCTGCTTGGTCTCTCTGTAGTTAAGACTGAAAGAATTCAGGTGTGTCTGGGCGCTGCAGATCTAGAAATTGCACAGCGTGAAGGTGGATCCATTCACGGTAGCCTGAGATCTGAGGTTGTCTGTGTGGCTTCAAGCACAAGTCGCTATAGTCTGTCTTGTGTACAGCATGATCAGTGTTGTGTTTGCTCTTTTTGGAGCCTGCGGAGTCTTTGTGACCTGTAAATAGGAACCATACTCAGATGGGAAAGTATACTCACATTTGCTTTCTGTACAGCCTTGAGATGCAGAGCATGATAGTGCGTACAGCTGCCAAAAGTCAGCCAAATGCAGTGTCAACTGCCAATGTAGCATCAGGTTTGCAAAAATCACTACCAATCAATAAAAGGTAGGAGGCGGCACTGACCTTATTAACAACAAAGACTCAGACAGGGTGATCTCCACATCTGATACCTCTGTCTTGTGTAACTTCACTTTGGTGACATGGCAGAAGTACTTTAGGAGCGCTTGAGCATCATACAAAGGCCCTGCGTACCCTTCTGGAGTTTGCCATCTGCAGCACAACCTGAAATCAACATCTTATGCCAACTGCTAAAATCAACAAGTGCCAAACCAGGTCCCTGCATATGCTGGTCAGTGCGTAGTGGTGCACAGGTGTGATTGCCATATGCAGGCAACAAAAGGCTACAAAGCTTTGTACCTTTCAGGAGTGCTTTCAAAATTGCAGTTGTGGTCTTGCCTGAGCCATACTGCCAAATTGTCTCGTCCCTAACTACAGATGCAGACATATCTCTTGCATTTGTTTTGGTGTCCTTCTTGCCCTGCACGGGCACATTGGCTGTGGCAAAGGAGTGAACTGCAGTTAGTGTACTTTGCTATGCAGCTGCACCAAAATGCATTGTACATGCATAATGTAATCTTGCACACCAGGCAGTGTCTTGGCCTGACAATCGCACTTTTCACAAAGTCTTTATTGGAACTGCAGCCTGCATCAGTGCAGCAGAGTATATCTTGCCATGGTTGAGGTATGCATCACCTCATCCAACATGTGCTTCAAGAGAGCTGGGAATGCCACAGAGAGTGAAGCAGAGGCCAATAGCACAATCTATTTCTTAATTTGCTCTCTAGAAACAGCTTGTCTTGCAATGATTGGTCTCATAAATCACTCAGCTACACGGACTCACCAGTATTATGCATTCTCCCTGATTCTGGTAAATCACAACTTCAGCAAGGTAGCACAAGCTATGCAAGACCCTGTTTTCAAAACGTATTCATCACCTGCTTTGCCTACATGGACACGATACTTGTGCCAGTGCATACAAAATTCACTTGACAGCGCAGCGGAGAACCTGCTTGTCGCATACCTGGTCTGTGTAAGGTAGGAGCATCGGAAGTAAGTCAGATTCTGCTGCAGGCCCGCACAGTTGATAGGTGAAAGGAATCTTGGATGTACCTTGCCTGGCTGCTGTTGGAGCCTGCCCCTCCCTGCACAACAAGTACACAAGTGACACAGCGTACAGACAGCAGGTCATTGTTTCTTTTGCCCAGCAATATTGCGCTGATGAAACTCTGCATACGGCCTGCTGGTAAAGTGGAGCTTTGTCATGGCAGAATCGGTCTGACTGACATCAAGGAATGCACTCTGATCATCCTGAAGCAGGTGGATCCGTTGTTGTCCGGCCGGGCTCGCTGCTTAAGGACTTACCGCTCACGCTGCCTGATGCAGTCCCTTGCTCGGAGACTGTCCGGCCGGTGTTACGCAAGCGTGCGCGGCAGTTGGACAGATCACTGAAGCAGTGATCATTTGAAGTTGCAATAACGCCTGAGTGCCGTTCCGACAGCCAGTGCAAGCAAGGCAAGGAGGCTGTGAGGAGCAGAAGAGCTTGCAATATTGCAGCCACATGCCGTTTCTACAAGACAGGCGTCAACTGAGTGCATAAGATACAGTACCGCTTTGCTTAGCAGCATGCCAACTGTATACGGTATCGTAATACGTCAGGTGCCACACTACAGCAGCAAGTGCTGGTCGTAAGATTGGCTAGCCGTCATGGAGCTTTGCCTGGACTGCCTAGAAATCTGTTGACTGGGACAACTTCACCAAGGCAAGGGCTGTCCGGCAAGACTGGCGCCAGCGAAAGGCCGCATTGTTTGTGCTGGAGCGTCAACAAAGCGCTTTGCTTTTTGCAAAATGCAAACTGCTGCGTCAGCGGATGCTGTGCCTGACACTGTAGACCCGCTGACACAGCTGGCCATAGCGGCCGACTTAGTCCAGCAGACATATACCTTTTGTGCAGATCAGTCAGACAGTGTTTTATAGAAGGACATACTTCATGTTCTGCTGTAATGTATCATCTCGGGACTGGATCAAAGTCACCAAAAGCAGTAGGTGAACGCCGAAAAGCTTGATCTGCTGTCAGATGAGGTGGCGTTTCTCATACAGCACCAATCAGGTATGCCCTTCTTATCTATGTGAAGTTCTTGTGAAGGCAAGTCTGATGCTATGTCCGCATGTAGTGTGCTCAAGCAGTTTCTGCAGAGCTTTGACCGTCTCAAAGCTTTGCTTTCAAATGGTTGTCAATTGTTGTGGAAATGCACTTCTAGTCAAGCTTGCAGCTGCTCAAACACACAGGCTATGGCAAGCAGGTAAAGACTATTTTGTTGCCATGCTAGGCATCAGTGCTCTCGGCTGACTCTTGGCATGTGTTCGGCTGTCAGGAAGTTTGCTCCTGATGGAAGCTGCTGCAGCAGCTAGCAAGACCACCTCAGTTCCTTCTTCAAGTTCCAGGTTTGGCAACAGAACTGTAAGTCAGTGTCCAAGAGCAAAAGCATTGTAGGCAATTACGCACATGTTGCCTTGTTAATCTGCTGCCTGCGTGCAGTGGTAAAGGACAAACAAGAATACTTTTTCAGGTGTCTGGCTCTTGACAACACAGGTTAGTCAATTCAACTGCTCACATAATGCTCAAGCGTTCATATTGCGTATGCTGGTATGTGCATCAGTTGGCATGCGCATGCATGTGCATTTATGTAATGATGACTCATGCCACTCAATAATGTGAAGATGACTCATGCCAGTTAAAAAAATAAAATGATGACTCATGCCAGTCAAGCATGCAACAGTGACTCATGCCAGTCACAGTGTTGAGCATGCAAGTGCAAGCAAGGCCTGGTGTGTGCTATGGCTCTTGCACTGATTTCTGCTGTGCTGTAATGCAGGTTCATGTCAGATGTGCAATGGGGTTTTCCTGCCCTGGAGAGTGGTACTGCAGCCATAGTCAGAGGCCATCTGTTGCTGACAAAGGGATGTTATACCCCAAATTCGCTGACAAGTTAGCGCTCATCTTAATCAAAACAGAGCTGAATGGAGGAGAGCTCTATGAGCGTACAATGACTGTCTGCGCCTTGAAGTCTTGAAGAGCCAACTACAAGCAGTTCACTCTGACAGACTCCCAGCCATCTTGATGCACAGGTGCTCTTTATTTGTGTGATGCGCAAAATGCAGTACAACTTCAAGATGCTGCAGTCCATCCTATGTGTTAGCAATGGTGCCGCATATAGCTCATGGCACTCACTGCACTGTATCTAGGGTTTAGGGTAAACCTTATGTATTGCTGTTTCTGCTCTGTTGGTGCAGCCGTAGGATTAGGGTGTCAACTCATTTGCATTGTGCACTCATCAGGAATGCAGTTCTGGCAGGTGAGGCCCCTTTCGCAAGACCAGAATCGACACATGCAGTTTGTTGCTGGGCTACTTGGCATTGACCCTTAGGGGTCCCTGCTCTCTTGGACCACTTGACCATGCTGTTGCATCTCTACAGCAAACGTCAGGTGAGCCAGCAATTGAATCACGGCACGCAGACGGTGACTATCGGCAAGATTAGTTCATGTGCCTTAGGACCAGCCAACTCAAGTTGCTCGACTGCTGCTTGCACCGGCATGGCTGAGCCGCTGCATTGCAAACGCAAAAACAGGCAAGCGTCTTGTGAAGCACCAGGATAGCGCAGAAGACTCCTCTGTATCCAGGCTGTTTGGCTAGTACTATAGCGGCTCTGCTGCCGCTGCTGGTTGCTGCTGACTTGAATGTACAAAGCCCACTCTGCATCCTTTGATTGCCACTGTCTTTCATGCCAAATATGTTTGAATACATGCTGACTGTGGTGGTCTGCAGGTGCAATTGCTTTTCACAACAAGGGTCTGCTACCAGCCTGCTCCTGACCTTCAAGAAACCCATCTGTTGTTTGTGCGCTACTACATTGCAGCACCTGACCAACAGTTGTCGAAAAAATAGAGGGAGCAGGGTTTGACATTACGCCACCTGGTTTGGGAAGAGTCAGCGCAGCAGGTTCAGGACTCCCATGCCAGTGTATTCAGTGGTGGAGCTTGATGAAATCGGAAAGCAGGTCTACATTTCCCCACACTTCTGCTGTTGGCAAGCTGGGGACAGGACCCATTTTCTGTTGAATGACCTCATTGACTGGTGGCCACCTGAGGAGCTCCTTCCATAAACAATGGTGCGCAAGCCAGCAACAAATACTGCTGCAGTCCTGAATGACACAGATGATGACAGTGATGATGAGGATGTCACATGATGAGGGTGTCTTATTTCAGCGCATTAACAGAGCGTAGTACCCATTGGGTACATGGCATGATTACAAGCTAGACTTGTGGATCTTTGTGGATACTTTGTTGACACTTTGAGAGATTATGGTAAGACTTGAGTCTAGTGTGCTATTTACCTTGAGCAGGAAGTGTATGTCAGTGACTTCAATTTGTGTCTAGAATTGCCATCATCGCTCAGTGTAGACTGCTTTAGCCATAGTGGTACACATTGTACTGCACACTGCTTGTAATTGACGTGCTGGGCTTTGAGACACAAATTTCGCCATCAGTGATGCTTGATTACAGAGGGCTGTGCTGCTTTGTGTGTGGCGTGAGCTGAAACTGTGTGAAATGTACTCATAGTTTGTGTGTGTACTAGAACACACAGTTTTCGATAAGGTCTGGTACAGTTTTAAACTGTGTGTATTGCATGGTTTCAGAAACTGCCAGTTTGCCATGAGTGTGAAAACTCTGTGTTCCTTAATACTCAAGTCGCACTGGGTGTTCTGGCTCCAGTTTTCAGGAGTTTTCAGAACTGGCAGTTTTTGAACCAGTCAGCAAAACTGCTACCAAAAATAGAGACGGAAGGTGCAGATCATTGACTTCTGGCGATTAACGCCTGCATCCTGCAGCTGTTTAAACACACCAACTACAGAAGCCAGGTGTTCAAGTAATGTTACGAGCGTCTGTTGACTCTATGAACCAGTTACGCCAACTGCAGCAAGCAGGCTTTCAAGCAATGCTATGAGCATCTAATTGAGTCTGCCGGCGAGATGCACTAACTGCAGGCTTTCAAGCATTATTATGAGCATCTAATTGAGTCTGCCACGGCAGTTGGTGGCTCCGCAGGTGCACTTGATGGGCTCCTCTGTCAGCTCATACTCAAACTGCACACATAAGAACAAGAATTTTTGTTTTCAGTGCGCACTGCAAACAGGCTGGGACTGAGACCAGTGTTGTAGTCACATCCTCAAGCTGTGAGAAAGCCGCAGTTAATACAGTGTGGACAACTGACAATGCTGAGCTTGACTGCACCAAACCCACAAAGGAGACGGAACATCTAAGGGTATAGTCCTGAAATCAATTGAGCATGAGGCGCTCCAGTGAGATGTCCATGTTAAGATTGATGCCTGGCACATAGTGCTGAAACACTCTTTTTGCAGACAGGGCGCTATGCATTTCCCCATGGGCTAGATCGGACATGCATCACTTGAGCATACATGATGTGCATCATTGCAGCGGTAGCAGTTGATTATTCATGAGGGCAGTGACAATGTATCAGGTGCTATGAACTAGACAATAATGGGCGGTGATGATGTGTCAGATATTATGACCTAGACAATAATGGGCGGTGATGATGTGTCAGATATCATGATATGCTATGACCTAGACAATGACATGACCTGGTGCATAGGTGCCTATGCACTGTTTTGAAGACGAAATGCACGTGCATGAAGCTTACCTTGTAGTCATACGTGAGCTCCACTCCAGCCTGTATGTGCTGCTTGGAATAGATGACGATGTGCTTGTGACCCTCCACTGTTATGATCTTTGTGTAGCAGTTGGGGTCACAGCTGTGATTAATGAAGCGAGCCAGCCCACCCTGCACAACGAATGAAGCCTCACAAGCGCAATCGTGATTTCCTGCAGGGGAGGCCAGACTCAAGGGGTGAACTTCGCGTTCAAGGGCTAGCTGCCTGCCTTTCCAGGACTGACTGTTGATTGGAATTCTGTGTGTCTGCCTGCTGAAGCAGAGGCAGGGATCACTGATGATGAGGGATCCCTGCCTCTGCTTCAGGACTCGACCACAGCAGGATTGACACATCAATCAATAAAGGAGTGAGTGGATGCATGAATGCATGCATGCATGCATGAATGCATGAATGAATGAATGAATGAATGTGACCTGTTCAAGTCCAAGAGAGGTCCCAACACACAAGCTCCTGCGCAGCTCCAAAACAAAAACAGAGATGAACCAAACATGAGGTATTGCACTGAGCAACAATGCCTGAGTGCGAAAGTAATAGAATGCTCTGAAGCCACGTCAGTACTGCTGCAGATTCACCTGGCGTGTGGCATCTACAGCCCATGACTCATCGATCCTGAAAAGATAAGAGGACCCCAGGCCTGACCGCTCATACGCCTTCTCCCGTAAGTCTAGCAGGCTTGTGCGTATAGTCTGCGGCAGGCATGTGGTCCAGTGATGATGCATGCGTCAGAACAAAAGGTCACACTGAGGGCAATCAGCCTAGGGCCTGCTGACTATGCGTGCGTGCATGTGTGTGTGCGTGCGTGCGTGTATGTATTCATGTGCTCAGGCTCTGGTCGCCAGAGGACATGGGAAGCTGGCACAGCATGTGAAAGGGGTACACACATTTGGTGGCCACGCATTGGTGTATGTATGTGTGATCGTGCATAACCAGAGCATGCTGACCAAGATGGTTAAGCTTGCACAGGGCCACAGCTGAGGCAGTGGAGCATGTGCAAGGACAGCATGGCTCTTCCAGCAGGACCCAAATGATGAGGTCAGACCAACAGGGAGCACCATACCTGACCAGCATATTCAATGATGAGGTCAGACCACAGGGAGCACCATACCTGACCAACATATTCAATGATGAACTCTTCGGGCTCAATATCCTGTTTGGCAAATAGACCCCAAGCGTGCACCCGACTGCGCCCAAACCGCAGGTCCTGGGTCCGCCCCTGCATATAACAAGGGATGTGAATGTACATGCAAAATCTTACATTTGAAACATCTTTTGGGCACAACAACATGCTGATGCAAGCAAGATGACAGTACACTTTGTGCCCTGATGACTGCTGTAGTTGTGACAGCACTCTGATGGTATAGCAACATCATCAGATGCTATACTGTCAGACAGTGTGCAGCATGCAGGGTGGTGGCTGCAGATGTAGGTACATGTTGGCACACGTGACGCATCAATAACACATAATATTGACAAATTATCCTTATTATTGAATTATTGACAAATCACGATGATGACCATCATATTGATTCCATTGATGTGTCAATGGTATGCTGCTCACCTTCAGAAGGCCCCATTTAGATGCATCAGTGACAGCCTCATCCCGAGACAAATCCCTGACAGCGGAGCGGTGGCCCCTCTGCTTGCCCCCCACCACCCTTACTGTGTGAGGCATGGCCTGCAGCATCATGCAGGAGCATAAAGGCGAAGCGCGTTTGAGCATAAAGGCGAAGCGCGTTTTTTTGCTTGACGCATGTTGTCTTCTCCAGCTATTGTATGTGGATTTCCCAGCTGGTGTATGTTGGCTTCCCTAATGAGTCCCAAAGACAGGGAACATAAACTGATCCAATGATTGATGTGTACCGTACAAAGAATTAGTTTCAGAGCATGACAATGGTTTGCTGGACAAACCAGAATTACATTCAGCATGTGACAACAGCTCATGGCAAAGCGGGCCAAGGTTGTCTTCAGGGCAGGAGCAGGAACAGTGACCAACTGGCTCGCCTACTTGCTTGGTGGACAAAGCAGCAGCGTCCACCATCAAGGCGACACGCTGATGTTCAAGCTGGCCTAAAAGGCAGCCAGAGCCTTCTGGTGTCAGCCTGAAGGGCAGCTGGTGGGCTCCAGGCACGAGCAAGTTGCCAGCTGTGCAATACTTCAGACACAACAGTACACAACTGCACATGAATCATTGTTTGGCAGACATGGGCTGATGACCAAGGCAGGGACATAAGTTTGTGTGGAGACCTGTTGACCAGTGTCGTGATCAGCTGGAGCCTGGTTGCCCTGCACCACACCCTGCTGCTCAAGCACGTCCATCCTGGCCTGCATGAAGGCCTCCCCTTGATAGGCAGCTGCCCTTATGCACCCCACATCTTCCACCACGCGTCTGCCTTTCAACCTCCCTCTGTTGGCCTTCTTTGCAACAGCTGCGGCATCACTGGAAGCATGCCCTGGCAGGCTGGCTTTGCGCTGGTGCTGCTGCTGGTATTGACTATACTGAGTGTGATGCTGCCTGGGTTGAGCAAACTGCTCAGATGAGGTGGATCCAGAATCCTGCCGGAGCAGTCTGTCCTCGTGTTTGCGCTGAAGCTTGTGGTGGGTGGACTTGGATGCGTGTTTCTTGGGCTTGGGCTTGGGTATGTCTGGCAGGCTGTAGGGGCGCTTTGGGGGGCGACGTGTTCGCTGCAGACGCTCTGCAATACCTACAATGACACACTCACCCTCAGACAATTGATCAATCAATTTACGCTTCCTGTCTTTAGGAAACGGTTGCATGCATGGAGGAGCGCATGAGCAAGCACCTCAGCAGTTGAGTGGGTGAGTCAGTGAACACTCGAGAGCGCAAGTGTGCAAGTGCGTGCATAACTGTGTAACCGACTAGAAAGGAGTGTAATTTGTGATTTACTTGAATGCATGAGCTTCTCAGCAGTTGTTTGCATACAAGCATGAGCAACAAGGCAAGACAGAGTGAGAGACAAGACATTGAACGCAAAAATTAGAATTAGTCACCTTTGGGTCCATCCTCAGGGGACTGCCAAGCAGCCCAGTCAAAGTCGGGCTCTAAAGCTGAGGCAGACCTCCGTTGCTCTTCAATCTGCTCTGACTGATCTGCCATGCCATCGGCAGGAGAGGATCGTCGCTGGTGCGGTGCTCTGTGCGATGCATCAGACACAAGCATGGACTCAACACCAGGGGCTGTTCTGGGCCGTGGCCTGGACTGACCCCCATGAGGGCCAAAGGGGGATGCATGTGTGATGTCTACATCTGACTCTTGCAGAGCTGTGTTCTGCAGATTGTTGAGCTGGTGGTGGGGATTGTGCTGGTGGTGGGGAGTGTGCTGGCTGCCCTTCAGCTGAGCTTCCTGGGACGCAGAATGAATGATGTCAACGTCAGGAGAGGGCCCAGCGCCACCGCCACCGCCAGCAGTGGCAGCCGCCGCCGCCTTGTCTGGGGTGCTGCACATTATGTCCACTTCGGGATCCTCCCCAGCTGTGGGAGAGTGAGCATGAAAGCCTGCATTCTTGCCCGGATGTTGCACCGCAGGGGACTGAAGCAGATGATACCCATTTCTAAAGTCTGCTGCGCCAGCTGTACGCTGAGCATGCTGAGCATGCTGTGCATAGCCATTGAGCCCTCCAGCATGCGCTTCATTATCCCCAACAGCAAATAGCCTCTCCTGTTCTGCAGCAGATGCTTCAGCAGCTTCTGCTTCAGCGGTTTTGGCTGCTGCTTTAGCAGCTGCTGCTGCCGCAGCCCTTTCAGCCCTGGCCAGCTTTAGCTTCTCCTTGCGCTCCTTCTCAGCTGCAATGTTGGCTGCCCTGGCCTCTCGCATGGCTTGAGCTTGTGCTGCTTTCTTTGCTTTCAGCGCTGCACACGACGAAACAGGTGATTGAATGCATGCATCAGGTCACGTGGCAAGACTGGCTTGCTCTATGACAGCGAATGCACTGAAGTTGATTGACAAGGGAAATCCGGCACGGATTGTAGGGTTCCCATGGATTGAGCACCACAATGCACCCCTCAGGCTGGAGGCTGGTGGTCTACTGGCCTCCCCTTATACTGATCCTGCATGCTCTCTGAGGTTCAATGCATTCTAGCATGACCTACATCTAGACCAAATGCATCGCACTTCTGCATCACATGCATCACTGCACCTCCTTTCTTCCTTTTTCCCCCTTGCATGCAATGCGTTCAAGCTGTCCAGGAGCGTATGCTGAGTGTGTTCGTCCACACGTCAAAACAGCCAACCCACTAGATCTGTTGATCGACACAACAGAACAGCCATCTCCACTGTATTTCCACAAATGTACCCTCATCCCCAAGCAACCCTCATCTCCAAGCAACCCTACAATGCGGCGCAAGTGGGGCGGAAAGCGCCCTTGAGGATGGTACTAGCAAGCTATGCTGTCAGCTCTGACCTGATCTCTTCTCAGCCTCAACTTGAGCATGAGCTTTAGCAGCAGCTTGAGCCTCAGCAGCAGCACGCTGTTCTGCTGCCAACCTATCTGCTGCCATCTGTGCAGCTAGCTTCCTGACCTGCTCTGCAGCAGCACGTTCCTCTTCAGCCTGCTTCTCAGCAGCTTCCCTGGCAGCTGCCTCAGCAGCTGCCTTCTCAGCTGCAGCCTTCTCGGCAGCTGCCTTCTCTGCTGCTGCCTTTGCAGCAGCTACTCTGACAGCTTCCAGCTTGGCTGCTTCTTCAGCTGCTAGCTGCTTTGCAGCTGCTTCAGCTTTGCGTCTCTGGTGCTCTTCTTGCCAGGCCTGAAACAACAAGACCACATGTATCTGTAATGCCACACTTACTCAAAGTGCAGCATGCAGGTTCAAGTCACTCCCTCAGCGAGCCACACCGCATTAAGACATCTGAGGCAACTTGCATGCATGCAGACTCTGGCAAGCAAGAGTGGGCTTGCATGCACATTTCAGCAGAAATCATAGTGCTGTGTGGTTCAAATCACTTCCTGAGGAAACAACTGGGCAGATGCCCTTGGGGCCAAGCACTGTGATTCTGCCCAGACATCAGGTAAGACATCTAGGGATCAGGTTTGATGCTTTCAGCTGCTGACATGTTTGGACACAGGCTGTCATCTGGTCTTGCTAACAAATGGCATTTGAACAGCAAATGCCCTCATGATATGCAGCTAGACCAAAGCAACATGAGGTAAGCCTACCTGATGAGCACCTGCTGACGTGTGTGGAATCAGGCTGTTATCTGGTTTTGCTAAGAAATGGCATTTCAACAGCAAATCTCTCCATGGTACTGCAGCAGATTAAGGTAAGCCTACCTGTTGAGCAGCTGCTTCAGCCTTGCGGACAGCTTCTGCTTCTGCAGCTGCTTTGGCAGCTGCTGCCTGCCTGATGCGTTGCTCTTCAGCTTTCTGGCGTCTGGCCTCCTCCCTGGCCTCCTCACGCCTTTGCCTAAATGTCAAACAGCAATCTGGGGTTGGGCAAAATAAGACTGAAACCATGTAAAAAATGCTCTGCACAGAGTGAGACCAAGATCACAAATATCACATGTACCACAACTCCTCTGCCTGCACAGAGTGACCCCATTATGAAACCCCCTTGCACACCTGGTTGGTCATCATTCAGCTGCCCAGCAGCAACCAACTGAGCAGAGCTTTCATGCACAACACACTCCTGCTCAACCTGTGTGCTCTATGCAATCCATGGAGTTGTGACCTAAACGTGGCCTGCAGCTTCATATGGGACACACTCAGCAGGCTGGACAGTGAACAATGGGCAGCAGCATGGGCAACAGTGACAACCACCAAAAGGATATTTGTATTGTGCTCAGCAGCACGGTTGATGATTCACAAGCTCAGCAGGAGGCATGTAAGGGGAACAGACCCCACCTTTCTGCAGCAGCAGCAGCTTCAGCTGCCAGGCGTGCTTCCTCTTCCTGCCTGTGCCACCGCGCCAGAGCCTCTGCCTCCAGTCTCTGCTTCTCTCTGCACACAGCATTTCATTCACACATTCATTCTCTCATTAATTCATTCATTCATTCATCGATCTAGTTGTACATTCATCCCTCAAGGCGTTCATGCATGAACCATTCAATATCCAATCATGGTGGCATGGAACAACACCGTTCATTCATTCATTCATTCATTCGTCCATCCATCCATCCATCAAACCGTCAATCCATTCATTCAGCGCATGTCTTCTCCAAGGGTACATACAGCCCTAAAAAGATCTTTGCACAAGGGTCAGTGGTATACTACCAACAGCGTGTGTTGGTATGATGTGAACCAGACAAATGGACAGATTGATGCTAACACGGGCAAGACCACTTGACCGGACAGCAGCAGCTCCAATCACAAGAGAGGTCAAGCCCAACTGAACTTCCTGACTGCAGCAGCTGTTGTTAGAAGAGAGGAGCAGGAGAGAGCTCTGAGGGGAAAACAGTGCAAGAGGGGAACGAGGACGAACACAACTGCAACGACAGCAGCATGAGGAAGTGCAGAAGGAAAGGTGACAGACGATCAAGGAAGAAGAGAAGAAGGAATTGGAAGAAGAAGAGGCTGGGGAAGCAACGACAAGAGATGCAAGTGATGCAGCAGACAGCGTGCCCTGTGGTGTGAACATCCATGAGTTACGCATTAGCTGTTGATCACTTTGTGCTGCCAAAGATGACAGGCTCTGGGCCGTTTGATGGCATGATGACAGCGTCTGTGTCAAAGGGATGTGACAGAAGAGAAATGCGATATTGTAAAGCTGAATGCAGCCAGTGACAGGTCGCTACAGGTGCTGTCTACCATGTCAGTAGGCCTAGCATGAAGTTGTGGCTGTTGGTCACGCGATATAGTACATCCTGTGTCACTGTAACACCATGTAGTACATGCTGTATCACTAACACTAGTGTGATTCAGACCACGTCAATGCACTTGATTGGTGGAATGCTGACTGCTGAAAAGGGACCTCATACAGGGAGCTACTCAGGACTGTGTTTGCTTGACCCCAATGCAAGACACGTGATGAGTGGATGGATGGAGCACTGCGCCTCTCATGACACACAAACGGCAGACAACTTTCAAATAATGACGTGAGGTACAACACACTTACAGCGCGGCTTCTCGTGCTTTTGCCTCAGCTTCAGCCTTCAAGCGGGCAGCCTCAGCAGCTGCCTTTGCAGCTGCTGCCTTGACTGCAGACTCCAGCCGAGCAGCCTCAGCAGCTTTGCGAGCAGCTTCTGCAGCGCGGTCATCGCGAGCTTTTTTTACCAGTCCTGGCAGAGAATCATAGATGCTCTTCTTGAGCAGCTGGTACACTGCCTGCTTGCCAGACTCAAGAAGCTGCTCACGCAGCTGCGCTGCAATGACCTCTGCCTTTGGCGCCAAATCTTCCTGTTGCCAATGGT
>JAABUO010004986.1_pt1 | contig 15588 bp, 13 predicted proteins | sample 5559291 | NCBI WGS metagenome assembly JAABUO01 (sample SAMN10711878, study PRJNA513372) | rock metagenome | isolation source: Antarctica rocks | place: Antarctica: Victoria Land, Finger Mt sud
TTGTTCGTCCTGCTCTTGCCCTGTGACGGACAATCTGTTGAACAATCCTGAAGTTTTGGCTTGTCTTGTTGCTGCAAAAAGCTAGCTCTGACAGGAACTTGTCAGATGTCTAGCATGCAGCCAGATCAAGTTCTGCACGCAAGTATCGCTAGCCTCCAGTCAGACTTGTGCGCAAGACTTGCTGTAGCAGCAGCCCCGCACAGCAATTTTATATGGTGAGATATAGTCCAAGGCCCAAGCATATATGATGTGCTGACTCACCCAAAGTCTTCAAGATCCACACCACATCTCACGTAAGACTTCAGTGCACTGTGCCTTGCTTTGTCAATGGAAGCAAACATGGGCCAGCCACACCCGTATGCATGAAAGAGGCGATTCTCAGGCATCCATAGGACTGACCATAACTGGGCTTCCTTGCAACACTCAGCTGCATATGCTAGAATTTCTTGTTCAGCTATCCACTCTGCTGTCAACCTCATGCGCCTCATGGATTGGGAGCACACATGAGGCATGCACAGCCAAATGCACATAGAGCATACTTAGAACAGTTACTAGTAGATATTGCCCAATGCTTTAGCCACACTTACACGCTACATACCAGATCATTGTAGACTTGTCAAGGCCTTGGCAGCTCAAAACCTAATAGAATACACAAAATGATGGTGTCGCTTTGAAGGGTTCAACAAAAAAACCAGATAGCTGACCAGGCTGTACCACAGCTCATTTAAGGACCTCAGACAAACATGGTCCAGAGATGCATGCCCCACTTATAAAACGGAGAGGCAGTGAACAAGCATCATATAAAAGCAACATCAAATCAAGCATGTCCCAAGTTCAGAAGCTTCTTAAGTAAGCGCTGAATACCAAACAGATGGGACAGCTCAACTTCCTAAACTGGCATGCTGCAATGAGCCCTGCCTTACAGGCTTCTGGTCAACATACGCAAACCCATTGCCATCCTTATAACCTACATACGTTTTGGCTGGCATGCCTGAGTTTGCCACTACTTGCTGTTGCAGTTGGTCAATCCCATCGCCCTTGCCATTGCTATCTATGTAGGCTTTATACACCCTAGCTGCTGTACCTGCATTCAAACCAGCCTGCTGCTGCATTGGGTTGCCCAAGCTCCTAGTATTCACACCATTGCTATCCTGATAGCCCTGGTGTCTGTCTGTGCTCACTGCAGTGCCAGACTTGCTTGCTTGGTGCTCCGGCTGCGCAACAACATGACGTGTGTCAGGCGTATATTGGTTGCCGGCATTTGGATGAGCAGCCTCCTGACCAGCTGCTGCCTGCTGCTGCAGTTCTTTGTCTTGGGGATGCATGCCAGCACCAGATTGATGGCCTGTGTATGGCCAAGCAGCTTCCTGAGAAGCTGCTGCCAGCTGCTGCATGTGCTCCACATAGTCTGGATGTGCATGCGCGCCTGACAGCCACTGGGCAAAATCCTGCTTAGCTTGGTTCAGAGCAACCTCTGGGTGTTGTTCGTCGCCTTTTCTCCAAGACAGCGGCTTGGGAAGCATGCTCGCATCCCAAGCCTGCCGGTGCAACAGGGCTGAGTTCTGATCAGAGCCGGCCTGATGTGCCTGCTGCACACCAGCTTCGTTGTGCTGATGCTGACTGGATGTGCTGATCTGTGCTGTCAAAGTATCATCATCTGCAGTGGAAGTCACACATGCCTTTGCAACCCATGAGTGTGTAAGAAGTTTGCTGGTATGGGAAAGTTGCCGGCCGTCACGCAGCAATGTAAAATACTAGCAAGAACAGAATCGAGACAAGAAATACGTGAAAAATCAAAGTCGGGAAGCTCCCTTTGCATTTTGTTCGAGCAGAGCAGTTGCACATGCGTTGACAGCAAAGACAGTCCAGCAAGTGACGACCATTGACTGCCCACAGGATGCATTGCATTTGAACCCAATGATTGCATTGTTATGGGGCCTGAACTTAATCTTTGCAAGCATAACAACATAACAAACGGGTCCTGACAAAAGTCTGTGCATCCAGCAGTGTGACCATGCTTGTTTGTGACAGAAATTGCAAATGTGCATGTGTGCATACAAGACAAGACCAGCTTACCCATTGACATGTGTTGCTCGGCAGGCCACTGTGTGTCATCACCAGCATGTGGGTGCACCTTGTCTGCAGCACACTTACAAAGCTCAGCACTATAACACATACAGAGCCTGATTGTTCAAATACAGCATGCATTTGATACAATGCGCTACATGCTGCATAGCAAAGCTAGCATGCAATATGCTGTGCCAGCACACAAAATGCACACCAATCATGTCAGGAGGCAACAACAATTGCAGGCAGATGCCCTTGCCTAGAGGGCCCCCGAGGGGCTTGGGGTCACCCCGGCTGCCAATGTTACCCTGAACATCACCAGCTGGCGCGGCAGAACCCTTCTTGTTGATGACCACGACAGTCTCAGGCTGAAATTGGTAGCCTGTTGCAAAATACAAGGTTCATGGTGCTGAGCCTAGCTGAGCGCAACACAGAAACACATGGAGAGTCAAGCTGAGTTGGGCAACTTGTTGGGCAGTAAGGCAGAGTCCAGCACAAGTACTTTGCTACTGTTGCACCACAGGGCAGAATGACCATGGCGCAGTACAGACAGCACTGCAAGCAAACTAGTTCAGCCATGCAAACAACAGAGTGGCTCCTGGTCAGACATGCAAACGCGTGTCATCTGCCATAAGGTAATGCCATCGTAACAACATTCATTGTATTAGGTGACAAGTCAAAATTGTGAAGGTCATGCTGCAAAACACAGCTGTGTTGACCCTGTTGCTGTGCTGGGGTGCATGAAGACAAGCTGATGTGCCACCTTCTGTGTGCTGGTGAGCTCCATGTGTGAACGTGGGAGCATCCGGCAAACCACTTTGATCAGTTTGCTTGACCAGATCATAGTGCACAGTATTCCCAGAGCCAGCTGCCTTGACAATCAGGTGAGCTGCTACCACTTCTTCCTGTCTGGCAAGAGGCATTGGACTAGCCGAAATGACATCATCATAAGGCAGCTGAGCTGCAGCTGGTGCTTCACGCTGTGCCTGCTGTGCTGTGCTCTGCTGTGCCTGTTGGGCTGTGCTGTGCTGTGCCTGCTGTGCTGTGCTCTGCTGGGCATGCAGAGGTTGGCTTTGTTGGCCAAGCAGCCAAGACATGGAGAAGAAATGCTGCCAGAAGTGTTTGAGGGCTTTGCGAGATGGAGATGGTGGAAGAGAGGTGGCTTGCTGCTGATGTGTGATATCAAGACTGCGTCGGCCCAAACCCCATCCTAAGTGCTGCAGCAGGTTTGCTTCAGTCATTGACATTGCCTTGGCATCCGGCGCTGGCTTTTCTCCTGTTGCGGCGTCAACAATGACTGCAGACGATGGTTGTACCATGACATAAGCAGGCATTTGGGAAGTGGTGGTGGACTGTTGTGAGGGAGGTGTTTTTGAAATTTGACTCGGTGATGTTGGCAATTTGCTTTGTATCTCAGTGTTGGTCAGCTGCCTGCTGAGCCCACATACAACATGTCAAACATTGGTTGGTCGATTGAGCTGCAAGAGAACACAGAAAGCAGCATACACTTCTGGAAGCCTGGTTGCAGGCACGTATTTCCACCACCCTACCGTGGAATAGACTGCTGCATCCGCTGATTTGCGGTTGCGATTGGGCCCATGGCAGACGAAGGCACTGTAGCATGCATGACCACAACAGCAAACAGCCACAACGATAGCTGTAAGAATGCCATCCAGATCAGTAAGCGGCCTCAGGCTACCCGTGGTGCTGACAACTGCTGCGCGACAGGTTGCGTCTCACACAATGTTGCCGTAGGTTTGAGGACACTCACAGGACAACCGAATGGTCGAGACGTAGGAGGTTTCAAGCAAACAAAGGTTGACCTACGAGACGTTGTACTTGCGAGCAGGACTGTTAGCAACAACTTCGACAGCGGATACCGTTTTGACGGGAATTCCCAAAGGCTTGAGTAGCAGCGTCTGTCGAAGTGAACAAAGCTTGGTGCACGGAATCCTTTTCAAGGATTGCGGCAAGCTGGTGCTGGCTTTTGATCAATTTCATAATCACCGCGACGTTTGATCTCCTGATGGCAATGCAAAGGTATAGGCTATACCTATAGCTGGACACTGTCGAGCCTGTCAGCTTACACAAGTTTACCTCGTTCACGTGCAGTAAATACGGCTTGGTGATCGGTCACAACCCTTGTCAGATGTCCCACTCTTCTGAGTTCTCAGCACATTGCAGATGCACTTGCCAATGGTACTTGCGACACAGTTATGCGTTCGCTGTATTGCAGATCTTCCCAGCTGGCACAGTTTGGAAGCCACAGGCCGTTGTCACTGACTGCAGGCGGAAGCCACTTTGCCAACCTTTTGTGAGAAGGCCTCTGCAAGGCAGAAGTGCCTCCTTGCTGGAGCTGCTGCACACACGGCACAACACTTGCCTCGGTGAGGTGACTGCTTTGCCATTTGTCATGTTTAAGAGCACCCGTTTGCAACAGTGGCAAAGAACTGGAGGCTGCGCCAAAACGCAGTGCGACATGTCGGCAAGATCACGCCTGGGCACTTGTGCACTTACCTTGTGTTTAAAGCAAAATATGTAGCTTGAATGCTGGCGTATGTGCTGCAGGCAAGGCTGTGAGACCCAACAGCAAGCCAGTGAGGTGCTGCCAAACCCAACAGGGGCCAGATCTCAGCTTGTTGTCACCAAGGCTGAGGCAGGAGTGGGACTGTGAGAAGAACCATCATCTTGACAATGTTAAGATCAAGCCGTACAGCAACAAAATGTGTGGTTGGATTTGCCTTGAGGGAACAGCTGATGATCCTCATCACTGGGATGCACGGGTATACACCAGAACAAAGGGGCATGGCTGTCCATACTGTGCTGGAGCCAAAGTGAGCAAAGGCAACAGTTTGGCTGCTGTGGCTCCTGACATCGCCAAATCCTGGTGCTACAAAAAGAATAAGGCCACTCCACAGGACTATACCTCTGGAAGCGGCTATAAGGCAACTTGGGACTGCACAGAGTGTGGCAACCAGTGGAGTGCAACAATCAAAAGTCGAGTAGCACAGGGCTCTGGCTGCCTCAAGTGCTATAGCAAAAGGATTGGGTACAGGAAGGATGGCTCAAGGCACAAGCAGCCTACCTTTGCAGAGTGCAATCACGCTCTGCTAAGCGAATGGGATCACGACACAAATGCTGAGCGGGGTCTGTTCCCAGAGAACATCACTCTTGGCAGCAACAAACCAGTCCACTGGGTGTGCCGTCAATGCTCGCTCAGCATTTTGCACAGATGGGTGGCGCAGCCCAATGCGCGTACCTCACTTCACAGTAAATGCCCGTACTGCAGCGGACACGCAGTGTGCAAATGCAACTCTCTTGCAACATGCTGTCCAGAGATTGCTCAGGAGTGGGATTACAGCAAGAATGAGGCAGGCCCTGATGAGTACACTCATCTATCAGATCAGGTTGTATGGTGGCAGACTGCAAGCAGAGGCAGTTGGCAGCAGAGCATCCGTCAACGCATGAAGAAATGGACAAGACAACAGCAGCCCAAGGCAATCAGGAAAGGAGCTTGAATGGATTTCTTCACCACCTGTGTTTCAAGTCTGTTTTGATCGTCGTGACCTGTGTTCACAGTTTGCATAGACTGTGTCAGTGGTGTGAAGTTATGAACAATTGACTTGGGAATAAGGCTGCTTTGAGTTCACTTATTTTGTGTGTGTTTAGGCAGTCAAGGGTGTGACATGGACGTCATGACCAAAGAATGTGTGGGCTGAGACGAAATGGATCTAAAAAAGCAAACCAGCCACAGTGTGTACGTTCTCCCCATGTACACCTCAAGCGGAATTGTGAACGCAATCAACTCCAATATTTAATATGTTGTTGGGTACCAAATATGTAGTAGTGGCTCATGATCTTGAGAGTTTCACAGCTTTCAAAGCTGTCAGGGACACAGGGAAGCAATGCACTCGAACTGTGAGCACGCTTAGGATATATTGACTGCATTTGCTTTAGCACTGAATGAGCACGATCTGTTTACGAATAAGCATAGCAGCATGATAAAGTGTTACAGGAATTACACTGCTGCACATTTTGCTGTTGTAGGAACACAATTGGCAAGGAGAACCGCAAGCTTACGCAATGCTGCTTCGTGCCGCTCTCAGATCTATGCTTTCATGACACATGAAATTTTTGACTTTCAGCTCTGGGGGATGAGGACACGTTACTAACGCAGAACCGTCTGTTTCACAGTGGAAAGTTGACCTTGAAAACGCCTGAGAGCCGGAGACATGCACACAACGACGATATTGGGATACATCATCACAGACCCGAGCAATCCCACACCAAAACTACCTAATCAATGCTGTAGAACACCTGAGCATCACACCAGAAGACTACAGGATCACACTAAAACTGTTTCAGACAGCGCAATGTTGCAATGTTTCCTTTTAAACGTTTGTTGATGGCTGCTGTGCAGGACCTTGTACATTTGCAGGTGGCTGTGGCTGTTGCTGCGGTGGCAAACGTTGTGCACTAGCAGCACCAGGCCGGTGCTGCTGCTGCGCCAACTGCTGCTGAAGCAGGCCTTGGGCACTGGGGCCATTGTTCTGACTAAGCGGACCACTTGAATGCTGCTGCAGCAAAGAAGACTGCGGCTGCTGTCCCATCTGCTGCTGTGGCTTCTGCTGCAGCTGCCGTTGCTGCTGCGCTTGCAGCTGAGCAGACAACTGCTGATGCAGGCTGGCAGTTGGCCCAGGGGAAATGCCCTGACTGTGCTGTACAGTCCCTGGAGCATATGCTCCTGGCCACTGCCTAGCACCATACAAGGAACTGGCACCCTGTGCTTGCGCTTGCTGCTGCAGCTGTGTCTGTGGGTGCGTCTGATGCTGCAGCTGACACTGCGACTGTGCTTGCGCCTGCTGATGAAGTTGTGTCTGTGCTGGTGCAGCATAAGCTTGGGAGCTGACAGGCATCTGTTGAGCTTGAGCCTGCCGCTGCGCCTGCAGAGCCAGCTGGGCCTGCTGCTGCTGCCGCAGCTGCTGTAGCTGCTGCAACTGAAGCTGCTGCTGTTGTTGCTGCAGCAGGCGGTGATGCTGCGCTTGCTGCAGCTGCTGCCGCTGCTGCTGAGGGTTGAGGACGGTTACGTTAGCAGTCTTGTCAGGGTTGCGCTGAATCTTCTCCAAGAGGTGACTGAAGCTCTGAACGGTGGCTGGGGTTAGGTCTTCAGGTTGTGCCGCACCCTGGCACAACGCGTACACCTCCCAGGACCTAACTAGGGCTGCCTCTGCCATGACTTGACTAGCTTGGGCAGGGTTGCTCTGATAGATCTTGCTCAGCAGCAGCCACGCCTTTCCAACCTGAGCATGCAGGCTCATAGGTAAGGCAGACGCCAGGAATGCAATCAATGACACCTCTTGAGTACTTGACTGCCTTTTGCATGAGGTCTTCATTTTCAAAACAATCGTTGGAAGTCGCAAGCTGCTATGCGCAGCCAGTGGGGCATCAACTCAACATTTCTTTCTGAAGGATCCCTGAGGGAGTAGCAGCTTTGATGACGCAGCAGAGGTTGTTGTGCAGCATGCCATATGGTGAAGACATGATGGACAGTATTACCTGTGGATGTGTAGCGCCGTAGTTACGCTCCAGCACCAACAGATTCTGCTCCAAGCTTTGCAGCCTCCCCTTAGTGACAGCTCCTGGGGGGGCTGAGCTGGGGTGGAGGTTGGGGTGCGGGGTGGGGGCGGAGGTTATGCCATCAGGTTCTGCCGGGTCCATGTCATCAGGGCGCTCCTCAGGGTAGTTGGCACTGGTACCTGCTCACAAATCCTGTTATTCAGTCCAGCTAAATCATCAGGAGGAACGGAGACATCCATTGTGATCCAAGACTTGACCTCACACTCTTGCCAGATTTGGCAGAACACCAGCAATGCATGTTTACATGCATTCATCATTCAATGCAGACCTCTGCCAAATGCAAGCAATGCAACAGTGTTTAACTCACTCATGGGTTGCCATTCCTTAAAACACACCTGACATGGAGTCAAAGTCTGGCAGGGGCAGGTTGAGGATGTTGACTTGGTCTGGCCCTGCCATGCCTGGTCTGTCCCCAAATCCAGTATAAGCTGTAGAGGAGCTGCCTGTAGTCAATCCACACCAGTCTGTCAGTTGACCATTCTTGCCATCATGCATGCACACATTGTGCCAGCTCTGAGCAACAAGTTGATTATGTTATTAGTGCCACAGCATAACTACATACAAGGAAGTGCTCAGGAGTGCAGAGACCTGGCCTGTTTGATGGATCATTCACTGGGAAAGCATAAGAGGAACTGGCAGCCTCAGCAGCAACTGAAACAGATTTGAATGTCACTGTACTTGGTTGCAAACACTGCTGGGTGCAAGAGCGATGCTCTGGCGTGATGATGTGTGTGCCAGGAACGTGAAGAGCACATCAACAGGAGCCATACCTGCATTGCGACCCTCCACTGTCAAGTCGAGTACCAGCTCAGCAGCAGTCTCTGGGAAGGAGGCGTGGTGTGGCAGCACAGGCGGCTCCTCGCCTGCTGTGCCTCTGGCTGCTGCCTCTGTACCTGCCCGGAATTGCTCCCTTTTGGATGCATCTGGGGCCTGCAGAAGGCAGCAGAATGTGAAACCGGCTTTGATTTGCCTGTCAGATGAAAGGCTCAAAGGGTAGGAGACCACAACAGCACAGGCAGCTTTTTTGAGCAAGTGCCCTGTGGCTGCATAGACGATGGCAAGAAGTGCTGGTGATACTTGGACACAGGTGATGCTGCGAGCCTACTCAGCACCCAACACATGGGGTAGTTGTACAGCAGCCATTGCCACTCAGGGAAAGGCTGATCTCAAAGGACAGCCCCTCTGAGGCTGCCTTTCAAGATGAAGGTCTGCCTTCTGCCATTTTCTTGCCAACAGCACACTCCAGCAGCAGACACCACTTGTGAATTGTGACAGTTACAAGATCTTGAGAGCAGCTGGCTACCTGCAAGGGATGAGGTCTGGAGAACCTGCTCTCATCAGCAAGCATCTTGGCCTTGCCTCTTCCAGTGGCACGGGTACCCCCCCTGCCTGCTGGCCCCCCCCTGGCAGCTACCCTAGCAGACTTGGGGGTGGTGTGGTCCTTATGCAGGCGAGCATGCTTTGATGGAGGGTATGCTGCGTCATCCTTCTGTACACCTGTGGTGACACACCTCCATTATGTAAGCTGGAGCCAGATTCCAGGTGTACCTAAAAGAGCTGCTATCTCAAGGTATTGACGTTTCCCTGAAAGTGGTGCAATGCCGTGTCACTCAATTGCGCTGCTGGACAAAGTTGGCTGCTCTAGCTTGTTTTGTGATGAATGACCTGTGACCAATGGGAAATCTGACTGCTGCTGGCATCAGCGCAAACAGCATCAAACAGCATGTGTAGCAACACATGCGTGCTGCATGTGCAGGCAGGCTTGATGTGAGTGAATGGTGATCAGTCACCATTGCCATGTGATGCTGCCTTGCACAGCGCATCTACAGCACCCAGCATCTTCAAGAGGCTACAGTCAAGCTGCCACATGCATGCAGACCTATACAAATTATATACATACAGCAGACTGGCAGAGTGTGTGTATGTGTGACAATTGCACCCATTGTCACACGGGTCCTATACAAATGTACGATGGAAGTTACTGAAACTGCTACACGTCGTGACAGTGCATACCATTGGTAGCAGCAGTTGAGGGCTCAGGGCCATCATGAGACGCAGTCTTGTGCAGCTCCTCAGCAGCGTCCAGCAGCAGCATGATGTTGCTGTTCTCCTCATCAGTGGCAGGTGACATGCGGCTGTCGGCCTGGTGGTTGCCTGCTGAGCGGGCAGCTGCTGAGCGTGTGCGCCCGCCTGATCTGGCACCTGACCTGGCAGCAGACCCTGGGCGGCCGCCGCTGATGGCATCCTTAGGAGTGTCCTGTAAGAGGCACACTCACATGTAGAATACAGGGTTTGCATTCACAGTTACAATGGACCCTTTTGTGATATTGTTGATATGCAAGCATAAGAGCACACACACATGAAGAATGCAGGGTGCATTCACAGGGACAGTGGACCCCTTTTGTGATATTGCTGATATGCAAAGCATAAGAGCACACCACACACATGAAGAATGCAGGATTTGCATTCACAGTTACAATGGACCCCTTTTGTGATATTGATGATATGCAAGCATGAGAGCTTGAAGTTAGCTGCTGATGATGGTGATGTTGTCATTATGAAGAGTGCTCAACACCATGCGAAGTGGTGGTGATGCTTGCATCCTGATGGTGATGTTGGTTGTGGCTGGTGTGAAGATGGCATGGGACTATTATAGCGCTATAATAGAGCCTAAAAAGTCCCATGCTATCTGCACACGATCCTGCAAGTTCTCCACTTGGTGTACCCAGCCAGCAGGGACATACAATCATTGAGCGGCTGCCAGTCTGTGCAGTGTGTCGGCAAAGCCCAGCCACAGCATACAAGTAGATGGGTGCATTCTGTCTGGCAGCATAGCAGCATGTACATGCAAAGATAGCAGCCATCAATGCACCCCACTACTCGTATGCAGTAGGTGTGTTTTTCCCTGCTATTGCAGAAGTTGTAAGCAGCAATCAGTACAGTCCCACATTGCCTGACAGGAGCAAGCTGACAAGGTGCAATGCAGAGAACATTGTCTCACACTGAGCAAAGGCAAGACACACACAATGGCAGTTTACATGCAACACAGTGCAGTTCCACCACGTACTCACACCTGCCCAGCTGCTTGTAAGGATGCAGTGATTTTGTAAGTGATGTAGGCAGCATCGAATCAGCTAGGTGAAGCAGCACAGCATTCTAAATGAAGCATGTGATTGACACCATTGTTGATGACATTCTGTGTTGCTGTGAGGGCGTTTGTAAACACACCTGGCCTGCTGCTTGCAAAGGTGCAGTGGTCTCAGGCGTGACATAGGCAGCATCAGGACCAGCCATGTTGTCGCCACTATATCTATCAGCGCCATAGCTTTGTGCAGGCCTGGCAGAACCAGATCTGCCCCTAGGGTTTGCAAAGGGCTGGCCTGATGACACGTCCTGGTACTGCTCATCATAGGCTTCATCCCAGTTGCCCTCCTCATATCGGATGTACTGACCTTCTGAGCCATAGATATCTCCATCTGCAGGGACCAAAAGGCTTTTCATTTGCAGTTGTCTGATCTCCTTTTACTGGAGCTTCAAGGCTGTGTTGCCTGCTTAGTGCTGCTGCATGCATTTGCAGAACAGGCAGGTGATTTTATGCATGCATGAGTTTAGGGTTTATGCATGCATTTGCAGAATAGGCAGGTAGTTTTATGCAAGCATGTGTTTAGGGTTTATGCATGCATTTGCAGAACAGGCAGGTGCTGCATGCAATGCCTGCATTCAGGATGATGCCACATGCAGCTCAAATCGCCAACTGCAATGTGGTCTAGTAAGATCAGACCAGTTGTCACAGCTCTCACCATAGAGCAAAGCACTGCTCTGACAGACAATTGCACAATGCAGAAGACGCTCAGCAGGCATAATGGAAGAAAAGCATGACCAGCATTTGCGTGCAGGGTTGCACTTAGGCCTCCATGTATATAGCATACTGTGATATATGTACATGGCTGGTGTACAGTACCTGAAGCCTCAAAGCCCTCATGCTCCCCTTGAAAGCCCTCGCCCTCAAAATCCCCGCCGCTGTTACCGCCCTGATAAGCATACTCACCCCCATGGTGCTGGAATTGGGGGTTTTTGGGGTCATCCACATAGTGTTCATCATCCTCCATAACCTGCAAAGAACATGTGTGCCATGCTGAAAACACAGAGCCAGCTGAGGCTTTTGTGGTGTGAATAAGTTCTAGTGAATAAATCTACATCAACGTTCCTCACGACTGTTTGCAAGAACAGTGTGCTGCTAGTTGTCAGGCACAAATAAGCAGTAATGAAGATGGCCATTGAGCTTGCTTGGTCATGAGGAAACCGCCATGTTCAACGAAGACAACCTTGCTGGACATTGCAAGGTGAGCCCACAAACTGACTTCCAAACAGCATGTGTACAAGACTCATGCTGTGTTCCAATCATGAAGTCGTCCTCACAAGCAACACAGGGCTCACCTTAAACACAAGGCCCTTGTCAGCCCACTCTCTGAGGCCAAACAGCCCCTCATGAGGCCGAATGAAAATGCTGTGCCCCTCCTTACGCTTCACATCAGTGTACAGGGCCGAAGCCATAGTGGCCTCAGGGGTTTTGCCCTGGCACTTGATCAGCCCCCGCTGCAGTGCCACCTTAGCGATGTCTCCAGTCGACATGAGACGCCGCTCTAGTCTGAGCACGTCGACAGCGGCGCTCTTGAAGATGCCGCCGCTGCCTAAGGTCTGCCGCTGCAGGCGCTCTGCCGCGGTCTTGGGGCGCACGCCGATGAAGCGGCCGGTCTCGTCGCGGATGGGGACGCTACCCCTCTTAGCTAGGCTGTTGGCATAGTTGGGCCGCCTGCAAAAGGAGCACTTTTAGCACGAAAGATTTCTGCACAGATCATGCTGTTGAATAAACAGGAATCAAAGGGGACAGATTGTAGCAGCATGCATTGACTTTGCATTGTGGAACACACCCTTCACACACCCACGTTGCAATGATATCAAGCACTAACATGTTCCAAATTGCAAAGTAAAAAAGAGCGTTATGGACTGGTCATGGCGAAGTGGCATGAGGCCAGTCATGACAGCACAGAGTGATTCATCACCAGCTTTGCTTACAGACTCAACAGCAGCATGTCCACACAAGGCACATCACATGTTGCACTGTTTTCGCACCCATTTGAGCGAGGGAGATGTCCTGACACAGTCTTTGCTACTGTCAACTAGGCAATTTGCAACCCTTTCTTTTTGCTTGCTCTACCCTGAAACTTGCAAGCAAAATGCCAAAAGTTGGCTTACCATTTAGCCCGTTCTGTCCGTGCTTGAGGGGCCATTTCATGGCTTGACTCGCTCTTGACTGGCTCCTTCTCTTTCTCCTTTTCTTTCTCCTTCTCCTTGGCAACAGGCTTGGGAGGCCCTCTAAACCCTGCACAGCATGCACACTGGTGCTTACCAAGGTTGCATCAGATTTTATGCCATTCAAAATGTCTCCAAAACAAAGTCTATGTATACCACTTGGGGCCAAACGGCCTGGTCTATAACGCTGTTTAGCAAAACTCTGTCTGATCTGTTCTGCCAACCATTCCTGCTGATTGTGAGACCAGTCCTGCTGATTATGAGTGGTAGCTGCCAAGCAAAGAGGCATGTTTGTGCCAGTTTGCTGCTGACATGCTGCTGTGCTGCGTGACACTCTCTTTGTGGCCAGACTCAGACTGAAAGCTACCAAGACTGCGCTGCGTCTTGAAACAGACAGAGCTACAGAACAGCATGGTGAAATGACCACGCTGTGCTAATTTGCCCCGTAGCTGCATCAAATGCTGCGTGCTTTCACTGCTGCTGAGCTGACTGCCATGATATGCTGATCCTGAATGAACTACTTTCTGCCAAAGGGCTTGAGTTGTGACAGGCGTATGACCAACTGGCTTTGCATCCACTTTCTTCGGCTGTTGTAGCTGGGTTGAGTGCTGCCTGTACAGGTGAATATGAGCACCTGTAGTTTCTGTCCTTGCCTGTGCTGACAATTGACCTGAAGGCCTCTGCATATGATAGCCTGAAGCTGAGGGGCTGAGCATGTGTAGCTGTCTGGTTCTGCACTATTCAGGAAGTGGCGCAGTCTATGTTCTGAGACAGTCACAAGATGCCTGGGGGCTGAGCAGCTGTAATGCCAGAAGTGTGGTACGTCAACAATCCAAAAGGCTGCTGGGTGCTTACCTACAGCAGGCACAGCTTCTGTTCCATCATCCCAAACCTTTGGCTTGACCAGTCTACCACGGCTGCTAGTAAGACCTGGTGTGTCTGGACTGGCAGGGTTGAGCTGAGCTGCTCCTGCAGTCATTGCCCCTGTCGCAGGGTTTCTGGACATCACACCTGCAGCAATGGCTCAGCTTAAAAGCGCTGTTGGCAAGGCAATGCAAGAGCAACGACATCTGTCTTAAGCCTCTGCCCAGAGACGCTGTGTGGTATTGTGGTGCCTTCAGGTGCAACAGCATGTTTAGCAGGCTTGTTTGTCTCAGCTTGAATACATAGCAACTGGTCACATTGTAAGCCCTGCTAGCTTCACACTTGTTGCACCTTTGCACTGAAGTTGTACAGCTTGTGTTGATCATGCAAACAAATCTGAATTCCAGCCTGCATTGCAAACTATGCTTGGAAGGATGTTTGACTGAAGCAAAGCAGTCTTGAGCAATCAAGGAATCTACGCTGCTGTTGCTGCTGAAGAACTGGTGGTAGTCTGGTCCAAGGAGGAACAAGGACCAGCTATGATAAGCTAGGACCAGCACCAGGTACTCTATGCAGTACCCGATAAGGCCCAGTGCGTCAGTGCAAACATAGATGTCACCACTGTGCATGCTTTGCCGCCAGTGCCGGCACACCAATGCAACGAACATACGCACGGACCACGAGATCCTTATTGCGGTGTGGCTGTTGCACACCGACTGGCCTCTCCGAAGATGCCTATGCTATTATATTGACTAAGGGAAAGAACACTGCGGACAACGGGTCAGCCCCTGAAAGCTGGAAAGCTTGTAGTTACGTTCTAGGCATCCCGCAGACATCCCACGAAAAGTTCTTGACTACCCGTACAATACATTGTGAGCACCTTTTGCGAATGTTTCGGGCTGCATGAGCTTGCAAACAGCTTGCTCACCGAGTGTAGACGCGGCGCGTGCTGTCGCTCGCCAAGCTCTGCGCTCAGATCCTCAGCAGGGTCAGCTGTTGCCTATGGCCGGGCCGCGCCTCTAAACGGGGCAGTTTCTTCGAGCGCTGACTCGCTCACTGATGGTCTTCGACAGAATTCGTCAAAACAAACACCAGTTTGCGACAGACAAGGCGGCCTTGTCAGTTCACGGTGTTACGGGAGCTTTTGTGAGTGTGCTCGCAATGCAATCGTATTTTTCTGCTGACCAAAAAAAGAAAATGAATGCAGCCTGCCGCCAGCTCAGCTGCCACCCGTCATGCGTAATTCACGGTGAATTATTCATCGCCATGCATCCCAATTGACACTTTCGGGAGGCTCGCATCCCCACCCCAGGAGCAAGGCTTCCAGGTACATTGATCTTTCGATGTCAGCCAATCGATACAACGACAACCGCGCCACTACGACCGACATGTTGAGAATTGTTCTCCTGTAACAGTTCGACATAAGGGCGACGATATTCGATACAATGACCGGGCCCTTGCTAATGGTAGCTAGTGCAGTGTCGTGATAAATTTTAAAGAGCATTGAAACCAAAATTTTGTCAGAGTATTGCAGATCAGCATAGGGTTGCATGCCATCTTCTGGGTGTGAAAGCTGTTGATCCCAATTTGCATAATAGCTTCAAAGATATTGCTGATTTATCAAAATGAATTGCATTTTCGGTACAGTACGTACAGTATACTTGTGACGTCGCAGATGATCCCGCGAGATCGGTAGTGACAATTTCT
>JAABUO010004987.1_pt1 | contig 15581 bp, 1 predicted proteins | sample 5559291 | NCBI WGS metagenome assembly JAABUO01 (sample SAMN10711878, study PRJNA513372) | rock metagenome | isolation source: Antarctica rocks | place: Antarctica: Victoria Land, Finger Mt sud
TATATATTAATATTATAATAACTAAATATAAACATAGTAAATTTATTATGTTTTACGTCTTTTATATTTAAACGCGTTAGCGAATAGCTAACGAAGTTAATCTTATAGTTTTAATCGCTTATCTTTTAAGAAAAGGCTCGAGACATAGTATAGCTATGATAGTCTTTAAATTATATATTAATTATGATAATAACAGTAACTTTAAAAAGCTTAACACTAAAGCTTAGAATACTTTAAGATCATTAAAACGACTTTAAGCAGGCTTATCATTAGCTCGTGTAGTTAATAATGATAAAAAGTAAAGTTTGAAAAATACTTTACGTAATGAATTCGTGAATTAAATATTAATTAAGACGCAAGCGAAAGTTAATTATTTACGTGCTTTGCGACGAATCGTAAAATTAAAAATTAAAGCTCGTAAGTTACGATTAACATTGTTTATTACGCACGTTAACGACACATAAACGAAATCTCGAAATCGATTAATTTCGTCTCTTAATAATAATTCAGCGACTGAATAATTATTTATTAACTTTAATACATTTATCGTATTAAAAGTAATAATGCTCGAGTTATAATAATTAATTTAAGCTTAAATAAAAACGTAAGTATTAATTAAGTTAACGTAATAATCGCGCATTGCGAAAATTATTAAGTTAAAGATAATGCGTTTTTATAAAGATTATAATAAAAACGAGCATGAAAAATGATTTCGAGAAGTAAAAATTAAGTTTTAATTAAGCTTAAATTACTTTTTTAATAATGTAATAAAAATTCTTTAATGTATGCAATTTATAATGAAAAATCTCATAAATTAATAATCTTACGAGATAAACGCAGACGTTAAGACGACGAATTATGCTTTTATGAAATTTCGTTAATTCTTACTTAATTTAATAATCGATTCAGTTAATTTAAAGCTTAAAGCTTATTAAAGATTTAAGAAAATAAAACAAAAATTAAAGTAAAGTGTAACTAGCTTTAAGTCGTATTTAAAGAATATTAAAGCTCATTTACTTAAAGCATCGTCGACGCAGAAAATTAACAGTTTCTTTATTAAACTTCTTTCGAAACTGCGTTAAAAGATTCTTATTATTAATAATATAATGTTAAAAAATTAAAAAGAGCTTTTAATAAAAGCAATTATGCTGAAAAGTATTAAATCGCGCAAGCGTAACGACGACGTCTTAAATTCTGCTAATTAAAATAATTAACGTAAGTTAAAGAATTAGAAATTCTTTTTTAATAAAGAAAATTAAAACTTACGAAAAGATGATTAATTTAATAAAAATTTAAAGTCGCGAGCGAGTAATAAGCGTCTGTTTAAATTAATCGATTTAAATAATAAAGCTAATTACTGTTATAACTGCGATGAAAAAAGACATTAAAAAAGAATTATTTTAAAAAGAATAAATAAAACACAGTTACAACGATGATTAATGTTTTTAATAAGAATTTAAAAAATAATTAAGCTTCGCTAACACGTAAGCGAAGTAAGACAGATTAGTAAAGACGCGTGACTTAATTATTATTAAAAATTAAGTTAAACTTTTAAACGAAAAACGTTTATTATTCGAGCTCGTTAACTCGAAAGTAAAGTTAAATTTAATTAATTAAACTTACGTAATACAGTAAAAGTTATAATTAATAAAACGCGTCGTCTTATCGTTATTAAGATTTCTTAATGATTAAGATCGTTATTATTACGACGTTTATAAGCTTATATATAATATAATTAACTTTTAAAAGCAACATTAAGAATGTATTATTCTTTTTTACGCTGTAAATTACGTCGAGCTCGATGCTATTTTTAATATGTTAATATTAATTAATTAAAGAATTCTTATAAATTCGTAAATGATAAGTTAAACTAATTGTCGAGTCGAGTTTCGATATTAACATTCTGGCTCGACTCGAATACTCGATATTAACATCATGATTCGACTCGAATACTTAATATTAACTTCGTAACTCGGCTCGATATCGATCTCGAGTCGAGTTATGATTTAAGTTCTCGACTCGATTCGTTAAGCAATTAAAAATGACGTTAAATGCTAAGATTTACTAAAAAAAATCTATTACGTCATAAAATCTTCGATAATTTAATTAACTAATTGCATTACTCTTTTGCATTACTCTTTTACATTATTATGTAACTGTTAAATATACGACGAGAATTTAATTATATATAAGTAATAGTAATAATAAACGATGTCGTTAACATACAGCGTGTATATTATATATTTAATATGTAATTATTAAAGTGTATAAGAAGTACGATTTGTAACGTACGAAGATACGATGAAAACTTTACATTCGACATTAGTTTTAATAAGAATAGCTAACTACGTCGTACGATGTACGTCGTACGGTGTAATGACTTTAATATTTAATAGTAACAAGTTAAACATTATATCGCTTCATGTCTTAACGAGTCGAGTCGAGAATTCGAATTAATACTCGATATTAACATCATGATTCGACTCGAATACTCGATATTAACATTATAACTTAATTCGAATACTCGATTTTAAAATCGTGATTCGAATCGAGTCTTAACGAGTTAAAAACTCGACTCGAGCTCGATGTATTAACTCGTCGCGATCAGTTTATAATAAGTTAACGCTTTAAGATAAAATTCGAAAATCTTAAAGTATTAACATTTTAGAAATTTTTAAAAAATCTTTTCGAATAAAATAAAATCTTTATAATTATTTACGTTAACGTCGCAAAGACGTCGAGTAAACAAATTATAATATTTAAAGTTTTAAAGAAATTAATAGATTTTAAGAATGTCTGCGATGTAAAAAAAACTGATATTTTATTAAAGTAAAACAGAAAAAATCATGTTATTAATTTAATAAAAAGTGCGAAGTTGTCATTCATGTCTTTATATAATTTATTACAGATAAAGCTAACGAAGCTTTAACGTTATCTCGAAGATGCTTTAATTAAAGATTAAATTAAGCATTTCGTCTCGTTAGCAGAGACTTTTATACTTTTTATGTTTAAAAAGAATAATGAGTTACGTTTATGCGTTAATTATTAAAACTTAAATGCGATTACGATTAAGAATCGTTATTCATTATCTTTAATCATTAAGACGCTGAATTAATTAAACGAATTTAAATGTTTTATTAAATTAAATTTTAAGAACGCTTATTATCGCATACGAATTAAACAAGATAATAAATGAAAGACGACGTTTCGCACGCGTTATGAGCATTTCGAATATTAAGTTATGTCATTTAAGTTAATTAACGTCTTAACTACTTTTTAAGCCTATATTAATAAAGCGTTAAGAGACTTAATTAATGTTATTCGTGTCGTATATTTAAATAACATCTTAATTTTTAATAACGATTCAGCGTAACATTAACGTTATGTAAGAAAGATTTTTTAACGTTTAAAAGATTATTAGCTATATGTTAATCTTAAGAAATGTTAATTCGTTATTAATGAGATTAAATTTTTAAACTTTATAATATTTATAAACGAGATAAAAATGAACTCAGATAGAATTAAAATGATTAAAGAATGATTTAAATCGAAGATTTATCGCGAAGTTTAAGTGTTTCTAAGCTTTGTTAACTTTTATAAACGCTTTATTCATCGTTATTTTAAGATCGCAACGTTTCTTATTAATCTGCTAAAAGATAATAAAGACGATAAGAAATTAAAATCTTGTAAATGATTTAATGCAGCGAAGTAAACTTTTCGTTAACTGCGCGATATTTTCATGTTAACTTTACTTCTTATTCATTATAACTTAAGTAAAAGAATTAAAATGAAGATTAATGCTTTTAATTTTATAGTCGCAGATATTTTTAGTTAATAAAATATTAACGATTATTAATAATTAATAACGTTTTAATCGCGTAAGATAATATCGACGAAGTAAAATTACGAAATTTATGATTAAGAGCTTTTAGTTATAATAATCGCTTTTAAGTAATGAAAACATTATTTAAAAAACAGTTTATATTTTATTAAGACTTAATTAAATCATAATAATTTAAGAAGATTTATAAAGCAGAAAGAGCTAAACTTTAAACAAGCTCGCTGAGCGCTGAAGTTAATTGCTTATGACTTTAAAATTTTTCATCGTTTAAATAAACGAAATTCAGCGAATAAGTCTTTTAAACGTTTAAATTATAAGAAAACATCGCTCTTTAATATTAAATTATTATTAACGTTATAGAATAAGCTAGCGCTGTCGTTAAACGAAAAGACGCTGACGTAAAGCGAGCGAAATAAAGTAAATAAACAAGATTTCGTATCTTAATTAACAGAAATTTAACTTAATAACATAAATAGATTAAAGTCGCTGTCGTAAAGAAAGCGAAAGATATTAAATAATTTAATCTTTGTATTTTAATTAATTAATATTTAAGTTCTTATATTAAAAAAGAAGATTAAAAATATATTCGAAAGTCTTTATAAGAAATCGTAAAGATTTATAAAGTTCTTAACAAAGAAGCTTTAAGCAAGAAACGATTAAGCGAATGAAGTTCGTGTTAAACTCGTTAAGTTTTTTTATTATCTGCGTAAGCGAAATAAAATTTAAGCTTTAAACTTTAAAAATCTCGTTAAACATAATAAACGTCTTTATGTTCTTAATAATGTAATAATTAAAAAGAAACTTATTAATAAAAATTATGATAATTTTTTAGCTGAACACTTTAAAATTAATAAGACTTTAAAACTTTTAAGAAGAAAGTATTATTAACTCGTTTACTTAGAATAAATAACTTTATATGTTAAAATCTGTAACGTTTATTAACGAATTAAAATGCTTAAGCATAAGTTATATAATAAGTTTAAGTTCTTGTTTATATTTACGAAGTCATGAAAAGAAATTATTATAAACTTCGTTACGAGTTTATTATTAAATAAGCGTCGTGAAGTCGTTTATAATTTAATATTCGTAATTATAAATTAATGTATTAAAATAATTAAATACATATTAATAATAATACGAATTAATGTCGCAGAATTAATGAAAATGTTTTTTAAGAAAATCGTTTTACGCTTTAACATGTTAACTAACATAATAAGTAACAGAGACTTTGTCTTTACTAACGCGTTCTGATTAATTATATATTATCATGCACGCATAAAACGACGATTAAGCATCGCATTTTATTTATAAACGAATGACTTAATTAAGCGATAAAATTAAATCTTAAAGCATTATTTACGTACTTTCGCTAACGTAAAGTAAACGAGTTAAGCTAATTTATTATTAATAATTAAATATGCTTATAATAATCGTCACGTCTTCATTAAAGTCTCGTCGTTCTTTTTAATATACGATTATAATTTAAAAATACATTACGAGATTAAGAATAATCTCGTTAAAGAAAAAGTATCATTTATAAAAGATTAAGTTTAGCGACTTTAAAATTTAAGAAACGAGCTAACGAAGCGTCTTATCGACGCTATCATTTAGCAGACGAAGTATTATAATCGCAGTCATAAAGTTAAAACCTATACTGTTAATAATTTAAATATGCTCTTAACTAGAAATTTAAAATACAAGAAGTTTAGTAAGAAATTATCGCATAGATTTGTTAATTCGTTTAAAATAAAGAATAAAATTAAGACTTAAGCTTATTAATTAACGTTACTTAATATTTATCATATTCATAATACTTTTCATGTTTTATTATTAAAGTTATATTAAAATAAAGCAAGCGATTAAAAGACGAAAGTTCTTATACAAGCTTTAAAGCTCATTAACGATAAAAAGTAATAAGAAATTAAGAAAATTATGAATAAGAATAAAAGTAAGAAGAAGTTATGATACAAGATGAAATAATTAAACTAAGATTATATATATAATTAATGATTACTTAAAGAAAAGCTAAAGCTTGTTAAAGAGTTAAAAGAAAAATTTAATAATTAAATAACGTTACGCAAGCGATAACGAAGAAATAAGTAAGCGAGTATCGCGATAATAATGTTTAATTATTAACGACGTTAATTCGATATAACGATCGTCTTCGCATCATTATTAATTATAAACTTTTAATTAAAAATCTTTTCATTTCGTTACATAAAGTATTAATAATGATAAGACTGAACGCTTGTCGCGTAGCGCTTAATTACAAAAAATTTATTTATTTATTTATTTATTTATTTATTTATTTATTTATTTATTTATTTATTTATTATCGTACACATCGAGCTTAAATATTAAAACGATAGCTTCGAGCTACTAGTAACGTTTAAAAACGTTAAACTAAAGCTCGTTCGAGAATCGTCTTTACTAAACGAAGTCTTTAACAAGTTAACGTTAATTTTCATGAAAACTTACTTCGTGATCTCGCGCTTTTACGTTTTCTTTTTATTCTTCTTTTTACTCATTATTACATTCTTTTCTTGCTTCATTTTTTTAATCATTATCTTACTTATCATTTTTTTAACTTCATTGCGCTTAACTTGAAATATTTTATACTTCGTTTACATCTTATCGCGCTTTCGTTTCGTCTTCGTTAAACGCTTAATTAATTAAGTAATCTCGCGCTAATTACGTTTAATCGCGAGTTAAGCTTTATGTACGATGTTAAAAATGTATTTATTAACGCGACGTCATTTCTTTATAACTATTATTAATCTCTTTTATCTGTTTTTCACGTTAACGAAAATGATACGTTAATATTAATCTGCGCGAGTAAATTCACGAATAACGCGCTTCGTCGCGTTTTAAAAACGTTTAATGAATTAAATAATTCTTAGTAATTATCGCAGCGTTAACGAGATAAAACTTATCGTAATGTAATGATTCGAGTCGTATTATTAAGCTCTGCACGATTTATAAACACTTAACTCGCGCACGTACTTATGTCTGTTAATACAGATTATACACGAAAGATCTTTATATTTTAAAGAATAAAAGATTAGCTTTATACTTAAATTAACAAATGTATATATATTAATCGTAATCGTTATCTCGTTATTAATTCGTGTAATCGCTAAGATTATGTTATGTTTATTTTTATTAAAAAATATACACATGAGTCTGTACAGCGTTTGCTTCTTATTATTAAATATATATAAATTTATTAAATTTGTAATATTTAAAAGCATATATTAACATTCGTATCGCTTGCTCATTATTATTAAATATATATAAAAAGTGTTTAATTAAAAGATGAAAAGAAAAAGAGAAAAAAAGAAAGAAAAAAAGAAACAATAATATTATATATAATAAACAAGCGTTACGTAATTATCGTAACGATAATATTAAACAATATTAAAAGCGTTATTAAGACGATAGCGCGCTAGTAAACATCGTAATAATAATAATTAAAATCGCAGTTTTATAAAATTGCATGAAAAGATTACAGACTATAGTTAATTGTAAGATAATATTACATTTAAAAGACTCTTTTTCTTTTATTAACTTAAAGAAATTTAAGAGATTTTTAATGAGCTTTAGAAAGCTGCGCTTAGCAGGCGCGATTAATAACTATCTTTACTTTAAGAAGTTAATATAGCTTCTTTATATTAAAGATTAATGCTTTAAAAGAAAAGATAATTATAATAATAACAAGCGTTAGCTTCACGTTAGCGTTTACTAGAGACAAGATCAGATAACTTGTTAAATAATCTCGAATCGCTTAATAAGCTAACGTTTCTTATAACGTATTAAGAATGATTTATTATAATTAAATAGCAAAGTGTTAACGATGAAGTGATTAAGAATATTAAATAAGCTGAAGCTTATTCTCTTAATATTCTTTAGCGATTAGTTTTATATATTAATATTATAATAACTAAGTATAAACATAGTAAATTTATTATGTCTTACGTCTTTTATATTTAAACGCGCTAGCGAATAGCTAACGAAGTTAATATTATATTAAAGTAATTACTTTAAATTAATTAATTATAATGCTCGTAACGCTGAAAAGTAAATTTATATTAAAACTTATGTTAACGACTTAATAAATAATAAGTTTATGCTAGTTAAATTTAATTAATTTAAAAAGACTTTCGAATAATAAAAGTTAAATATTATACTTATTATCGTCGCGATCGTTATACAAAGTTTAAATATTACGATCTTCATTTTAAGCTGAAAATTAAATGATAAAAAGAACGAAAGAAAAATAAAAACAAAGAAGACAAAGATAACGATTATATTAACGAAAAATTTAATAAGAAACGAAAGACTAGCGATGATAACGATGAAAAAATCGATTATGTTAAGCTAGTTTATAATTTCTTTAAAGAAGTTAACTTTAACTTTAATCTCATGATTATTATTAATCTCGCTGCTTTTTTAATCTTTAGCTTTGTTAACGTTTAAATCTTAAACTTTAAATGCACTCAGCACACGATTTATTAAAAGAAATTCTTCGTGTTTATAATCTTCGTTAATCGCAGCTTTATAATTAATGTTAATAATTTTAATTTCAGATTAAAAGTAATTAATATTATTTAACTAAAGTACTTAATTCACGACGAGCTAAAAACGATCGATTTCTTTAACGTGCTGTATATCTTAAACGTTAAAGTTAATTTTCTTTTAATGTTTTAAATTATTAATAAGAAAGTTAATCTTTAAATCATTAAGTAAAGAATTTAAATTAAACTAAGTTAATTACATTTTATCGCTAACATTTTACAAGATCTGTAAGTATTACGAATCTCTGTTAATTTAATCGCTTTTAAGATTATTTCTTCTTTCGTCGTTAATTTTATAACATAATCGTTTAAATTATTTAAGTAAGTAAAATGTAAAGAAGCTCGCTTAAATATTAATTAAAATAAATTTAACACGAGATCTTAAAGATAAACTCGTCTTTAAGAATTATGTTTTAGAAAAACTTCATGCTTATTTTCATTAAATCTTAATAAAGCGCGTTATTATGTTTCTGTAATGATAATAAGCGCTAGCTTTACGATAGCGCTTACTAGAAACAAGATTAAATGACTTGTTAAATAAGCTTAAGTTACTTAATAAGTTAACGTTTTTTATAACGTATTAAGAATGATTTACTACGATTAAATAACGAAGTATTAACGATGAAGTTATTAAGAATATTAAATAAGCTAAAGCTCATTCTTTTAATGTTCTTTAGCGATTAATTTTACATATTAAAATCATAATAATTAAGTATAATTATAGAAAGTTTATTATGTCTTACGTTTTTTATATTTAAACGCGCTAGCGAATAGCTAACGAAGTTAATCTTATAGTTTTAATCGCTTTTAATTCTTTAAGAAAAGGCTTAAAACATAGTATAATTATAATAATCTTTAAATTACATATTAATTATAATAATAACAGCGACTTTAAAGAGCTTAGCATTAAAGCTTAAAATATTTTAAATACGATTACGAAACGATCTTAAGCAAACTTATTATTAGCTCGTATAATTAATAATAATAAAAAGTAAAGTTTAAAAAATACTTTACGTAATGAATTCGTGAATTAAATATTAATCGAGACGCAAGCGAAAGTTAATTATTTACGTGCTTTGTAACGAATCGCAGAATTAAAAATTAAAGCTCGTAAGCTATAATTAACATTATTTATTGCGCACGTTAACGAAACACGAGCGAAATCTCGAAATTAATTAATTTCGTCTTTTAACGATGATTCAGCGACTGAATAATTATTTATTAATTTTATTATATCTGTCATATTAAAAGTAATAATGCTTAAATTATTATAATTAATTTAAGCTTAAATAAAAGCGTAAGTATTAATTAAATTAACGTAATAATCGCGCACTGCGAAAATTATTAAGTTAAAGACGATGCGTTTTTATAAAGATTATAATAAAAACGAGCATGAAAAATGATTTCGAGAAATAAAAATTAAGTTTTAATTAAGCTTAAATTACTTTTTTAACGATGTAATAAAAATTCTTTAATGCATGCAGTTTATAATAAAAGATTTCATGAATTAATGATCTTACGAGATAAACGTAAACGTTAAGACGACGAATTATACTTTTATAAAATTTCGTTAATTCTTACTTAATTTAATAATTAATTTAGTTAATTTAAAGCTTAAAGTTTATTAAAGATTTAAGAAAGTAAAACAAAGATTAAAGCAAAGTGTAACTAGCTTTAAGTCGTATTTAAAGAATATTAAAGCTCATTTACTCGAAATATCGTTAACGCAGAGAATTAATGATTTCTTTATTAAACTTCTTTTAAAACTGCGTTAAAAGATTTTTATTATTAACGATATAATGTTAAAAAATCGAGAAAAGCTTTTAATAAAAGCAATAATGCTGAAAAGTATTAAATCGCGTAAACGTAACGACGACGTCTTATATTTTATTAATTAAAATAATTAACGTAAGTTAAAGAATTAAAAATTCTTTTTTAATAGAGAAAATCGAAACTTAAAAAGAAATAATTAATTTAATGAAAATTTAAAGTCGCGAACGAATAATAAGTGTCTGTTTAAATTAATTAATTCAGATAATAAAGTTAATTATTATTATAACTGCGATGAAAAGAAATACTGAAAAAAGAATTATTTTAATAAAAATAAATGAAACATAATTACAACAGTGACTAATGTTTTTAATAAAGATTTAAAGAATGATTAAGCTTAATTAACGCGTAAGCGAAGTAAGAAAGATTAATAAAGGCGCGTAACTTAATTATTATTAAAAATTAAGTTAAACTTTTAAACGAAAAGCGTTTATTATTCGAGCTCGTTAATTTAAAAGTAAAGCTAAATTTAATTAATTAAATTTACGTGATATAATGAAAGTTATAATTAATAAAACGCGTCGTTTTATCGTTATTAAGATTTCTTAATAATTAAAATTATTATTATTACGACGTTTATAAGTTTATATATAATATAATTAACTTTTAAAAATAACATCGAGAATGTATTATTCTTTTTTACGCTGTAAATTACGTTAAGCTTAATGCTATTTTTAATATGTTAATATTAATTAATCAGAGAATTTTTATAAACTCGCAAATAATAAGTTAACGCTTTAAGATAAAATTCGAAAATCTTAAAGTATTATCGTCTCGAAAATTTTTAAAAAGTCTTTTTAAGCAAAGCGAAATCTTTATAATTATTTGCGTTAACGTTACAGAGACGTTAAATAAACAAATTATAATATTTAAAGTTTTAAAGAAATTAATAAATTTTAAGAATGTCTGCGATGCAAAAAAGATTAATATTTTATTAAAGCAGAACAGAAAAAATCATGTCATTAATTTAATAAAAAGCGCGAAATCGTCATTCATGTCTTTATATAATTTATTATAAACAGAGTTAACGAAGCTATAACGCTATCTCGAAGATGCTTTAATTAAAGATTAAATTAAGCATTTCGTCTTATTAGTAAAAGTCTTTATACTTTTTATATTTAAAAAGAATAATGAATTACGTTTATGCGTTAATTATTAAAACTTAAATGCGATTACGATTAAGAATCATTATTTATTATTTTTAATGATTAAAACGCTGAATTAATTAAACAAATTTAAATGTTTTATTAAATTAAATCTTAAGAACGTTTATCATCGTAAACGAATTAAATAAGATAATAAATGAAAGACGACGTTTCACACGCGCTATAAGCATTTCGAATATTAAGTTATGTCATTTAAGTTAGCTAACGTCTCAGTTACCTTTTAAGCTTATATTAATAAAGCGTTAAGAGATTTAATTAATGTTACTTATGTAATATATTTAAATAATATCTTAATTTTTAATAACGAATTAGCGTAACATTAACGTTATATAAGAAAGATGTTTTAACGTTTAAAAGATTATTAGCTATATGTTAATCTTAAGAAATGTTAATTCGCTATTAATGAAATTAAATTTTTAAACTTTATAATATTTATAAATGAGATGAAAATGAACTTAAATAAAATTAAAATGATTAAAGAATAATTTAAATCGAAGATTTATCGTGAAGTTTAAGTGTTTCTGAGCTTTGTATATTTTTTAAACGCTTTATTCATCGTTATTTTAAGATAATAACGTCTTTTACTAGTCTGTTAAAAGATAATAAAGACGATAAGAAATTAAAATCTTTTAAATAATTTAATGCAGCGAAGTAAACTTTTCCTTAACTGCGCGATGTTTTTATGACGGCTTTACTTCTTACTCATTATAATTTAAATAAAAGAATTAAAATAAAGATTAATGCTTTTAATTTTATAATCGTAAATATTCTTAATTAATAAAATGCTAACGATTATTAACGATTAATAACGTTTTAATCGCGTAAAATAATATTAACGAAATAAAATTACGAAACTTATAATTAAAAGCTCTTAGCTATAATAATCGCTTTTAAGTAATAAAAACATTATTTAAAAGATAATTTATATTTTATTAAGATTTAATTAAATTATAATAATCTTAAAGAGTTTATAAAGCAAAAAGAGTTAAACTTCAGGCAAGCTCGCTGAGCGCTGAAGTTAATTATTTATAACTTTAAAATCTTTCATCGTTTAAGTAAACGAAACTTCGCGAATAAATCTTTTAAACGTTTAAATTATAAAAGAGCATCGTTCTTTAATATTAAATTATTATTAACGTTATAAAATAAACTAGCGCTATCGTTAAACGAAAAAACGCTGACGTAAAGCGAGCGAAACGAAGTAAATAAGCTAGATTTCGTATCTTAACTAGTAAAAGTTTAGCTTAATGACACAGACAGATTAAAGTCGCTATCGTTAAAAAAGCGAAAGATATTAAATAATTTAATCTCTGTATTTTAATTAATTAATATTTAAATTCTTATATCGAGAAAGAAGACTAGAAATGTATTCGAAAATTTTTATAAAAAATCGTAAAGATTTATAAAGTTCTTAATAAAGAGACTTCAGACAAAAGATAATTAAGCGAATAAAGTTCGTGTTAAACTCGTTAAGTCTTTTTAAAGAAATTAATTTGCGTAAGCGAAATGAGATTTAAGCTTTAAACTTTAAAAATCTCGTTAAACATAACGAACGTCTTTATGTTTTTAATAATGTAATAATTAAAGAAAAGCTTATTAATAAAAATCATAATAATTTCTTAACTAAACACTTTAAGATTAATAAGATTTTAAAACTTTTAAAAAAAAGTATTATTAATTCGTTTACTTTAAGTAAATAACTTCGTATGTTAAAATCTATAACGTTTATTAACGAATTAAAGTGCTTAAGCATAAATCATATAATAAGCTTAAGTTTTTATTTATATTTACGAAGTCATGAAAAGAAATTATTATAAACTTCGTTACGAGTTTATTATTAAGTAAGCGTCGTAAAGTCGTTTATGACTTTATATTCGTAATTATAAATTAATATATTAAAATAATTAAATATATATTAATAATAATACGAATTAATGTCGTAGAATTAACGAAAGTGTTTTTTAAGAAAATCGTTTTACGCTTTAATATGTTAACTAACATAATAAGTAACAGAGACTCTATTTTCATTAGCGCGTTTTAATTAATTATATGTTATCATGCACGCATAAGATAACGATTAAACATCGCTTTTCATTCGTAAACGAATAACTTAATTAAACGATAAAATTAAATCTCAAAGCATTATTTACGTACTTTCGCTGACGTAAAGTAAACGAATTAAGCTAATTTATTATTAATGACTGACTATGCTTATAATAATAATCGTTACGTCTTTATTAAAGCTTCGTCGTTCTTTTTAATGTATAATTATAATTCGAAAATATATTACGAGATTAAGAATAATTTCGCTAAAGAGAGAATATCATTCGTAAAAGATTAAGTTCAGTAATTTTAAAATTTAAGAAATCGTTTAATAAAGCGTCTTGTTAACGCTATCGCTTAACAGACGAAGTATTATAATCGCAGTCATAAAGTTAAAACTTATATTATTAATGATTTAATTATGCTTTTAACTAGAAATTTAAAACAAACAAAGTTTAGTAAGAAATTATCGTATAGATTTATTAATTCGTTTAAAGTAAAGAATAAAATTAAGACTTAAGCTTATTAATTAACGTTACTTAATATTTATTATATTCATAATACTTTTTATGTTTCGTTACTAAAGTTATATTAAAATAAAGTAAATGATTAGAAAACGAAAGCTCTTATGTAAGCTTTAAAGCTCATTAACGATGAGAAGTAATGAGAAATTAAGAAAATTATAAATAAGAGTAAAAATAAAAAGAAGCTATAATACAAGGTAAAATGATTAAACTAAAATTATATATATATTTAATGATTATTTAAAGAAGAGCTAAAGCTTGCTTAAGAGCTAAAAGAAAAATTTAATGAGTAAATAACGTTGCGCAAGCGACGACGAAGAAATAAGTAAGCGAGTATCGCGATAATAACGCTTAATAATGATCATCTTCGCATCGTTAACGATTATAAAATTTTAATTAAAAATCCTTTCATTTTATTACATAAAGTGTTAATAATAATAAGACTGAACGCTTAACGCGCAGCGCTTAATTACAAAAAATTTATTTATTTATTTATTTATTTATTTATTTATTTATTTATTTATTTATTTATTTATTTATTTATTTATTATCGTACATATCGAATTTTAGTACTAAGACGACGACTTCGAGCTATTAATAACGTTTAAGAACGTTAAACTAAAGCTCGTTCAGAAATCGTCTTTAATAAACGAATTCTTTAATAAGTTAACGTCGTTTTTTAAGAAATTTAACTTCACGATCTCGCGCTTCTTTTTCTTATTCTTATTCTTTTTCTTATTTTTCTCGTTTATTATTACATTCTTTTCTTACTTCATTTTTTTAATTATTATTTTATTTAACATTTTTTTAACTTCATCGCGCTTAACTTAAAGTATTTTACACTTCGTTTACGTCTCATCGCGCTTTCGTTTCGTTTTTATTAAACGCTTAATTAATTAAGTAATCTCGCGCTGATTACGTTTAATCGCGAGCTAAAATTTATGTGCGATGTTAAAGATGTATTCGTTAACGCGACATCATTTCTTCATGATTATTATTAATCTCTTTCGTTTATTCTTTACGTTAACGAAAATAATACGTTAATATTAATTTACGCGAGTAAATTTATAAATAACGCGTTTCGTCTCGTTTCGAAATCGTTTAATGAATTAAATAATTCTTAACAGTTATCGCAGCGCGAGCGAAATAAAACTTATCGTAATATAACGATTTAGGTCGTAACGTTAAACTTTACACGATTTATAAACACTTAATTCGCGCACGCACTCGTATCTGTTAATGTAAATTATACACGAAAGATCTTCGCATTTTAAAGAATAAAAGATTAACTTTACACTTAAATTAATAAATGTATACATATTAATCGTGATTATTATTTCTTTATTAATTCATGTAATCGTTAAGATTATATTATGTTTATTTGTATTAAAAAACATACACATAAGTTTATGCATCGTTTGCTTCTTATTTTTAAGTACATATAAATTTATTTATATGTACTTAAAAATATACATTAGCATTCGTATCGCTTACTCGTTATTATTAAATACATATAAAGTGTATAATTAAAAGATAAAAAGAAAAAGAAAAAAGAAAAAAGAAAAAAAAGAAACAATAACATTATATATAATAAACAAGAATC
>JAABUO010004988.1_pt1 | contig 15580 bp, 18 predicted proteins | sample 5559291 | NCBI WGS metagenome assembly JAABUO01 (sample SAMN10711878, study PRJNA513372) | rock metagenome | isolation source: Antarctica rocks | place: Antarctica: Victoria Land, Finger Mt sud
ACGATGGAACGGGGTGTTGCGGGGTGTCCCCGCAGAGGGGGTGACGGAAGAGGTGGGCCGGTCTTTTCGCCGGCGCACCTCTGGAGGCAGGGGGAAACTTCCCCCTCCTGCATCCGTCACTTAGCTTTCTGTGACCCAGACTGCCTGGTCTAGTTGTTGCCTCCTTTGTCGAACGGCGACCGGTCGGGTCTCATCGGTCCTGGCTAACTCCCCGATATGGCGAAGTTGTTCCTCAGTCAGGGTCTTTCTGGACAGGACGCGGAGGTCGATGTAGTGGCCTCCGCGAAGACTCCAATCGTGGGTTCCGATGCGCGCTCTCGAGTGAACGAGGAAGTGAGCTAGATTGCTGCCGGTGAGCCGAACGGTCGAGACGATGCAAAGTAGATGGCCCTCGAAGAAGCCCTCCCAAACCATCACATCCGCTTTCGAGGTCTTGCTGTTCAAGCCCCTCGCCGTGGCTCCGATCTGCACGAAATGATCGCCCCGGCGGTTTATGGCTGCACCTCGGGGATCTCGGCTGATGAGAGTGCATCACCCTTCGTGCGGCGTCTGCTTTCGCGGGGCCGTGCCCACGGTCCAGCTCGGCGGACGAACTGATGCACGGCTGCGTCTAGGGCGAGACGGGCGGCGTGGAGATCGTAGAGGCTGAAACAGGTGGAGCATGCCCCCTTGATGCCTCCTCTGCCGTCCTTTTCAGGGTTATAGCGTGGGTGGCGCTCGCACTTGGCCGTCACCCGCTCACGAACTGACAATTTGTAGGAAAGCTTATACATGACTCGTCCTTTTTGGTGTCGGGGAGGCGTGGCCGGGGGGGAAGCCCCGGCCACGCTGTGGGGGTTGGGTCTAGGCTTTGCGCTTTGCGGCTTTGGCTGGCGGGGTCTTCTTGGACACAGTGGCGGGCTTCTTCGCCGGTGCCTTCGTCTCCTGCTTGGGAGCGAAGACAGCTACGGCCTCGGTGAGGTAATCGGCCTCGCCGTCGGGGGGAATCCCTCGGTGTCCAGCAAGTGCAAGGCGAACGGCAAAGCCGGTCAGCTTGTCATCTGCAAGCCCGTCGATGGCTGTCAGTAATACCTCATCAGCGCTGCGCCGGTCGTCGTGAGCATCGCCGTTCATCTCCACGGCGAGGTCATCGGCAAAGGTGTACGGGTCCAAGTTGACGAGGGCTCGAAGCAACATCCGAAGCTGAGAGGCGCTGAACACCGGGGGAGCGGTCTGCAAGATGCGTTGAAAGCTCGCCTCCCGCTTCTTCTTCAGTTTCGCAATCCGGTCCTCTTCCGCTTGCCGTGCTGTCTCGCGGCGTTCCTGCTCGGCCTTGAACTCGGCCTGACGGCGTTGGTAGTCGGCTTGACGGGCGGCGGTCTGTTCCTCGGTCTCGTCCTCTGTGGGCCGATTCATGACGGGGATGGGTCGCTCCTCTCGCTCCTCACTCTGCCGGGGGTCATGCACTGGACAGTGATTGTCCGTGCACACGTGAGAAAAGTTCCGATGTGCTGGCCGTAGATGATGAGAGCCGGTCGTGCGGCATCGCAAGCGGCTACCGGCTCTGCATCGGAGTTCTCGATGGGCGTCTCGATTTCCCGGAAGTTGCCTCGGCGCACTGCTTCGGCGTGGTGCTCGCTCGGCCTGCGGTAGCCTTCCTCGATCTGCACGAGGTTGGGCCGCGCTACAATCTCACGGTCGATGTAGTTGGCGACCTTGGTGTGATAGCAGGGACCGTCTAGACACTGGTCCCCCTGAACATCACAGAAAAGGGAAGTGTTATGGCCGCTTCGCCGGGGGCAGGTTGTGCATGCTCCCGCGACAGGGTAGAGCGAGGGGTCTTCACGGTTGAAAGGCGCGGCGGCAAGCGGAAGATAGAGATTTGCCTGAATCCACGCGGCAAGGTTCTTCGCGGGGAGTAGGTAGTCCTTGCGCCAGCACTCCGCGAACGCCTCGGCCTGACGAGTAGCAGGGAGACGCGCTATGAGGTTGGCATGGCTGGCGGTGATCCGTTCTTCCTGAAACGCGGTCGCTACCTCGGGGATGAGGTCAAGCAACGTGAGGCGAGCATAAATGTGGCTCTGGCTGCGCCCGGTCTTCTGTACGAGCGTGTCCACGCTATAGCCGGGGAGGTCTAGAAGACGCTTGTACCCTGCCGCTTCCTCGTATGGGTGTACATCCTGCCGCTGGCTGTTCTCGATGATCTGAAACGCGAGGGTGTCTTCATCCGAAAGCTCGCAGACGCGCACCGGCACCTCAGCCAGCCCTGCGATCTGGGCCGCGCGGAAGCGGCGGGCTCCTGCAACGATCTCGAAGAGTTCACCCCTGGGCCTGACGGTGATAGGATTGATGAGGCCGTGGGTGCTAAGGCTTTGGGCAAGCTCGACCAACTTGGTTGGCTCGAACGTGCGGCGGGGGTTAGTGCTGGATTCCTCAAGCATCGCGAGAGGAAGGGTCTTGTATCCTGAATCGACAGCCGTTGCGGTGTACATGGGCGCATCTCCTGTGCGGTATGTGCTTCGTTGCGGTTGGGGGCAGTGTTCCCGCACTGCCCCATCTCGCTCCCCCGAATGGGGGGTTAGTCCTCCGCGCTCTCGCTCTCGCTCTTAGCGTTTACGCGCTCAAGCTGGCTGACCAAAATCTCCCAATACGTGATCTTGATGGTCTCTTTGCCCACAGTTTTGTCGCGGGTGTTGCTCCGCAATTCGCCTTCGACATAAACTCGGTCGCCCTTCTTCAAGGTGAGGGCGTACTTGGCAAGGTTGTTGAATACGGTGATGCTGTGCCACTCCGTACGGCTCTGACGGTCGCCCGCGTTGTCGCTCCAGCGAGAGGTGACAGCGAGACGAAAGGTTACAGGGGCCTTGTCGTTCTTGCGCTGTGCATCATCTCCAAGGTGTCCCATCAGAACGGTGCGGCTAAGGTCGTTGATCATGGCGGTTCTCCTGTGTTTCGGTTCCGGTTGTGGACAGTGTTCCCGCACTGTCGGTGGTCGGTAGTTTGGGGGCTGGTCCTCATCCCCCTCTCTGTTTCTAAGTATACTCCTTTCTAACTTATTAGCAAGGTAATAATGGAGATTGCTAGACTTATTTATTGCTGGCGATCAAAGGTTGGGCGGGCCGCTCGCCCGCATCACTGGTGCTCAAAGCTGCACGGCGAAGCATGGCTCGCGTCTTTTCAGCGAGTCGTCATAGAAAGGGTTGGCTTCTTTGTTGCCGACGTTCTTGGGAGGCTTCCACGGAACCCTAATGGAGCGATTGGGACTGGTGTCGTTCTTCTCTCATATATTTGGTCCTTCACAGGCAGCCGTTGCTTGTTCTGCGGGCGGCTTGCCGCCTTATAGGGTGCGAAGCACGATGGCCGGTCTGTTGGGGATTCGTCCTTGCCACCATGTATTGCGGGCAAGAGAAAAGGCCCGATTGCTCGGGCCTTTATGGGGTTCTGAAATCTTGACTACCGGTGTGCTTCTAAGACGGCAACACGCTCGCTGAGCTGGCTAATTACCCGGATAGTCGTTAGTTCACTCTGGGCCTTGAACTCACCCAGAGCTGACATAAGGGCTCTAAACTGAGCATCTGCCTTCTGATTCTGAGCTTCGGCCTTCTTATCCTGGGCTTCGAATCGCTGGTCGATCGCTTGAAATCGCTGGTCGATCTGCTTCTGCAAGCTGCTCTCGACGTGGGTGAGCTGGCTTTGAAGATTCGTTACGAGCGTCTTAAGTTCACGCACGTCCGGCGCAACGAGGTCCTGAATGACTTTCTGGACGGTTTGGGCGATGTTTTCGGACATTTAAGTCTCTCCTGGATGATACGGCATCGGTTGGTGTTTCGGTTTGAATGGTTTGGTCGTGGCTGTTCTCACAGACACGCCTTGGCCCCCGGCCATCCGGGTGAGGGTAGCAAGTGCAAGGGGTGGGTTCCCTCCCCCGAAGGGGCGCCGTAGGCGGTCTGCACAAGCGAAGCGCGGAAGATGAGGGTGCCCCTTGCGCGCGCGAGGAGCGAAGCTCCTGAGCGTACTTAGCACTTGCGTTACAAAACAGACCAAGGACATGCGTTACAGCACGCTGGAACCCTGATGGTTCCTGAGCTTTGGTCTACGCACGATGATGCGATATGCCCTGGAAAGAGAGTCGGATCGTGGATCAGCGCTTGCAGTTCTTGTCGAGTTACCAGAAGGAGGAGATGTCTCTATCTGACCTTTGCCGTGAGTTCGGGGTCTCTAGGCCAACCGGCTATCGATGGATCAATCGATATAAGGAGGTCGGGCCGGAAGGGCTGCTTGACCTCAGCCGCAAGCCCCACGGCTGCTCGCACGCGACCTCAGAAACTACGGAGAACGCGATCCTTGCCCTTCGGAGCAAGCACCCAAGCTGGGGAGCACGGAAGCTTAAGGCACGCTTGGAGAAGCTCCAACCCGACGTAAGCTGGCCGGCGGCCAGTACCTTCGGCAACATCCTCAATCGGGCCGGGCTGACGCGTGGGATGCTGTGTTGCCCGAAGCTACTTGAAAGCGGGGGCAATCGTAAGCAGAACGTCCAAATCTCCTGTATTCGGAAAGCTGAACAGTCGTTCTTTCACTACGAACCTTCCCTCCGGGGTCTCCATCAGGTCACCTACGGCTGGGAAGTGTTCAGCGTTGCTGATCGTCATGTGACGCGGGTGGCTGCTGCCATCCGGAGCTTGATTGCAGACGTGAAGAGTGGTCGCCATCTCCAAATCCTACAGCACAGTTCTGGACGGATCGGCGGCAACAGAAAGTCACGAAAATCCTTCCGGTAAGAAGAGGAGCCGTGCCGCCCACTCGTCAACCACTCTTTGACGCCAGCGTGCCACGGCTGGCGACCGTTTGGGACCAACTCTTCAGCACTGTTGAGCCGAAACAGGGCCTCAGGCACCTTTGTGAGTGTGGAGGGCGGCGCGGATCTTTTCAACGTGGGTTCCATGGCTGCGGATGACTTCGTGGAGTTGGTCGCCGGTGACGCCAAACTCTTTGGACCAGTAGGCGATATCGGATGCCATCTTGGGGTTGATCTCTTTGGGATTGTGAGGGCCCTTGACGTGCTCTTCGTGGAGCGCGTGCGGTTCGTGAGCTTTAGGGGCGTCGTGGTGCTCGGACATCGGCTGCTTCCTCGTTCGGTTCTCTTAGGTGGATCAGGAAGCGTTGGGTGGGGATGTACTTCAGAAAGTCCGCACATGACTGCCTGCATGGATGTGTGATTTAGATCCCACTGCGCTCGAGTCGATGGGTCATCGTCGATATGCGTGGCAAAGGTGGTCGGGTCCGCACGGTTCCCATTCCGATGTGGGTCAAACATGCTGTCAATGCATGGATGACGGCCGCCGCGGTCGAAGACGCCAAGCTGCTTAGGCCTGTGTCTAAAGCTGGCAAGCTCAACGGGGATCAGCTTAGCGACGGCGCCATCTGGAGTGTAGTCGAGTCTTCCGCGCGGAAGATCGGCATAGAGCGCTTCGGTGCCCACGACCTGCGGAGGACATGTGCGAAGCTTTGCCGGAAAGGCGGTGGCGATCTGGAGCAGATCAAGTTCCTGCTTGGGCATAGTTTGATTCAGACAACAGAACGGTACTTGGGATCTCAGCAGGACTTGGCGATCGCGGTGAACGACAATCTCGGATTGTGAGGCGATACCAACGGACCCATTCGGGGTGGAGACGGTGGCGCCGCGGGGTGGGGCCGGGTGGGGCGCCGTGGTTTAGAACTGGCTCACTGTCGTCTGCATCAATTGCTGGCTGATGCGATTGCGACCTGCCGCCTTGGCGTCGTAGAGAGCCCGGTCGGCGGCTTTGAGGAGCTCTTCGCGGGCGGACGTCCGGGAGGGTACAGAGGTGGCGACGCCGCAGCTTACGGTCACCCATATGACTGACTCGGACTCAAGGTGTTCGGAGACGGGTGTGCCTGCGACGTCGACCAGGTGACGTATCCGCTCGGCGACGAGGAGCGCGGTCTCCGATTCTGTATTGGGGAGGAGAACGGTGAACTCCTCTCCACCGTAGCGTGCGGTGAGGTCCTGATGACCGCGGAGGGCCTGCGGCAGAAGGGCAGCGACGCGCTGCAGGACGGTGTCGCCGTAGACGTGGCCGAAGACATCGTTGAGGACTTTGAAGTGGTCGACGTCGATCATGATGACGCTGAGCGGCTGCTGCAGGCGTTCGCCTTCCAACCACAGAGCCTCGAAGCGTTCGTCGAAGGCGCGGCGGTTGAGAAGTCCGGTGAGCTTGTCGAGAGTGGATAACTGAAGGAGCTCGGCGTTGATGGCTGCGAGTTCTTCGGTTTGGGCGGCGCTGCGAAGGGAGAAGAGGTACGCGAGACGCTCCTCGCGCTCGAGGCTGTAGGTGGCGGTCAAGGTGATGACGGTGCCGATGAGGAGGAGGCTGGCGCCGACGATCTTCTCGGAAAACTGGAGGCCACCGGCGCGGATCAGGAAGGTGAGTCCGGCGAGGGTCATCGCCAGGATTGCGGCGACCGCGTAGGGCAGCCGGATGCGCATGACGACGCCTGTGAAGAGGACCATGATGAGGACGCACATGAGCGCGTAGGTCGAGGCGGCTGCCGTCGCGTTTCCCTCGGCGTGCATGTTGATCAAGCAGATGAGGGTCGCGCCGATGGCGACACTGCCCTCGCGCACCCATTGCTCGAGGTCGCGGCGCATCAAGGAGTTGACGAACAGGGCCAGTGGAGTGACAAGCAGCGTACGGACGACTACGGACTGTAACTGGACGTCCCGGACGAAGATGAGGTCCATGAGGAGGCAGATGTTGAGGGCGAGGATGGCGAGCAGACCCTCGAGCCACAGCCGATCGGATCGGCCTTTCGCCGTGTCTCGCTCGAAGCGGTCTTCGAGCTCGGTGGGAAAGATGAGGCGCACGAAGTGTGTGCGGCGGAGTCGTTCAAGTTCGCTGCCTAGAAGCTCTTGCGAATAAGCGGAAGCATTGAGCATGGGTTCCTGCGCGTGGAGAGTGGATGGGGAGGGCCACTTCGCGCGTGGAAGGGTGCGTCCTGCACGACGATTCACCGAACCTGTAGCCAGCATACGCAAAGATTTGCTCATCTGATCGGATCGAGAAAAAGATTTCCGGTCCAGCGGAACGATCATGCCAGCCCGGCTGTAGTGCAGCGCCGAGAGCGTCTTGCCGATGCCGGGCGGACCAAAACAGAGCCCGATGTAACGGTCTCGGCGGCACGCATCCGAGAACTCGACGAAACGCCTATGTTCAAGCGTTTCGACGAGGGCTCCGGGTTTGCTACTCGTTGTAGTAGCGTTTAAGTCTCCCGACTGCGGGCTGGATCGAAGCGATTGTGCTTGCATGAACCTCCTCCAGAGCTGGGCGCGCTTCAGTTCGAGCAGCGTATCGACCATCTTCTGACGATCCTTGAGAATCGACCGCAGCTCCTGCCGGCGGCGGTTGCGTGCCCGGATGATGTCGCGTAACGGCACGGTATCGCCGGCGAGCTCAGCCGAGATCGCCCGGCAGAGGAACCGGTTCTTGAAGAACACACGAATCTCTCCTGCGCGGTTCCTAAAGCGCATTGGTACCCTTGTACCTAAATCTTTGGCGATCTTTCTTGACACCTAAGTAACCATAAAGTACCTTTACCGGGCATCTGGCACTTTGGCTAAGACTGCACCTCCAACGGAGATCAACAGAGATCGTTGACTTCTTCACATCCTCAGTTTTCGATTTCTGAGGTCTTGATGAAAGTCGGATAGGACGCATTTAGTCAAAATCAGCATTAGCGTAGACAGCTGAAGGCGGAGTGAAGGACAAGAGCTTTCCTAGAAGTTCCAACAGCGGCGATTGAGCAATGATCTGCTCGCCGTTTCGCTTGATATGCGGTACGAGTACAGCGATGGGTCAACTGTGTCGCCACAGTTCGAGAAGGGGACACAAATGAGCAAGCGCCGAAGGCTTCTTGTCTGGAAGCCTATTTTTGTCAACGGTGGAAGATCTCGCGAATGCGTCTCCTCGCGAGCAGACACGAACCGCTCGCGCAGGCCACGCGGGACCAATAACCTATCCTTCGCCGGCGGGCTACGATGAGTGTCAGCCATGAGCTTGGCTCCCATTCTCATGCCACACGCAGTTTGTTGGGCAGGCTCACCCAAGCTGATCTGGACGATGGTGGTGGCGAACTCCGTCATCTTCCTCAGCTACCTCAGCCTGTGCGGCACGCTCCTTTTCATCGCTCGCCGGACCCGTCGGGTCATGGCACGGGATTGGGGTTTGTTCATGGTTGGTTTCGCTCTCTTCATTGTTGCCTGCGGTTCGAGTCACTTAATGGAGGTAATTACCACCTGGATTCCTGCTTTCTGGATTAACGCATGGGCGACCAGCATCGCTGCCGTTCTCTCAGCCTTTGTGGCCGTCCTGCTGCATCGCCGGGCTTCTCACATCAGCTTCGCCATCACGGATTATGCGAAGCGCCTTGAGCATACTGAACAAGAGAAGGGCACGATGCGGGATAGGCTGATTGCCGCCCAAAAACTTGAAGACTGGAGCAAGATGTCGGCGGTCATCGCTCACGAGATCGCCAATCCGCTTGAATCCATCCAAAACATCCTCTATCTCGTTCAGACGGGCTCATGTTCACCGGCGGAAACAATGCAGTTGACCAACCAGGCGCAGCAAGAGGTCGCGCGTATCATTACTATCTCGCGCTCGACGCTTTCGTTTCACCGGGAGTCAGCCAAGCCCGAGTTGGTTAATCTGCACTCCGTAGCGGAGTCTGTCTGCTACCTCCTTCAGCAGATCATTCAGCAACGAGAGATCGATTTCAAAATCATTGGGCACGATATCTATGAGATCGAGGCCTATCCAGGCGAGACCCGTCAGGTCGTACTGAATCTCGCACGTAATGCGTGCGAAGCTACGACCCAGCCGGGCTCCACAGTCACCCTTCAGCTTGCACAAGTGGATGAAGGCGTGGAACTCACGGTCACCGATGAGGGACCGGGTATCGATCCCCAGATCGCCCCGGTGCTCTTCGATTTTGGAAGATCGACCAAGGGCGAGAACGGGAACGGTATCGGTCTCTGGACAGTCAAACAGATCGTCTCCAAGCATTGCGGCCGGATCGCACTCGATAGGGAGTACCAGGGCGGAGCGCGATTCATTGTTTGGTGGCCGAAGAGCTTTTGCTCTAAACCGCTGCCCGAAAATGAGCCGCATGTCCCATGATGCTTGATCTCCAGAATGAGGTGGCGTTTCAGAACGGGCCTCTACGATCCCAGCCAACAAAACGCTGCTCCGCAGCGGAAGAAGGTCTGATACGTCACCCGGAACGGCATACTGACTCACCGCGAACTCATTCATGTTGTTTCGTTAGGGTATACGTTTTTAGTACATGCTGAATGATGCGTAAAAGCGTCCTATTAGGCTTGCTTCTGCGCTATTATGACAGGTAGTGAAGCGAAGTCTTGAACCTAATAGGACGAAGGCTGAAGATGCTCCTGTGAGGAAGGGTCTCCAGGTGGGGTATCTGCGCGTGAGCGCGCTCGACCAAAAAGAGGTTCGGCAGCTCGATGGTCTGGAACTGGACAAGCGGTTCACTGATAAGGTCTCTGGCCGGGACCGCAACCGGCCTGGTCTCGAACGCATGATTGAGTTCGTTCGAGAGGGCGATATGGTTTTGTGTCACTCGATGGACCGGCTCGCGCGGAACCTTGACGATCTGCGTTTGCTGGTGAAGAAGCTAACGGGGAAGGGCGTGAGGGTCTGCTTCGTGAAAGAGAGTCTGACTTTCACCGGGGAAGACTCCCCCATGGCGAATCTGCTTCTGAGCGTGATGGGTGCCATTGCCGAGTTCGAAAGGGAATTGATTAAGGAGCGCCAGAGAGAGGGCATCGCTCTCGCGAAAAAGCGGGGGGCGTACCAGGGTCGGAAGCGGACTCTGACGGCATCTCAGGCCGCCGCTCTCCTTCAGCGGGTTTCGGTCGGCGAGTCGAAGACGAAGCTGGCAAAAGAATTGGGCGTGTCGAGGAACACGGTCTACATGTACATGGGTCGGGGAGGGAACTGATGCGAGTCCTGGTCGATGGTTTGGACACGGTGATCGAAGGGGAAGTAATCGGGGGCGAACTGCTGGACGGTGTGAGCGGGCAATACGATCTGGAATCTGCGTTCACAGTGAAATGCGACGATGGTGTGTGCTTTCTCGTCCACGGCTGGCTGGTGGATGTGGAGATTCTGAACCCGCTTGCGCCGCGGGTTATGTAGCCGATGGGACGGCTGGTACAGCGGTCGATCTGTTGACCTTGCGGGAACGACAAAGTTCTCGCGTTGGGACTCTGTGCGACGTGCTACACGCTGAAACGACAGGATGAAGAATACTTTGGAGGCTACCGTGAGGAAGTTGCGGCTCGAGATGGATACCGATGTGCCGTGCCCGGCTGTACGACGCTGAAGCGCGGCAAGCGATCGATTGCCGTGCACCACCGGATGCCGGGCAACAATGACCCAAAGCTGATGATTACCCTCTGTTTGGCCTGTCACGCGAAAGTGACGAGGACGAGGCATCTTCGCAGGGAATGGCCACCGCTACTGCGGATTCTATGGCGGGAGCAGCACCCAAAGGGACACGAACAAACGGCGCTGAACTTTCGAGAAATGACGCCTGTGGCGAAACCGGTCTCTCTGTTCGAAAAGGAAGCGGACCAAGCGTAAGGTGTGCGAGAAACACGTTTGTGAGAAATTGGGCGGATCTCGATCCGCTTGCGGCTTGGGTCGTCTCAATTCACTTTGGAAAGCTCGACCAGCCGCCTGAGCGACGAGTCATGTTCATCTATAAACCTTAGCTTCACTGGATGGTCTCAGGACTAAAGATCAGTCGCGGGTTAGCTGTAGGCCCACGATATCGTCGTCAGGAGTGTCATCAAACAGCAGATCTGCGGAGGCTCCTTTCCTTCGGTTATTCCATCCCAGCGCAAGGGCGACTGCAGTCAAAACCGCAAACGCTGCGAATACAGTGACAGGATTGCGCAGTGATCTTTGTTCCAGTCGTGCGCAGGCCTCTGTTAGAGGTATGAAAAGAATCAAGAAGGCCCAAAACGCAAACGGAAGGCTTCCTTTGCCGGGGAGGTACGAGCACGTATACGGTATTTTCCGAAACTCAAACAAGCTCAGCTCCATGACGACAACACCATAGAGTGCCAGCAGCGCAAGGTGAGTGGCTGATGGTAGCCGTGGCTCGAACAGCGCGGCGTAGATCGCCGATCCCAGGCAAACTGGAGTGACGGCGATCAGCAAAAGCGCCCGTCGGGTAGCGACCGTATACGCCAAAGCCCCTTGCATCTGATTGACACGAAAGGTCCAATTTGCTTGACGAGAGATCGGAAACGAGAAGCCGACGCGAACGCCCACGACAGCAAAGCTCATCAGCACGGTCGTGGAAATCAGGAAGCGAAGGTTGACCAAGGGTATCAGCGCAGAAGCGCTTCCTACCTTCGCCACAGCGATATCGACCGTCGCGATAACGATCGAGAAGCCGACGCCCAAGTAGAAGGCGACTATCAATCGATGTTGACGGCTCCTTAAGAGCGACCGCCAGATGAACGGAACTATCGCATTCTGAAGTGGACGCCCGAAGTTGGGGACGCGCAGCCACCGCTGTGTTGAAGGCACGATGTCGGGTGCCGCAGTGATATTGCGCAAGATGCGCCCATAGGACAAAAAGGAGATCACCGCCGCACCAGCGCCGGCGCCGGCGATGAGAACCCAGGCGTGCCAGGCAAGCGGCGCGAGTCCCGAAGGCAGGGACCCTCGCATCTGGTAGAAGAGCGAAACGAAGCAGTAAGGAGGAAACCACGAGGCGTGTCGCTCACTGGAGATTGCAAGAAGATGTGCCGGGGTGACCTGCTTGGGTTGGAGAAAATAGATTCCTAGTAGAAGCACAAACGCGCTCACCTGGAGGATCGTAGATATTTGTAGGAACAACTTCCGGGGCAAAAGCAGAGCGCTGGCACTTTGTATCAGAAGGATGGAACTGAAGAGAAACACGGAGGCTGCAATCAGCGCGATCCAATAAGCAACGTAACACCGGACGATGCTCAGTACACCGCCTTGGGCAAATGCTAAGGGCCATGTGAGACCTGACGCAGCATTTAAGGTCAGGGCGGACAATCCGACGGCAGTTCCGCAGGCCGCTACTTTGGCAAGAAATAAGGCTCGGGATCTCACCGGCAACGGTCCGAGAACGAACACGTCTCGGCGGTCCGGCAACATTGCGTCCCAGCTCAGAAGACTGAAGAGGCCAACGACCAACAGCGTCATGGAGAGCAGGTGATATTCCATAGTCCAGGACGCTGCTACCCGCGCCTCCGCTGATAGCGGAGCAGACCCAAACAGGAGACCCACAAGCGCTTGGATCAGACTGAACATCAGGAGAATCGTCGCGAACTGACCCATGAGGCGTACCACGTCTGCCTTGGAGGAGAGGGCCTCCAAATCGACAACCCGCAAAAGGAACTGATGAAAGAGGAGCCGGATCTGCACGGGTTCGTTCCCTCGGATCTCAGGCACCGATCAGCTCCATCATCTGCCGCGCAACAGCAACGGTATCCTGCTCCACGGCCAGCTGCGCGAAGATACTTTCGAGCGTCGGCAGTGCCATAAGCGAGCGTAGATGTTCGACCGAGTCGTTCGCGACCAGCCTTCCTCGATGCAGGATTACTACACGTGAGCTGAGGCGCTCTACCGTGTCAAGCTCATGGGAGCTGAATAGAACCGCTTTGCCGCGAAACGCCAGGGCACTGATCAACTCACGAAGAATCAGCGCAGAGCCTACATCCAAGCCTGAGAAGGGCTCGTCGAGTAGTACGAGATCGGGATTGTGAAGGAGCGCCGCGATTAGAAGAACCTTCTGACGCATTCCTTTCGAATAGCCTGCGATCGACGCGTATCGATCGCCGTGCAGGGACAGGAGCTTCAAGAGACCGTCAATGCGATCTTCGGACTGCTTAGACGAAAGTCCTCTTAGCTGCGCGACCATCGTGAGGTATTCCCATGCCGAGAGGTGCGTGTAGAGGTGCGGTTCCTCCGGAACATAGCCAATGCGGCTTTTATAGGCAATAAGGTCCGTCTCGATTCGGGTTCCGCAGAACCTGATCTCGCCTGAAGTCGGCTCAATCAACCCGGTAATCATCTTCATCGTGGTCGATTTACCGGAGCCATTGGGCCCTAGGTAGCCGGTCACCTCACCCGCCTTCGCGATGAAGCTCACATCCTCTACCGCCGGTATGCCTGAAAAGCGTTTTGAAACGTGGACAAGTTCGAGCATGGGAGCCTGTTCTAGCCTACATATGTAGATCTACATTCTTATCTACATATGTAGCACATTTCGTTCCCTAGTCAAAGGTCTTCATACATATGTAGAATTGCGACCGTGACGGATGCACCCAAGCTCTCGCCCAAAGCGATTCTGGTCCTTGAAGCGATCTCGCTCGGCCACGTTTACGGCTATAGCATCATGCTGAACACCAAATTGCAGAGCGGCACGATTTACCCCATTCTCAGTCGTCTCGAAAGGGACGAGCTGATCCTGTCGCAATGGGAAAAACGCGGCAGGGCCGAAGAGGAGCAGCGACCCGCCCGGAAATACTATCGATTGACCCGCGATGGCGTGAAGCGTTTGCAGAAGTGCGAAGGCGCTGGAACAGCGGCTGAATCCGTACTGGCTGGAGCGGGTGGACGGCAATGAAAGCAGCTGCCGTAGCGCAGAATCTTCTGATTTGGGGATGCGGGTTGATTGTCCCCTCTCCAATACGTCTGGAATGGACCGAACAATGGACCTCCGAAGCGTGGTACGTCCGCCGTGCCAACGCGTGCTCCGGTGATGCATGGCAGTTTTGTTTGGGTGCTGTTCCAGATGCGGTGGCTATACGACAGGCACACCCGGACGAAGTGAGTACTTTGATCCGATCGCCATGGGCGTGCCTGGCCTTTCTCAGCCTGTTTGCCATCTTCGCTTTTCTCGTGGCAGTTCTGTTCCCCGAGACCCGCACCGTACTGGCATCGAGCATGAGTCTTCGGTTCGTAAAGCTCTTCCTTCATGACTGGATGGGGACTGGTGGGGGTCAGTCCGATGTTCTCGAGCAGCAAGTTCTGGTGCTCAAGCTGACGTTCTTGAATGCCTGTGTGATCACTTTGATCTCTTCGACCAAGGATCGTCTGATGGTCCACAGTTCCAACCTTCGCGGCTGGAAGTCCCTAACCTTCTTCATAGCGAAGTTGTTGGCTGGTGGAGCCTTAGTCTACTTCTTGGCTCTTGCAGCCGCTGAGGCTCTGAATAATTTTGCCGTCCAGCTCGGGATTTCTGTGGCTGGATTCATCCTGCTTCTCCGTTGGTCGTTTGTGGACCAGGAGAAGCGCTGCCCCATCTGCCTGCAAAGGGTTTGTAGCCCCGTCCAGTTCGGGCGGCCCTCCTGCCCACTGTTGAGTGTGAACGTCCGTGAATATATCTGTCCGCTGGGTCACTGTGTGCTGCAAATGCAGGAATCACCGCTTGTGGAAGACCCTGTGCCACATTGGCAGCACATGGGGATCGTTGACAATATCAGGGGATGAGTCGCTAAAAGTGGTAAATCAGAACTGGACTTGATGATTACCTTGTGTCTCGCGCATCATGCGATGGTGACCCGGACGCTCGTTCTTCTAGAAGAGTGGCCGGAGTTGTTGCGTGTGCTTTGGCGGAACAGCATCCAGATGCGCATGAACAAAAGACGCCTAGACTTCTCTGTGATCGATCCCCGGCTGAGCAAACATGGTTCTTTTCGGATTGGGGTCATTCAGCAAAGCGCTTTCGGAGAACGACCTGATGACAGAGGCTTTAGAGGAAGTCGCAAGGACGCTTCGGATGATGTCTCTTGTATCACTCACTCGTCCGCAACTTGGCCCTAAGGATGCGCCGACGCTGGAGCTGATTCGATTTGATCTGCAGGCGTACGCTTACTCGTCTATAGCCTACGTTCGGGATGTCCTCGACGGCTTTCTAGTGCTTGTCACCGCGAAAAATGTCGCGGCTTTGGATTTTGTGATTCGGGGTCTTTATGAGTGGACCATGCAGGCGAGCTATGTGGACCAGGAGATGCGAGGGCCGCTCAAGACTGGAAACTACGTTGCTTGCCGAATGGTTATGGATCGCATTCAGAGTGGGAACGGATGGGTAAAAAAACATGGCGACAAATACGAAAAGGCTCCGTTAGACGACGAGATCCCTGACAGCTTGCGCATAAAACACCTGGTGAAGGCTTACAAAGCTCATCAACTGGAGAGTCGCAACGAGGAGGACGTTGAGAATGACTATGGCTATCTGAGCGAACACGCTCACCCGAATAGCTTTTGCTTTCTAGATGTGACGCAGCGGCACGGCCAGGTCATCGAATTCGTGAGACCACGGTTTGAACGGAGAAATCGCGGAATCGTCACAGCGTCGGTTCTCGACTGGTGTCTCTGCATCTACAACATGCCGGCGCAGTATGTGAAGCCTTACGTCAAGACGAACAAGAATGACTATCTGGACGCGGAGGCGATTGCGGAAGCCGTGCAGCGGCCGACGATGCGGTTCGTGCCGATCAAGAACGACGAGCAGT
>JAABUO010004990.1_pt1 | contig 15574 bp, 19 predicted proteins | sample 5559291 | NCBI WGS metagenome assembly JAABUO01 (sample SAMN10711878, study PRJNA513372) | rock metagenome | isolation source: Antarctica rocks | place: Antarctica: Victoria Land, Finger Mt sud
GCGAGGTCCGGCGGCGGCGCATCCTCGATCCCGACCAGGATCAGTCCGGTTGCGGTTCCCGACCGCAGCTCCTGCAGCATGAAGCGTGCAGCTTCGGTCTGGCCGGCGGGCAGGAAGTCCGCCATGTCGCTCCGCATGTCCATCCGGCTGAACGCCAGGGCGGCGAACGCCGCGGCGGCGGCGAGAGCGGCCAGGATCGGGCCGGCGCGGCGGGCAGCCGTCAAGGCAGCGGGGTGATCGTCAGGCGGTCGGTATCGCCGTTGGCCTGCACGGTGTCGATGCTCCGCACGTCGGCGCCGGCGCCCTCGATATGCACCTCGCGCACCAGCCGCGCCAACGCCGGGTCGCGGGGGCGCAGCAGCAGGCGCCAGGCCGACATGCTCCCGCCCCCGGTCACGTCGTAGCTTCGCCGCAGCAGCGCCAAATCGCCCGACAGGATGCCGCGAATGGTGTCGATCAGCGCCAGGGCCGCGGGCTGGCCGCCCAGGTCGACCACGTGAGGCGAGTTGTTGCCAGCCGTCACCGTCAGCCGCGCGCCATCCACCACGAGGCGTTCCGGTGCGGGGGCGGTGGTGGTTTTCTCCAGGTGATCGGGCCGGCTGTAGGCGAGCGTGCCGGCGCTGTGCAGAGGCTGTTCCAGCGCGGCGACGCGTTTGTCTTCGATGAAGGCGGCGCGGCGTTGCGGTGCGGCCGCCAGGCGCGCCATCACGTCATCCAGCTTCACGCTCGATGGCTGCGCTGTTGCTGGCGACAGGCACGCAAGCAGGAGGACGGCGTGGCGCCAGGGAGGCTGCAAGGTCGGGTTGCTCCCAGAACGGGTAGAAGTTGAACCAGTTGAACGGGTGCGCCGTGCAAAGCGCTTCCAGCCGTGCCGCGTAACGCGCGACATAGGCCTGCAGGTCCGCCTGACGGGTCGCACGGCCGAGCACGACGCGGTCGGCGAACGGTTCCAGCCGTACGGCGTAGCGACGCGTTCCGGTGCGGACGGCGCTGAACGTCAGCACCGGGACGCCGAGGCTGGCCGCGAGCACGAACGGCCCGGCGGGAAACGCGGCCGGCGTCCCGAAGAATGGGACCAGCACCCGTTTTTGGGCGCCGGGCGCACGGTCCGCCAGGATGCCGACGATCTCGCCCCGCGCGACGCATTCGTGCACCCGCAGCATCGTGTTGACGCTGCCGATGTCGATGACGCTGCCGGCCAACGCCGGGTCGAGCCGTTCGAGGATGCGGGTGAGCGCGCCAGCGTTGCTGCAGTACATGAGCGGCCGGACCGGGACCGGCGACCGCCGCGCAATGGCCCGCATCGCTTCGAAGCTGCCGAGATGTGCGCCGAGCAGCACGGAGCCGCCACCGCGGGCGGCGATGGCGTCCAATGCATCCAGCCCGGTCGCCTCGACGGTGTAGGCGGCCGTGCTGCCGATGATCAGGAACACGCGGTCGAGGATGGCGCAGGCAAAGATGTAGATATGCCAGAACACGTCGCGCGCCGTGGCAGGCCGGTTGAGCGCGCGGCCAAGATAGTCGCGGGACGCGCTGCGGGCTGCGCTGGACGTGCAGTAGAACCACGCGGCGATCGGCCAGAGCAGCAATTGCCCGGCGTGGAACCCGACCCGCCGGGTGATCCAGACCATGACGTGCAACAGCGCGACGCTGCCTCGCTCGCGGTCCGATGACCAGCTCATGGCCCGAGCCGCGCCCGGCCGTGCAGGACGGGAACGCCGCCCGAGGCGCAGGCGAACTCCACGCCATCGGAGGTCGCCCGCCAGGCGACATCGACGGGCTGGTCCGGTCCGACGGGGGCGGTGAACTTGACGGCGGGCAAGCCGGCAAGCGTGCGACCGCGGTGGGCCAGCAGGATGAGCGCGAACGCCTCGTCCAGCAGCACGACGCCGGGGACGACGGGGTTGCCGGGGAAATGGCCGGGCAGGGCGGGGTGGTCGGAGGCAACCCTGAACTGCCCGGCGGATATCATGGGGCGAGGGCCAGCAAGGCGCTGCGGGGCAGCTTGCCGACGTCGTTGCGCGGCAGCCGGTGCACCAGCACGATGCGGCGTGGCAGGAACACCGGGTCGATGCGCGCGCGGAGGGCGGCAAGCAGGTCGTCCGGCGCGCGATCCGGCGCCACCGCAAAGGCCAGCATCCGCGCGCCCGGCCGCTGCCCAAGGTCGGGCGGGGCGACGAACACGCCGTCCAGCACGCCGTCGATCTGGTTCAACGCGTGGTTCAACCCCGCCAAGGAAGCGCGACGGCCCGCCAGCTTCACCAGGTCCGACGGACGGCCGAGCAGGCGGAAATGCCGGCTGCCGAGCAACTCGACGTGGTCGTCAAGGACGGTCCGATCGCCGTCCATCTCCACGGAAGCGATGCCGCAGGTTAGGTCCATTCGTGCGCGCGGATACAGCGTCCACGCGTCGCCGTCCGTGGTGCGGCGGCTCGCGATCGAGCCGACTTCGGTCGCGCCGAAAATCTCGTGCACCGGCGCCTGCCACCGTGCTTCGGCTGCCAAGGCCTGCGCCGGGTCGAGTGGGGCAGTGGCAGACACGATCGCCGCCACGGCCGGCCAAGCCGCATCCGCCTGCAGCAGCGCGCGGACCTGGTGCGGCGTGGTGACCAGCATTCGCGGTTCCGGCAACCGGGCCAGCGCGTCCGCTACGTCCGACGGATAGAACGCCGGCCCGCACCAGGATGAAACGGACGCGTGGAGCGGCAGCAGCACGGTCGTTTCGAAGCCGTACATGTGATTCGGCGGGACCGTGCCGGCAATGGCCGTGGGACGGGCGGCATTCAGGCCGAACTGCTGCCCGGCGTCCCTGGACCGGCCGGCCAGCGCGCCCCAGGTCTTGCGGTGGCCGATTGGCTCGCCGGTGCTGCCCGAGGTGAACACCACCGCGGCGACCTGCTCGGCGGGGAACGCCGGATTCGGTCCGCAGCCGACCCCGGGCAGCGCGCCGATCTCGTGATGCGGACTCTCCACCGGACCGTCCGCCAGGATGTAAAGGCCGTCGAACTGCCCAAAGAGGTTGCGGAGCCGGCCCGGGCGGCAGTCGCTGGTGAGCAGGCTGACCTGGCCGCGCACCATGCACGCCGCGAAGGCGACGGCGAAGGCGTATCGGTCGCGGCACAAATTCACCGCGGCCGTTCCCTCCGGCAGCGCCGCCGCGACCCGCTGCACGTCGGCCAGGAACCCGGCGGCCGTGACGTCGCCCATCGGCCGGCGGAACAACACCGCCCCCATGGCCCGGTCGACCAGGGGCACGCGAACCGTTGCTTCGCAATTTGCAGACATCGGCTAACGGGTCCGATGGGTCTCGATGTGACGGGCCAGGTTTCGTAGATTGGTGAAAATGACCCGATTGTCGGCGGCGTCGGATTTGAGCTCCAGCCCGTAGTCCCGCGAGATGGCGAGCGCCAGCTCCAGCGCGTCGATCGAGTCCAACCCCAAGCCCTCGTTGAACAGCGCGTCACCCGGCGCGATGTCCGCGGCGTCCATCTCGAGCTGCAGGCTGGTGACGATCAGGGCTGCGACTTCCGCCTCGAACGGCGACTGCACGGCAAGGCGGTCATGCGGCAGGATGTCCACTTCATCGCTCATGTCGGTTCCTTTATCCCAAAATAGTCGCGTGTCGCCGAACGGGCAATCGTGGTTCTGCCCGAGTGGCGCAGATGGTCAAGCATTCGATCGAGCGGCATGATGGGCTGGCAACCTGGAGCCGACCGTCATGCGGACTGCGGTGCGCCGCGCCGTGACGGCAGCCGGCTGGATCGGGACGGCCGCCGCCCCGCTTGCGACGCACTGGTACTTGGCGACCGGCCGTGGGCTGCTGCTCGCCGCGGCCCTGTCAACGTGCCAGGTGATCACGATCGGGGCGGTCGCCCTCGGATCGCTGGCCCCAGGCCGGCGCGGACGTGCGTATCTGCTGCTGTTCGGCATCGGTTTGTTGATCCTCCGGCTCGCTCCCGGCGTGCGGGCCGACAGCCTGGTTGCGGCATCCGGGGTGTCGCACGCTGTGATCTACCTCTCTTTGTTGACCTTGTTCGGCACGTCGTTGCGGCGGGGCCAAGACGACCTAATTACCGGCCTCGCACGCCGACTGCGTGGAGGGCTGACGAGCGACATGATGGCCTACACGCATCGCGTCACCATCGCCTGGTGCGCGTTCTTCGCAGCCCAACTCGCGGCTTCGGCATTGCTGTTCGTGCTCGCGCCGCGCGCCACGTGGTCGTTGATCGTCAACGTGCTGGATTTTCCACTCGTCGTCGTGATGTTCGCATCCGAGTATGGCATAAGACGATTGCGATTTCGTAATTATCCGCACATCTCAATCCGTGAAACCGTTCGAACCTTCGCCCGAGGCCCCTCTGCCCCCGACCAGCCCTGAACCGCCACGCTGGACCCCGACCCTTGCCGTTCGCGCGTCGGTCCTGTTGCACGCGGCGGCAGCGGGGGCCACCGCATTCGACCCAACCTCATGGGGCGCCGCGCTAGCCGCCGTCGCCGGCAACCATGCCGCGATCGGACTTGTCGCGATGACCCCGCAAAGCCGGCTGCTCGGCCCCGTCATCGTACGGCTGCCCGGCACGGCTTCGCAGGTGGCGTTGACCTTCGACGACGGCCCCGACCCGGCAGTGACGCCCCATGTGCTCGACCTGCTCGACCGCTACGGCGTCACCGCGAGCTTCTTTTGCATCGGCGCGCGGGCGCGGGCGCATCCGGCCATCGTGCGCGACATCGTGCGGCGCGGCCACGCGGTGGAGAACCACACCATGACGCACCCCAACGCGTTCGCCTTCTACCTGCCCCCGGCGATGCGGTGCGAGATCGGCGGCGCGGACGACATCCTGCAGGCGATCGCCGGCCGCAAGCCGCAATTCTTTCGGCCGCCCATGGGGTTCCGCGGGCCGCTGCTCGATTACGTGCTGACAGGGGCCGGGTTGCGCGGCGTCAGCTGGACCCGCCGCGGCTATGACACCGCGTGCCGTAACTCGTGGCGCGTGCTGCATCGCCTGACGCGCGGGCTCCGCGCTGGCGACATCGTGTTGTTGCACGACGGCAACGCGGCACGCGACGACACCGGGCGTCCGGTGATACTGACCGTTTTGCCGGCGCTGCTGCAGCAGCTTGCAGCGCGAGGCCTCAGCGCCGTCTCGCTCGACCGCGCGCTTGCCATGCCAGGTGCGGCAGCCGCGGCAAGAAACCAAGCATCAGCCGTATATGCATCCACGTGAGCAGGGCGTTGTCCCGCCCATAGCGGAAGTGCGACACCCCGCCCTCGGACGCCTGCAGGTAGCGCACCGGAGCCGACAGATTCAGCGGGGGCACGCCGCGCCAGCACAGGCGCACAGCTGCTTCCGGATCGAAGTCGAAGCCGCGCATCCAGGGATGGATTTTCATCACTGCAAGCAGGTCGCGCACGGGATACACCCGGAATCCGAACAGCGAATCGTCAATTCCGGCCCAAAGCGTTTCGAGGTTCGCCCACCAGTTCGAAATGCGCCGTCCGTTCCGGCGCAACGCCGGGGCGTCGGCGGCGAACACCGGCACGCCGAGGATCATGGCGGCGGGCGTCTCCAGCGACGCTGCCATAAGGGCCTGGATGTGGTCCGCCGGATGCTGCCCGTCCGCATCCATGGTCAGGACATGCGTGTAGCCAGCCTTGTCGGCCTCCCGCAACCCGTGCAGCACGGCCGCGCCCTTGCCCCCATTCACCAGCAAGGCCAGCACCCGCAAGGCAGGCTGGGCGATGCCGGCCAGCATCGCGTCGGAACCGTCGGTGCTGCCGTCGATCACGACCCATACCGGCGACCACACGGCCAGCGCCTCCGTGACGGTCTGCAGCAGACGGGGACCTGTGTTGTAGCTTGGGATCAGGACGAGGCGGCCCGGTGCGGACCTCATGAAGCGGCCGGCCGGCGGGCCAGTTCCTCGCGGAAGTAGGCTTCCAGTTCGGCCGCGAACGCCGAAGCGCTGCCTTGGACCACGAAGCGGCGGCCAAGCCGGGCCCGGTAGGCAACGGGGAAGGGAGGCTTGCGAAACAGCGGCCAGCCTTTGCCCAAGAAAGCCGAGTCGACCTCGATGAACACCGTCTGCACCGGCACGCCGGCCGCCCGCGCCATCAGCGCGAAACCGCCTTTCAGGGCGCCGATGGGAGCGCATGCGGTGCGGGTGCCCTCGGGAAAGATCAGCAACTGCCGCCCGTCCCGCAGCGATGCCGCAGCCCGGCGGATCAGCGCGTGGGCGGCGTCGTTGCGAATGTAGCCAGCCAGCCGTGCGCCTGCGCCCAGGAACGGATTGTCCCAATTCTCGGCCTTGGTGATGCAGACCACACGGGGCAGGCGCGAGATCACGAGCACCGCGTCGAGCAGGCTTGGGTGGTTGGACACGATGACGATCCCGCCATCCCCGCGCAGGGCATCGAGGGCGGTCAGGTCCGTTCGCGCAATGCCGGTGGCGCGCATCAGCGCCAGCAGCCCGCGGAACGCGCCCATGATCACGAACTCTCCCGCGTCGGCGGCGTGGCGGCTCGGCAGCGTCCAGCGCATGACGGTGGCGGGAAGGTTCCAGGCCAGGAACACGACCGCGACGACGGCGAGCACGAGCCAGAACGCCGCGTGCTCGGCCATGTCGCGTCCAAGGCTGGGGCGTGCGGCCCATCCGCTCATGGCAGCCCTCGCCCCCGCCCGATCGCCGCATTGCCGAAACGCGCGCGCAACGCATCCACCGCGGCCTGCGCTGCGGCCCGGCGCGGGGCGTCGGGGTCGGCCAGGTCGCCCCGGTCGGCCTCGGCCCCGGACAGCAGCGGGAACGCGCCGATGCCGATCAGCCGGAAGGCGGTGCCGTCCGTTTCCCGCGCCAGCAGGCCACGGGCGGCGGCGAACAGGAGGTCGGGCAGCACGGTCGGTCCGGACAGCCGGGCCGCCCGGGTCCGGGACGCGAAGCGGTCGGTCTTCAATTTCAGCACCACGCCGCCTGCTGAAAACTCCTTCTCCCGCAGCCGCCGGGCAAGCTTTTCTGCCAGCCGCCACAAATGCCGCTCCAACTCCGCCCCCAGCGTCAGGTCGGCGTCGAACGTCGTTTCCGCGCTGATCGACTTGGTGTCCCGCTCCGCCGTGACCAGCCGGGCGTCCTCGCCACGTGCGCGCCGGGCGAGCGCAGGGCCGTCCTCGCCGAGGCGTGCCTGCGCCGTACGGTCGTCCAACGCCTGCAGATGTGCCAGATGGGTGATGCCGAGGGCGTGCAATCGCCGCTCCAGCGCCGGGCCGACGCCAGGGAGCAGGCGCACGGGCGCGGAAGCGAGGATGTCGCGCGCATCGGCGCCGAGCACGGCGAATCCGCGCGGCTTGTCCCGTCCGGCCGCGATCTTGGCCAGCAGCCGGTTCGGCGCGAGCCCGATCGACACCGTCAACCCGAGCTTGGCCTCCACCGCCGCCGCGAACCGGGCCAGCATGGCGGCGGGCGGCGCGCCGTGCAGCGCCTCCGTGCCGCGCATGTCCAGCACGGCCTCGTCGATCGAGAGCGGTTGCACCAGGGGCGTAAGATCGGCCATCAGCGCGCGGACGGCACGGGACGCTTCGGCGTATTTAGCGAAGTCGGGCCGGATCACGACGGCGTCGGGGCAGGCCTTCAGCGCCTTGAACATCGGCCAGGCGCTGCGGACGCCATACATCCGCGCGACATAGCAGGCGGCGGTCACCACCCCGCGCTGCCCGCCGCCGACCAGCACGGGACGGCCCGCCAGCTCCGGCCGGTCGCGCTTCTCCACGCTGGCGAAGAAGGCGTCGCAGTCGATATGGGCGATGGCGAGCTGGAACAGCTCGGGGTGGCGCACGATGCGTTGCCCGCCGCAGGGGCACGCGGCATCGGCCAAGTGGAAGCAATCCCGGCAAAGGCCCGGCGTCACGCGCCCGGCCACAGCCAGGCCGCGCCGCGCACGCCGGAGCTGTCGCCGTGCATCGCCTGCAACACCGGCGTGGCGGCGGTGTCGCTGAACACGTGCCGCGCGATCAGGGCCGGCAGCTCGGCATAAAGGTGGCCCATGTTGGACAGGCCGCCGCCCAGCACGATGCAGTCGGGATCGAGCACGTTGACGATTTGCGCCAGCCCGCGCGACAGCCGGTCGACGTGGCGGGCCAGGGCGGCGGCGGCCTTGGCGTCCCCGGCGGCGGCGCGCGCGGGCAGGCCGGAAGCGTCGCGCGCGCCGGGTCCGTCGCAGTCGGCGGCCAACGAAGGTCCGGCAACCATCGTCTCGAGGCAGCCGACCTGGCCGCACCAGCAATGCGGGAGCGGAAACTCCTCCGCCCGGACCCAGGGCAGCGGGTTGTGGCCCCACTCCCCGGCGATGCGGTGCCGGCCCGGCAGCACGCGCCCGTCCACCACGATCCCGGCGCCGCATCCGGTGCCCAGGATGACGCCGAACACCACGCCGGCCCCCGCCCCGGCGCCATCGGCGGCCTCGGACAGGGCAAAACAGTTGGCGTCGTTCTCGATTCGGACCTCGCGCCCGAGCGCCGCTGACAGATCGCGGTCGAGCGCGTGGCCGTTCAGGCAGATCGAGTTCGCGTTCTTGACCAGCCCCGTCGCCGGGCTGATCACGCCGGGGATGCCGACGCCCACGCTGACGGTCCCGATCTCCGCCTCGGTCGCGCGCACCAGGGCTGCGATGGTCCGCACCGCATCGTCGTAGTCGGGCGGCGTCGGCAGCCGGCGTCGCTGCAGCACGGCGCCGTCGCGCCCGAGCACCGCGAGCTCGACCTTGGTGCCTCCGAAATCGACACCCATGCGAAACTGGTTCATGCAATGAAATGTAGCTGGGCCGACCCGGCTTGCCCACTCGTCTCGTGCGCGACAAAGTGCGGCATGGCCGAGACCTTGCTGGATGTGAAGGGCATGAACTGCCCGTTGCCCGTGTTGCGGGCCAACCGCGCGCTGCGTGGCATGGCGCCCGGCGACCGGCTGCGCGTGCTCGCGACCGACCGGGCGGCCGTCGCCGACTTCCGCGCCTTCTGCCGCGAGACCGGGCACGACCTGATCTCGTTCGTCGAGGAAGCGGGCGTGTTCAGCTTCACCATCCGCCGCCGGGCCGAACCGGAGTCAGCATGACCGTCGCACTGATCACCCACACCGCCTGCCTCGGCCACGATACCGGCCCCTACCATCCGGAATGCCCCGACCGCCTGCGCGTCGTGCTGCAGGCGCTGGAGCACCAGGATTTCGCGCCGTTGCTGCGGGAGCAGGCGCCCGAGGTCACGGTGGAGCAGCTCGAACGCGCCCACATCGCCGCCTACGTGGACGCGATCCTGGAAATCCGGCCGCAGCCCGGCCACGCGCACCAGATCGACGCCGACACGCTGATGAGCGCCGGCACCCACGACGCCATCCTGCGCGGGGCCGGAGGCGCCGTTGCGGGGGTGGATGCCGTCATGGAGGGCTGGGCCCGCGCCGCCTTCGTGGCGTCGCGGCCCCCCGGCCATCACGCGGAGCCGCAACGGGCGATGGGGTTCTGCTTCTTCAACAACGCAGCGGTCGCCGCCCAGCACGCGCGGGCACGTTGGGGCCTGGCCCGAGTCGCGGTCCTGGATTTCGACGTTCACCACGGCAACGGCACGCAGGCGATGTTTGCGCGCGACGCCGGGCTGTTCTACGGGTCCAGCCACCAACACCCGTGCTACCCTGGAACCGGCATGGCCAGCGAGCATGGCATCGCCGGCAACATCGTCAACGCCCCGTTGCCGCCCGGCTCCGGCGGCCCGGTGTTCCGCCATGCGTGGGACACGGTCGTGTTCCCAGCGTTGGAGGATTTCGCGCCGGAGTTGCTGGTCGTGTCCGCCGGCTTCGACGCCCATCGGGACGATCCCTTGGCGGAGTTGCAACTGGACACGACCGATTTCGCCTGGATCACCCGCCGCCTGGTCGATATCGCGGACCGGCACTGCGGCGGCCGGATCGTCTCGGTGCTGGAGGGCGGCTACGACCTCCGCGCGCTCGCGGCATCGGCCGAAACGCACGTGCGGGCGTTGATGCGGATCTGACGCGTTTGCCGGGCAAAGGTTGTCGATACTGCCCCGAACGTCTAACACAGAGGGCTTGAGGGAGGAGACATCCATGTCGCAGGACATCTCCGGCCTGTCGTTCGAGGACGCCTTGGCCGAACTGGAGCGCATCGTCAGAGGCTTGGAGGGCGGCCAACAGAAACTCGAGGACGCCATTACCGCGTATGAGCGTGGCGCGCTGCTGCGCCAGCATTGCGAAGCGAAGCTGGCCGAAGCGGAGGCGCGCGTGCAGGCGATCGTGCAACGGTCCGACGGCACCCTCGCCACCCGCGCGCTGGCCTAGCCCATGGCGGGACTCACGCTGGTGCGCCCGTCGTCGCAGATCCCGGCTGCCCTTTCCGAGGCGGCGTTTGTGATCGACCAGGCGCTGGCGGGTTTGCTGGGTGTTCCGTCGGGTGCGGAGGCGCGCCTGGTGGAGGCGATGCGGTATGCGGCGTTGGGTGGCGGCAAGCGCTTGCGGGGGTTCCTGGTGCTGGAGGTTGCCGGGTTGTTTGGGGTGGCGCATGCGTGCGCGGTGCGGGTGGCGGCGTCGGTGGAGATGCTGCACGCCTACTCGCTGGTGCACGACGACCTGCCGGCGATGGACGACGACGACCTGCGCCGGGGCCGCCCGTCGGCGCACCGTGCGTTCGACGAGGCGACCGCGATCCTGGCCGGCGACGCCCTGCAGGCGCGCGCCTTTGAGCTGCTGGCCGAGCCCGATACGCATTCCGACCCGCAGGCGCGCTGCGAGCTGGTGGCGGCCCTGGGTCTGGCCGCCGGCGCGCACGGCATGGCGGGCGGGCAGATGATCGACATGGTGACCCAGGGCCACGACCTCAGCTTGCCGGAGGTGGCGCGGCTGCAGGCGCTGAAGACCGGGCGGCTGATCCAGTACAGCGCCGAGGCCGGGGCGATCCTGGGCCGGGCGGGGCCGGGGCCGCGCGGCCAGGTGGCGGCGTATGGGCGCGACCTCGGGGCTGCGTTCCAGATCGCCGACGACCTGCTGGATGCCGCCGGCGACACGGCCGTGATCGGCAAGACCGCCGGCAAGGACGCGGTGGCCGGCAAGGCGACCCTGGTGGCGCTGCTCGGTCCCGAGCGCGCGGCCGCCCAGGCGCGCATGCTGGCCGAGCAGGCCGCCGCCCACCTGGACGGGTTCGGCGCATCCGCGGCCCGGCTGCGCGCGTTGGCGTCCTATGTCGTCGCCCGCGGACACTGAGCCCCCCATGCTCGACCCTATGTTCGATCCCATGCTGATCCCATCCTCCGCAGGCGCTGACCTTATCTGGCGGGAGCCCTCCTGATCATGAACGCACCGATCCTGCCGGCGCGGCCGGCGACACCGCTGCTGGACCGCGTGCACGTGCCGTCCGACCTGCGCAACTTTTCCGCCGAGCAGCTGCGCCAGGTGGCCGACGAGCTGCGCGCCGAGACGGTGGACGCGGTGAGCACCACCGGCGGGCACCTCGGCGCCAGCCTGGGGGTGGTGGAGCTGACGGTGGCGCTGCACGCGGTGTTCGACACCCCCGGCGACCGGCTGATCTGGGACGTGGGCCACCAGTGCTACCCGCACAAGATCCTCACCGGCCGGCGCGAGCGCATCCGCACCCTGCGCGCGCCCGGCGGGCTGTCCGGCTTCACCCGGCGCAGCGAGAGCGAGTACGACCCGTTCGGGGCGGCGCATTCCTCGACCTCGATCTCGGCCGGGCTGGGCATGGCGGTGGCGGCCGAGTTGCAGGGCCGGCCGCGCCACGTGGTGGCGGTGATCGGCGACGGGGCGATGAGCGCCGGCATGGCCTACGAGGCGATGAACAACGCCGGCGCCATGCACGCCCGCCTGGTGGTGGTGCTCAACGACAACGACATGTCGATCGCCCCGCCGGTGGGGGCGATGAGCGCCTACCTGTCGCGGCTGCTCAGCTCCAACTCGTACCTGAACCTGCGCGAGTTGGCGTCCAAGATGGCCAAGCGGTTCCCGCGCGGGGTGGAGCGCACGGCGCGGCGGGCGGAGGAGTATGCGCGCGGCATCCTGACCGGGGGCACGCTGTTCGAGGAGCTGGGCTTCTACTACGTGGGCCCGATCGACGGCCACAACATGGACCACCTGCTGCCGGTGCTGCGCAACGTGCGCGACGCCGAGGAAGCCGGGCCGATCCTGGTGCACGCGATCACCCAGAAGGGGCGCGGCTACGCACCCGCGGAGGCGTCGGGCGACAAGTATCACGCGGTGAGCAAGTTCAACGTGGTCACCGGCGAGCAGATGAAGCCGCCGCCGGGGCCGCCGTCGTACACGCGGGTGTTCGCCGACGCGCTGGTGGCCGAGGCCGAGGCCGACCCGCGCATCGTGGCGATCACCGCGGCGATGCCGTCGGGCACCGGGCTGGACCGGTTCGCCAAGCGCTTTCCCGGGCGCTGCTTCGACGTGGGCATCGCCGAGCAGCACGCGGTGACGTTCGCCGCCGGCATGGCGGCCGAGGGCATGCGGCCGTTCTGCGCCATCTACAGCACGTTCCTGCAGCGGGCGTACGACCAGGTGGTGCACGACGTGGCGATCCAGCGCCTGCCGGTGCGCTTCGCCCTTGACCGCGCCGGGCTGGTGGGGGCGGACGGGGCCACCCACGCCGGCAGCTTCGACTTGGCGTTCCTGGGCTGCCTGCCCGGCCTGGTGCTGATGGCGCCCTCCGATGAGGTCGAGCTGGTGCACATGGTCGCCACCGCGGCGGCGATCGACGACGCGCCGTCGGCGGTGCGCTACCCGCGCGGCGAGGGCAGCGGGCTGGTGCTGCCGGCGCGCGGCACGCCGCTGCCGATCGGGCGCGGGCGGGTGCTGCGCGAGGGCGGCGCGGTGGCGATCCTGGCGCTGGGGCCGCGGCTGGCCGACGCCCTGCGCGCGGCCGACGAGCTGGCCGCGCGCGGGCTGCCGGCCACCGTGGTGGACGCGCGCTTCGCCAAGCCGCTGGACACCGCCCTGGTCGAGCAGCTGGCGCGCCACCACGAGGTGCTGGTCACCATCGAGGACGGCAGCGCCGGCGGGTTCGGCGCGGCGGTGATGCAGCACCTCGCCTGGCAAGGGCTGCTCGACGGCGGGCTGAAGCTGCGGCCGATGGTGCTGCCCGACCGGTTCATCGACCACAACACACCCGCAGGCCAGCTGATCGACGCCGGACTGACGGCAAAAGACATCGTGACAACCGTGAGAAACGCCCTGGGGAAGGCTCGCTCCGTCCGCGCTTGACCAGTGGCGCGTCTTCGGGCGGACCAGATGCTGGTCGATCGGGGCTTGGCCGAAAGCCGGACCCGTGCGCAGGCGTTGATCCTGGCCGGAAAGGTGTTCACCGGCACGCGCCGGGTCGAGAAGGCGGGCGACACGTTGGCCGCCGACGCGGCGCTGGACGTGCGGGGACAGGACCATCCTTGGGTTTCTCGCGGCGGCCTGAAACTGGTCCACGCGCTGGACCATTTCAGCTTGTCGCCGAACGGCGCGGCCTGCCTGGATATCGGCAGTTCGACCGGCGGGTTCACCGATGTGCTGCTCGCGCGCGGGGCAGGCCGCGTCCATGCCGTGGATGTCGGGCACGGGCAGCTCGCGTGGCGGCTGCGGACCGACCCGCGCGTCGAGGTGCTGGAACGCACCAACGCCCGGCATCTGACACGCGATCGAATACCGAATTTGGTTCAGGCGCTGGTCTGCGACGCCAGCTTCATCGGCTTGCGCACGATCCTGCCGGCGCCGCTCGCCCTGTGTGCGCCGGGCGCGTGGGTGGTGGCGCTGATCAAGCCGCAATTCGAGGCCGGACCGGGGCGGGTCGGGAAGAACGGCGTCGTCCGCGACCCGGCGGTCCACGCCGAAATCTGTGCCGCGATCGCCGCTTGGTGGAGTTCATTGGCAGGTTGGACGGTGCTCGGCGTGGAGCCAAGCCCGATTACCGGACCGGAGGGAAACCGTGAGTTCCTGATCGTTGCGAGCCTCGCCAGGAGCTAACCCGAGGTGACGCTCCGCGCCGCTTCGCCGGCCATGTCGCGATGGGAAATCTCCGCCAGCAGCGACCACACTTTCGACGGCTCCATCGGCACGTCGGGATCGTTCAGCAAACGATCGAGTTCTTCAAGCTTCTCGTCGTAATCGCGGTCAGTCATCGTATCATCTCCGAGGTTTGCCGGCAAGCTCGGCATCTCATCGGACGAGAACGTGGCAATCGCGTGACGGTTTTCGGGAACTCGGTCCAACATTCCGCTCAAATCGACGAGAGCACGGCTGGCGCCAGAGCCGCTGTTTTCGCGGCGGGATGGGCAGGGTTGCGGAACCTCAACTCGCCGCCGGGCGCTGCGTCAGGACCGGCCAGGCCAAACATTTCCAACCTGGAGGAGCAAGTGACGGCCACGACCGACCGGGCGCCTGGATCGGTGAGGAATTGCCGGGTTTCGCCCTCCAAATCCATCCGTTCACGCAACAGCCGCCATTCGGTGCGATCGGTGTCCTCGACGAACATGGCGAGGATGCCGGGCCGTGCGCCGCTCAACCGGGCGGGCGCCACCGTGCACATGCGGCGACGCACCGCGACCGCCACCTCGTTTTCGCGCCCGGCGCGGGCAGCGATCACGAACAGCCCGCCGCCGGCGCGGGTGACGGAGAGATGCGCCTCGGGCCCGAACTGGTCGCGCAACCGGGGCATGAGGCCGAGTTCGCTCGCCTGCGCTGCCGCCAGCATCAACGGATCAAGCCGCAGCACCGCAGCCTCGTCATGGTCGGCACGGCACCGGCTGGATAGCATGGCGGTGATCCGCCCGTGCAGCGCCGCCAACGCCGTGCCCTCGGGCTGATCCTTGAGCCCTTGCGGCAGGGTCATCTTCAACAGATAGCGGCCGGGATGCCCCGCCAGCCAAACTTGCAGTTCCGGATCGATCCGGTCGACCAGGCTGACCCACGCGCCCCGGTGCACGCCGCGGCCTTCCTCGGCTGACACGACGTCGCAGGCGACCTCCGCTTCGGCGCCGTCGCGGCACAGCAGCAAGTCAAAACTCGCCTCGTCCTCCAGGCCGGGGAACGCCACGTCGAAACCACGCGCACGCTGCAGGGCTGCCGTCCGTAGCAGGTGGAACGTGGGCACCAAGGTGCTGACGTTTTCCAGCGCAGCCCGGAGCGCGGCGCGCAGGCGGTTTCGCCCGGGACCCCGCAGCTCGTCGTTCAGCCGGGTCGCATCCACAGCCAGGCCTGCGATATAGCATTCGGCGACGCTCGGAGGACGATTGCGGCCGACCCGGCGCAACCGGTCGATGGTCAGCTCGATGATGTGACGCTGAAGCGCAGCGCGGCCAGCATGGGTGGGACGCACCGCGAGCCGTTCCAAAGCAGCCAAGCGTTCCCGCCAAACACGAGGTCCGGCCAAGTCGACGAAAGCATCTAGGGCGGCGATATCAATTTGGCTGAAAGATGGCTGCATTGGAGCTAGAACATGGCAACTCGGCATATTAGCCACCACGTTCGGGGTTGGAAGCTGTGTTCAACTTCCCGTGTTGCAGCCGTTAATGCCGTGAGGAGCGAAGTC
>JAABUO010004992.1_pt1 | contig 15570 bp, 21 predicted proteins | sample 5559291 | NCBI WGS metagenome assembly JAABUO01 (sample SAMN10711878, study PRJNA513372) | rock metagenome | isolation source: Antarctica rocks | place: Antarctica: Victoria Land, Finger Mt sud
GCATTTGAGTACTTTGCAGACATTCAGCACAGCAGCTTGGTGTTGTATAGGACAATGCAGCCTGAGTACAAATATGCAGAGTATCTGTCTGTTGTCAAGTGTGTGTCCAATAGAAGGTTAATTAGTAAGTTTAGAACTGGATGCCATGGTCTGCCGGTAGACACAGGCCGCTGGGCTGACGGTGTTCACCTAGATAACACACAGAGGCTGTGTCTAGTGTGCAAGTCATTGGATTGTGTGGAGGACGAGCAGCACTTTATTTTTGATTGCCCAGCGTACAGCCATATCTGTCTATTTGGACCTCTTGCGGCACTGCTGTACTATTGCAGACTTTATGTCTTTGTGTGAACCAAATGCATGTGGTAGTTTCCTTAGGGAATGCTTTGCATGTAGGAAGCAAATTTTGACTGTATGAATTTACTGAACTGAACTTTTTGTCTGTTGAGTCCCAGTTGCCCCCCAGGACATTCAATCAATCAATCATTCAATCAATCAATCAATCAATCAATCAATCAATCAATCAATCAATCAATCAATCAATCAATCAATCAATCAACCAACCAACCAACCAACCAACCAACCAACCAACCAACCAACCAACCAACCAACCAACCAACCAACCAACCAACCAACCAACCAACCAACTAACTGAAAGGCCCAGCATGCTTCTTGGATAGGTACTAAATAGCCGTGCAAGCGGCAGCAGACAAGTTGCTGCAGCTGAGCGCATCAGCAAGTTGAGCTTACCTGGTAACAGGGCTGAAAATAATTGGCCCTCCCTGCCGCCCTCGTTTGCTCCCAACGGCCCTGGGAGAGGAGAAGCTGATGTTCGCTTACATCGATGATATCAGTCTGTTTTATAGCCATTATTCATAGCCAGGTTTGCCTAGCTTGTTGTAATATGAGCACTGGCTTGCATTGATTCAAGTAGTGTCATTCATATGCTAATCTTTTGGGATGTGACCACGCTTCAAATGATGCAATGCTGACTTTTGCAGCAAAACCCACATGGGCAACTCTGGCTTTGCTGCTTATACGACTGTACCAGCACACTACAGCAGGATGTGGCTGCCATCGGATTCTTTGCAGGCTCTGCAAAGCTCTGTGACGAAAGCTGGGCACGCCTGTCGAGGCAGCTGCACCCGCCACATTTGCTCCCACAGACGCATAGTACTTCTGCATGCACCCAATACATGTTGTGCAATACATCCAAGTAGGCATTTGTGCTGTGGAGCTTGGTCACAAACAGTACATAGACTTCTACACGTAGCAAAATTTTGGATGATAGCACACTCACATCTTGAAAGCTCTTCTTGTCTGTCTTGTGGCGAAACTGCTGCATAGCCCACCTGCAGCAGCAACACTGCTGTGTATTTGGCAATCAGCATCCCCAAGGGCAGATTTGTCAGATGTATGGAGGCGTCAGAAACTTATGAACAGGCTGACTGATGACATGATGACACTTGGGGATTGCAAGAAATGTTGCATAGTACAGCACTGCACTTGCTTGGATGCAGACATGTCACTGTTGCTGTAAGATTCCCTGGCTAGCTGACATTTGTTGCATGCTACACTAGCACGACAGTAATTGACCTGTGTCACATGCTACACTGGAACCAATTTTGGACAAGCTGGCAGATAGCAAAAGCAGCCAAAGACTGTGGCAGCAAGTAGCAAATTAGCAGCGACAGAATGCGTGTGCACACTAGGAGAATTTACACCTCCACAAGCCAAAGGGCTGATATGATCAGTGTTTGCTGTGCATCTGCCGTCATCACTAACAGTAGCCTCGATTTTCCTCTTCTTCCTGTGCACTCTATGCCTGTCATCCCTCGCACGCTTTTTCTCATAGTATTCATCTGGCTGCTGTAGCCTTTCCCTGACATCACGCAGCCATCTGACTTGACTTGCTGTCTTCTTTGCATCACCGACAATGACCATGTATGTTGCATCTTTGACACTAGATGGGTCTGAAACCATGTCTCTGAAGTTGCCGATGGCAGAGTTGATGACGTCATCTGATTGCATGTGAGTTGGGTCATCAAATAGGATGTGCAGGTTGTCCATGTGTATGGCTGTGAACTCCTCTCTCTGTACTCAACTAGGTGGCCAGTAGGCTTTGATGTAGACTGGCCTTGGGAGCCTTTTGGCCCAGTCAACTGCAGGAGGTTGACTGCCATACACCTTGTCCCACGGGTAGCCAAGGGCATCGTTGATGGAGACCCAGCCTTCAGTGGCACTCATTCTGATGCGCGACATCTGATCCTGACATACAAGTTCATTCTTTTTGCTGTCGCTTTTGGGGTAAAGATAGCAGTTTTGCATGACTCTCAGAATTGCGTTTGCCATCAGCATTGCTGCTTCAGTTCAGAGAGGAAGTTGTGCTCGTCGTTGCTGCTGCTGTCGGCTTTTATAGCAGTAACTCTACTTTACAATCACAAAATCAGCTTCCGTGCAGCTGTCATGAAGCGGCCTGCAAGCAAGTTGACTAAAGCAGTACAACAGGTGAATAAAAAGCAGTCCAAGGAATCTGATTTGCATCTAGGAGCCAGGTGGAACAATTTGAACTTGACAGCTGCAGTCATTAAGCATCTGCGTGTGATTGGCAAAGACACAAACGGCTTTGATATCTGGGCTGAGGAAAAAGACAAGTTTGATATATATATATGCAACGTGACAGACAGCTACTGACGTGCCCTTCACAAGCATTCAGAGAGGGTCTTTACTTTGCTTCTTACTAGTCAGATGGTATAGGTTTACTGACGAGCAGCCAGCTAGAAGGTTTCCTATTCTTGATTGATGACGTGGCAGAAAGTGAAAGTGCCCAAGCTCAGCAAGGAGGCACAGGCATGGGACAAAAAGCTTGGCAACCCAAATATACAGCAAATCAGAGCAAAGCAAGCACCAGTGACCTACAATATACCGAAGTGTTCTGAATGTGATGATGCTGAGTTGTTTGAGGACATTCAAAATGGGAATCTGGTGTGCCGCCAGTGTGGACTATGCGAGCAGATGCTTATTCCAGAAGAGTTCAACTGGGCTGACGTGGACTGGCAAGGCAGTTCACTGGTTCAAAAGTCTCAGCACCAACCAGGCAGATACTTTTTAGATCTACTCAGAAAGTTTAAGATCAGTGAGCACCTCGTCCCTGAGTTGAGCAGGCGCTATAAAGCCATAAAGTATTGGGCTGAAAGATGCAGACCTGACAACCGTAAGAGCTTACCGTCATACCGTAAGTGTCAATGCTCTATTTAGTCTAACAGCAACGACCAACTGCATGCCTCCTAATCCTTTGTCTGATGTGCAGCTTACACACTTCACAAACTGCTACTGCAATTGGACGAGCTTGCAGAAGCCGCTAAGGTCAAGATACCTACAGGCAAGAAAGTCAAGCAACGACTGGACAAGTGGTGGGCTGAGCTTGAACCCAACTGCTACTACTTTGAAGAAGACAATGACGTTTGTGAATGCCCAATAGCTGGTAGCCCAGAGTATTGGCCTGAGGAGTCTGAGCAAGCTGAAGTCAGCCCATGGAGGGCTGTATATGGGGATTCACTATGACCAATCACACTTCTACCTTGAGTGTGGGACCAAGGACAAACCAGTCACTACACCCAAAGGAATTGCCATCAATGATGATCCAAAGGGAGCATGGGCGTCACTCAGCATAGCGTGTGATGACAACATACTGCCAGCCATCAATGCAATAGATGACAGAATGAAAGAGCTGTTGGCAGAGAACTCAGAGCCTCTGTTTGGGATGAAATGCACACCAGACATGATAGCCAAGTACAAGTTCTACACTCCTCTAGCCTACAGCAAGCAAGACTCAGTGCTAGCACCTCTGGCAGGCGGCAAAACACGATAGTGGAGAATGAGCATGGTCACTAGCTCAACAACAGCAAAACAGACAGCTCCCTGCCAGGCTGGACCAGATGGCTGGTATTTGCAGGCAGCAGGATTAGGCTAGTCTGCAACTTAAGTTCCCTCTACTTTTCTGCTGAGACCAACTGCAAATCATCTGTCAAGGTCGAGAGAGTTCAGTTGTTAGAAGCAGGCATTGATGTTGCTGAAGTAGCTGACTATTCATTTGACGACTGATTTTGCGTGTAATAGTAATGGTTCGGACTCAAGCTCAATTCAAGCTAGACGTGCAGTCACAAAAAGCACAGGGCATATACAAAAACACAAACAACAGCCTCACAGGCGCATCTGCATCATCGGCTGGTGCAATCCATTACGCCACGACAACACCACCAAGCAATCCAATGGTAATGACACGTCGAGGTGCAAGCTCTGCCATTGTCAAACAGTTGCATGGCATTAGAAAAAGAGCGATGGCAAAGCACGCAAAAGCACACAAAAAGGCCCATAGGAAATTAAATCACACAAAAAGCATGTGCGTCACCACAGGCACAAGGCAGGGACAGCCAAGCGCAAGGGGGCAGCCTACTGCACCCGCCCTTACAGGAAATAAGGCGTGTTGATGTGGAAATGATGTACAACTTCATGCGCAACAGATACAAGGCAATGTCTATTTAAATGGCGTGTGAGTGAACGAAATGTTTGTCTTTAGTTTGCAAGAGTTGAAGGAACGCATCAAGCTCAGGATAACAGAACTTAATGCCACTAATAGTGTATCGCTGGCTAAAGCTGTGCTGTGGACCACTCAGCCGAGTGTATGGGATTGTGAGGATACGGCTGTTCAAATACACGGCTCTTAGACGAAAGAACCTGTTTCTGATAGAACTCTAAATGAAAGTCACTGTTCTCAGAACCCTATTTGCCGTATTGCTTGCTTTGAAAGTCAGGGTAAATATCACAACAGGCCGTACTGCCATCTAGTGTGTCGGCGGAGTACGCTCAAGGCTTTGCGTAATAAGGTCTTGCAATTCTAGCCCCAACCTGTAAGAAATATAAACAAAACACTGACTAAGCGCGCTCTGCACTCTGCACGAAATCATGACAAAACGCTGGATTCCACTGCATGCAGACACTCACAGACTCTGTAAGCGGTCTGTTACAGACCGTAATTACTGTGAAATGTTTAGAATCTTTGTATGGGAGGTGCGTGAGGCTCTCTGCGGCCCTCTGAAAACCTCAGAAGTGGTCTAGCAGGCGGTCCTGGGTGGGGTATTATGTCATTGACTTTCTTACTAATGTTATATGCTACACACAAACCTTTTTAATACCCTCAAAAAAAGTGGCCATTTCATAAAAGTTTCTCTGTATCATTGTAACATTGTAGCAGGCTCTTATTCCACTTCTCTATTTTTATTTGAATTTAATCAAAGATATATAGAAGAAAGTGTAAGAATACACACACACCCACTCACAGACCTGCAAAGACCTAAAAGTGAGGTAATGGTAGGGTTTTGCAGGTATGACTAACATGAATAGAAATATCCTACAAGGATTATAGAATCTTCCACAGCACCTGCAGATCACGTGCAGATCACGTAATATGGATTATGACTAAGTAATCTTAAACTTTCCTGTGAAGTGGATCAGAGTCAGTACTACTAGTCAGCAAGGTACTTATATATATATTTGCCTGACTGACTACTGGCCACATCCAGATTCCTTTGGTTTCCTGTGATTTGTCAGAGTTTGTCATCAAGCATAGGGTTTGTGTGTGTGTGTGTGTGTGTGTGTGTGTGTGTGTGTAAAAGTCTTACATGACAGGGAGTTCTCTTGGCGCGTGAGCCAGAATCGTGCCAGGTACGGACTGCTGCCTACCGCAGTCGTCGTAAGCAAGTACGGAAAGAATTGATTGGCCAACGAATGATTCAGAAGCCGGAGGGATGATGACAAATTGACATGCATGAGAATACTTTAGGCTGTGCATCTGCTCCACGTGTGATCCAGTGAGGGGTACCATTGGGTTGGTAATTAGCACTAGGTGCATGCGTAGTAGGCCTCATGACGACAGCTAGATGAAATTTGGTGAGGAGGGATTTCGAGTCATCCCGCCTACCTTTGTCGTCCCACTGCACATTCTCGTCCTGGCTTACGGACGGCATTGTACCACAGTTGTAGCTCGTCTTGTACGTGTTTCTAGCTAAGTGCTGCGGCTCAGCGCACGCGTTATCCTGTCACAGCGGCTCACCCTAGAAAAACACAGACTTTCTCGTGGTGTGCCTGTGGCTCTGCCGTGTAGCATGGTTGTTGACGACACCCTCAGCAAGTCACCTAGGCCTTCCGGCAGTGTTTTGTCACAGGCAAGCAGCTTCGAGCGCCAAGAGATCTGCTGGGTTTTGATCGACAATGTGCAGACCCGCACCTGACGTACCTTGTTTCGCTTGCAGCCGGCGGACTTGCAAGAGTACAATATGTCATCGCAGAAACGCCGTCGCCTTTCTTTTGGTCAGTCTCCGGTGACTCCGGCCAAGGCAGAAGAGAAGTTTAGTCCCACTGAGCGTGTCAAGCACAGAGCCGAAAGCCCGACGCTGAGCCTGCACAGCGACGAAGGGGAGCTGGTAGCAGATGTTCAGCTGCCCCCCAGCACTGAGATGAAGGTGCGCAAAGGCCGCTGTCGAGGTCGGTAGGTATGCAACTGAAGCGCTGAGAGTCCTAGACTCAACTGCCTGCCTTACACAGCAGGTGTTGAAACAGGAGCTGAAGTCAATAAAAGAAGAGCTCAAGCAGACCAGAAAAGCAAACAAGATGGCAGAAGCAGAGAAGGCAGAAGCAGACAAAGAGGTGAACTCACGTGGTGCTGAATCTTTATATGGTGTGTGTATGTCAGTCAGGGTGTAGCTCTGCAGTGCAGTGACACAGGAACATGAATCAGATTGTGCTGTGCAAAGTTGGTGTAGCACTCCAAGCGAACAAGAGGCTGCTTCTAAATTGGCTCTGTGTGCCAGCAGATACGCCAGCTGCGGCAACAGATTGCTCAGCTCACCGGTGGCAACATAGAAAACTGCAGTGAAGAGCAACTGCATCAGCTGGGGAAGGTGCTGACTCATGCACAAGGTAGGGTGGCAGTCGGACGGGCCAGACATTTTGCGTCAAAGCAGCTGCGTCGCCGTCTGAGCTGACTAATACAAATCTCAGCCCAGCCCGTCCCAGTCAAATCCCATTTAGCCCAAGTGAGGGATGACCTCTAGATTGATGCATGTGTCGTTGGTATGTGTAGCCTTCTTCCTGTCAAGGCTGTCTGGAAGCATGTAAGCACACAAGTAAATCAATGCAATGTCGTGTTGCTGAGGCAGTGTGACCTGCAGTGGCACCTGACGTCAGCAGGTTTGAGGGTGACAGGTGACACATGCAAGATGATTCAAGAACGAATCCAGTTCCTGCAATCTTGTGGGTATACCAGACAACTTTGGTGTTTGGATTGGGTTGTAAAACTCAAAAGCATGTCACTATGTGGCAATACAGGTTGATGACATTTCTGGGGCATATGGTGTGTAAGTGTCTGTACATTGTAGCATGTCTGTGTTTTAACTGAAAAGTGGCTAAGGTATGAAATGTGGCTAAGTAGCCTGCACAAGGCCTTGTGCAGATGCAAGCATTGTGAGACTGGAATGAACTTCGTGGTAGCCACGCTGCAAATGGATGCTGTACAGGTCTCATTCAAGAAAGTGCGTGTCCAATGATTACCACGTGCTTCAAATGATAAAACTGCACCCAGCTGTACATTTTGTTTCTCGGTGCAACGGAACATCTAGATTACATTAAGCTTCGTGGTTAGATTTAGGGTTTTGTGTTTGGGCCATTTTTTACCGAGTTTTCGAACGTCAGGATGTGGTTTGTGGCACCTTGTACTGATGTCCAGAACTGGTCACTACCGCAGGTGTGATGCGGCGTTTTGGACTTTGAGCAACCTTGAATACATAATTGAGTCTTGCCCTGGACTTTGCATGCACATTTTTCTTCAGTGCTGCAAGTGGGATTAGTCAAACTGCTTGTGACTGTGCCAAGTAGTGGTTTTATAAGCGGGTTTGATGTATAAAGCGTCTATTCAACAACCTCCTGGGTGTATGATCACAGACTAAAACAATTGCACTGTGCTGTGACATTGCAACAGCGTGCAAAGCCTATTTGTACTTAGTAAGGTGATGTTCTGTTACATGTCAAGGTTGAATGAACAGTGTTGCCACAATGCCAATAACAGTGCAGCAAACATTGCAGTCACAGCTTCATGCACAATGCCATACCATCACCAACAGGGACAATGCTCAGCACAATGCGCTCATCATGCAAAAGCTTTTGATTCAGCTGACGCAATGCCTCAGTCCGCTTGTCTTTTTCCTGCACTTGCATTTATCTGCAATGTTAACTGTACACTGTCTGCTGTATGATGAATGCACGGCTTCAATAAATGGCTTTAGTCAGAAAGACGTACATCAGGTGCAAGTGCTTTCAAGTGCAGTAGACTGCATCTCATCCTTGCAAGGGCGCATGCCTGCTGCAACACAGCGATTGCAGCCACAGACTGACCTTAGAGTCTGCAACCTTGCCATACCAGAGCACATTGTCTAGGATAATGACACCTCCTGGTCGCACTAACTGTAAGCACAGCTCATAGTACTTAGCATATGCCCTCTTGTCAGCATCTGCAGCACGGAATCAGCTGTTAGCTTCCCTGTAAATGTGTGGAGGTTGTGCTAATGCTTGTGGGTCACCAAGCTGCACACTTGCTACTGACTATGCCAGCCTGTTCAACATACGACACCGAGCCTTGCAGTAGCATCAGTGCATTTTGTCCTTGTCACGTGGCTGCATAAGGTTTAGGAGTTAGAAAGTTGTGCAGAAACTAGGTAACGCAATGATGATGCAAGCATTCCAGTGGTGCTGATGCCATCGGGCCCTTTTGCACTGCATGCTAAGGACACACAAGGCGTAGCGCCCAGACAGCATTCATGATGCAGTACGTTTGGAGCAGGCACAACAGCACCATATCTGGATGTGACCCACCACCTCCATCACTTTAAGCAATCACATGGCAAAGGGCAATCACACAGCACCTACCTATGAAAACAAAATCAAAGCTGCCTGGTTCCTCACAACTCTGCAACAGCTGCTGCAAAGCTTCAGTGGCTGGTTGCTCCTTGATGTCAACCTACAGAGGAAAGCTGGTTGAAGCCAGAGGTGAGGATGCATACATACACCTGCAGATGTACCTGGCTCTGCAGACCTGGTGTGCGGCTCAAGCATTTCTGGCCTGAATTTGATCAACCCCTGATTTGATAATTTGCTAACAGACAAAGCCACATGTGGGCAGGATTGTAACTGAGCTCCCAGTCAACACCCACTGATGCTTTAGGTGTGGCAGACATTGGCTGCAACTTGTCCCTGTCGATATTCACATGCTACCATGCAATGCCATGTACAGTGGCACGTTATGCTCAGTGAAAGAAGCATATGAAGGCTGCCACTGATTTTTCAGTGACTTTAAGATGGCAAGCCTACCTTGTGAGTTACACCAGCCTTTTCAAATGCTTGCCGCGCTAATATCAGTGGACGTGCATCCCTGTCGCATGCTATTAGGTTCCCATCAGCCGGCAGGGCCTGCACTGCAGTACGCGTGCCTTGGATGTGCAGTGCCGCAAAGAGTAAGCAAGCAACCACAAGACGCCGACTGGTCTGAAGGAGCAGCCATGGTGAACAAGGCCGGGTATGCATAGTGTGCAGGACGCTTTGTCACAGACCACTTGCAGAGTTAAGCTGATGAAGTCACATCTATAGCATGATCTGCATTGAGACAGTGCACATACTGTGCTGATTGCAAATGTGCTAAAGGCTATGGTGTTTGGGAACAGGGAGTGGCAGCTTACAAGGGCAACAGACAGTGCAGAGTAGCCTGTGAACACGCCTAACTCCAGAGCTTTTCTACTGCTGGTAGCCTTCACTAGCCATGCCAGAAACTGCGCCTGTTCAGGGGATACTTGCATGCGAGCTCCCACAGGGAAATGCTCTGCAGTCTGTTGCCTCAGCCATCTGAGTACCTGCAGTACCAATATTTTACAGCACAGCTGAGCAAGGGAACCATTGTGAGCACGCTCTGTACTGGTCTGATCGAATGCATCGATGATTGCTGTACCTCGTGTTCGGCTGTGTGGGAAAGCAGATAGCCATACAGCTGATCAGTCATGACAGTTCCACCGTGGTGCTTGTTGACCGGGACGTCGTCTTGGCCCTTACTAAGGTATCTGATGACACGCTTGTATGCACCCTTATTTTTCGCATACTTGCCGCGTTTATAAGTCAACAGGCGAGTGGCCGATCCGTTGCAACCATAAAACGCTGTGCTGACTCCAGCTAATCTGCAACTTTTCAATCGGTGCAGCATCTGCAGCGAAAGATTAGAGCTCCTTACAGGTGCAGCAGCTTCCAGTCGCACGCCCCGCCGCTGTATGGGTGTAGGTGCGAAGCTAAATAAACATGCAGCGATAGTGAGGCACGTACAGCGAGGCTTGTTGTCTATTGACTTGTGATAAAAAAATGCAAGAGATCCGTTTTGTTTTGTGATGGATGTGCAGGCCATACATTAAGCTGGGCATGCATCAAGTTGGCAGCGCTTCAACGCGGTGCAAATTTTCTCCTGCATGCGTTACAATTTTCCGGTCAAACGCTTCTTCTTCCGGGTCTTGAAGGCTTTCGGGAGACGGCAAAAGGACCCTGCGCCCTGATTGTGCCCGTGCCTGATTGAACTCGACCAGCGATGGCGAGCACTCTGCAGCCATTGTTAGACAGTCAGAACGGGGGCCGCACAGAGGGCGCAGATCTGTCTATCCGTGTAGACCACATTGCAGAAGACGGTCCGCACGACGAACCTAGTCCACGCAACTCCGCGGACCTGGACAAGTACCACCAGCATTACTCAGACAGAGCACCCTGGTTGAGAGCAGCTGTTTTGGGAGCGAATGATGGGCTGGTGTCTGTTGCGTCAATCATGCTCGGTGTGAGCGGAGGTAGCAAAGACAAGCACACCCTCATCTTGTCCGGCGTTTCCGCCCTAGTTGCAGGTATGTGACGGCAAGAATCTGTTGCTTTTGCATACCATCTGCAGGACCTGGAGCTGGTGTGTAGTATAGCTTGCTAAAATTACCTACCTGTTGAGGCTGTCCTGAACTTTCCTGCTGAACAGACAGTGGAGCCATGAAGCCGGCTTTTTTGCAGGCGCAATGTCCATGGCAGCTGGAGAGTACATCTCAGTCGCTTCCCAGCGCGACACAGAGCAGGCAGATGTAGACAAGGAGCGTGCTGCTCAAAACAGCGGTCCTCAGATAAGACAGCAAGAGCTGGATGAGCTTGCTCAAATCTATGTTGAGCGTGGTCTTACTGAAAGGCTGGCTCGTGAAGTTGCTGTGGCTCTCACAGAAAAGGATGCAGTGAGAGCTCATGCTCGAGTAAGTTGCATTGTCTTGCTGCTGCCTGTCTGCCTCCTGTTACGGCTGCTTCTGGTGGTGTACAGTATCTCCTGTTTCTTGTGCTGCTGAGCCTGATTGCAGTGGCCCATTGATCTTGCGTGTTGAAGCATAAAGCTGCAAGCGCCTTGCATACTTGCAGTATTCTGCAGCTCCTACCCCATGCTGGTAGCATGTGCCCTTGTTGCTCCAGCCACACTTCTGACAAACAGCTCCTTGCCTGGTCTGAGGCCTGGCATTCAGACATCTTGTTCGTCAACACATGCATGCTTGCTCTGCAACACAGGAACATCTCACCTGACAATTAGAATATCGTCTCACACATACATGGGTGCTATATGCTCTGCTTTTCCATTCAGCATTCATGTCGTCATGCAGGATGAGCTAGGCATTGACATGGATGATCTAGTCAGCCCATGGCAGGCGGCCATATCTTCCCTTGTCTGCTTTGCAATTGGTGGTGCTGTTCCTCTTCTTTCAGCCATATTCCTGATAGACCCCAAGATCAGAATCATCATTGTCTCCATAGCATCCACATTTGCTTTGCTGCTTTTTGGGGCCATTGGTGCATGGCTGGGTGGCGCTCACAGAGTCAAGGCAGCCTTCAGGGTTCTGTTGGGTGGATGGATTGCTTTTGCTCTGACATATGGAGTTGGAAAATTGTTTGGAGAAAGCGCAGCATAGTTTGCTCAGCAAACCAGAGGTGCAGACTTCAGGTCATATCTTCAAGTACGGCTTGTTAAAACGTCGCCTGACTTTGCAGGCATCTTTTGGTCCAGCAGGAAACTATATTGACTGTATATCAGTTGACTCACATATTTTGACACTCATAGACTTGTATGCAATGCTAGCACCCTAGCTTTTAGATAAACAGCACTGAGCACATCATTCACAACTGTTGCACACATCACTCCATACAATACTGGTTGGCGTCATGCTGATAGAGGCAGTCATTGTCATTTGGGTAACACAAGGGAGCACAAGTACTTTTGTTGTCAGCATTACCTGTCTATCTGATGCAACAGGCTGTGCTGTAGTAAGTAGGCAAGTCAACTCTCAATGTCGCATGTTTCTAGGATGTGTAGATTGTAGTAACATCCGTTAGATCTGGAATCTACACTGAGGTTGCAACATGAGAAAGTTGCCTAGGATGATGAACAATTTGCTGCAGCTTAGGGTCGCAAGCAAGTTGTGGGCCATGGGGTGCCTGTGCACAATCTAGCTGTCTGCAGGCATTCAGGCGCTGGTTGCATGCTGGCAGCTTCCACTGTTTGAAACAGCAACTGGATGCTGCATGCATACAGCAAAACGTTCCTTGCATGCGCAATACATTAGCAGTCACATAGGGTTGTCAGGGCCAGGCTAGGCGCAGTAGCAGGCCAATCGAAGATGGCTGACAAATGGTTACACATCCCACTGTTGGAAGTTGGTCTGCTTGGTTAGCAACGCACTCGGGCTATGAGCACAATTTGAAAGGCATGACAATGTTGACAACGTATATATACATAGCAGTTCCCAGATTGCTAAACCTGTGGACAAGCTGTTCCAAGGAAAGAAGTTTCGAGAAAGAAATAATAATACATTTTGAAGCACGAACGCAAAGTATTGTGTGTGAGCAGGGGCTCAGGGATCATGCCTAAGAAAAAGAGTTCAGCACTGTCAGGCAAAAAGAAACAAGCTGAACAACTAAAAGATGAACAGCATGCAATTCAGTCAGCAAACAGAAATCACAGGTCGACTATCATCAATTAATTGCAATGCATCACACTGCTGTTCTAGCTGTCTATTTTCTCCATCACCACCACTGCCTCACATCAGTCTGTATATACGATCGCCTACACCTGGCCAAAGAACACTCCCTAGGCTACTCTGTCACGCTGTGTCTGAATTCTTCACAATCTGTGTCTGTCAGTACGTGTGTTCTCATGCGTTTTGATCACAACTTCCTTTGTCTGGCTCCAGCACTAGAAGACCTGGCCGCCTTGGTACTGCTCAAGCCAGAAATGCCTGTGCTCCAGTCACTGATGGGGGAAGGTACAGGGTAGCCAGGGCGGTTGGACACGCCGCTGAACGGAGAAGCCCTAAGCGAAGCCCTAGATGAAGAAGAGCGGCTGGGAGCTACAGGATCCAGCAGCTGTTGGCTGCTGCTGGGTGACGGGACAGGGTATGGGGCAGGGCTAGGGTTTGCCTGCTGGGGACTGACAGTAACGCTGTCCCCAGGACTGCTGCTTCCCGCATGGGATGAAGCAGCTCGCGCTCTGGCTGCAGCCTCAAATGGTCCCACAGATGCGGCTGGGGCCATCCGCCGAGACTGGCGTTGTCCCAGGGGTGCATTCTGGGGACTGGGGACAGGGTAGGATCCTGGGGATGGTGAGGATGAGGAAGATTGTGCCGGCTTGGTAGGGGTACTCCATGGTGAGGGTACAAGGTAGTTGCCTTGGCTGATTGTTCCTGTCTGACTGTCTGTACGACTGTCCGATGCCTGAGATGCTGCTGCATTGCGCCTAGGACTCAGACTTGGTGATGTGATTGCCCATAGCTGGTTGGCTGATGAAGCAGCTGTGGCAGCATCCAGATCAGTGCTGTGGTAAGCATGCAATGACGCGTTCACCATGCCTGCCTCAGGATCTGCCTCTGCTATGCTGCTGAGCACAGCATCAGGATGGTCGAGCAAGGCTCCAGAACCCAGTCTGTGCTGCTGAGGCTTGTTGCGACTAGGCCTGAACAGGCCAGTGAAGTTTGACCATCTGCCTTGGCTGCCAGAGTTCAAAGTAGGTACAGGGGCTGATGTTGTAGAGCCAGCATCAATGCCTGGCAGGCTCTGGGGATGCTGGGCCTGTCCACTGGGGAAAGTTGCGTCCCAGCTGGCAGTGATGGGACCAGTAACCGGTCCTGGGCCATGGCTGGGTACTGAGGCCGATGGCTTGTAGGTCTGGTTGGCAAAGCCCTGGGAAGCCAGAGGGCTGCTGGCTGAAGCCTTGGAGGGCCGGGCAAAGGGGTTCAGGGGGGAGCCCTGCTGTGATGGAGAGGCCACCCAACGCCCTGAAGCTGACAACTGTCTTGAGGGCTGCACCAAACCAACCACATCATTAGTCATTGGATCACGTGACAGCATCTTAAACTCGACCGCTGCACATTGCAGCAACACAGCAGCCCATCGGACCAAAGCAATAGTGCTTATGCTGTTATTACAGCGTAATGACGTTGTGATGCTGTTACCGTCACATTGTCAGCATGCGTTGCTGCACCACATATTGCAACATTCCTGGAAAACAGCGTCAGTGTTTTGGGATGCAGACAGGTGCTTAGTTGCTGACCTTGGCCAGAGGGTTAATGGTGGAGTAAAGCACTTGGCGTGTGTCCTCTACTTCCTTACGGTACAGGCGGCGCTTGAAGAGGCCCACCCCCAGGGCTTTGGCCATCCACCTGTCTGCAAACTTGCGAGCCAGGATGTGCTCATCCTGCAAGCGCACCATACCACACCACTCAATGTAGGTACACTGGTTTGGTAGAGAGTGAATTGTGCTGTGATCCAGCATGTAGAACTCAAAGCCGTAACGAAGAGAATCCAAAGGTGGATAGAAACACCTGCTCAGTGATAACGATAGCACCCAAACAAAGCGTCAGCAGCCATGGCACAACAATAAACACAGCTGCTATGACTGTTGGCAGCACTGCTCTGTGGAAGACTAACTAGTCTGGGATGCGGGGCGAGGGCAGCAGGAGGTGAAGCAAGGGAGCACTGGACTGCAGAAGGGACGCTGTGATTTGAACAATGCTGCGTTACAGCTTTGCACTAGTACCAGCACGTAATGCATCGAGGCTCTAAGGTATGAGTTGTTTGTGCTCACTGTGCTCACAGTGCCAAGTAAGCAATGATGCAGGCCATATGTTTGTGCTGGACAAGCAGCTCGGCCCAGCAACGCAGCCCAGCAATGCAGCCCAGCATTGGCTGTGAATGGGTACTACTGACGCCAGCCAGCCTCACCTGCAGCATGACTCTGTCCACGATGTCGGCAAACTTGTCAGCAGGGCGTTTGGCCAGGAAGGGGATGTAGGGCCATGCGCATCGCAGCACAAACTCCTTGGCTGCAGACAGGCTGCTGTAGAAGCTGTAGATGAAGGCGCACACGAAGCCCACCCCCTTCAGGCCCAGCATCACCAGACCCAGAGTCAGTCTGCACCACACCAGGTC
>JAABUO010004993.1_pt1 | contig 15568 bp, 25 predicted proteins | sample 5559291 | NCBI WGS metagenome assembly JAABUO01 (sample SAMN10711878, study PRJNA513372) | rock metagenome | isolation source: Antarctica rocks | place: Antarctica: Victoria Land, Finger Mt sud
CGGCCACAGTTACCACACTGAGCGTCTACGAGTCCAGGATGCGAGCCAAGGCGAAAGAGCAGTGCGAAGGATGCTGCGCCGTGTTGCTGAAATGCGAGGTGCGTCCTGGCAAGGTTGGCTTATGCGTCTTACCTCTTAAAGTGCTTTGAAACTTTGCATGAATTGAAAACTGATGATGACAATGTAGAACTGGTGATGACGTAACTTACTAACGCTCACATTCCGGCAACAACGCCGTCGTTGCAGGCGTTATCGAAGCTGGCCATAGCTGTGCACCAGCGTTATAGAACAGCAGACCGAACCTATTGCCTTGCAAATAGCCGCGACGCTTTAGAGGGTTGCCACTCATTAGCGACGCTCCGGCTTCGGCGCCCACCAGGTGTTGATCCGGGATTACTATTGCCCATGTAGGCGGCAGCCAGTGCGGCAGTTGAGATTTTGAGTCTCTAGTGCAAAGCAGATCCCTCGCTTGACATTTGCCTTTGCCTGTCGCTTGCCACCAGGCGATGTTGCAAGGCATATCTGGACCCAAGCCATTTACATCAGGCTCACAGCCTTGCAAATTTCTGCTTCCCAATACCAGGAAGAACAGGTACACACACGGAGCACGCACCTGCTCCAACTTGTCAAAATCTCATCAGCAGTCTGGTGTGCAGGCATTTGCAGACAGCTATCAAAGGCACATCTGAGACCTTGCTACACACACCTCAAGTTAAGATATGCGGCATCACTTCTGTGCAAGATGCCAAGCTTGCAGCGTCAGCAGGAGCTGACATGCTTGGCATGATCATGTGGCAAAAGGCAAAGCGGGCTGTCTCCGCATCAGTTGCACGTGACATTGCGTCAGTCGCTGAGGACCATGGCATACAATCAGTGGGGGTTTTTGTAGATGAAAATGCTCAGCACATACAAGATATGTGCGGGGAATCAGGCGTTCAAGTGGCTCAGCTGCATGGCAAAGGAGCAAGACAGGCTCTCTGTCAATTGCCTGAGAACCTCCACGTGGTGTATGTCATGAACAGTGATGATCATGGCATCATTCAAACACCATCTCCAGCTGAGTTAGCAGAGCAAATCGAGCAGGTCTTGAGCAGGTGCAGCTATGTGCATGTATCATTTGTGCTAACGTCGCCTATGATGAGCATCTGTTCAAGCAGAGGTACTTTTGACATTGACATGTTCCGTGTGCCCACACTGGTCTTGTTCACAGCAGTCGACGGCCGATTTGTTCACCATATGTTGGTAGTGCAGGCATGTGCAGTGGCTGTTGATTGATGGGCAACAAGGTGGTAGTGGTCAGACGCTTCCCTGGAGCAAGCTCAAGGTCCCCAATAATCTGGCTGAAAGAGGCTGGTTGTTAGCAGGAGGGCTGAACCCTGATAATGTTGCCGAGGCTGTGAGTGAACTACATCCTACTGTTGTTGATGTTTCCAGCGGCGTGACACAAAATGATGGCATCACTAAAGACAAGCAAAAGGTTGCTGCCTTCATTGCTGCGGTCAAGCAAGGAAGGCAATGACCTTTAGCAACAATCGATGTTGAGAGTTGCAAGCGTACTCTTCAGTCACAATTGATTTTGACAGATGACAGGGTAGCTATGTTGCAGTCATGTGGACAAAGCTTTACAAATCTGTTGGTTTGCAAATTTGATTCAACTTTCATACATGCACAGCAGACAGAAACATGTGTTCTGTGATAGTTTACAAAGTCACTGATCAATGCAGGCTCAAATAAGACAATCAGTGGTGGACTGAAAGCAGTTTCGGTATCACATACATTGCACCACACAACCCTGAAACACCCCCAAACACCATCAAATACCGAAAGCTTGCTTCATGCAAGAATGTACTGACTGCTGACGACTGCGCTTCTTGTCTTACAAACTTGCACAAAGCATCGTACTGAACCTGCACGACGCCAGGCGCATGTTTTGCAGACACATATGGCAGCTGTATGTTTTCCAGCAGATTTGTGACCACAGTTTGCATGCTGTCAGCTGCAACTGATGCATGACTGTGACTTCCTTTGCCTGTGATGATATGAAAATTGGGCTTGAAATAGCTGCCAGCCTGGAAAAGGTGAGGCTCATCCACCAAAAACTCGAGTCGCTGCAGCACAGGCAAGGCCAAGTCAGCAGCTTCATGACACATGCTTCGTGTCTGCATTCTTGACAGTCCAACTAAATGCATATGAAGGCAGTTCTGAGCAGGGATGCTCCATCAAGTCCTACTACGCTCAGAACACAGCAAGCACAGCAGGTAAATGCTATGCTTGGCTCACATGTATCATCAGCAACAGCACAATAATGACTTACAGCGCAATGACACCAGAACACAAAATCTGCGCTGTTGCAGATGCAGTTGTACACTTGCGCACACTTCATTTCATTACACGCCGTGTGAAAAGCGTGTTGATGCTGGCAGCAACTTAATGCCAGGCCACAGTGTGCATGCAACGGCAGCATCACATTGCATCTTACATGCTGCAAAGCCAGTTGTGCTGCTGGTTTTGAGAGACCGTGCAGGTCAAGGACGAAGGGGCCCTTGTGATCAATGCTCCCCTCCATGATGTGAACCTGGGAGGTTTCCTGACCACACGCAATCCCCTTCTTCGATATGATCTTGGGTCTGGTCGGATCAGCTTCCGCTGCCATCTGCAAAAGGCAGGTCGCTCCATTTTGTGTATAAATCACTTTCGACAGAAAGAGTAGCAAGATAGTCGCTGGCTTGATGAGTGCCAAATGTCAGTCCAGGGGTGGATACATATGCACGCCAGGCATTGATGTGACTCATGTTCTGTTGTGCCAGAGGCACACCCTGTTGTATGGGAAATGTAAGGTAATGAAGAACTTATCGGGTGGGATCGACACTGTTCACAAAGAATGTGGCAAGATTGTGCAATTTGCAATGACAAGATAGCCGTCCATCGCACCCTCAATTGGCGAGCTTCTTTGACAAGGGCTGATGCCATCTGGAGATTGTTCTTGAAACAATGCACAAGGATGCGCTGTGTGACTTCGTTAGGCACTACGCCAGCCTTAACCATACGCTGCCAGACAGCATACGCCCTATCCTGTAGCAAACACATGTTGCTGCAACATGCAGCATATTGCTAGTTTACAGATACATGTGCACCATCTAAATCATAATATATGCATTCTGCAGGCTCCCCATGTGTAAGCCTGACTTTACTTTGTACAGGTGCCTGTGTGGATGTAGTTGAGAAGGCACCCACAACAGAAGTTTGAAAAAGACATGAGATGCAGTTAGCAAACATGCATTTGACATGCATGCAGTCAGCAAGCAAGTTACATGTTAGCAAACATCAGCCAACCTGAGCATTGGGCTAGACTGAATGCAGCACGGAAATACAATTGTGCAACATGCATGGGCTGGACTCTAGTTCCCTTGCATATTGCACATCGCATACCATGTCTCCAGCCCCCTTGTAGACACTGAGCAATGAGTTCCACTCAGTACAAGAAATTTCAATATTGTGCAATGGTATCTCTTTGTCAAAAATCTCCTGTCCACGAGCCGGCTGATTGCCTCTTGCACAGGCATCCAACAGGATGTTTATGCTGTAGCTGGTTCCCTCATGACCTTTGGCCAGCATTTCTTGATATGTGTGGAAAGCCCTGTCGACCAATCCAGCCTTTCCCTGAATGCAGACAGTATGGCTTTTTAGACTTGCACATCAGAATGCATGACTCAAAGAGACTTTGCTACAAGAGCGCGTGCAAAATGCAAGGTGTATGCTCGATGATCTGATGCACACAAAGCTCAGGACACTGACCACTGAACACCTTGAATTAGTATCACACCTGGGCCGTCATGAGCCAGTGGTATGAAATTCTTGTTGCAACATGACCAGCGTCCACCATGGATTTGAACACTGCCTCAGCTTCTGCTGCAGCAGACGGCTCCACATTGTACCCCGCGTGACTTGGCTGCAATCATTGTCAGAAACGCTTTCTGACTCCACAGCGCAGTGAAATAGACAAAGGCAGGGAGGTGAGGTTGCTTTACTGCACCTCACCCTGGAGTAGGCCAGCAGCATGGTACGATACGATTGTGCATTTGGCGATATTTTTGGTGTCGAGGTTAGCTTGGAGAATGTAGCCAGTGCCTTGTCCACCTGTCGCCCTCGGGCGTACATGTTGATAACAGCGTTGAGCGACGAGACTCCGGGGTGCCGGCCTGCATGCTCATATTGCCGCAAGATATGCTCCACAACAGGAAAGTCGTTTTCTGTCGCTGCTTTCTGCACTTCAAGCACACACAACATCAGGAAGGGCTGCCTGCAGAGATCCTTGCAAAGCAGCCTGAACCTTACCAGCAAATTAAGTCTGAGATCGGATCCCCACTTGTTGGGCGTATTGCCTATAAACTGTGCTGAGCCCTCAGCCGCCTCGTTGACCAGCCATCTGATGCTAGGCTGCGAACTGCAAGGTTTCTGCAAGCGGTGGCGACCTTGACTTGCCACGTACGAGCAGAAGCTGATCAATCTCCCCTTGGCGGTTGCGGTCATGCAGCAAATCAGTGCAAGTCTAAAATACCATAGATGTAGTTACCTCGCGCCAAACGGAAGCCGGGCTGCAAATCAGCCGTATCGTCTGATTGCGAACGCCATTCAAAGTATGTATACGTAGCTGCTCCACAGGTTTCTGCAACCCTACTCGGTCGTAAACTTCCTGCACATCTTGCAGCAGTGCATCGCGCAGCTCGTAAGAGCCACACTGATTGTAATCGCTGCTTGTAATCGCTGCTTGTGGTCGCTGCATTCGGTGCGTTGATTTGTTTACACTCTAGCCTGCAGATCGCGCCATACTTGAGACCTCATGGGTAAGCACAACGGAAAAGCAAGGCCGTCCGGCGCAAAAGTCGGATCTGCTTTGGTCAACAATGCTAGAAAGGTAGAGCACATTGACACTGCTGCATATGCAGGTGCTCGTAGTTGGATGACTTCATGTGTGCGTGTTTGTGATCTTGACCTGTTGACCTCTTGTGCTCTGTGTCAGGGAGGCAAGGGCGGAAAGATTGGAGCTATTGATGAATTTAGACATACCACAGACCCACAGGGAGCTCCTAATATGCAAAGTGTCATTGAGAACAATGATCTGACCGAGCTATTGACAATGGTACACGCTGTCTTGGCTGCACTGACCACTGTTCTCCGCATATGTGTCTCTGCTCCATTCTGTGATTTACACTATAGTCACGACCAAGCACTGGGGATCTCGCTGCATGTGCATAACATATCTTCATGCATTCATCATGTACTTGGTTCTCCTTCAGGCAGATTTGGCTGGGAAAGATTTTACAGCTGAGAAGCAACAAGTTATTGTGATCAGTACTGGCAACAACAAAGCCATGACTGCAAAGGATCAGGAAAGAAATGCTTTAGAAAGACGGGCTGCAGAGCAGAGGCATGAGCACAGGTGTGCACACACAACATCGTGCTATCCCTGATGAGCTGTTTGTTTGCAGCTTGCCCCAGCTGCCTATCATGGCACTCAGCATGCAGACCTGAGTTGCATGGCACAATCAAACCCAAGTCGTGTGCTTTTCAGGCTCATGGCCTTATCATTGCCTGGAGTTTGTGCATCATTGAGAAGACAACTCCACACCTTTTGGCAATCATAATGGCAGCCTTCTGAGCTGGCAGCCTGGACCTTGTGCATCATTGCCATGCTCACAAGATCACATGTGCAGCACACCAGGACACAAAGCATTCTGCTTTTGCTGCAGACTGAGAATTCCTCGGCGGCCAGCGTGGACCACCGACATGTCCCCAGAAATTCTGGAACAAAGGGAAAGGGCATCGTTCCTGGAGTGGCGCAGAGACCTTGCCAAGTAAGACCGCAACCCTTCCTGCATCTCATCCTCTAGCTGTGAAGCAAGACAATCAAAGGTTGAGGCGCAGCCGCACAGTGGCACATGCGACTCCCTACACTGCACTGACCCCTTGTGTTGCACAATGCATCAATGCCGAGCCACAGAATAACGCTGAGCTCTAGAGTGATGCTGTGGAATACAACAGCATACAGTGCACACTGTATTGGAACCCAGCGATGCTCATTGTTTATGTGTGGACAACAGGTTAGAAGATGATGAGGGTCTGGTACTGACTCCATTTGAGAAGAACCTGGAAGTCTGGCGACAGCTGTGGAGGGTCCTGGAGCGTAGTGACATTGTTGTGCAGGTAGTCTGAACATGCATGTGCGTGTATCTATTTTGATCCTGCTATGATCTGCTATGTTGCCAAGTTGAGTGTAAGCCAAGTGCAATCGAGAGTACAGAATGCTGAATGATGTTTACTTTGCACTCAGGTGCGCATGCTGTATGCAGGCTTATATCTGTTGAATGTATGACTCACATGGCAACAATGCAGCATGTATACTACTACTCCCACCAGCTTGGTTTTGTTGCACACCACATACACCTGTGCTTTCAAGCCAGGATGTCTGATGAGTCACAACTGGCTCCACCCCCCAGACTGTAAGGTGCTAAATGAAAATGAAAATACTGCATCAGCCCTATGAGGAGTCTCCACAAGGTCACACATACCTGCCTGTTGCAGGTTCTCGATGCGCGTGACCCTCTCAGATACAGCTCTGAGGACCTTGAAAGCTATTCTGTGCAGCTGCACCCCACCAAGGGCTCGGTTCTGCTGCTGAACAAAGCAGACTTGCTGCCTGCTGCGCTGCGCAGTGCCTGGGCTGACTACTTTGACCAGGCAGCGGTGGAGTATGTCTTCTGGTCTGCCAAGGCTGGCATTGACAGCCTCACAGCTCAAGGTAAATTCATGACCCTTCAGCCAGCTTGTGAATTGCTTGTCTGAACATTGACACTGTTCCTGCACCTGCACTTACTGGTGGGTCTGCCACAAACCTCCTCTGCCCATGTGCGCTTCAGCAGGGCTGCACTGTATCTGTTGCTGTGTGTGCAGAGCATTTTGCAGTAGTCAAGGAGCCTTGCTTGCATCAGCAGAAAGGAGCTCTGACAATGCCTTGCTGTATAGCTTTGGTGTCTGCAGGTCCAGTCCTGCGCTGCAACGACACTGAAGACGCTCGTGCTAGGGTGCTTGACAGTGAAGAGCTGATAACCTACCTGCAAAGGAGGGCACAACAAGCTGTTGACAGCAGAGATGATACATCAGAGCATCTGCGCCATGTGAGCACTCATTCCTGTCAGGGTACAGCTGCAAAGGGATGTTCCCCCTGGCAAAGAAGAATGTCATGCCTTCTTGTGGATGCTTCTGCCTGTGTCATTTGTCATGTGTATTGTTGATTGCGTCTGGCCACGCTGTGCAGAACATCACCTGCTCAATCACCGTTGCAATATGATGCACCTATGCATGGTGATCAGCAGCTTGTCTGATGAGCCCAGGCGTGTCCAGAGACACATGCTCTGCCTCAATGGCTGTGGGATACTGTCTGACTTTTCATGAGCTGTGCAAGGGTTTTGATACAGCGCACGCGCACGTAAGGATCATCAAATGTAACAGTGAGTCATGCATACCAGCTTCAGACATAGCCAAACACACAGAAGGAATGGATGTTGACAAGTGTACGGTGCAGGCTGATGGTGGGCGGGTGACAGTGGGTCTGACTGGGTACCCCAATGTAGGCAAGTCCTCCACCATCAATGCTCTCTTTGGCTCCAAGAAGACGGCAGTGGCCCCAACTCCTGGCAAGACCAAGCATTTCCAGACTCTCAACATTACCAATGACCTCACCCTGTGTGATTGCCCTGGTCTGGTGCTGCCCAGATATGCACAGTCCAAGTCTGAGATGGTAGCAGCAGGTATGGTTTTTGTGGGCTTTTACTCCACTTCAGTACCGTGCAGGTGCGTCTGTTGTACTGCTTTTTTCCAGTGCCTGACTTAACACCGCTTGTGCAAAGTTGTATGAGCAATGTTGTCTGCGTGTAAGAAAGGCCGACATGGTTGTCATGCAAAGTAGGCCTCTCTTCAGATCAGGCATCATAGTTCCTGTGTTGCTTTCTACCAAGGCATACTAACATCACTACACTGATTGTCTGCAGGTGTCATTCCCATTGACAGGTTGACAGATGTTCGAACTCCAGTGGCTGTGGTGTGCCAGCGCATTTCAAGGGCTGAGCTGGAGAGGGTGTATGGCCTCAAGCTGCCACAGCCTGATGAGCATGATGCACCAAACACGTGAGGCAGTCTTTCATCTGCCTTGCACTCAGCCGTGCATGCTGCAGTTGGGCAGAAGCTGCTGCCTGTTTGTCTGAAAGTTGATCATTTTGCTGCTGCCGAGTGCTGCTGAGCGCTCAATCCTTGCATGCTGGGCGTGCCAAGCACATGCTGCTGCTGCTTGAGCTGCTAGTAGCCAGTGTGTCCTGTAAGCATATTGGCATGCTTTGTGCTGGAGCTGGTTTGTAGTCAATGACTGCCGTAAGCATGCCTTGTGCTGGTGCTGCAGACTTTACACTGTTCAACTCGTGACTTCAGAATGTTGTGTTACATATTTTGCAAGCAAGAACTACTTTGCTGCGGCTGCTGCTGTTGCCAAGGGAGTGTGTGCTGCTATGCAGAGTGCTAGAAGCAGCAGATTTGCTGAGGTCTTATGCACTATCAAGGGGCTGGGTGGCAGCCTCCGGCCTGCCAGACGAAACACGCTCAGGCCGACAGATCCTCAAAGACTTTGTGAACGGCAAGCTGCTGCACTGTGAGCGCCCACCCACATGCAGCATGAGCAATACTCAGCTGGGGCTTTCTGGCCAGAATATTGCACCCAGCAAGCTAGCAGCTCCAGCAACTAGGGCTGGGGTTTCAGGCTCATCTCCCTTGGAGATTGATCAAGCTGAGGCACAGCTCAGTGGACATCCTCACTCACAGTCAGAATCAGAACATGATTCAGCAGCTGAGATGGGGCACTCCTCTGAGCAGGATGCTAATGAGCTTTCTGAAGAAGAGGGTAGGGAGGGCTCAGATGGTGCACATGGCAGCAGCAGCTCAGAAGCCGAAGCTTCCACAGCACGTGTGCCGGTGATGAGTGATGCTGACCGTGAGCTCATGGAGTCCGTGTCTGCTCCGCAAGGTAAGATGTGCACCCAATCCAAACATTTGTCAACAATCTGCACAGTGACATCACGAGTTGTTGAGCCCTTTTTGTGTGTGGGAGCAATGCTGTTGTTTCCCCTAGAAACAGGTCTCACAGACTGTGGACGCAGACTGTAGTAAATGCTCTGTGCATGTAGCATGTCCACCATGAATTTTGAACTGAGGCTCAGCTAACTTAGGACATCTGTGATGCGTGATTGCTGACAGGCTGCCTAAGAAGGACTTGTTCTGTCAATTTGAAGGCAAAAGACGCTAGTCGCAAAAATTGGCGTGAAGCTGTTCAGTCTAGTATAGAAAACATTAATAGCACAGTTGGTCTGCTGACTGCCCGAACAAGGACCTCGTACAGGGAGCTACTCAGAATTGTATATAGCTGACCCTCAGGGAAGACATGTAAACAATGATTGATTGAAATGGATGAACAGTGGATGCATGTTAGGCCTGAAATGCATCCAGGGTTCATGTCAGAAGGTGTGATGGTGCTGCAGTGGTGGAGAGCAAGCCAAAGAGGCCAGAGTACAAGTTTCAGAAGAAGCCAGCGCGCACCAAGGGCAACAGGGGCAAGGCTGATGACGGCAATGCAGTCTATGATGGGGCAGCTTTCACCACTGGGCGTCGGGGAGGCTTAGTACGCACCTCAGCAACTACATAGAATCAAGCAGTTTTCTCTAATGTAGGCTAATGTAGGCTCTAATGTTTAGTTGTAGGCATGTGCAGTTGGAGGCTCAAATATATGGTCGGTACAGTCAGTTATGGTCCAGCAAGACAACATGCCCCTGACCGCTTAGCCAGGGCTCTACCTGAGAATAGAAGACAGCAAAGCAAAGCAATTAGAGCAAGCACAAAGGCGTTTTTGGAAGTCTTGGTGTGATAACAGTCTCACGACGCTTTGCACTCAGCTCTGGCCAAGCAAAGCCACAGTTTCCCACTTGCCGTTCATGGTCTGCAGGAAACACAAAGCATAGAATGGCCAAACACAGCTTTGATGGCAGCAATGCTGGTCACTTGGCGGCAAATTGCAGATCTATCATCTGCTGCACAAGTGCCCATGACGTTTTGTACTGGGCTTGGTGCCAATGTATACCAATCCTTACAGCAGACAGGCACAATCTGTATGTAAGCCCATAGTATGCTGCATGAACTCTCCAACTCAGAGCCTGTTCATCAATGATGCTTGTGTAGTGTGATTGTGTGGGGCTCAAAGCCAACATGAACATGGGAATGGATGGAGTGTCGTGCTCTTTGCTTTATCTCGCAGCACGTGGTTGCCTGCACACCTGCAACTTGCAGGATGCAAGGGGCTGCTGGTTGCCCTTGGCAATAAGTGGTACAGACCTTGTCTACAAGATGTCATCAAAAGCTGGCTGCTGCAGCCAGGTTGTGCACATGTGCTCATGAACAGAGAGCACTACCTGTATATGGTGAGCTGTGACATCCACGCAAGAGTTAGCGACGACATGAATCGTGCTGTTGCCACGCGTGCAATTGGGGGTTGCGTGTCGCTACTGGGATTGCAGATTGTAGGGTCCAAAAACCGCGTGTGGTGCAGTCCAAGAGTCATGAACACGACACTCCCAGTTTGCTGCGCCATCCTCAAGCGGGACTCTTGACAGCAGAGCAATCACCTGGCGGCCTTTGAAGTACTCTTTGACAGTTGGGTTACACTGACGCTATTGACCTTGCCGCCGTGTGACAGCTGTCAGCATCTTTTTGCAGAGCTGCTTGAATCTGGCTGTTGCATTGACTGCTGCTCACGAAGCACGCTGCAGGCTTACGATCACTGTATAACTCTTGTGTGGCTGCCCAAGCTGTGCGTGACGCGCCTGAGGAGGCTCTCTACAGGTGACACGCCCACCGCCGCCAGTTTTGCTCAGCACTCGCCCAAAGCTGGGCCACAGAACCAATGGTAAACAGCACTGGCTTTGTTTAGGCGCAACTGACCAGATGGCATACAGTCCCAAAAGCCTCTCTCCCGCCCTCTTTCATGGCGACATCGGCCAGTATCTCAAAGGCAATCGAGTGGTCCACGTCATCAATCTCGTCTCCATTAAAATCAACAGAAGCCTTCTCCAGCATGTCACTGGGGCCAACGACCCGGACTGCACGTCGGTCGAATCTGACCACATTGAGATGAAGCCAGGTGTTCGTGTCAAGGTCCACCTGCAGGTTTCTGTTGACAACGCACAGCCAGTCAAAGTACGCTGCCATGTACTTTGACAGGCTGTGCATTGTCAACAGAAACCTGCAGGTGGACCTTGACACGAACACCTGGCTTCATCTCAATGTGGTCAGATTCGACCCACGTGCAGTCCGGGTCGTTGGCCCCAGTGACATGCTGGAGAAGGCTTCTGTTGATTTTAATGGAGACGAGATTGATGACGTGGATCACTCGTTTGCCTTTTAGATACTGGCCGTAGCACAACTTAGCGGCATGGGCAGGGAGGTTCGCAACAGTGTCTGGCTGTGGTGCGGCATTGTGCTACCCTCCTGGCAAGAGTTCTGCACCAAGGTCCAAGAAGATTTGCAGGACGGGGTATGTCTGCATAAAGCAGCCTTTCACCTTTGCAAAATGATAGCGTTGTTGTATGTCATACGGTGCGTTGTGCAACACATGTGCATTGCGGCACATGAAGTGCAACAGGTCTCACACCAGAACATAGCCTTCAGAGCTCTTCAGATCTTGTGGGTGTTGCTATGAGTGTCCACAGCTGTCTCAAGTGTGTCTCGGTACAATTGATGCAACTCTCTGTACAACACACCTTTGTGTACAAGTGACTGCTTTGTCATAAGTTACACAAAATGCTAAACAGTCAGCTGATGCATATGTGTGACACACTGTGTGATTCAATGCAACTTGTCTCTATAAAGTCTTCTAGCTAGCTATGGTAGCATCTTGCCCAAATCACAAAGAATGGACTTGCATTTCTCTGATGAAAACATGTTTACGTATGCCTTGCAGTCTTTGGATGTGCTGGAGCTCGATGATTTGACCTGGGCCAGCAAACCAGAAGACTTGTCTAAGCCTGCGCAAGAAATGTTGCAACTTCAGGTGGGCTTCCGACGCTTGTCACGTTCCTGGGTACCAGCTACCTACGTTATTGTGCATTCTCATCTTCAATGTGCGTTCTGCCGCCTACAAGTCATATACATGCATGCATCAGCATGATTGCAGCACCCATTCCCTAAGAATCGACAGCCTCCCTTAAAGCCCAGGAGGGCTTTCAAGCAATCATGGATGAGTAACAAACCTATTGGTGTAGACTGGCAGCTCGTTATGTGTTTCCGCTCACAAGTTTTGCATGCTCAAGCCATGCACAGCTGCTGCTGGTCTCAGCCCGCTTGTAAGGCAAGCTAACTTTATTATTGCCCAGTTTGCACAATCATCATGGACATCACTAGGACTGTATGCCCTCTTCAAGGGCATGGGTTAGCAATTTAGTAATAGCGACCAGTTGCAACAGTGCTAGCCAAGCTGTGAAGATTGAAGAGACTATGATGCAGCGCAAACTAGGTTGTATTTTGCTGCAGAAAGATGCAATCAGTGATGCCAACTTGAGACTGGGCCAGTGGCAGGATATAGTAGACCCAAGGCAGCTGATGAATGGCATCCTGGCTGAAGTACAGAAGCTGGCATCCATAGACTCGCATGAGTCTGCACTTTTTGCAGTGTCCATGCACATTTTCATATGCTTGGCGCCGCCCAGAGTCAAACAGTATGTGTCAGCAAATCTGCGACAATGTGGCCAGCCCTCAAGTACACAGGTATACCCTCAACGCTTGCAAGCTTACACAGTCATGTAGTACTAGTCCCATCTGACTGGCCACTCACAATGTAATGGGTCACTATCAGTTACACTAAGAACCTGTATGTCTTTAGAGTTTGTTTGCAGTATATATCGTTGATGACGGCATTGCCTTAGTTTGGACTGTGCTGTCTGTAAAGATGCCAGAAGTTCACCACGGTAAATCTGCATAACACTGCTACATCACTGCAGCTTGTTATTGCATTGTCTGGCCCTCCTTGGCAATCTGCCAGCCGCTACTTTGCAGAGTCAGTTTGTATGGCTGTCTGCTGATGTGATCTCTGAGGTGCAGGGAGTTGACCAAGCAAGCAGGGATCCCCATCTAGATGACAGCAGCAGTGAATCTGACTTGTCATGTGCCAGCAGTGTAGAGGACGAGTCGTCATATGGCAGCAGCGAGAGCGATCTTCCAGATGCTGAGAATCATGTGCTGGATGATGGAGATGTACAACCTAAGGAGTTGGAGGTCAGGCATGACACGCTAGCATCTTTTGCTGCCGCCGTTGAATGCCAAAAGAGAAATGTGTGAATCTGGGAGCAGCGCTGTCAGTCTATCTGGCACCCTGTCCACACCACCCTGTCTGTTGGCATAGTAAGGACTTGTCAGCTGCCTGCTGAATACACCAAGCACGTGGCCTATTTTGGCTTGTGCGACTGTTTCTATGCCATCATCAGTGAAGTAAGGTCAGTTCTAGCTCAGGAATCAAATGGAATCATTGCTGCCAGCAGCAGGCCTGCTTGATGTACAATTTGGATGCAATGCAACTGATGTTGTCATGATACAATCAACCAACAAATCCCCCATTGACTTGATGGTTGGACTGAGTTCTCACAACTCACAGACACCCTGTATTTTACAGCAACTGATGCATCAAAGTGAGTTGTGGTAAGTAACGTACTTGCAGCCAGCTAGCTGCAGCTTCTGAGCACAGGTTGAGAACCAGCACCAATGCAGAAGCACTAATAATTTAGTTCGTGGTCAATCAGTGCAGTCACTTTAAATATTGAGCCAACATGACAATTGGGACTCCATCTCGAGTAACACAAGTGCAGGTTCAAATGCATGCACGATTCAGCTATGGAGGACACCTCAAGTGTGATATCAAAATCTTATATCTAGAGTACATAGTGATGACAAGGCTAGGCCTCATGACCAACAGGAGTGAGCAAGACACAGCCAGCAACCCTACAACAACTTGCAAGTATCAATGACCTCAGCAGCTTTTGTACAATCAGAAAGCCAGCTCAGAAAGAGACAGGACATTTTGGCAGAGGCACTTTGGCAGCATCACGTAGCCACTTGAGACTGCGCATCTGTTTGGCAGTCATCCTTTCCTGAGCCTGAGGATGTAGCATGCCTTCCAGCAACTCAGAAAACCTTCTGAACTGGTCTTGTATTTTGTGTGACAAGCCCTGGCTTATTTCTTGTGTTGCTAACAGCTGCGCAGGATAGGTCATACTTAGGTGATTGAAGATACAAGAATCTGCCTGCAGCACCCAACCAGATATGACACCCACTGCTTTTCTGTAAAAGCAGGCAGCTCAGAGCAACCTGACACACCAAGAAGGCAATCAAGACACACCCAAAACAGTCTCAGAAGCACAATTCAGACATCTCAGATAACACTGTATTATTAAGAATCCTGCCAGCCAGCATGCCAACTAAACAGAATGGCAACAGCATGGAGTATCATATTAACGCATGCACCAATTGTTGCCGCTGAAACTTGGTCATAAATCAGGGCCTTACCCAAAGCTTCTGCTCTGCCATAATCTTTTCTCGCATAAAGTCTTTCCACTCCTGCCCACGATCAGTCATTCTGTGGGCTGTGGCCATGTCCTCATCAGTAGGACCAAACATGAAAGGCCCAAACTCGTTCTCCCACTCAGGATAGCCACTCATCAGAAGCTGAAAGAGCACAGTGGCTGCTGCCCAGATGTCGTTGGGCTCATCCAACATAGCCTCCATGACTTTCCCAAAAAATCGTAAAAGCTGCGGGGCGGCTTGAGGGAGGGAGAAAATTTCATTCAAAGCGTCATCTGCAGGATCACATGCTGCTTAGGATAACTGAGAAGAGTTGAGTCAGGTATGGCATCACTACAGACATATATGTGTGCATTTGTTGACATCCTCTTGCGCAGGGTCCCACTGCAGGCTGCTCACAACACTCACTGCAAGATGTGAGCTGAGCGTCCTCAACCCAATCTCAGTGGGTCAATGGAATTGGTTGTGACACTCAAGACGCACCGATCAGTCACAAGACCTTGTTAGCAACTCCGACCAGCTCTAGAGCTGTTGTCAAGTTGTGAAATTGCACCACCTTCAGTCATCATGCAAAGCAAGTCAGTCTACCTTCAGAGTGCAGGCGACTGCCAGCGAAGTCAATGAGCTTGACGCTGACTTTGCCTTTCCTCTGGGACAGCATGATGTTGTTTGGCTTGACATCCCGGTGGCTCCTGTCCTTGTGCAAGTCATCCAAGATCTGGATAGCATCAGAACAACTCTCGGCAAACTCGATGATTACTGACTAATCAAAGGGCAGAATGCTTGCCAGTGCCATCGGGCTGGTCAAGGCAATGTTCTGCATACAGCTGCCAGTGCTGAGGAGCGTCGGATGCTGCAGGTCCTCTGTGTGTGTGTGTGTGTGTGGGTGTGTGTGTGGGTGTGTGTG